>C688J35102_120989544_pt1 | contig 11853 bp, 6 predicted proteins | sample HopSoiMetagenom2_FD_35102 | JGI IMG/M metagenome (IMG submission 35102)
GAGGCCGGGGTCGGGCGGATGGCCGAACCGCTGGAGATAGCTTCTGTGTTGGAGCGGCTGCTGCGCCCGCCGCAACCACGCCCGCTTGCCGGAAAGCGCGTCCTCATCACCGCGGGACCAACCCACGAGCCGATCGACCCGGTGCGCTACATCGCCAACCGCTCCTCGGGCAAGCAGGGATTTGCCATTGCCGCCGCTGCCCAAGCCGCCGGAGCGGAGGTGACGCTGATTTCCGGACCGGTCGATCTCGATGATCCAGCCGGTGTTACCGTCAAGCACGTCGAGTCCGCGCGCGACATGCTGCAACAGGTACAAGCGGCGCTTCCGGCCGACATCGCGATATTCGCGGCCGCGGTGGCGGACTGGCGTGTCGCGCTGCAAGGAGAGCAGAAATTGAAAAAGACCTCGGCGGGCATGGCCCCGCTGCAGCTGGTGGAAAATCCCGACATCCTCGCGACCATTTCGCAGTTGAAGGACCAACGGCCACCGCTGGTGATCGGGTTCGCCGCCGAAACCGAGAACCTGATCGACAATGCCAAGGCGAAACTTGCCCGAAAAGGCTGCGACTGGATTGTTGCCAACGATGTTTCGCCGGCGACCGGAGTCATGGGTGGTGACCGCAATACCGTCCATTTGCTGACACGACATGGCTCGGACATCGATGTGGAGTCCTGGCCGGTAATGACCAAGGAAGAAGTAGCGAACGCGCTGGTGGCGCGCGTCGGCGATACCGTCGGAGGAAATTCGTGAGTGCAACTCTCAAGATCGACGTCCTGCAGTTGCCCCACGGTGAGGGGCTGGCGCTCCCGGCCTATCAGAGTGACTTTGCGGCCGGGCTCGACCTGCTCGCGGCCGTTCCCGAGGATTCTCCGGTGACGCTTTCACCCGGCCAACGTGCACTGGTGCCGACAGGACTCTCCGTGGCGTTGCCGGCAGGCTACGAGGCGCAAGTCCGCCCCCGCTCGGGGCTCGCCTCAAAGCACGGTATAACGGTGCTGAACGCCCCGGGGACCATCGATGCGGATTATCGCGGCGAAATCGGCGTTCTCCTCATCAACCACGGCGATGCTGCCTTTGCGGTTCGGCGTGGCGAGCGCATTGCACAGATGGTGATCGCATCCGTGGTGCGCGCCGAGCTGTTGCCCGCGACCGCGCTTTCGGGGACCCCGCGTGGCGGTGGAGGGTTCGGCTCCACCGGCCGTTAGCCGGTCCGAGCGGGTCATCCTAAATACCACGATCCATATCCATTTTGCTGTGCGAAGTTTGCGTTCACGATCTGGACTCTTACCCCCCGACTCCCGTTGGGGATATTGTCGTTCGATTCGCGCACGGTGGGGATTGGCCGGGCGTAAAGTCGTGTGGTTTGGGGCGAACATGTCAGGCGTGATCGGTGCGATGCGTCGGACCCTGCTGTCGTGCGCGTTAGTCGCACGTCACGGCCTGGCTACACTTGTCCCGGCCGCATTCAGCGCCGCAGCTGCGGGCGAGTTGACGATGGTCGATGCGGTGTCGAACCATTTCGACCTCAATCGCCCGGAAATCGTCGTATTGACCACCGCGCTGACGCTGCTCGGCTTTTCAGTCGTGGCGGCGATGCTGCTGATGCGGACCCGGGTCCGTGCCGCGGCGAACGAGGCGCGCCTGCGAGCCGAAGTAGGGGAATTGCAGATCCAGGCCGACCGTTTCCGGGCGCTGCTGTTCGCCGAACCGCAGGTCGTTATTTCCTGGGCAGCGGGCGAGAACCGGCCGCAGATCAGCGGCGACATCGCGCTATTGATTTCGCCGGAGTCGCAGCCTCATCAACCTCAGCGCATCCTCGCCTTCGGAACCTGGCTGCCTCCCGAACCCGCGCTGCAGATGGATCATGCTGTGGACGCGCTTCGGGAGGCCGGACAAGGTTTCCTGCTAAACCTGGCCACATCGAACGGACGCTCGATTGAAGTCATGGGTCGGGCCATCGGCGGCCAGGCTATCGTCAGGATTCGCGAACTGGGCGGAGTTCGCCGCGAATTGGCTGAATCAAACATCCGCTACAAAACACTGCTCGACGAAACGGAGCTGTTGCGCGACTTCGCCGCCGCCGCCCCTTGGCCGATCTGGGCCAAAAGCCCGCAAGGCCAGCTACGCTATGCAAACGCAGCTTACGCAATAGTCACCGAGGCTGCCGGTGCGACGGATGCCATCCAGCGCAACCTGGAACTCCTGGAAAGCGACCAGCGCGAGGGCGTTGACCGGGCGCTCAACGACAATTCCGCGTTCACCGCGCGGCTGCCTATCGTGGTCGGCGGCGAGCGCCGCGTCTACGACATTCATGCGCTTAAGCTGGGCGGCGGAACGGCCGGAATCGCCATTGATGCGGGCGAAGCCACGGCATTGCGGGCGGCGCTGGTGCGGATGGCGGAGGCGCATCGGCGCACCCTGGACCAATTGTCCTCCGGCGTGGCCGTGTTCGACGCACAACGGCGGCTGGCGTTCTACAATGATTCCTATCGCCGGCTATGGGATCTCGACCGCGCCTTTCTGGACGGCAACCCTGATGATTCGAGCGTGCTGGACCGGCTGCGCGCGGGACGGAAACTTCCGGAACAGCCCGATTTCCGGGCCTGGAAGGCCAAGCTGCACGAGGCGTATCGCGCCGTCGAGCCGGCCAAGGACACCTGGTATCTCCCCGACAGCCGCGCGGTCAGCGTCGTCACCACGCCCAACCCGGAAGGCGGCGTCACCTACCTGTTCGACGATGTCACCGAAAGCCTCGAACTCGCCCGCCGCTTCGACGGCCTGATCCGCGTTCAACGCGAAACCCTGGACAATCTCGCCGAAGCGGTTGCGGTCTTCGGCAGCAACGGCCGGGCTCAATTGTTCAATCCGGCGTTCGCCAGGATGTGGAAGCTGTCCGCTGAGGCGCTCGGAGAGCGGCCACATATCGAGACCGTCGAATCCTGGTGCAAGCCGCTGTTCGACGACGCCGACACCTGGCGCACCATCCGCGAGGCCATCACGGCGATCGAGAACCGGGTCGAGGTGCCGCTGAAACTGGAGCGCAGGGACGGCACTGTCCTTGACTGCATGACCATGCCGTTGCCCGACGGCGCAACGATGCTGACGTTCCAGGACATCACCGACACCGAGAACGTCGAGCGGGCGTTGCGAGAGCGCAACGAGGCGCTTGAAACCGCCGATCAGATGAAGGTGGATTTCGTCCACCATGTGTCCTACGAACTGCGTTCGCCCTTGACCACCATCATCGGCTTTGCCCACTTCCTCAGCGACCCCGTCACCGGTCCATTGACGCCAAAGCAGGCCGAGTATCTGGTTTACATCACCACCTCCACCAACGCGCTGCTTGCGATCATCAACAACATCCTCGATCTCGCCACTATCGATGCCGGTGCTATGTCGCTCAATCTGGGTTCGGTCGATATACGCAAGACCATCGAGGCAGCCGCCGAGGGCATTCAGGACCGGCTCGCGACCGACCGCATCCGGCTCAAGGTCGATGTCGACCCAAAGATCGGAAGCTTCGTGGGCGACGAGCGCAGGGTAGTGCAGGTTTTGTATAATCTCCTGGCCAATGCCGTGGGATTCTCGCCGCAGGATGCTGTCGTCGGCTTGACCGCCAGACGCACCGATCACAGTGTGGTGTTCACGGTGACGGATTCCGGTCCGGGAATTCCACCCGATGTCAAAGACAAGGTGTTTGACTGGTTCGAAAGTCATTCGCACGGCTCGCGGCATCGCGGCGCCGGTCTCGGGCTCTCGCTGGTGCGTTCCTTTGTCGAATTGCACGGCGGCAAGGTGCGCGTCGATTCGATCGTCGGCAACGGCACGACCGTGACCTGCGACTTTCCGATCGACCAGGCCGCGCACCGCACCGCCGCGGAATGACCGGCCCGACGACATTCTCGCTCGCCTTGGCGGACGAGACCGCGACCGCGCATTTGATGGCTGACCTTGCGCTGCTGATCGGCCCCGGTGACGTCATCGCGCTGTCAGGCGACCTTGGCGCCGGCAAAACCGCGGCCGCGCGGGCCATGATCCGGTATCTCGCCAGTGACGATGCGCTTGAGATTCCGAGTCCGACCTTCACCCTCGTGCAGACCTACGACTTGCCACCCTATACCCTGCTCCACGCAGATCTCTACCGCGTCAATGATCCGACCGAGCTCGAAGAGATCGGTCTGACCCCTCTGCCTGAGGGCGCTGTCGCGCTGATCGAATGGCCGGAGCGGGCGGCATCGGCATTGCCGGCAGACCGGATCGAGATCGCATTGAGTCATCGTCCGGGCTTGGGCTCGACCGCGCGCGCCGCTGAAATCAGCGGGTATGGCAAGGCCGGCGCGCAAGTCGCCAGGCTGAAAGCGCTGCGTCACTTTCTCGACGACGCCGGTTATACGGACGCAATGCGCCAGCGCATGCCTGGCGATGCATCCACACGCTCCTACGCGCGCCTTCTCCGAGACGATCACAGTGTTATCCTGATGAACTCGCCTCGGCGTCCCGACACCCCGCCGGTGTATCATGGAAAATCATACAGCGCGGCCGTGCATTTGGCGGAGGACGTCACGCCATTCGTCGCGATCGCCGGCGCCCTGCGCGAGCACGGCTTCTCGGCGCCGGCGATATATCACGCGGACCTCGACGCGGGCTTCCTGATCACCGAGGATTTTGGCGTGGCCGCTTTCGTAGAAGGTGACCCACCTCGGCCGATCACAGAGCGCTACGAGGCCGCCACCGACGTACTGGCCGTACTGCATCGCAAACCCGTGCCGGATGCGCTCCCAGTGCCGCCGCAACTCAGCTATGTGCTTCCCACCTTCGATACCGAAGCGCTGTTGGTCGAAGTTGGCTTGATGCTCGACTGGTATCTGCCGGATCGTGGCGCGGACCTCGACAAAGACAAGCGTTCCGAATTTGTCGAGATGTGGCGAGATCTTCTGACCAAGCCCGCAGCGGCAGCGAAAACCTGGGTGCTGCGGGACTTCCATTCTCCCAATCTGATTTGGCTGGGCGAACAGCACGGCCTGGCAAGAGTAGGCATCATCGACTTTCAGGACGCCGTCCGCGGCCCGGCCGCCTGCGACGTGGTATCGCTGTTGCAGGACGCGCGGATCGATGTCCCCGAGCAACTAGAGCTTGCACTGCTCACTCGCTATATCAAGGCGCGGCGCGCCTCCGACGAGAGCTTTGACACGCCCGAGTTCGCCGAACTCTACGCTTTGATGTCTGCCCAGCGGAACACGCGATTACTTGGCCTATTCGCACGGCTCAATCGGCGCGACGGCAAACCGCAGTATTTGCGCCACCAGCCACGGATCTGGACATACCTCAACCGTTCGCTGGCCCACCCCGCGCTTTCCCGCGCCCGGCAATGGTACGCCGCGAACGTCCCTCCGCCAGTCGCCTGATTTACCGGTTATTAGCCAGCTCACCGCTATTCTCCGCTGCAATCGCGGGCGCGGCTGCTGCGAGGCCTGGAACACGTGAATGGCTACAGAACGGCGCAAAGGTGAGCGCGTTATATTCGAGCGCGGCATCCCGGCTCATATGATGGGCATCGATGGCACCTGGCGTCGCGAGTGCATGATGGAAGACATCTCGGAGACCGGAGCAAAGCTGAGCGTCGAAGGCTCGGTCGAAGGATTGCAACTGAAGGAATTCTTCCTGCTGCTGTCCTCCACGGGACTTGCGTATCGCCGCTGCGAACTGGCTTGGGTCAATGGCGACCAGATCGGCGTTAATTTCCTCAAAACCAGCGAAAAGAAAAAGAGGGCAGCCAAGCGCGCCCCACTAGGCGCGCAAGCCTAAACCGCGCCGTTGCACAACCGTCACGTCAGGCTGTTAATGCATCTTCGATCGACATTTGCGGCGACTCACCGTGCTACAATGCGAACTCAACAACCGAACGGCTAAACCCCAGGATGTCGGTCAGACCCAACAAAGCAATGGTACTCGCGGCCGGCCTCGGGATACGGATGCGCCCGCTGACCGATCATATGCCAAAGCCACTGGTGCGTGTGGCGGGCCGAACGCTGCTCGATCATGTGCTCGACAAGCTCGCCGAGGCTGGTGTCAGCGAAGCCGTAGTGAACGTGCACTATCTGCCCGACCAGATCATCGCTCACGTCGCGGCGCGTGAGCGACCTCGGGTCATCATATCGGACGAGCGGGGGCACGTGCTGGGTACCGGCGGCGGCGTGGTCAAGGCGTTGCCTCTGCTCGGCCCGGGACCGTTCTTTCACGTCAATGCCGACACGCTCTGGATCGATGGCGTCCAACGCAATCTGGCGCGGCTGGCCGAAGCATTCGATCCGTCGCGCATGGATATTCTGCTGCTGCTGGCGCCGACGGCGAGCAGCATCGGTTACAGCGGACGGGGAGACTATGCCATGCTGCCCGATGGCGTGCTGCGCAAGCGCAGGGAACATCAGGTGGTTCCGTTCGTCTATGCCGGTGCGGCGATCATGTCACCGTCTCTGTTTGCCGATGCCCCGTCTGGAGAGTTTTCCCTGACCGAAATGTTCGATCAGGCCAACGAGCAGGAGCGCCTGTTCGGGCTGCGGCTGGACGGCGTCTGGATGCATGTGGGAACCCCGGACGCGGTCAACGCGGCGGAAGACGCGTTTCTGGCCAGCGTGGCCTGAGGAAACACGCCTCGATTAGAATCGCCCCGACCATACTGCCATGCCATGATGCAACCTGACCCCGAATCAGGAAGCACATGCGCGTTCTCAGCGTCCCCCTATCTGCGCCGTTCCTGCGCACCGTCATTGCCGCCCTGGTCGATGGCAGGCTGGTGGATGGCTTCGAGGCGCGCACCAGTCCCGAAAAACTGGCTGGGGTCACGCTCTATCTGCCGACCCGCCGTGCCGGGCGAATGGCGCTGCAAATCTTTCTGGATGAATTGAACGCCGATGCAGTGGTGCTGCCGCGTATCGTCGCGCTCGGCGATATCGACGAGGACGAACTGGCCTTTGCGGAAGACGCCGAGCAACTGGGCGGCGCAGCGTTGGATCTCCCGCCGAAAATCGGTGAGCTCGAGCGCAGGCTCACACTGGCGAGACTGGTCGGGGCCTGGGCGAAAGGTCCGGTTCTAGCCCCGCTAGTGGTCGGCGGGCCGGCTTCGACGCTTGCATTGGCCTCGGACCTGGCGCGGCTGATGGATGACATGGTCACCCGCGGCGTGAGTTGGGAGAGGCTGGACGGGCTGGTACCGGATCAGCTCGATCAGTATTGGCAACACTCGCTGGAATTCCTGCGGATTGCGCGACAGGCGTGGCCCGCTCATCTCAAGGAAATCGAAAGAATGGAGCCGGCCGCGCGGCGCGATCTGCTGATCTCGGCGGAGGCCGGGCGGCTTGGTTCGCATCACGCGGGTCCGGTGATTGCCGCCGGGTCGACCGGCTCGATGCCGGCAACGGCGAAGTTCCTGCACGCAGTCGGCGGCCTGCCGCAAGGGGCCGTCGTGCTTCCCGGGCTCGATACCGACCTCGATGAAGCAGCCTGGGAAATGATCGGGGGGGCGAGCGGCGCGCAAGGCAAATCGATCTCGCAGCCCGCCTCCAACCATCCACAGTTCGCGATGCATGCGCTGCTGCATCGATTTGGTGTTCGACGCAGCGACGTCGAGATCCTCGGTGAACCGGCGCCGCATGGCCGTGACGTGCTGGCCTCGGAGATCATGCGGCCATCGAACGCGACCGCGATGTGGCATAAGCGGCTCGCGGAGCCAACGATCGCGGCGAGGATTTCGCTTGGCATGGCGAAGCTCGCCGTCATCGAAGCGATCAACCCGGAGATGGAGGCGCTGGCCATCGCCGTGGCGATGCGCGAGGCGCGGCATTTGAACAAGTCGGCCGCGCTGGTAACGCCGGATCGCGCGCTGGCGCGGCGAGTAATCGCGGCGCTTGGGCGCTGGGATCTCGCGTTCGACGATTCGGGCGGTGATTCTTTGATGGATACCTCAGCGGGAATTTTCGCCCGGCTCACCGCCGAAGCCGCGGCCAATCAGCTTGAACCAGCGACCCTGCTGGCGCTGTTAAAACATCCGCTGTGCCGGCTGGGCCGCGCACCGGGCGCCTTCAGGAGGGCGATCGAGGCACTCGAACTGGCGCTGCTGCGCGGCACGCGTCCGCAACCTGGAAGCGGCGGACTTGCAGGCGACTTCTCCCGCTTCCGCGCCGAGCTTGAAAGACATCGGCAAGGCGAGATGTCCGCGCTGCATCGGTCCGAACTCCGGACCCGGCTGCGCCAAGTGCAGCTCGACGAAGCAGGGACGCTGATCGAGCGCTTGCGATCTGCGATTTCTCCGCTTGAAAATCTCGTCCCCTCCAAGCCGCACGACTTCGCCGAGATCGCCGAACGGCATCGCAACGTTTTGATCGAGCTCTCGCGAGATGAGCAAGGCGTTGCCTTGAGTTTCGAGGGTCAGCAGGGGTCGGCACTCTCCGCCGCCTTTGACGACCTGCTGCACCGAAAGTCCAAAAGCGGACTGCTGGTCGCTCTCGGCGATTACCCAGAGGTGTTCCAGGCCGCCTTTGCCGAACGCATGGTGCGCCGGCCGGAACAACCGGACGCTCTCTTGAAGATCTATGGACCGCTCGAGGCGCGGCTGACGCAATCGGAACGCGTCATCATCGGGGGCCTGGTCGAGGGCGTCTGGCCACCTGCGCCTCGGGTCGATCCCTGGCTGAGCCGGCCGATGCGCCATGAGCTCGGCCTCGATTTGCCGGAACGGAGAATCGGCCTGTCGGCCCACGACTTCGCTCAACTGCTTGGCGCCGAGGAGATCATCCTCAGTCGCGCCGCAAAGGTCGGCAGCGCGCCTGCCGTCGCCTCGCGCTTTCTGCATCGGCTTGAGGCCGTCGCGGGCGAGCAGCACTGGAAACGCGCAACAGCGGCCGGCGAAAATTACACGCGGTTGGCAAATGAACTTGATCGGCCTGACAAGGTTGAGCCGATCTGCCAACCCGCGCCCAAGCCGCCGCGATCGGTGAGACCGCTGAACCTGTCGGTGACCGCCGTCGAGGATTGGCTGCGCGACCCCTACACGATCTACGCCAGGTATATCTTGCGTCTTAACCCGCTCGATCCGGTCGATATGCCGCTTTCGGCCGCCGACCGCGGTTCGGCCATCCATGAAGCGCTCGGCGAATTTACCCGAAAATTTTCGGCGGCCCTTCCAGCAGATCCGGCGGCTGCGTTGCGCGACATAGGTCAAAAACATTTTGCGCCGTTGATGGAGCGGCCTGAAGCGAGGGCGCTGTGGTGGCCACGCTTCCAGCGCATCGCGAAGTGGTTCGCCAATTGGGAAATCGTACGACGCGACGATGTCGATCGTATCGATGCCGAGATCCGGGGCGAGATACCGATCCGGCTGGACGGCGAGCGTACATTTGTGCTTTCGGCGCGCGCCGACCGCATCGAACGGCGCGGAGACGGCAGCTTTGCGATTCTCGACTACAAGACCGGTCAACCGCCCACCGGCAAGCAGGTCCGGATGGGACTATCGCCGCAGCTTACGCTCGAAGCAGCTATTCTCAGGGAGGGCGGCTTCGAGGGTATTCCAGCGGGCAGCTCCGTTAGCGAACTCGGCTATGTCAGGCTTTCAGGCAACAATCCGCCGGGAGAACAGAAGCCACTTGAATTGAAGATCAAAGGTGAAACGCCACAGCCGCCCGATCAGGCCGCCGCCGAGGCCAGAACCAAGCTCGAAGCACTGATCCGCGCGTTTGAGGACGAAAGCCGGGCTTACACATCGCTCAATCTGTCGATGTGGTCGAACCGTTACGGCAGTTACGACGATCTCGCCCGCATCAAGGAATGGTCCGCAGCCGGCGGACTGGCGGTGGAAGAATGGTAATGGCGCCACGCCCGATTCCACCGGATGTGCGGGACAAACAGGCTCGCGCATCGGATCCCGCCTCCTCCGCCTTCGTTTCGGCTAACGCCGGCTCGGGAAAAACCCATGTGCTGGTGCAACGGGTGATACGGCTGTTGCTCGACGGGGTCGCGCCCGAAAAGATCCTGTGCATCACCTTCACCAAGGCCGCCGCCGCCAACATGGCCGAACGGGTTTTTTCTACCCTTGGCCATTGGGTCACGCTCGACGACGCGGCGCTCGATGCCGCAATCGGGGAGGCTGGCATTGGCCGCCCTGGCGAACGCCTGAGGATGTCTGCCCGCAAACTGTTCGCGAGTGCGCTGGAAACGCCTGGCGGGCTGAAAGTGCAAACCATTCACGCCCTGTGCACGCGATTGCTGCAGCAATTTCCATTCGAAGCCAACGTACCGGCGCGGTTCGCGGTGATCGACGAACGCGACCAGAACGAGATGATGGAGCGGGCCAATCTAAAGGTACTGCTCGAAGCCTCCCGCGATCCCGACAGCCCGGGGGGTCGAGCGCTCAATACCGCGATGGCCAGCGCCGCCGACGTCACCTTCAAGGATGTGGTCCGCGAGGCTTGCCTGAGCCGCAATCAGTTCGTGAGCTGGACCGAGCGGGCCGGCAGCCTTGATGCCGCGGTGGCGCAGGTGTCGGTCGCGCTTGGAGTCGACGCCGCCGACACAATCGAGGTTGTCGACCGCGAAATCGTCGATGGGCCGAATCTGCCGAGGTCGCGATGGAAGGAAGTAGCGGGCAAGCTCGCGACTTCGGGAAAATCCGACGCTGATCAGGCGGCGCGCCTGTCTCAAGGATCGGTCTTTACCGGAGGCGAACAGGTCGACAAGTATCTGGGGGTTTTTCTCACCGACGAGCGCACACCGCGCAAAACCATATTCAGCAAGAAGTTCTGCGACAACAATCGGACGATCGCACGTTGTGTCGATGCTGAAAGCCTTCGCATCGGGCCGCTGATCGAGCGGCGACGCGCTATCACGATACGGGACCGGACCCGCGCGCTGCTGCAGATCGCAACGGTCGCGGCGGCTAACTATCGCCGTGAAAAGCAGGAGCGCGGCCTGCTCGACTACGACGACCTGATTGACAAAGCCATGGAGCTGCTGGACCGCGTTTCGTCCGGCTGGGTGCATTACAAGCTCGACCGCGGCGTCGATCACGTGCTGATCGACGAGGCGCAAGACACCAGCCCAAGACAGTGGGACATCATCGCTCACATCATTTCCGAATTCACCTCCGGCAAGGGTGCCCGCGACAGCGTCGTGCGCACCGTTTTCGCGGTCGGCGACGAGAAGCAGTCGATCTTTTCATTTCAGGGCGCCGCACCGCGCGAATTCGACACGCGGCGCCGATCGCTCGCACGGAAATTCACCGAGGCCGGATTGAAGTTCGATCCGGTCTCGTTCACCTACTCGTTCCGGTCCGGGGCTACGATTCTGAAAGCGGTCGATCACGTCTTTCGCGAGACCGACATCTACCGCAGCATCCATTCCGTCGACACGGGGTATCCGATCCACCATTCCCTCGCCGATGCCGGGCCTAGCCTGATCGAGCTCTGGGATCTGCAGCGACCGGACGACAAGCAGGACATCGAAGGCTGGCGAGCGCCGTTTGACGGGTTGTCTCAGACCAGCCCCGAAGTGAAGCTCTCACGACGAATCCAGGCCGAGATCAAGCGGCTGGTCGAAAGCGGCACGATGACCGGCAGCGCCAGCAAGCGCCGGCCGTTGCGCTACGGCGACATGCTGGTTCTGGTGCGGCGGCGCGGCAATGCGTTCGATGCGGTGATCCAGGCTTTGAAGCACGCCGCCATTCCGGTGGCCGGCGCAGATCGCCTGCGGCTGACCGAGCATATCGCCATCATCGACCTCATGAACCTCGCCGATGCGCTGCTGTTGCCGCAGGACGACCTGGCATTGGCAGTGGTGTTGAAAAGCCCGCTGTTCGGGCTGACC
>C688J35102_120989543_pt1 | contig 11842 bp, 6 predicted proteins | sample HopSoiMetagenom2_FD_35102 | JGI IMG/M metagenome (IMG submission 35102)
ACACGTTGTCCTGCCGGTCCGCGAACAGCCGGTCCACCTGCACCAACCCGGTGCCGTCGGGCCGGGTCACCGGCTCGATGCGGCCGTCCTCCAGGCGGAAGAGCCCGTTGTCCGCCGCGAGCAGCCAGTCGCCGTTCGCCTCCTCCAGCAGGTCGTTCACGGGAGATGGATGGGCCGCGCCGTCCGCCCCCGGCCGCGTCACCGCCCCGCCGGCGATGCGGTCGACGCCGGCGAACGACCCCACCCACACCGCGCCGTCGCGGGCGACGCGGAGCGCCGTCACCCGGTCGTCTCCCAGCCCGTCGCGCCGCGTGACGCGGGTGAGCGCCCCCGCGTGCAGGCGGAGGATGCCGTCCGCCACCGTGCCGATCCAGAGCCCGCCCTCCGCGTCCAGCGCCAGCGCGGTGACCGCCGGCTCCGCCCCGCCCCCCGGCAGCGCCAGGCGCGTGACCCGGTCCCCCACGATGCGGCTCACCCCCGCCCGCGTCCCCACCCAGAGGGAGCCGTCGGGGTCGGGGAGGAGCGCGGTGACGCGGTCGCTGGAGAGGCCGTCGCGGGTGGTGAAGACCCTCCAGCGGCCGTGGGCCCGGCGCACCACGCCGTCGGTCTCCCCCGCGGCCCAGAGCGCGCCGCCGCGGTCCACCGCCAGCCGGCGGAAGCTCGCCCGGTGCACCCCCGGGATGTCGTCCTCGCCGAAGGAGCGGAAGGCGACCCCGTCGAAGCGCACCAGCCCCTCGTACGACGCCAGCCAGATGAAGCCGTCCGCCGTCTGGCGGATGTCGCGCACCGCGTTGGAGGGGAGGCCGTTCTCGGTGTTCCACTCCGCGATGGCGAAGCGCGGCGCCTCGTCCGCACCGCCGCGCGCCGGCTGCGCGGCGGCGTGCGGCGCCAGGCGCGGGGCGGCACCCAGCGCCAGCAGCAGCGGCGTGACTCGCGCGAAGACCGGACGCATTCGTCCGGCGAGGAGGCGGGGTCTCATGCGACAGGGTCTACGGAAGGCGACTCAGCGGGGCCAACCGGCTGAAACTAACGGGTCGACCCATCCGCGGGCCATATCGGGACTGGAATGCCTTCGCCAGCGGCAGTCTGCCTCCGCCCTGTCCTCCATCCACGTTCCCCGCGCGATGCCGTGCCTGCGCCGGCCCCGCTTCCGATGCGCGGAATCACCCGCCTTGCGCGCGCCGCGGGTCCGGTCGATCCTGTACGGGGCCTTCCCTTCACACACCGCCATCCACGGGCTCCCTCCCATGACCCGCCACCTTCCGCTCCTCCTCGCGCTGTGGGCCGTGCCCGCCGCCGCCGGCGTGCTCCGCGCGCAGACCCCCGCGCCCTCCGACACCGCGCGCTGGACCACCGTGCTCGGGGGGCGCACCGCGGGAGAGGTCCGCGCGTGGACGATGCCGGACGGGGAGCTGCGCTACACCTCGAAGGTGAACGACCGGGGGCGCGGGGCCGAGCTGGAGACGCACATCCGCCTGGGCGCCGACGGGGTGCCGGCGATGCTGCGGACCACCGGCGTCGACTACTACAAGAACCCGGTGGACGAGCGCTTCGAGCTCGCCAACGGCCGCGCGACCTGGCGCAGCGCGGCCGAGCACGGCGACACCGCCGTGAGCGGCCCCGCCTGGTTCGCGGCGATGAACGACGCCTCCGACGCCGGCCTGATCGCGCGGGCGCTGCTCGCCGCGCCGGAACATTCGCTGACGCTGCTCCCGGGCGGGCGCGCGACCCTCGAGCGGGTGGCCGACCTGCAGGTGAGCGCCGGCGGCCGCACCCGCACCGTCACCGAGTACCGCCTCAACGGCTTCGGCTTCGAGCCGTACGCCATCTGGCTCACCCCGGAGCGGCGCTTCTTCGCGGCCGGCGGCGGGTGGGGCGGCACCGTGGAGGCGGGGTGGGAGCCGGTGCTCCCCGAGCTCATCCGGGCGCAGGACGCGGCCGACGAGCAGCGCTACGCGGAGATGGCCCGCACCCTGGCGCGCCGCCCCGGGCACCCGCTCGCCTTCCGCAACGTGGCGGTGTTCGACGCGCAGGCCCGCGTGCGCCGCACCGGGATGACGGTGGTGATCGACGGCAACCGCATCGTGGCCGTGGGCCCGGCGGCCTCCGTCGCCATCCCCGCGGGCGCGGAGGTGGTGGACGGGGCGGGGAAGACCCTGCTCCCGGGGCTGTGGGACATGCACACCCACAACTCCCCGCTCGACGGGCTGATGCACCTGGCGGCGGGCGTCACCACGGTGCGCGACATGGGGAACGACACCGCCATCGTCACCGGGCTGCGGCGGCGCTGGGCCGCGGGCGAGCAGCTGGGGCCGCGGCTGATCTGGGCGGGGTTCATCGACGGCCCGGGGCAGTACACGGGGCCCACCGGGCTCAAGGTGTCGACCCCGGAGCAGGCGGTCGCCGCGGTGGATGCGTACAAGCGGCTCGGCGCGGAGCAGATCAAGGTCTACAGCTCGCTCGACACCGCCCTGCTCCCGGTGATCATCCGGCGGGCGCACGGGCTGGGGCTGCGCGTGAGCGGGCACATCCCCTGGCACCTCACGGCGGAGCAGGCGGTGCGGATGGGGATCGACGAGATCCAGCACGCCAACTTCCTGGTGCTGAACTTCCTGGGCGACAGCATCGACACCCGCACCCCCGCCCGCTTCACCGCACCGGCGCGGATGGGGGCGGACCTGGACCTGGCGTCGCCGCGGGTGCAGGCGTTCGTGGCGCTGCTGCGCGACCGGCACATCGTGGTGGACCCCACCCTGAGCGTGTGGGAGGGGATGTTCACCGGGCGCAGCGGCGAGGTCTCGCCGGACTTCGCGGAGGTGGCGCCGCGGCTCCCGGTGACCGTGCGCCGCAGCCTGCTCACCGGCGGCCTCCCCGTGCCCGAGGGGATGGACGCGCGCTACCGCGAGAGCTACCGGCGGATGATGCAGCTGGTGGGGATGCTGCACCGCCAGGGCGTGCACCTGGTGGCCGGCACCGACGCGCTGGCGGGGTTCCAGCTGCACCGCGAGCTGGAGCTGTACGTGGAGGCCGGCATCCCGCCGGCGGACGTGCTCTGGATCGCCACGCTGGGCGCCGCGCAGGTGATGAAGCACGACGACGAGTTCGGCCTGATCGCCCCCGGCCGCCTGGCCGACGTGGTGCTGGTGGAGGGCGACCCGACGGTGCGCATCTCCGACGTGCGCCGCGCGCGGCTGGTGGTGAAGGACGGCGTGGTGTACGAGCCCGACCGGCTGTACGCCGCGGTCGGCGTGACGCCCGCCCCGTGAACGGCCGTCTCACGCGGAGCCGTGGAGGCCTGCGGAGAGAGTCGGCGGGTGTCCGGCACCGGGTTGAAAACCGGGTGAAAAAACCGGGTTAAAAACCCGGGCTACAACAACACGAAATCCGCCTTCGCGGATTATGCCGTGGGTGTGGTGCGGAGCGCCGGCAACCGTGCGGCCGTATGAGGCGAGCGGCGATGCCCGGGGCGCACACGGGTGGCGGCGAGCAGTCCGCGAAGGCGGACTTCGTGTGGTTGTAGCCCGGGTTTCCAACCCGGTGACTCGCGGACCCTGCGGTGACTCGCGGACGCTGCGGTGACTCGCGGACCTGCGGTGACAACGCGGACGTCGTAGTCGTGGTCCAACCTTTCCTCCCATCCTCAGAAATCGTGATCCCGATGCGAAGCACCGTCATCGCAGCCCTTGCCGCACTCGCGCTGGCGGCGCCGCTGGGGGCGCAGCAGGGCGACTCCACGCAGCTCACGCTCGAGCGCATCTACGGCGGCGGCGGCGGCGCGCTGCAGCCGCGCTTCATCAACCAGCTGCGCTGGACGGAAGGCGGCGCGGCGTACATCACCGTGGAGCCGGCGCAGGGCGGCGGCGGCGACGAGCTGATCCGCTACGAGACCGCGACGGGCGCCCGCACGGTGCTGGTCCCGGCCAGGGCGCTGACGCCGGCCGGCGCCGCCCAGCCGCTGCGCGTGCAGAGCTACGAGTTCTCCCCCGACGGCGCCAAGCTGCTGATCTACACCAACTCCCGGAAGGTCTGGCGCGTCAACTCGCGCGGTGACTACTGGGTGCTCGACCGCGCCAGCGGAAGGCTGTCGCAGCTCGGCGGCGGCGCCGCGCCGTCCACCCTGATGTTCGCCAAGTTCTCGCCGGACTCGCGCCGCGTGGGCTACGTGCGGGAGAACAACCTCTACGTCGAAGAGCTGGCGAGCGGCCGCATCGTCCCGCTCACCCGTGACGGGTCGCGCACCACCATCAACGGCAACTTCGACTGGGTCTACGAGGAGGAGTTCTCGATCCGCGACGGCTGGCGCTGGAGCCCGGACGGCCGGCGCGTCGCCTACTGGCAGCTCGACGCCACCGGGGTGCGCGAGTTCGACCTGATCAACGACACCGACTCGCTCTACTCCCACGTGGTGCCGGTGCAGTACCCCAAGGCCGGCACCACCAACTCCGCCGCGCGGATCGGCGTGGTCCCGGCCGAGGGCGGGGCGACCACCTGGCTGCAGGTGCCGGGCGACCCGCGCGACCACTACATCGCCCGGATGGACTGGGCGGGCTCGTCGGACGAGGTGGCGATCCAGCACCTGAACCGCCTGCAGAACACCGACGAGGTGATGCTCGGCGACGCGCGCACCGGCGCGGTGCGCACCGTGCTCACCGAGCGCGACAGCGCCTGGCTCGACGTGGTGGACCCGGTCACCTGGCTCGACGGCGGCCGGCGCTTCCTCTGGCAGAGCGAGCGCGACGGCTGGCTGCGCCTGTACTCGGTCTCGCGCGACGGACGCGACGCGCGCCCCATCTCCCCGACCGGCGCCGACGTGGCCGACGTGGTGCAGGTGGACGAGCCCGGGGGATGGGTCTACTTCCGCGCCTCGCCCACCAACGCCACGCAGCTCTACCTCTGGCGCGCGCGGCTCGACGGCGGCGGCGCGGAGCGCGTGACCCCCGCGTCGTTCACCCGCGGACGGCACGGCTACAACGTGGCGCCCAACGGGGCCTGGGCGGTGCACGCCTGGTCGTCGTTCGGCGACCCGTACGTCTTCGAGCTGGTGCGGCTCCCCTCGCACGAGCGCGTCCGCACCTTCGAGGACAACGCCGTCCTCCGCGCGCGGCTCGGCACGCTCGCGAAGGGTCCGATGGAATTCTTCCGGGTGGATGCCGGCGGGGTGCAGCTGGACGGGTGGATGATGAAGCCGCCCGGCTTCGACCCCGCCCGCCGCTACCCGGTGCTCTTCTACGTCTACGGCGAGCCGGCCGCGCAGACGGTGACCGACGACTACGGGGGGTCCTCCTACCTCTGGCACCTGCTGCTCACCCAGCGCGGCTACGTGGTGATGAGCGTGGACAACCGCGGCACCCCGTCGCCGCGCGGCCGGGCCTTCCGCAAGTCGATCTACCAGCGCGTCGGCGTGGTGAGCTCCGCCGACCAGGCAGCCGCGGTGCGCACCATCGGCCGGTGGCCGTTCGTCGACTCCACGCGCGTGGGCGTGTGGGGATGGAGCGGCGGCGGGGCGAGCACGCTGAACCTGATGTTCCGCTACCCCGAGCTCTACGCCACCGGGATGTCGGTGGCGCCGGTGACGGACCAGCGCTACTACGACACCATCTACGAAGAGCGCTACATGGGGCTGCCGCAGCAGAGCCCCGAGGCGTACCGCCAGGCGTCGCCCGTGACCTTCGCCGCCGGGCTGCGCGGCAACCTGCTGATCGTGCACGGCACCGGCGACGACAACGTGCACTACCAGAACACCGAGGCGGTGGTCAACGCGCTGGTGGCGGCCAACCGCCCCTTCACCATGATGGCGTACCCCAACCGCACCCACTGCATCTGCGAGGGCGAGGGGACCACGCTGCACCTGTTCAGCCTGCTGACCCGCTACCTGGAAGAGCACCTGCCGGCCGGGCCGCGGTAAGCGCGCACGCGGTCTTCTCGCCGGGTCGGAGTGCGTCGCGTGCCCGCGGCCGCGGCGCCCTCTCCGGCTCGCCAGGGCTCGCCACCTCTCCCGTCCCGGGAGAGGTAGTGTCCCAGGCGCCTGCGCCGATCCCGGCCGGCAGCGTGACCGCTGGACGTAGCTGGACCCCCCGCAGGGCACACTTCTGCGGAGGTCACTCCCCTCGCCCGGAACGGGAGAGGGACCGGCGCGCAGCGCCAGGGAGAGGGCGCCGCGGCTGCGGATGCGCGATGGACTCCGGACCCGCGAGCAATCCGCTCCACTCGGCGCTCGGGGTCAGGCGGACGATACGCCCTGTATTCCCAGGTTGACCGTGCGGTTCGCACCCCTCGGGCAACGCTTCGTGACGCGGGGGTGCCCAACGAAGGCTCGCCGCTTCAACGTTCCCGGGTCACACCGCCCTCTTCCCGCCTCCCCAGGACCATGAATCCCACTCGAGTCGCCATCCTGCTCGCGGTCCCCAGCCTGCTCCTGCGCGGTGCCGCCGTATCCCAGGCGCCCGCTGCCGGCGTGCAGTGGCAGTGCGTCGCGGCCGCGCCGCTGGCGCGCGACCACCACGTCGTGTTCAGCGCGCACGTGGGGCGGAGCGACGTGATCTACGCCGGCGGCGGGACCAACTACCGCGAGCTGTACGACGCCGTCCTGCGCACCGTGATCGGCGCCGACGGCGTGCCGGGGCCGTGGACCGCGACCACGCCGCTGCCACACCCGCTGGCGGGCGCGAGCGCCGTCGCGGCGCGGGGAACCGTGGTCCTCACCGGTGGGCAGCTCGCCGGCCCCGGCGGGCTGCGGGACCTGAGGCGCGTGGCGGACACGTACACCGCCCCCATCGCCGCCGACGGCTCGCTGGGCGCGTGGACGCCGGGGCCCGCGCTGCCGTCGCCGCGGTTCCATCACCCGTCCGTGTACCACGAGGGGTGGGTGTACGTCGTCGGCGGGCAGGGCGCCACCGAGGCGGAGACGGGCGTCTTCGCGGCGCGGCTCGGGGCGGACGGGAAGCTCGGCCCCTGGCAGACGCTGCGGCCGCTCCCCGAGCCCCGCTCGCACCACGCGGTGGTGATCGACCACGGCGCCGTGTACGTGATCGGCGGGCTGGGCGGCAACCCCGCGCGGCAGCCGGTGCAGCACAAGAGCGTGCTCCGCGCGGTGATCGCGCGCGACGGCACCCTCGGCGAGTGGCGGACGATCGGCGAGATGCCGCACTCGTACGCCACGCACTCCGCCTTCGTGGACGGCGGCGCGCTCTGGGTGGTCGGCGGCGTGGAGGACAACGCCACCTTCAGCGCGCGCGTCTGGCGCGCGCCGCTGGACCGCTCGGGCACCCTGGGCGCGTGGAGCGAAGTCCAGGCGCTCCCGTTCGGCCGGGGGCACGTGCACGTGACGCCGGTGATCGGGGGACGCGTCTACTCCGTGGGCGGCCGCATCGCCGCGCAGCAGGGCGCGTCGCCGGTGACCGACGCGGTGGTGGTGGGCCTGCTGACGCCGACGCCGCCGGCCGGAGCGCAGGCGGCGGGGTGCGCGCCCGCGCCGGCTCCCGCGGGGTGATCCGCCGCCTCGAGAACGACGAGAGGGGCGCCCGGCCGCGCCCCTCCGTCGCTACAGGCCCGTCTGCTTGTTGAAGCTGTAGAGGTTCCCTTCGGCGTCCATGGTGACGGTGTGGCCGCTGACCGTGCCCGTGCGCGTGCCGCCGGAGGGATAGCCGTACGTGTACGTCACGATGTTCTGGGCGACGGAGAACGTGCCGCCCGCGCTGTCCGCGATGGTGTTGTAGACCACGCCGTCCTTCAGCAGCTGCGCGGTCAGGCGGATGACGAAGGTCTGGTCGGACTTGAAGGTGAGGGACCCGGAGCTGGTCTGGTTGCTGTAGATCGGGCTGGGCGGGGGCGTGCTGTAGATGGTGAACGGAGGCGGCGCGCCGTTCACGCTGGCGAGGAGGTACGTGCCGGTGATCCCGTCGCCACTCCCGGTGGAGTCGGCGCACGCGCTCAGCGGGACGGCGCACAGGAGGAGGACGCGAGCGAACGTACGCATGGTAGAACCCTTTGCCGCTGGTGGTAGTCGGTGGATCGGGCCGGTTGCCGAGGCCACGACGGATTGCCCTCCCCAGATCGTGCAGACGCAAGGAAATCGCCACGCCGGTCCGCGGTTCCGCGTCCCAGCACGAGGCGCTTTGCAGGGCCCGATCGAGCCCCCCGTGACTCTGCGCAACTCTCGGGACGCCATGCCCGTACGGCTCCGGGCGACGATCTTCCACCCTCCGAACCACCCATGCCCGAGCCCCTGCGCATCGACCTCGCCAGCCCCGTCTTCAAGGCGAACCCGTATCCCACCTACGCGCGGCTGCGGCGGGAGGCGCCGGTGTTCCGCACCCGGATCGGCTGGCGGCGCGATGCGTGGCTGGTGACACGGTACGGAGACGTGGCGGCGCTGCTGCGCGACCCGCGCTTCGCCAAGGACCCGACGGCGGTGAAGGACGGGGCGCGCGGCCCGTGGATGCCCGGGTTCCTGCGGCCACTCACCCGCAACATGCTCGACCTCGACGCTCCCGACCACGCACGGCTCCGCGCCCTGGTGCAGAAGGCGTTCACGCCGCGGCTGGTGGAGGGACTGCGCCCGCGCGTGGAGGCGCTCGTCGACGAGCTGCTGGCGGCGGCGCTGCGCGAGCCGCGCGGCGAGCTGGTGAGCCAGCTGGCGCTGCCGGTGCCGCTCACCATCATCGCCGAGCTGCTGGGCGTGCCCGTGGCCGACCAGCCGCGCTTCCACCGCTGGTCCGAGCGCATCGTCTCCGGCACGCCCGACATCCGCGCGCTGCTGGTGCTGCCGGCGGTGCGTTCCCTCTTCCGCTACCTCCGCCGCCTGTTCGCCGAACGCCGCGCCGCGCCGCGCGACGACCTGGTCACCGCGCTCGTCCAGGCCGAGGAGGCGGGCGACCGGCTGGACGAAGACGAGCTGCTGGGGATGGTCTTCCTGCTGCTCGCCGCCGGCCACGAGACCACGGTGAACCTGATCGGCGGTGGCGTGCTGGCGCTGCTGCAGCACCCCGCGCAGCTCGACCGCCTGCGCGGCGACCCGGCGCTGGCCAGGACGGCGGTGGACGAGCTGGTGCGCTTCGCCAGCCCCGTGGAGCTGTCGACGGAGCGTTACGCGCGGGAGGAGCTGGAGATCGCCGGCGTGCGCATCCGGCGCGGAGAGATGGTGCTCGGCGCGATCGGCTCGGCCAACCGCGACCCTGAGCAGTTCCCCGGTCCCGACGTGCTCGACGTGGCGCGCGAGCCGAACCGCCACCTCGGCTTCGGGCTGGGCGCGCACTTCTGCCTCGGCGCGCCCCTGGCCCGCCTCGAGGCGCAGGTCGCGATCCCGGCCCTGCTCGCGCGCGCACCCGGGCTGCGCCTCGCCGTCCCGCCCGACGCGCTGCGCTGGCGCAAGCACGTCTTCCTGCGCGCCCTCCGCGAGTTGCCGGTGACGTTCCGGTGATCCACGCTTGCACGGTTATGGCAGCTCCGCTTCGTGCAGAACGGCGGACGCCCCGCCGACGCGCGTCCGTTCAACGAGGGATTGCCACGGGAGGTGATGAAGCTCGTGGAGGACTTCGAAACCGACACGTACCGGGCTGCGTCTAGGCGTCTGTGCGTGAGATGCCGTTGCCGTCAGCGACCGGAGCCCACGACGGACGGGCGGGCGCGGACCAGCAGCCAGCAGAGGAACGCGCCGGCGACGACGTCGAACGACGCGCAGAAGGGTGGCCACCAGGCAGGCATCCCCGGGTTCGCCACCAGGTGCGCGTGCACCAGCAGGTCGAACACCCCGTGGCCGACCAGCCCCGCGGCGGCGATCCACAGCCGCCAGCGGAACGCCGCCACCGCCGCGGCCGAGAACATCCCCATCCCCACCGACTCGACCACCAGGGCGTGCGCCGAGCCGCCGATCGCCGCGAAGAGCACGTAGTAGGAGGCGACGATGATCAGCAGCGTGGAATAGTAGGCGCGGTCGCGATCGAACCTCGCCACCCTTCCCAGCAGCGCGGCGAGGAGGGCCGCGACGACGCCGGCGAGGGTCGCCGTGAGCGGGGTGACGTGCATCGCGGCCCCTATCCCACGGAGAGGGAGACGGGCGGGCCGGCGGCGGCGAGCCGCCCGACGGGGATGCGGAACCCCGCGGGGGCGGAGAGCTCCGCGAGGTACTGGTGCACCAGCTGGATGGCGATCCCGCCCTCGCCCACCGCCGAGGCGACGCGCTTGACCGAGCCGTGGCGCACGTCGCCGGCGGCGAACACGCCGGGCATGCTCGTCTCCAGCAGCAGCCGCGGCCGCCCCGTCGCCGGCGCGACGCCGTCCAGCTCCGGGCCGGTGAGGATGAAGCCACGCTCGTCGCGCAGGATCTCGTCCGGGAGCCACTCCGTGCGCGGCTGCGCCCCGATCAGCAGGAAGAGCGCGCCCGCCGGCACCTCCTCCGTCTCGTCCGACGCGGCGTCGTGCAGCACCAGCGCCTGCAGCCTGCGCGTGCCGCGGCAGTCCACCACGCGGGTCCGCAGCCGCACCGCGATGCCCTCGTGCGCCTCGATCTCCTTCACCAGGTAGTCCGACATGCCGGCGCCGAGCGTGGCGCCGCGCACCACCATCGTCACCTGCTCCGCGTACTTCGCCAGGTGCAGCGCCGCCTGCCCCGCCGAGTTCCCCCCGCCGGCCACGTAGACGTGCCGCCCCTCCATCGCCTGCGCCTCGCTCACCCCGCCGCCGTAGAAGACCCCCGCCCCCACCAGCGCGTCGAGCCCGGGCACGTCGAGGCGCTGGTAGCTCGCGCCCGTGGCCAGCACCACCGCGCGGGCGGTGACCTCGGTGCCGTCCACCAGCGTCAGCACGCGGTCGCGCCCCTCCGCGCGCAGCCCCGTCACCACGTGCATCACCGCGATCTCCGCCCCGAACGCCCACGCCTGCTCCACCGCTCGGTTGCAGAGGTCCGCGCCGGAGATGCCGAAGGGGAAGCCCAGGTAGTTGCGGATCAGCGAGCTGGTGCCCGCCTGCCCGCCGATCGCCTCGCGCTCCAGGAACACCGTGCCGAGCCCCTCCGACGCGCCGTACACCGCCGCCGAGAGCCCGGCCGGCCCGGCGCCCACCACCGCCAGGTCGTACGCGCGGGGGCGCAGCCGGAACCCCTCGTTGGCCCCCATCGCCTCGGCCGCCTCGCGGTTGGTGGGATTGGTGAGCACCATCCCGTCATAGCGGACCACCACGGGAAAGGGGCCGTCGGGGAGCCCCACCCGCTGCAGCAGCGCGCGCCCCTCGGGCGAGCCGGCGTCGTGGAAGGCGTAGCGGATGCCGTTGCGCTCCATCAGGTCGCGGAACTCGTACGACCGCGGCGCCCAGCGCTCGCCCACCACCGTGACCATCTCCAGCTGCGCGTGCTGCCCGCGCTGGCACTCGTGCAGCAGCTCGGTCACCAGGCGGTGGAACTGCTCGTCGGGCGAGCAGCTCGGCACCAGCGCGTAGCGGTCGGCGCGGCCCAGCGAGATGGTGCGCAGCACCGGCTTCACCTGCGCCCGCGTGCCCCAGGGGAGCACGACCACGCGCCACGCCCACGGGTGCAGCTCGTGCGCGCGCGCCAGCAGCCCGGTGGCCCCCATCCCCGCCAGCCGCTCGGCGACGAAGAGGATCGCCACCTCGGCCGACGCCGCGCGCAGCGCCTCCAGCCGCTCGAGCGCCGCCTCGGCCGACGCCTCGCCGGCGACCTCGTAGTCGTCGGCGTAGCGCTTGAGCAGCTCCCGCCGGACCAGCTCCAGCCCCTGCGCCTGGTCGTCGACGGCCATCAGGATCGGCTTCATCTCTCCGTGCCGGCGGGTGGTGGGAAGGGTGGGACGGAGAAGGGACAGCGGGAGCGAAGCCCTGCCGCTCATATAGGCCC
>C688J35102_120989541_pt1 | contig 11841 bp, 12 predicted proteins | sample HopSoiMetagenom2_FD_35102 | JGI IMG/M metagenome (IMG submission 35102)
ACGCAGGCCATTGTCGCCGCCATCGAGCCGCAGTTGTATGCCGCCGAAAACTTCCGCGCTGAGCGCAAGGCGCCGGACAGCATGGACGCCTGGCATCTGGTCATGCGAGCACTATCACACTATTGGCGCGTGACCCGGCAGGACAATATGGTTGCGCAGGCCTTGCTCGAAAAAGCGATCAGCATTGATCCGGATTACGGTCAGGCGCTCGGTCTGCTGGCGGCCAGTCACATGTTCAGCGCGCATATGGGTTGGGCTCCGATGGCAGAGGCGATCCCGATAGGCGAGCGTGCGGCGCTCGCCGCGATCCGTGCTGACAGCGAGGACCCGTGGGCGCATTATGCGCTGGGCACCGTTTATCTGTTCACGCGGGCGTTCGACGATTCGCTGGCGGAGTTCGAGCTTGCGATCCGGCTAAACCCGAGCTTTTCACCAGCTCGAGGCTATTACGGTGTAGCGCTGACCTATTGCGGACGATGGCAAGAGGGAGACGTGGCCGCGCGTCAGGCCCTGCGACTGAGCCCGCGCGACCCCTTCGCCGCGGTCTATTGCGGAGTTGTCGCATACGCCCAATTTATCGGTGGAAATTACGACGAAGCCATCCGCATGTCTCGGGAGGCGTTACGGCAGCGAACGGACTTTGTTGGGGCGCATCGGGTGATGGCTGCATCGGCGGGGATGGCCGGGCTGGCTCAGGTTGCCGAGGCTGCTTTGCTGGAGCTTCGCCGCGCTCAGCCCAACATCTCGCTGGACTGGATAGCGAAACAGATTCCATTCAAGCTTGAGGCTGATCGCGACCGTTATGTTGAGGGGTTTCGGCGAGCGGGCTTGCAGTAGCGAGCGTCAGGGCATCCGCTCAATCCACCAAGACAAAGCCAGGAAGTCGAACGCTCGCGGCTGGGCCAGACCGATTCGGCATGCGTGAGCCTCGCGCCCCAGGAGCGCTCCCGCAATTTTCGGAAGCGGTCTTCCACATGCCCGAGATCACCGATGAGTACGGCGGTGCCCAACTGCGCACGGCAACATTGCGTCCGATAAAGGCTCTAACGCGCATCTCAAGTTTATCTGAAGAATAAATCGTAGTTCTCTGAAAGCTTTGGAAGGTCGCAACGTGCAGGCTGGAACGTGGAAGGGGAGCAGTACTCTTTTGCTTTCGCAAGGAAATGACATGACGTTACTGAATGATTTCGCAGCTCGTTCCGCGACTCAGAGGCCGATGCGAAGCGCGATAGGTCATACCACGGCGGAACTGGCGAAGTTAATCAACAACTGGATTGCTGGTCTCATCGCACAGCGTGAGTATCAGGCAAACGTCGCTCTCCTGCGAAGTTTCAGCGATCGCCAGTTAAAGGATGTTGGTCTTGATCGCAGCCAGGTCGAAAAATTAGCCGAAGCCGGCGATGCTCGGTCGCGAATCCAGCAGGCCAAACACGCGGAAGAAAGCATGGACCGGATAGGCTGATCCGATTCGGCCAAAGTCTAGGCAGGGTAACAAGACCGAAGCAAAGCCGGGTGCGCGCCCGCCGAATAGCTGCCGCTTCAGCCAGATGGAGCGAACCCAGGCGTTGAAGAAAATGGTCTCGGGCACAAAAGGGGAGCCATTCCGCCGGTCCGCAGGACGAGGGCGCCGTGTTGCGATAATTCAGGTCAGGTGTATGTTTCGGCATTATCGCCGAACTGCGCCGAACCTGAGGCGCCGCTCAGCCGCATCGAGGAGGAGACATGAAATTTCCGCGCCGGCGATTTTTGCGGTTAGCTGCTGGCGCCGCCGCGCTTCCAGCATTTTCGCGTTTGGCGAAGGCTCAAGCTTACCCCGCACGGCCCGTCAGGCTCGTGATTGGATATACGCCCGGCGGATCGGCGGATCTCACCGCCCGTTTGATAGGCCAATGGCTGTCGGAGCGGCTGGGCCAGTCATTCGTGGTCGAGAATCGACCCGGCGGAGGTACCAACATAGCTACGGAAGCGGTGGTCCGCGCACCCCCTGATGGCTACACACTCCTGCTTGTCGCTCCGGCAAACGCGATCAACGCCACACTCTACGACAAACTCAACTTCAACTTCCTTCGCGATGTCGAGCCCGTTGCAGGCCTGATCCGTTTTCCGAACGTGGTGGTGGTAAACCCGGCGGTTCCGGTCAACACGATCCCTGAACTGATTTCTTACGCCAAGGCCAATCCTGGGAAGCTCAACATGGCGTCTTCAGGTAATGGGTCTACCATCCACATGTCGGGCGAGCTGTTCAAGATGCTCACCGGAATCGATATGGTCCACGTGCCCTATCGCGGCGGAGCGCCGGCGCTCACTGATCTGATCGCCGGACAGGTGCATGTGATGTTCGACAACATTCCGACCTGCGCCGAGCACGTCAAGACAGGCAAGCTCCGGGGGCTGGCGGTCACCAGCACGACGCGGTCCGAAGTGTTGCCAGACCTGCCGACGGTGGCTGATTTCCTGCCCGGCTACGAGGCGAGCGCATGGTATGGCATCGCTGCGCCCAAGAACACGCCCGCCGAAATCATCGGCAAGCTGAACAAAGAGGTCAATGCAGCGCTCGCCGATCCCGCAGTGAAGTCGCGTTTTACCGAGCTTGGTGCCATTCTGCTACCCGGCTCGCCAGCCGATTTCGGAAAGCTCCTGAACGACGAAACCGAAAAGTGGGCCAAGGTGGTGAAATTCTCAGGCGCCAAAGTCGACTAGCTCGTTGCCGCCAGCCGCTGTTGGCGGCGTGACGGGCGGACGTCTCCGTCCGCCCCAGAATTACTCGATCAGGGGTAGTCGGCCAATGGCGGGTAGTTTCAAAGCGGGGCGGCGGAAATCTACGCCAAGCACGCCTCCGAACAGATTCAACTCGATGCCCTCAACCCAGCCGACGATCACGCCAAGATAACCGCCGAGAGAGACGAATACGCCGGTTTGGGATGGCGTAAGGCCATACCATTTGCCGCGATATGGATAGTCCTTTCCGATCGCGGTGGGCGGCAGCACGGCCTTCAGCTCGGGCAGCGCATCCAGTACGGCCTGGACAAAGGTATTGGAGTTCGGCCCTGGCCAGGGGCTGTAGTCGCCATAGGTGCGAAACTTGTAGTTTTCAATCACCGAGCGGATTTTCGGAATAAGCCTTTCCGCCTGCTCCCCATCGACGCTCACGACGATCTCGGGCACCGCGCCGAACCATCGGCCATCCGCGGCGAAGCCGTCCACACGAATGGGTTCGCCCCAGGCCGTGTAGTCGTACCGGCTGTAGCGCGCCGCGCCTCGCTCCTTCACCACTATCCATGAATGTACCGCAAAAATTCCGCGCCAGCGCACGGTGCGCGCCGCGAGTATTCGGACAAGCGCGTCGGGATGTTCGGATGCGGGCGGCAGTATACCGGCACTCGAACGGTCCGCGGTTTGCCAATTATTGCGGCGATCGCCCATGAGGTAGTGAATGGCTGAAATGACCACCGGCGCGACGAGGAGAACAAGGAGGATGAGCAGGTATTTCTTCACAATAGGGCAGGTCACGTGGGGTGATGGGCGGGCTTTCTAATATAGTTCGGCCGTTCGCTTTTACTATGTTGATGACGAGCGGCGGCAACTCCCGGCGGGTTAAAGACGTTTTCGCCGTCCGTTTGCCGGTGAACCAACCGGGAGAAACCAAGGTGGAACCAATGGCGCCGATGGGCTGTTGGTGGAACGAACAGGTCGGGGAAGTAAAATGAACCTCGCGGCTGACCAGCTGGAACGGCTTCTGGGTCGTGCAGCCCTTCAACTTTGGGCCGATTTGCCACGTGATGTGCAGGAAAAGCTGTTCGACGCGGCAGTCCCGGTCGATCCATCCTTGCGCAACCATCTGGCGATTTTCCTGCACGACATTCACCCCCGAACGGCCCATCCGCCCAAGCCAACCGATCTGGCGTGAAGCCGGTTCAACTGCAGGAACCTGCGCCACATCGGTGCAGTTGAAGTCCCATGCCTGCAACCGGCTTGCGTTCGCGTTCAAGGAAAACTCCGGCTGGCCTCAAGGGTGCGCGCAAGGCCGAGTTTCCGACCTTCATCGAGCCCTGTGATCCCAGCTTGCGTCAGCGTGCGCCGACGGGGGACGACTGGGCCTACGAAATCAAGGCGGACGGCTATCGTGTTCAGATCCACATGCGGGAGGGAAGTGTCACCGTGTACTCACGCACGGGATTGAATTGGACCAGCAAGTTCGGGTTCATCGCTGACGCGGCGAAACGCTTGAAGGTGGCGCAGGCAGTTTTTGACGGCGAAGCTGTTGTCTATGGCTCGACCGGGATCCCCGACTTCCAGGCGCTCCGCCGAGAACTCGGCAGCAACCGAGGCCGGCTACGCTATCACGCTTTCGATCTCATGCATCTGGACGGCTATGATTTACGAAGAGTAGCGTATCAAGAGCGGAAGGAACTGCTGAAGCAGGTGCTCGCTGTTGCACCCGAGCAACTGATCTACGTGGGATGTGTCCAGGACGAAGGCGGCCGTGTCTTTCAGCACGCCTGCAACATGGGGCTGGAAGGCGTGGTCGGAAAACGGCTCCAATCGGTTTACCGTTCGGGGCGCGTGGACGATTGGGTCAAGCTCAAATGCACCAAGAGCGATAATTTTCCGATCGTCGCATTTGTTGAAAAGCTTGGAGCGCATCCTCGCCGGATTGCCTCGCTCTATCTCGGTCGGCGCAAGCAGGGCAGACTTGTCTATGGCGGCAAGGCGCGCACAGGCTATAGCGAAGCCGTGGCTCGTGAGCTACGGGAGCAACTCGACCCGTTGATCACCAATACGTCTCCGCTTGCGGAGCCCGTTAACAAGCCGAAGGCGACATGGGTCGAACCGGCGCTGGATGCCGAAATCGAGTACGGCGGCCTGACCGACGACGGCCTGTTGCGCGAAGCTGTGTTCAAGGGCATTCGCGACGACCTGAGAACAGTGCCTTCACCCTCGATTCAGCCCAGCGCACGGCCCGGGAAATCGGTTCATGTTGGCGTACCCCGGGAAAATATACTTCAGTTGCTGCCAGACGCCGTGGCGCCTTCAAAGGAAGAACTCGTTCGCTACTGGCGTAAGGTCGGCAAGCGGGCGCTTCATTACCTCGGAGGGCGCCCGCTCAAGCTGGTGCGGCATACGCACCGCACGACGTTCTATCACAAGGGGAAGCTGCCGCCGATTCCGGACTCTGTGCATCAACTCAGGATCGCAAAGCGCGAGGGAGGCGAGGGCGTCCGCGTGTGGGTGGACGATATCGACGGCCTGATCGGACTGGTCGCGATGGGTGCTGTAGAATTGCATCCGTGGGCGGCAACGGTGGACGACATCGAGCGTGCCGACCGGCTGGTGTTTGATCTTGATCCCGGGCCCGGCGTGGCTTGGGACTTCGTGGTCGAGACCGCATTTAGTCTCAAGCGCATCTTGGAGAATGAAGGGCACGAAAGTTGGCCAAAATTGACCGGCGGTAAAGGCCTGCACGTCATGGCACCGATCGAGCAACGATTGGCTCACGATAAGGCGCGGGTGTATTGCAGATCGTTAGTCGCGCGGTTGGCGGCGGCCAAGCCGAACGCATACACGCTGTCAGCGTTGCCGGCCCGGCGCAACAATCGGATCTTTCTCGACTACCTGCGCAACGGGCGGGGTACAACGGCGGTGGGGGCGTACTCTCCGCGAGCGCGCGAGGGCTTCCCGGTGGCAGCTCCCGTGACCTGGAAAGATATCGAGCGCGGGGTAAGGCCGGATGCATATACGATTACTCGGCCGCCCCGAAGGCGATGAAAGACTCAGCGCCTTTCGCTCACCCCTGCTTCTTTGCGCATTTCATCGATAAGCTTTGAAGCTTCGGCTTTCGTGAGATTTTCGTCGAAGACATCAGGACGATGAGCCTGTTCGCACAAGGTCTTCAGATAAGAGGCTTGAGCGCCGGTCATGGGCTCGTCTCCCGAAACCCAATCGTCGGGATCTTTTTGCGTGTTGGAACCGGTGTCCACCTTCGAAATCATCTGCTTGCTCCTGAGCCCGTAAACGCCGTGATCGTTTGCCGGTTCCGCGGCGGAAATCCGGCTTGCATGATCGAACTGATCGACCCAGCCAGGAACGAGCGCCTGATTTGTTCATTGTTAGCAAAAGGAGAAACCAAATGAGCAAGCTTCCACCCGTACCGCCCGATCAACGCAGCCCTAAAGGTCCCGGCGCCGATCCGGAAGTTTCCAAGGATGATGAAGCGTCGTCGGGCAACCGCAACCTGCGCGAACAAGGTCGTCAAGGGAACATCTACCAGAACACTCACAATCAGGGTTATCAGCAGGATCGCTAGGATGCCGCGGAAGAACCCGGATGCGGAAAGGTTTGGCGGCCCAGGCTCGTCACGGCAGAACCGTCAAGCTCCGAAAAAATCCAGAAAGCAAACAAACGCGCCTGAGCCGGGATCGCCGACCAGCGGGCGTTCCTCGAGGGTTTCGGGTGGCGGCGGCGAGCGCGATAAGCACCATTCGCACGATACGCGGTACAAAAGCTAGCCGATCTCGTCGGGCTTCTCGAAATGCGGACAGTGGAGAGAACCGGCGCCGCGTCCCGCCTCACCGATGCCATGGGCGGGTCAATCGAAAGCCTTGAACGCCGAACAATCCTCGCCGCACGTCATAATCCAGACGAAGTCGCGACCACCCAATACGATCGCATCAAGAAGATAGGCAATCCGATAGCGCATCTGGTCTCGGACGGGATGCTGGTTTGGAGGTCGCCTATCAACGGAAATTCTCATGCCAACTGCCAAGCATCGCGCGTCAGTGATCCTGCATGCGCTGGAGAAAGCAGAAGATGAGCTTCTGGGTAAGGCCGTGGTTCTCACGGACGGCAAAGCTGGGACCGTGGAGGCTGTTTCGCTTGACGAACTCCATGGTCTGAGGGTCTCGATCGCAGGTCACGATGGGAAATGGCCTGTCTCGACGATTAAGTTCGTACAGAAGTAGATCGTTGCCAGCGGGTGCTGGAATAATCTGGTGCTGAGCCGCCCGCCGAGGGGCAAACAGCAGCTAGGTTCCAAGGTCCGCCATGGGACAGACAAAATCCAGCCGGCCCACCATGGTAAGAACGATCACGGAGAGTCGCGCCGAGCCAGCAGGAGCCAACGATGAACGAAGTGGTTGATCGGATTTTGCAAACCTATCAGCTTATGCGGAACGTGGATGCAGATCAGATCGCCAGTTCGAGACAGAAAATCGCGCTTTACGTCGAGAAAATCAATTCGGCCGGTAAGTTCAACCCGCAGCAGCTTGCTGTGTATGGATTGGCTTACCTGAAAGAGTTGCACGAGGGGACAGACCCTCGGTTCACCGGCTGCTAGGCTGATTGCGAAACTGCCTCCAGTAGATCGACCAGGTTGCGTATAGTGACGAGCCGCTCCGATGTCGGACTTTGTCGGCGGTAGACAAGTCTCCCATCGTTCCACACCAGAGTGCTTCCCCAATTTTTGGCGGCTTTGATTTGCGTCAACGCAGGGTCCCGCAGGGTTGCGGCGACAGCATCGGGACCGGCATCTATTTGCAGGACGCCCAGCCGCAAACAGTCAAGCTCGAGTTGCGCGGTAGCGATGAGATTTCTGGCTTCGACCGGCAGGCCGCCAAATCGCTCTTCCAATTCATCCTCAATCTGGTCCAGCTCTCGTTCGCTCGCGCATTTCGAGATGCGCGCATAAATCTCCAGCCGGGCCGCATCGTTTTGGATGTACTCCTTCGGCAACAGCCGGGGAATGTCGAGCCGGAGCTGCGGCCGATGCTGGTCGGAGCTACCGTCGCCGCCGAGCCTGGACATTGCGCGCTCGAGCAGATGCTTGTACAGCGCCGGACCCAACGCCTTCACGTGCCCGGATTGCCGTTCGGACAGCAGATCTCCGCCTCCGCGGAGATCAAGGTCTTTCCGGCTGATTTCGAGGCCGGCGCCGGGTCGATTGGTCTCACATAAGACCTGAAGCCGCGTAGTCGAGCTCTTCGTTTCAGGAGAGGCAGGATCGGACATGAAGTAAGCAAAGGCCCGTCGCCCGCTTCGTCCGACTCGTCCCCTCAATTGATGAAGTTGCGCCAGACCGAACTGTTCGGGGCGCCAAACGACGATCGTGTTTGCGCGCGGCAGATCGAGCCCGCTTTCGATGATGTTGGTGGTAAGCAGTACGTCCGTCTTGCCGGCAGCGAAATCCATCATGGTCTCTTCGATGTCGCGCGCAGCCATTTTCCCGTGAACCTTGGCGACGCTCAGTTCGGGGACGATTGCATGCAGCCGAGCCAACATTGGATCAATGTCTGAAATTTTCGGGCAGACCACGAAGCTCTGGCCAAGCCGGCGGCGTTCCCGCCTGAGCGCTGCGACAACCGTGCCTTCGTCGAAAGTCTGGGCAACTGTTTGAACCGGAATCCGCCGGACCGGGGGCGTCAATATCGCACTAACCGAGCGGATGCCTGCGTTGAGCTGGTTCAAAGTCCTGGGGATCGGAGTTGCAGTCATCGTGAGGAGGTGAATGCATTCACCCAATCGAGCGAGCTTGGCCTTGTCGGTCGTCCCAAAGCGCTGTTCTTCGTCGACGACGAGAAGACCGAGATCAGCAAACTGCACCGACTTAGAAGCGAGAGCATGGGTGCCGACGACCACTCGGAGCCTTCCGGCTTTGAGGGATTTCCGAACGGCCCGGGCCTCGGCATCCGTTGCGAAGCGTGACAGCTGACCGATCTCGATGCCGAACGGGGCAAATCGCTTACGGAAGGTCTGCACATGCTGCCGGGCCAGGACTGTAGTCGGAACTGCGATGGCAACCTGCTTGCCGCTGAACACAGCGGCGGCGGTCGCACGGAGTGCAATCTCGGTCTTGCCGTAACCCACATCACCGCAGACCAATCGGTCCATCGGTCGTCCGGACGCCAGGTCCTGCAAGACTTCCTCGATCGCCTTGCTTTGGTCCGGCGTCGGGAAATGGGGGAAGCGAGCGGCGAAACGCTCGTACTCGGCCGTTGGCGGGACGATCTTCGGCGCGGCGCGCAGTTCACGCTCGGCTAGAAGGGTCGACAGATGAGCGGCGGTCTCCGTTATCTCACGCTCGACCTCAAGGCGACGCTTTCGCCACGAGCTGCCGTCCGCCTTGTCCAGTGATATTCCAGCCTGATCGGACGAATACCGCCACACGTCCCGCAGTTCATCCACGGGAAGGAGAACCATCTCGTTGTTTGCAAACTCCAGACGCACCATCTCGGTTTCCGGGACGGAGGCGGCGCGAACCGTTTCCAGCCCGGCAACGATCGAGAAACCGCGGTCCATGTGCACCGCCACGTCCCCCGGTTTCAGATCGGAGGGGTCTTGAGCGAGTGTGTCGCCGATGGGCGCCATTGGATTCTGACGGGCTGCGCGGCTTCCCATCACGTCGGTCGCCGTGATTACAACGACCGGTCGGCCAGGATTCCAAATGAAGCCCGTTTCGAAGTCGACGATCAAAGACGTTCGCGTTCCAGCCTTTCGCCGCAACGCCTCCTGCCAGTCGCTGCAACGCTCGCTAGAGCCGCCGGCCCGCCGGTCCATGGTCCGTAGATCGCCTTCAGTGGCGGCCGTAAATACAATTGATGCACCGAGCTTCTGCTGCTGTTGCAGGAAGGCCCGCAGCGAGCGGGTCGGAGAATCTGAACTGGCGAAGTTGGGCACTACTTCAGTTGCCGATGTTTCAGCCAGCGTCCAGGCGTATCTGGCCCAAAGTTCGTCCTCCCACTCCTTCAGGGTGAGAAACCCTTCGCGAAACGGGTTGCTGTTGGTTTCGTTGCGCGCCTCCTCGGGCAATTGTATCCAGTTGCTTGCCCGGGCACGCACCCCGAAATCCAGGATCAACCTTGCGGACGGCAAATAAGAGAGAGGGCTCGTCCTTGCCCTGCGAGAGGTACTGATTGTTTCCGCATCGTCGTTTGGCTGTACGATCTCTGCCCACTCTGAAACCGGATCGAGGGTCACCTGGCTGAGTTCGTCCACTTCCCGCATGGTTTCCAGCTCATAGGTGTGGATGTCATCTATCCGACCGTCGCTGACGCTGAGCCTGACCGGCGCCAAACCGCCGGCGGGGTATATCTCCACGGTCTGTCCGAGCAAAACTGCCGCTCCGGGCGCATCGACGCGATCCTCGAGCGAATAGCCGGCACGAGCGAGGAAACTTTCGAAGTCGTTCCGATCGAGGGGATCGCCGGTGCGGAGATTCAATGTGGCTCTTTGCCAGGCCTGCCGGGGCGGCACTCGTTCAAGCAAAGCCTCGGCGGTTGCGACCAGAAGCGGCTTCGATAGCATCGCTAGACGGCGCAGCACGGACGCACGCCTCCCGCTGATCTCCGGCGAGGGCTCCAATCCGTCGTAGGGCAGGCCATCCTGCCGTGGCAAAACCATTACACCGCAGCTCGGAGCAAGGCTGGACAGAATAGCGCCGAGTTGTTCAGCCCTTCGTTCATCCTCCGCAACAAATACCAATCCGTGATCTTTGGCGCATTCCCATTGCTCCAGAAGATGCAGTGCGAGCAGGCCGAGCGGCGATGAGGACGAGACCGGCAGTAGTCTCGAATTCTTCGCGGACTGGTTGCTCGTTCGGGAAAGGCGTTTCTGAGTTCGGCGCGTACTGTTTCGATTGGATTGCGGATCTCTCGCCGGCGATGCTTTCATAACTACCCGTGTTGGCGCTTCCGGACACGAGCACATGAACTCGTCGGCAGCACGCGTTGCTTTCGGATAAGCCTTGAACGCCACAAAGGTTCGGTCCACGCGCGTTCGCACGCTACAGAAAGGCTGCCGGAACACGATCGCCGCCGGCGGGTTGTTCTGCGTCCACAGGAGCCCGGCATGTCTGAACACAAAGACAAAGGCGAACAGGGGATCGTCCGAACCGGGCGCGGCGAGGAACAGCCGGTCGACAAGGACCGTGCCCAGCGCGCTACTCTAACCAAGCATGGACCCGCCTCCAGTGAGGGAAAAGATGGCGAGGCGGCAAAAAAACCGAGCACCAGCGGCCACTCCTGAAACGCGCCTGAGGCCACCGCGACTGGAACCGGGGAACGAGGATGGATGTTCGACATTGTACGTCGAGCGAAGGCGAGCTGTCGGGCTGCAAGCCTGGCGACGGTGTTCGGAGTGGGACTGTGCGGCGCTGCTGGGCACTGATGACGGGGAGATATGAGTAAACCCCTTCCTCTTCCTGTCTGGGATCGCCAAACAGGCAAGCTCGTCCGAGACTTCATGGACGACAGCACCGCAACCTATGAAAGCAGGCCGCACCGATCCCTGACGCAGTGGCTTCAATCACACCCGGCCTATGACTGGCTGTTGGCGGCCTATCAGAACACGACCTTCAGCGCTCGCAAGATCGAACCATTCATTCGCAAGCACGACATCGATATGAGCGAGTTCGAGCCGGTAAAGTATCGCTCTTACGCTGAGTTCTTCGAAAGACGTTTTCTTCCTGGCAAGCGCAGCTTTCCGTCAGCACCGCACGAGATGGGTGCATTTGCCGAGGCGCGCTATTTCGGATGGGAGAAGCTGACAGAGAACCAGCGTTTTCCTGTCAAGGGCCATTCCTTGAACGCCCAGGAATTGCTTGGAGGGGTAGATCGGGCGCGGCCTTTCGTTGGAGGCCCCATCCTCCTCGTGCGTTTGGCGCCTGTCGACTATCACCACGTACACTACCCTGACGACGGCACTACCCTGGAGCACGACCGGCTGGGTTATCGGCTCTGGACGGTCAACAGAAATGCATTGCAGAACCAACCCGATATTCTCCTCCGCAACGAGCGCTACATAAACATTCTCATGACGGCGAACTTCGGACGAGTTGGCTTTGTCGAGGTG
>C688J35102_120989542_pt1 | contig 11841 bp, 13 predicted proteins | sample HopSoiMetagenom2_FD_35102 | JGI IMG/M metagenome (IMG submission 35102)
CGATGCTTGGATCGCTGACCGTGTTGCCGGCGCTGCTCTCCAAGCTCGGCGATCGCGTCGATCGGCTGCACGTTCCGCTGGTTGGCCGGCTTCGCCGAGACGACGGCGAGGGCCGCGTCTGGGGCGCTGTCATCGACCGCGTACTCCGCCGCCCGTTGCTCTCCGCCCTGCTCGCCGGCGGCGCGCTGGTGGCGCTTGCCATCCCAGCCATCCAGATGCACCTGTCGACCCCGGGCCCCGACACGTTCCCGAAGTCGCTCGCCGTCGTCAAGACCTATGACCGCATGCAACAGGCATTCCCGGGCAACGCGCTGCCAGCCAGCGTCGTTGTCAAGGCGCCCAACGTGAACGCACCAGCCGTGCAGAGCGCAATCGCCAACCTCGAACGCAGAGCCTTGGCCAGCGGACGGATCGAACGGCCGATCACCGTCGCCATCAACCGCGACGCAACCGTCGCCAACATCACCGTCCCGATCAAGGGCACCGGTTCCGACGCGGCGTCGAATGCCGCCGTCGCGGTGCTGCGAGACCGGATCGTCCCCGAGACCGTCGGCGCGCTGCCGACCACCGAGGCGGGCGTGACAGGCGTCACCGCCGAGTGGAACGACTCGCTGGACGAACTCCAGTCGAAGCTGCCGCTCGTTATCGGCTTCGTACTAGTATTCGCGTTCATCCTGATGCTGGTCGCCTTCCGATCAATCGTGGTCGCGATCAAGGCGATCGCCCTCAACCTGCTCTCGGTCGCCGCGGCATACGGCGTGTTGGTGCTCGTCTTCCAACACGGCATCGGCAAGGGCCTGCTCGGGTTCAGCTCGACAGCCGGGATCGCACCAGTCGTGCCGATGCTGCTCTTCGTGATCCTGTTCGGCCTCTCGATGGACTACCACGTATTCATCATCAGCCGAATCCGGGAGAGCTACGACGCCGGCGCACCGATGGACGACGCAATCGCCCAAGGCATCAAATCAACCGCCGGAGTAGTCACAAGCGCCGCGGTCGTAATGGTCGCGGTGTTCTCAATCTTCGCGGCCCTCTCGATGCTCATGTTCAAACAGTTCGGCGTAGGACTGGCAGCGGCCATCCTGATCGACGCCACCCTCGTTCGCGGCGTACTCCTGCCAGCCACCATGAAGCTGCTGGGCGAGCGAAACTGGTACCTCCCCAGCTGGCTCCACTGGCTGCCACGGCTGGAGCCAGGCCCCGAGCCCCAAGACGTCGACGTTCGACCAACACCCACCGCCGCCTAAACCCCACGGGGATCCCGGCCGAGTGACACAAGCGCCGGGGTCCCCATTTACTCGCACACCACGCTTGAGCGTAACTTCAAGATACACGCGTCCGGATCGCCAGCAACAGTCGGCTCCGACCGGCGGCCGGTCGGCCTACGCGATGGCCGCTTCTACACAACGGCTACCCCGTCGCCCGGACTGCGGGCGCTCGCGGCGCCTAGGCATCGCCATCGGATGTGTCGGGAGCAGGCGCCGCCTGCGCTGGAAGAAAGTCAATGTCGTTCAGCATCTGTAGGAGCGCCGCCGGTGATGCAGCCTGGGCCACTAGCACGCTCCGTGGATCGCCGAATCCGTTGGCCGCGATGGAAGAGCAGACATCGTCTCGACTACGGCTTCTCGCGGCCCGGTTCATCAAGTTATTGGCGCGCGCTCCCAGGCGTCCTCGTTCGAATATAGATGCGCCTGTCGGTGTCCTACGAAAGGCATGATGGTCGCGATCGTCGAGCCGAGGTCTGCGATCATTTGCGACCACTCTTCGGGCATGTGATCGTCAGCCGTCACGATCACGGCGTTCTCGTACTCCTCGGCCACGGCTTGGAGCATCTCATCATCCTCGACCTTGTCCGCTAAGCCAGCCGAGGAGGCAGATACGGCGTGGGGCGTCGATCGGTATAGACCAGATGCATGAAACGCCTGAAACTGGGCATTACCAGTTACATGATCAAGACACTTTGGGCTTCGGTGCAGGGTGACCCGGTGTTCATGCGGCGCACGAACGGATGGCTCACGATCGCCTGGATCATCATGATCCCCGTTTCGTTCGCCACGGGCTGGGTCAAAAGCGTCGCCTACGTCTCCGCGCTCTCGCTATGGGCGCTTGTATCCGGCCACTGGGCCGCCTGGCAGGCGGCACGCGTCGAGGTCGCACAGAAACAGGACGAGGAACGCCGCGCGAAGCAGAACGTAGCCAAAGAAATCGTCGACGACCTCGTCACCGAGACCAACATCAGACGCGAGCCGGCATCCGCCTAACCTGCGAAGTCGCTAGGGGCTAGTTGTTTGCTGGGTCGATGTCGAGGCGGGTTCTGTAGTTGCGGTGGTTTCGGTTTCGGTTTCGGTCACGGTCTGGGTGGGGGTCGTGACCGTGCTCGCCGGTGTAGTGACCGTCCTCGCGGGTGCAGTCACGGTAATCGTGCTGGTGACTGTGGTGGGCGGTTGGGTCGGTAGTGCCAGTTGGTGGTCTCGGCTTTGTGACTGGAGGTCGCGGGCGGATGCGGGCGGGATGTCAGTGATGACCTGAAGCACGTTGTGGGGATGGCCGCCACTTGCCAGCACTCCGACCAGCATCCCAACCACTAGGCACGTGATTGCTCCCGCTACCAGAGCGGCGACGTAGCTCGCGCGCGTCCATCTGGACAACTCCATGCGTCGGAAATGCCCAATAGCGCGACATGTTATGCACTGGCGCAGCAGAGGTGCCGACTGAGACCTCGTCGCCCACGCACGAATTCCTCACCCAACAGCTAGGATCGCTTCGGAGAGTCGGCCTGCCCGCCGCGACGTGCCCACCACGAAGCGGCCGCCGACCCCCGGTTCGCAAGGGCCCGCCGGTGGCTGGATGGAGCTCGCCGCCGGCGGGCCACCCTCCCCGAAGGTTTGTCATCTCAAGTCACTGGGAAGCGCAGATGGTGCGAGCCGACTGACCCAATCAGAGGCAGCGGCGAGGTCGGCTCGTGTTGAGGGGTGACAGGTTGGACTCGCCGTTGATCTGCCGCCCTTCATCCGACATAGCGGCCGGGCCCTCGTGGGCGTGTACCCCTCTTGGTCGACACGAAGGCCCGACCGCCCCCCGACTTGCCCGCTGTTGCTAGCGTCCGCCGGCCGCTGGTCTTCGTACTTGGATGGCGACGCCCCGACTGGCGATGCGACCACAGTCGCGGCCAGCCGCAAATATCCTCCGCCGCCATCCGGGCGAGGCGACCGGCAATTCGAACCGTTAGAGCGCCTTACAGCGCGAGAGCAATCGACAACGGGGCGCCCTGTGATCGCTCATTCGGGCGCCCCGCTGCCTGGGCCGCACAACAACCGCTCCGGAGCCGCGTTTTGCCCCCGCGAAGTGCTCTCAAGCGGTCACCCATTTATCGGCGCGAATCGGCGAAATCCTGACACCCATGTCAGCAGGCCGAATCGCTTGGTGTGGGGCGGCCCGCTGCCGTTCTCCGTGATCGCGCAACGATCGGTAAGGGTGTAGAGTGGTTGGTTCGGCATCTAGGTACCCGGCGGAAGGTACCGCAGCCTCGGGGAGGCGTGATGAGCGTTCGACGTTGGCGGCCCGTAATCGCGGCGCTGGTGGCAGCGACGGCAGCCGCGGGGTCGGCTGCTCCGAAGCAGGCAGCCGCCGGCGTGGCGGCATCGAGTGTGATGGTGAGCCTGTCGTCTTCCGGCGCGCAGGGCAACGGCTCGAGCTGCTGTGGCGTGGTCTCTGCCGACGGGAACCTCGTCGCGTTCGACTCGGTGGCGACGAATCTGGTCGCACATGACACCAACGGTGCTCAGGATGTCTTTGTGCGTGATGTCGCCGGTGCGAAGACGCGAAGGGTCAGCGTCTCCAGCGATGGTGCTCAGGCGAACGGGCCAAGCCGAATCGACGACATCTCCTCCGATGGTCGCTACATCGTGTTCCGCTCCGCCGCGACCAACCTGGTTCCGCGAGACACGAACCATCATGTCGATGTGTTCGTGCGCGACCTAACCACCGCGACGACCCGACGCGTAACCAACACCCGGAAGGGCGTGCAAGGCAAGACGGATGCGGGCCACGCGTCCATCTCAGCGAACGGCCACTTCGTGATCTTCCGCGAGAACTACGGCAGCCAGTGCGGCTCCTACGGCGTCTACGTCAAAGACCGTCTGTCCGGCAGGCTGAGCCTCATCAGCCGAAAGTCAAACGGCGCCCCCATGTGCCTGCTCGCCACGCCATGTGGCCGAGCCAACCGCGTCGCCGGCGGCCGCATCTCAGACGACGGGCAGATCGCGACGTTCCAACGCCACGACAAGTCGAGTGACTGCACGGCCGCGCCCATAGCATTCCTGCGCGACCGCACAACCGGACGCACCCACACCTTCGACGTCTTCAGCCGTGAACAAGACCTGTCCCCGTCCGGGCGATACGTCCTCTTCGCGAGCGGATTTGACGGCCAGGATCTGTTCTTGCGCGACCGCCTAACCAAGACCACGACAGAGCTGACCGGCTCAACCAGCCAACCCCCAAGCGGCGTCTCCAGTCATGCCCGGATCTCCGACGACGGCGCGTTGGTTACGTTCCAATCCACTGCACCCAACCTCGTTCCCGCCGACACCAACAAACGAACCGACGTCTTCCTCCATGACGTGCTCGGCGCCACTACAACCCGTCTCAGTGTCACGCCGGGCGGAAATCAACTCGTCCGTGCTAGCACCCGCCCCAGCGTCAGCGCCGACGGTCGCTTCGTCACGTTCGACTCTTCCGCAGCCAACATCGTAATAGGCGACGCGAACCAACATCGCGACGTCTTCCTTCGCGGCCCGCTTCGATAGCCACTCGGCCTGCCGGCTCGTGGCCGGCCGACTACAAGACCAAACAGGATGCGAGTGGCTGCCCGAGGGCTGGGAAAGCAACGTCTGGAAGGGCCGTTTAGCAGCCGTCAAACAACGGTCGCTCGCACACGTCGTAAGCGGCCCGCGGCGCCCAAGCCCCTTCGGCAGGCTAGCTTCGACCTCGAACGGATACCGCCAATACTCCCGGTTCTTGGCTTTGATCCAACCCGCGCCGGCCCGGCAGATAGTGCCCAGAGCGCTTCTTCGCAACGACGCCCTCCAGGCCGAGCTGGCAGACCTTCTCCCACAGCGCCTCGCCATCCTCGTAGACGGAGCTCGTCGCCCACACGTCGCCGTCCAGGTCGAGATCTTCAAGGAGTTGCCGGCGTTCCCAGTAGGGCCGGCGGGTCACATCGCGCCCCTCAACCACGAGCACGTCGAAGACGATCAGCATGATGTCGATGCGGCGCTTCCCGTGAAGCATCCGATCACAGAGCCTGGGGAAGCTCGGCAGGCCGTCATGGCCGAACGCGACGAGCTCGCCGTCACAGCGATGCCGTCTGGAAGGTCGCCGAGGCCGGGGACGAGGCTTGTCATGTCCCAGCCACGGCGACTCCTCGCGCGAAGCGTGCCGTTCCGGGAGACGAGGCAGCGGAAGCCATCCCACTTAGGCTCGAACGCATAGTCACCGCTAGTTGGAAGGCGCGCCGATCGGAGCAGCATCGGCTCGGGAAGGAGCACGAGCCGATTCTACCGAGAACCGCTGCACGGAACGCCAACAGCCGCAGCAACGCCCTCCAGCCAGGCACGAACGTCGGTGCCGGGTGAGAGTGACGGGAATCCACGGCGTGAACGCGCGTCTATCCAGTCTGTGGGATGATCGCGTGCTCGGGCGACTGGTGCTCTTGGAGCGGTTCTGTCGCCCTTTACAGCGGCCGGCCTAGTGAGGTTGGGTAGCCACACAAGGTCGGCCGTTGTCGTGCTCGGCGATCGGATGTTCGCTTCTCCGCCTCCAAGGCGGGGCAGGTTAGGGAAGCGTCAGCCACATCGCCCAAGTGGCATCCGAGCCGCCGCATGCATCCTTGAACGAAAACGTGATCCTGTTCACCCCAACACGGAACAAGGACGAGATGTCGACCGGGTTGGTCGGAACGTCGCCGCTGAGTCCGATACAGCCCTGGCTGTAGTCGTGCGAGTACGACGAGGTCGTGCCGTCGGCGTGCTTGACCTTGAAGACGAGCGCGTCGTCGACCTCGACCTGGGCGGTGCCGCCTGGGTTCCCCGCGATCTTGACCGTTCCGCCGGTGTGCGACAAGGTGAACGTCTTTGTCAGAAACGTCTCGCCCACTGCTCCAACCGGCTTTGGCGATGTCTTCGGAGTGACGCGCACGGCCGGCCCGGTCGTGGCGGCCGTCGACGTTGACAGGCGCCCCACGATTAACGCTGCCAAGGTCACCAACAAGGCCGCGACGGCGAGTACGGATCTGCGACGCATGAGCGTGCCTCCTCAAATCAGGGGAGGCTGAGCCTTTCACATGCAGTGGCGGTCGCCCACGCTGTCACGAGGTTGCAGCCACCAAGAAGCGGGAGCTATGTGGCCGAACAGCAGCCGGCGAGTCGCGCTCGATCGCGACCGCCGGATGCGCGAGCAACTTGGCCATACCGACCGCGGCTGGTCAGTCCATCACGCGCCAAGATCAAACGCGCTTCCTCGCAGCGGTCGAGCGCCTCTAGAGCCAGCCTCACCATTTCCACCTCGGTGGTTTCCAACGAGAAGTCGGTTGTGAGTTGGTGCCAGAGCTCGCGCGATCGTTCGGACAGGTGAGTGGGTGCTTCCATGGGACGCCTCCGATCATTCGGTTACTGGGTTAGGCAAGGGCGTACACTCGCGCGATGGAAGTTCCGGATCCCAGGTACGTCAAGACTGAGGACGGCGCCTACATCGCGTATCAGGTCGTGGGCGAGGGGCCCGTTGACTTCGCATGGCAGTTCGACTTCTGGGGAAACATCGACGTCCAGTGGGAAGGCGCGTTCGATCGATACTGGTTCGAGTCGCTGGCTCGGATGGGGCGATTGATCCTGCACGACCGGCGAGCGACCGGCCTGTCCAGCCGAAACGTGGCCGCGCCGAACCTCGAGACGAGAGCCGCTGATCTTCGTGCGGTACTTGACGAGGTCGGATCCGCGACGGCGGTGTTTGGTGGAACGTTCGAGAGCATGGCGCCATGCCTGTTGCTGGCGGCGAGCAGTCCGGAGCGCGTTCGCGCGCTGGTGTGGCTGTACCCGGTACCACGCACGCTCTGGTCGCACGACTTCCCCTGGGGTGTGCAGCCGGACGAACTGGACACCGAACGGGAGTCGCTGAAGGATTGGGGCACGCTCAACTACGCCCTGGTCTGGGCCGACCAGTTCACCAAGGACGGTGGCGTTCGGCCCTCAGATGCCGAGATCCGGCAAACCGCCAAGCTCAGCCGCCAAACCTGCACACCCGACGTCGCCCTCGAGCTGTGCAAGATCTGGTGGGACACCGATATCAGGCCGGTGCTGCCCGCGGTTCAGGCGCCAACGTTGTTGATCGTGGGCGAGGGCGGCAGGACGCCGGCCGTCGCCACGTACGTCGAATCGCTCATGCCCAACGCACAAGTACGAGCGTTGCCGCTGGAGTTCTCCCCCACCACCGCGACCGAGATCGAGCGCTGGTGCCGCCCGGTGTTGGAAACGATGCAGCGTTTCGTCGGCATCGAACCACCGCCAGCGGCACTCGACACGATCCTCTCGACCGTGCTCTTCACGGATATCGTCGGTTCCACCGAGCGCCAGGCCCAGCTCGGCGATCACGCCTGGAAAGACCTCGTCCAGCACCACCACGCGATCGTGCGAACCGCGCTTAGTGACTGGCGTGGCGCCGAGAACGACACCGCGGGCGACGGCTTCTACGCCACCTTCGACGGCCCCGCACGCGCCATCCACTGCGCCCACCAAATCCGCGACCGAGTTCGCGACCTCGGCATCGAAACCCGCGCCGGCATCCACACCGGCGAATGCGAAGTGATCGACGGCAAGCACGGCGGGATCGCAGTCACAACCGGCGCCCGCATCTCGGCGCTCGCACAACCCTCACAAGTGCTCGTCTCGCAGACCGTCAAAGACCTCGTCGCTGGAAGCGGCTTCACCTTCAAACCTGCTGGCGAACACGAACTCAAAGGCGTACCCGGCCAGTGGCGCATCTACGAGGTTCCCTGAACACAGTTCGTTTTCCCAGCACTTGTCCGAAGCGACGTAGGCGACGGCTTTTTTCGGGGTGCCGTTCCCGTTGGTGACCTACCCGCCCCCCGGCTGGGTCGACCCCGCGGTGGCATCCCGTCCTAGGCAGACTGTTGGGCTCGCCACTGCTGATGCGATCCGTTTGACTGGTCGCGGTGGTGTGTGTGAGAATCGCTAGGGACGTCCGCAGATCATCCGAAGGGGGACGATGAGGCTCTGGCGTAGAGGGTGGTTGGTGATCCTGATGGCGGTCGCCGCTGCGGGCATCTGGCCCGGCGTCGCGGAGGCGAGCAGCGTTCGGTTCGTCCATGTCGGGCAGATTCGGATGGCGTATCGCGTGTCGGGCGAGGGTCGGCCTCTGCTGCTGATACCAGGGAGCGGCATGGCGATGGACGTGTGGGATCCGTTGTTTCTTCGGCGCCTCTCGCAGCGCCATCGCGTGATCGTTTTTGATCCGCGGGGGGTCGGGCTTTCATCAGGCGTCGGGACGCGATTGACGATCCAGCGGATGGGCGACGACACAGCGGGCCTGATACGGGCGCTTCGCCTCGACCACCCCGACGTGATTGGCTGGTCGATGGGCGGATTCGTTGCGGAAAAGCTCGCCGTCCGACATCCACGATTAGTCAGACGCCTAGTGCTGGCATCCAGCGACGCCGGTGGCTCCCACGCGATACGAGCCAGGGCGGCAGTCCTGGCGCTCGATGAGAAGGTCACGCTCGGCCAAGCGTCACTCGACCAGATCCTTTCCTTGCTTTTCCCGCCTGAAGGATTACAGGCGGGCGCAGCCTGGCTACAACGCGTCTTTAGTCAGCCAGGGTGCTGTGAGACAGTCCCAACTGAGACCGCTGTGCGACAGATCGCCGCCCAAGACCTCTGGTACACGCCCCGGCATGGTGTCTACTCACGACTGCCAACCATCCGCCAGATGACGCTCGTAATGGACGGCAAGAAAGACATCGACGTGCCCATCGCAAACGCTCACATGCTTGCCAACCGCATCCGCCATGCTCAACTGAAGATCTTCCACCACGCGGGGCACGCGTTCCTCTTCCAATACCCGATCCGCGTGGCCGACCAAGTTACAACGTTCCTGCAGTCACCCGACTAGCCGTCTCCCCGCGTCAGACCGGGGCGTGCGTGGTTCACTACGTTCCTCCGTCGGGGCGGTGCCACCGAACGCGCCGCGTGAGAGTGGGACGCGCGCGTCGGGCGCTGTGCCCGGTGTGCCCTAGCCGGAGCGGTACGGAAGCGCGAACGCGTCGATGTCGGTGCTGCGGATCCGCACGCTACCGCCCACCTTGTATGCGGCGACGCGGCCTGCCGTGACGTGCCGCATCAAGGTCTGCTCGCTGATAGCTACGCGCGCGGCTGCGGCCTGGACGCTGAGCAGGTCTGGTGCCTCTTCGTGAGGCTCGTAAGCGATCATCCTGGCCCTTCGGTTGATAGTGAGTGATTGTGTTTATCCGTCATAAGACGCGGTTCGTGTACCCGAGCGAGCGGCTTTCGCCCCTCGCCTTGGCGCAGGCGGGTGCGGCGGATCCTGCGTGCGAACGCGTTCTTCGTGATACCCAGCATGTCAGCGCCCTCTCGGTATGAGCAGCCAGCGCTGGCGAGAGCTATCGCATCGAGCTCGGCTTGTGTGCAATACGTGAGCCGTTCCTCAGGCTGCATCGGCTACGTCGCCAGCATCATCGGCGGCGTCGAGCGTGTCTAGCGTCACCGTTTCGCGGATGCCCTTGCCGTCGACGACGATTTCGTCGGGGATCTCTGCGCTTTCACCTATGAGCGTGTCGAGCTTGGCTCGGAGAGTGCGGGCGCGCTGGGTTAGTGCGCGCTGTTCGGCTCGGATGAGCGCGAGCGCTCCGGGATGGCCAACGCCCATCTGGCTCCCGGTGCCGCTAAGCGGTCGACTCACGCCGTGATAGGCGACGTACATCGCGTCACCGAGGGTGGCGAGGTAGTCGTAGCAGGCGGTGCCACCGAGCGTGATCACCGCGTCGGCTGCCGGTCTTGTTCGCATCGCCTCACGGCGCCAGAAGGTGACGGTTTCGCGTTGGTTGTCGATGCCAGGGTTGCGCGCGTACCCGCCGTCGCGGGGCGGATGCGATTCTCCGGGCGTCGGCTGCTTCTTCTTGCGTGGCAATGTTTGCTCCTCATATCGTCGTGTCGTCTACAGACTGACGTTCTCCTTGGTTGTGACTTATGGGTCACAGTGGCAACTCAGGTGGATTCTTATTCGTTTCATCTACTAGGAGAGAGGTGCTGGATGAATCGAATGAGGGGCGCCACCGGATCGGGCTGCCCTTGACGCCGCCACCACCGGCCTGCTCGATAAGGCCGCGCTCCACCAGCATGTGCAAGCGCCTGGTGGTCGTGGCAGGTGACATGTCGAGCAGTTCGGCGATCTCAGCCGCCGTCATCTCGCCTTCCATCGCCGCTAGGACGTGCTCAGCCTGCTTCTCCGCCCTTAGCGCGGCCAGCGAGTCCTCGACGTGGTACGTGCGATCCGTGAGCTTCAAGACCGTCTGCTCCGGCGTTGATCGCGACCGGCCGATCGCCCGCAGGACGCGCGCCTGCTCGTCGGCCTGGACGCGCTCAAGCTCGACGACGATATCGACGCTCCCGGTGATCGCGTTACTGCCGCGGACGCCCTCGCCGTACTTGCCGCCGCTCTTACGCTGATGCGCGAGCACGACGACGGCTAGGCCCTGCGACGCTGCGAGCATCAACGGGGCGAGCGCTGGGCGCGCACACCAGCACCCCGCCGAGCCGCGAGACGCTAGGCGCTTGGCTTGACGCGTACTGGGCGAACCACTCAATGACGTGGGCAGCGTCGACTAGGACGCACCGCGAGGCGAGCATCCGAAACTGGATCAGGCCGCAGCTCGGTGGTGTCCGGCTCCGCGACCTGGGCCGGCAGCGCGTCGTCGAGTGGCGCGCCGGGATCATCCGCGACGGCGCTAAGCCGCGGACGGTGAACTTCGCCGTGCAGACCCTCAGTGCGGCGCTCACGGCGGCCGTCGAAGCTGGCAGGCTCCCGGCGAACCCGTGCCTCGGCCTCCGCCGAGTCCCACAACCACCCCTCACGCGTAGGGCGCTCACACCAGACGAGGTCGAGCGGATCCGCGCGGACATGCCGAGCATCCGCGACCGCGTCCTCGTCTCCTTGATGGCGTACGCGGGCCTCAGGCCCGGCGAGGCGCTCGCGCTGCACTGGACGAATGTCACCGTTTACGAGCACCACCTCGGCGCGTTCGGCGAGTTGCTGGTCAGCGAGTCGTACGGGTACGGCGAGCTGCGCGATACGAAGACAGGCCAAGCGCGCACCGTCCGCGTCGGCGGGTCGCTCGCAGACGACCTCATCGAGTACATCGGAAGCGGGGCGCGGCACGGCTGTGTCATCCAGAACCGCAGCGGCGGGTACCTCGACCTCAGGACGTGCGGCGCCGCATCTGGCGGCCAGCGATCACGCGGGCCGGCGTCGAGGGTGTCACGCCGTACGAGCTGCGCCACACCTACGCGTCGATGCTCATCGACCAGGGGCGAGCCCCGTCGTCGTCGCCCAGGCGCTGGGGAACTCGCCAGACGTCGTGTGGAAGCACTACGCGCACGCGTTCGAGCAGCGTTCAGGTGGACACAAAATAGACACAACGGGCGGAAGTGGCCGCCACCTACGAGTCGTCGAAGAGGCCAACTAACGGCTTCATTATACGGTATGCGACCCTAATCGGGACGGCGAGATTTGAACTCGCGACCCCCTGCTCCCAAA
>C688J35102_120989540_pt1 | contig 11832 bp, 10 predicted proteins | sample HopSoiMetagenom2_FD_35102 | JGI IMG/M metagenome (IMG submission 35102)
CGAACGGCTTCTTTGGCTTCAAGCTTAATCTGAAAAATGCGGAGCTCCAGGTCATTTGAGCGAGGCTGACGGTGGCTATGCCCACATGCTAACGTGACCCGGAAGGCCCGCAAAGCTCGACGAGTTTCTCCGCCGGGGAGGTCGTCCCATCAACAGACCTTATTTTGAGCGGATCAACTCGCCCGGATAGCGCCACTTGCGATTTTACACGGCGCACCAAACGCAAGGCTATTATTCGATCACTTTATCGGCGCGCAGGACGAGCGCAGCCGGTATTTCGTGGCCAATCTGTTTAGCCGTTTGCAGATTGATCACCAGTTCAAACGTGGTGGGCTGCTCAACCGGAATGTCGGCAGGCTTTTCACCCCGTAGCGCGCGGGCGACGAGACGTGCGCGCTGGCGAAATACCCCAGTGAAACGAGGACCGTAGCCAATGAGGCCGCCTTCCTCCGCCGTTTCCGGCCACTGGTGCATTGCCGGCATTCGCCGCGCAACGACCCGGGCGAGCAACGCCTGAGCACCGATCGTGAACAGCGGCGTCGCCAAAAAGTTGACCGCCCCCGCTCCCGACGTCTTCGCTGCGTCAAGTGCCGGCAGCGCCTGATCCGATGTGGCGACGCCGAACACATCGACGTCTATTCCGCGCGCAGCCGCCGCGGACTGCAACTTCTTCACATGCTCTTGGCCCGTGCGCGTGGCATCGAGAAGCGTTGCAATCCGGCGTATGCCGGGCACTGCCTCGATCAGCAAATCCTGGCGTTTGCCATCAAGCTCCGGCGACAGCAGGCTGATGCCGGTGGTGTTAGCGCCTGGCCTCGACAACGAGGCGACCAGACCTTCCAGGACCATGTCCTCGCTCATAGCGATGATCGGAATGGACTTCGTCGCCTGCTGGACGACGCGCGTGTAATGATCCGGTCCCGAGACGATCGCGTCCGGCTCGGCTCTCAGGAGCGAAACCAGCTTCGCATCCACTTGGTCTCGCCTGACATCGAGACCGCCCGGAATGATCGTGAGATTTTGGTCCTTGATGAAGCCGTTCAGGCGCAGCTCATCGAGAAAGGCGAGCCAAGCCGGAGAACCATCCTCGGTCGGAAGCAAGCACCCGAGCCGGTAGCTGCGACCGCGATCCTGCGCCCGCGCGGCAAGCGGCCACGCCACCGCCGCGCCGCCAATAGCTGTCATGAAATCGCGTCGTCGCATTACCTGTCTCACCCCCGAAGCAAGCCATACGTCTTTTCAATTCGGTCATCCACCCTGAATCACGCATTTGCCAAAGTGGGTACTAGGCCGGTTGTGCAATTATTACTATTACCCCTCATAGCGTGGGCTGCCGGTATGCTATCTTTCGGATATAGGTCCTCCGATCTGGAGGAGCCAAATAAGAGGGGAACAACGCTTGAAAGGAGAGACACCGATGGGAAGCGATCCTGTGCGAACCAGCGCGATAGTGGCGGCATTTGTTCTTGGCCTGACTCCTGCATTGGCGCAACAGCCATCCCCGCCCGCTGAGCCGCAACAACAGCAGCAGCAGGAAAAGGCGCAGCAGACTCCATCCGGCAAAATGGGCAAAGAGGAACCGGGCTCGCATGCCGAGACGGCCAAGCCGCAGGGGAGTGCCGCGCTCATCAATGGCGCCTTGGCGGTTCCTGGTGCGCCTACCGATACCGATACCATACCAGCGAAATTCTTAGATAAGAATGCGGCCGACGATAGGCTCATCACCGTCGCCTACACGTTCAAGCTGCTCAACGCCGAGGAGCGCTACGCGATCTATCAGGCATTGAAGGGGCAACCCGCGGGCACCGCATCTAAGGCGGATATTGGGACCGAGCTCCCGCTTTCAACAGAACTGCGAACAGTGCCGGATGAGATAGTCGTGCGCGTGCCGCAAACAAAGGGGTACCAATACACGGTTGCGGGCAATCAGGTGCTGCTGGTATCGCCATCGACCCGCATTGTGGTGGGCGTATTTTCGGACAGCAAGTGACCTGGCTGGGCCGGGACTCAACATTAACCGCGCGAGCGAACGGCTGTTGAGTGCCCGAACCGGATTTATGCAGTGCAGCAAACCTCACTGATTTAATTTAGCCACAGGAATTAGCTCGGCGACAGCCGAATGACTGCATCAGATGCGCTATCTTTGATCGCGGGGAGCTCTTTCCCTATGAGGCTGCCTTGGACAAGCCCTTGCGCAGATCGTCGCCGTTCATGACCGGTACGAGCTCGACTGCTGCATTGAGCCCTGAAAAAAGCGGTTCGACGGCCTCTACAATCTGTGACGGCTCAGCGACATCAAAAAACAGCATTCCGGCTCGCTTACCATCCATGGGCGCAAAGTATGCTGCCTCCGGGTTGAGTTTTTTCATTATCGTTTCCATTGTCTTTCCGAGCGAACCGTCTTTGTACGCCTGATTTCCCTTCTCAACCGGGATTGTAAATCGCAGCATCATTCGCATTGTCTTCTCCTATTTTTCATATCAGCTCTCAGGCGCAGGACAATAGATTTTGCCGAGTCAAATTAGCCCTGCGCAAGGGCATTGCGTAGGCCTCGGCAGTGTAAACTCGCGGTGAGCACTAGCTCACGGCGGCTTGTCAGTCGCGTTCGTGCGAAAACCGGCTGTCAGCAATCGCAGCACGGCATCCAATTATTCGATGACTTTGTCAGCGCGGATCAGGAGCGCTTCCGGAACCGTCAACCCGAGACCTTTCGCGGTCTTGGGATTGATCATGAGTTCGAACGTGCCCCCGCCGACTCATCGACGCTTCACTCCAAATCAGCAGGCATAGTAACACCCCACCGTGCCCTGAGGGAGCACCGAGCTGCGACCATTCGTTAGTCCTGAAGATCGAACCGCCGGAATTTTTGCACGCGCTGACTAGTGTTCACTTCGGACGTAAAGATGATTCCTTGCCGGTCAACGGGGACCAAGCCTTCACCTTATCAATCGATTTCTAAGATCACTCGCGCGATATGTTGACCTTAGCAAGCCCGCTGAACCCCAAAGCTCGGGCAGCAGCCGGAGTCAGATCGATGACCCGGCCTCGCACGAAAGGGCCACGATCGTTGATCGTAACCGTCACCGATTTTCCATTACTCTTGTTCTGGACCTTGACCTTGGCTCCGCATGGCAATGTCTTGTGCGCGGCGGTCAATGCGCCCTCATTAAGCTTGCCGCCACAGGAGACGTTGGAGCCGCTCGATCTACCGTACTGGGAAGCAATCCCTCCCTCGGCGTGAGCCGCGGAAAGGGCAGTTATCATAGACGCAATCCAGATGATGAGAAGCATCAGTGACCTCGTTGTTGGTGGAGAGGTCGAGGCCGTATCAAACAGTGGCGAACGAACGCAAATTCCCTCGCGAATAGTTGATGGAACTGTGCGCTCGCGCACACAGGGCTATTGGAAGTTCCCCATTTGGAACAAGAATTCGCTTCTGGAACATGCCAATCCTAGCGACGCTTCAACTTCGGCGCTCACCACTTGGCCAGCGGCGTCAATGCCGTCTACCTGAAACACTGATTTGCCGCCTTAACTGCTGTGCTGCATATGTCGCTTAGTGGCACGAATTGTGAGTGCCAACTCGTGCGGCTTGTTGGATCCATTGCTCCGAACAGCCGAGAAGTGCCATTCGCCAAGTTTGTGGCCCGGACGAGTGAAGGGGACATCCAGAAATGCCGAGGATCGAGGACACGTTGGCCCTTGGTTTCGCGGCGCTCGTCCGGGCTACAGTCTCAATTCCCGGCTTCGACGATATACTGACGGGCTATTTTGACGACCTTCCCATCTTGCACAAGCTTCTTGCGTTCTGCCGAGTTGAGGTAGGTCTGCACTTGCTCCAGGCTATCCCACTCGCTGATACCCACACGTTTAGGTGGCTCGCCGACGCTTGCAACTATCTTGCCTCTGGTGCCGAAACTCCGACCGCCGGCCGCCTTTTGTACGGCCGTGATAGACGCTGTGTATGAAGCAAGGGCCGTGGCATCGAGCACTTCGCTCTCGCTGACAAGGTACGCTTTTGGCTTAGTCTGAGCGTGTAGCCCCTGCACAGCGGCTGCGCCCAATGCTGCGCCCGCAGCGACAGCCAGCGCGATCTTGAACTTTGAATTCACGGTGCATTCCTCCCTTCGTTGGTGCGAGACAGTAATATCGCACGTCGCAAACAGCGCAATCGTACGACCTGCGATTGCTTGGGTTAAACAGCCGAAAAAGGATGTCGGTCAGTCTATAGGCTTGCCGATTGCAAGGCTGCTCTTTCGTCCGAACAGATACTCGGCCTATCCGCTCCGGGGCAGGTCACAAAATTCTACACAAATTCAACACGAATAAATACAGACACGTATGATTGAAGTTGGCCCGATCATCGACCTATCTCTGACTCCAATGACTTGTTATTCTCGGCTCGGCCCTGAATCACTCATCCTGAGGTGCACGCGCTTGCGATTCACGCGAGGGCGCCCGAGGGAAAGTTCGATATATTTCCCCGCCCTATTGCGGCGTGATGTTTGCCGCCTTGATGATCGCGCCCCACATCGCGCGTTCGGCGACGATCCGCCTGGCGAAGTCGTCCGGGCTGTCGCCGATGGCGCGCGCGCCGGAATTCGCGATGCGCTCAGCCACCACGCGCTGACCCAATGCCGCGATAATCTCACGGTTGAGTCGCGCGACGATTTCCTTGCCAGTGCCAGCGGGCGCCATGATGCCGAACCAGGACGACGCCTGGAAATTGCTCACGCCGGCCTGCGCCGCGGTTGGCACGTCAGGCAGCTGCGCGAGACGCGTCTTCGCCGCCACCGCGAGCGGGCGCAGCTTGCCAGCCGCGATGTGTGGCAGCACGGTCGGCGGATTGTCGACCACGCCGTCGATCTGGCCGCCGAGCAGATCGTTGATCGCGGGAGCCGCGCCGCGATAGGGCACGTGGGTGATGTTGATGTTAGCTGCGTGGCTGAACAGCGCGGTGCCGAGATGTCCGGTGGTGCCGACGCCGGGTGAGCCAAAATTGAGTTTGCCGGGCTTCGATTTGGCGAGCGCGACGAATTCGCCGAGCGTTTTCGCCTCGACGTTCGGATTGACCACGACCAGCATCGACATGTCGGCGACGATCGAGACCGGCGCAAATGCGTTCTCGGGATCGAACGGCATCTTGGCGTAGAGGAACTGGTTGGCGGTGAGGATGCCGGCCGAGGCCATCAGCAGCGTGTAGCCATCGGGCTCGGCCTTGGCGGCCGTGTCGGCGCCGGTATTGCCACCGGCACCGGCGCGGTTCTCGACAACGATCGGCTGCCCGAGCGATTTCGACATCTCTTCGCTGACAAGGCGCGCCAGCACGTCGGCGAGGCCGCCGGCCGGGAACGGCGCAATGAGGCGGATGGCGCGTGTCGGGAAGGTTTGCGCGAGAGCGGAGGTGGTGAAAGTAACGAGGATCGCGCCAATTGCGAGTGCGCGGCTTGGGAAGAACGATTTCATAGCGTTAGTCTCGTTCGATACCTTGGAATTGAGATCGACGATGCGCTTGCCATAGCCGAACAAGTCAATGTCTGAAAGTACCTGGGTAGAGCGGCTCTGCCCATCATTCCAGTAATCTCGCGCGACATGGCCCGGCCCGTGGCAAACGACAATTGCACGCGAAGCGGCTCGGTGAAGTGCAGCGCATCGTGAACATTATTTTTGGCGTGCAAGGCTGAGGCCGACGTCCAGTGCGTGTGGGTGCACAAGATTCCACCCTCACTTCCGCAGCACCTCAGCAAGCAGACCGACCGAGGCGGATGGCGGGGCTCTTGAGTGCCAGGAGCGGTCGTCATTAGTTTGCTCGCCAGGTTGCACAATCGATATTGACTCTTGCGCCGGTTCCGGTCTCGATCCAGCGATGGACGAGCGAAGTTTTCCTTCCTAGCGATAGTTCAGAGGATCAGCCGGAAGGATTGGCGCGCGATGAGGCCCGGCGCATCGCGCGCATCCCACTCAAACAAGCATCAGCCTGGGAAGGTGAATTCATGCAATGGAATATATCTCGCCGCGAGTTCGGCAAACGGCTGGCAGGCGGCCTGACACTCCTTGGACTGCAACCGGCTTGGAACTACGTAGCCGCAGCTCAGTCGCTGCGGAATGACCTGAAGGATCTCAGTGGGCAGTTGTACTTCGATGAGGCCGCACTGCAGGGGGCGGCCGATGACTTTGGACACGTGGTGCATCACAAGCCGGTGGCCGTGCTCCGGCCTGCCGATGCGCAGGATATCGCGAAACTCGTGCAGCTCGCGAACCGGCAGGGACTCAAAATCGCGATGCGCGGCCAAGCGCACTCGTTCTTCGGGCAAACTCAGGTCGCGGGTGGTGTGGTCATTGATTCGAGCAGCCTAGATGCCGTTCGCATCGTCAAAACTGGTACCGGCGGAACCGCGGAGATTGGCGCAGGCTCGAAGTGGCACCCCGTCCTCATGGCCGCGAACGCCGAGAAACTGACTGTGCCAGTGATCGTCGATACCTTCCTGTCGGTGGGCGGAACGATCAGCACCGGCGGATTCGGCGTTACCACCTACAACCTTGGTCTTCAGGTCGATCACGTGGAGGAGCTTGAAGTCGTGACCGGCGAAGGTCAGATCGTGACCTGCTCTGACGCGCGTAATAGCGATCTCTTCAACGCCATGCTCGGGGGACTGGGTCAATGTGGCATCATTACGAAGGTGGTGATGCGGCTGATGGCTGCGCCCACGAATGTACTGTTCATTAAGATGGACTACGAAGATTTCCAAAGTGCGTCCGCCGATCTCGCATTGCTTGCTAAGGAAGGGCGCTTCCAGCACCTCGACGGACGTGGCGCCGGCCGAGCCACCGGCGGGGTTGGATACTACGTCGAAGGCGGGGCTTTTTATGATGCGCCAAACGATCCTGATGAACAGAAGCTGATCGCGGGACTCAAGTTCGCCAAAAAGACTGCTACCGTGATGACGTACGAGCAGTATTTTCGTCGCGAGGAAGTGTGCACGGTGTGCACGACGCCGCTTCCGAAGCCTTTCGTCTACTTGTGCATTCCTGCGTCGCGATATGTCGAGTACACGTCGGGCATTCTATCATCGGCGACTGAGTCCGCATTTCTCGTTCCACGCATGTCGGCGTGGCGCCGGAATGCCATCAAGCGGCCGCTCACCCGCATGCCCGATGACGAGATCATCTACCGATTTCAGCTTTCGCGCATCCTGCCGTCCGGGACGGACGCCGGGTCCATAATCGCTCTCAATCGCAAGCTCTATGAACGTGCGCGCGAGATAGGCGGCTACCGCATGACGTCGAGCGCGGTTCCAATGTCTCAAGACGATTGGAAGCAGCACTACGGATCTGTCTGGCAGACAGTTCAGGCAGCGAAGGCGAAATTCGACCCGAAGAACGTGCTGACACCCGGGCACGGAATGTTCCCCGGCTAAATTAGGTCCGCTTCACCTCAGTGATCCGACATTGATGGCGCGTATTGCATATCGCGTTCGTGCCATTAGCAACCAATTGCATTGCAGCAAAGCAGCAAATAGCTATTTTATTCGATCACCTCGTCGGCACGCAGCAGGAATGCCTCGGGGATCGTCAGGCCGAGCGCCTTGGCGGTCGTGAGATTGATGACGAACTCGAATTTGGTCGGCTGCTCGACCGGGATATCGCCGGGCTTCGTCCCGCGCAGAATCTTGTCGACCAAGTCGGCGGTGCGCCGGAACATATCCGGGTAGTTTGGTCCATAAGACATGAGGCCCCCGGCTTGGACAAATTCGCGGGTATTGAAAATCGTCGGCAGCCGAGAGCCGAGCGCAAGCGTGATGATGCGCGTGCGGTTAGCGACAACGATTGCATTGACCACGACGTAAAGTGCATCTGCTCGGGCTTTGAGCGCCTCGAAGGCGGGAGTGATATCCTCTGCTCGATGGATTTCGAGTGGCGCGACTTCGATGCCGAGCGTACGAGCGGCGGCCTGAACCTCAGCCACCTCCAACACGGCTTGGGGGAAGCCAACATCAAATATAACTGCCAGCCGGCGAAGACGAGGGACGAGCTCACGCAAGAATTCGAGCCGCTTGCCGGCAATATCGGTCTGCTGGACCGATAGTCCAGTGACGTTGCCACCCGGTCGCGCCAGACTTGTGATCAGGCCGCCGGCGACCGGGTCGATCCCCATTGGAAAGATGATGGGGATGACCGATGTCGCCTGCCTTACTGTGGGGGCGGCGGTTCCGTTCGTGACAATGACGTCGACCTTGAGGCGGACAAACTCAGCCGCAATCTCGGCGTAGCGCTCGCTACGGCCCTGCGACCAGCGATACTCGATCGCGATAGTGCGACCTTCGATCCACCCGAATGCACGCAGTCGCTCCACAAAGGCGTCAGTCCACGGACGCCAGGCGGCAGCGTCCGTGCCCAGGAACCCGATGGTCGGCTTGCCAGGCTGCTGCGCGCGTACGACGAGCGGCCATGACACCACCGTGCCCCCAACAATCGTCATAAACTCGCGGCGCCTCATGGGGGGGCCTCAGGTGGAGGAGCACACCATAGCACGCTGCCGAAACCGGTGTTGTGCATCACAGCAAATGAGACACTCAACTTCCGAGTTGGGTCAGCCTAATACACCTGCAGGTATTTCGTGACATCCACTTTCTCCGGAAGCGTGCCCGCCGCTGTGAAGAAGTCGATGAATTGCTGAAACTCGGTCCTATTTCTCGCGGTCAACTCGTCGGCCGCGTAGTAACGCACCATGGGCACCGTATCGACCACGTCCTCGGGAGTGAGCGTGTTCTTGACCAGATATTTGCGTGCTTCCTTCGGATTGTCGTTCACGAAGTGGATGGCTTTTTTCCAGACGGCGGCAAAGCGTCTGGCGACATCGGGACGGCTTTTGATGAAGGCGGTCGTGACAGCGGAACCGGCTGCGAATGCGTCGCCATTCTCGTCGCCCAGGATGTATTTGGCGATAACACCGGACTCGAGGGTGCGAGCGACGCCAAGCTTTCGCATGGTCGAGGCCTGCGGCTCGAGCGTGTAGCCCGCATCGAAGGCGCCGGAAACCATGACATTGACATGTTGGCTCATGTCGAGCTGATCGATGGTGTAGTCGCCTTCCTTGAGTCCGACCTTCGCGAGCACCGCTTTCGCGGCAACGACATTGGCTGGCCCCGGCGCCGACATGATCCGCGCTCCCCTGAGGCCTTTGATGGAATCCGCCGCGTAGCCCTTGCGGACAACGAACTGCTCCATCTGGTAGCTTTTGTTCTGGCTGTGCACGCCGATATACATAGCAACACCGGGCTTTTTGAGATTGGCATTCATTGCCTCGATGGTGACGAGCACGATGGCGGCCTCGATCTGATCGCTGATCATCGCGGCGATGTTGGCCGGCCCGCCGATAAGCCGCATCGTCTCCGGCTCAATATTCTGTTCCTTGAAATATCCGCGTTCGAGGGCGGCGAAATACGGAACCGAGGAAGCAGTCGGAAACACGCCGACTTTGACTTTGTCCTGCGCGGCTGCCGGCCCAAGGCCGGACACCGTGGCAGCCATCATCACCAATCCAAACGTTTTCAATCGCATCGTGCGCATGGCCTCGCTTCCATCAGTTGTCGTCCTGGCCTGGAGCTAATCGATTGCACAGCAGGGTCTACAACTCATTCACTTCCGCACTCATGCACCGCAGCAACCAGCATTGTCATTCGATCAGTTCGTCAGTGAGGGCGAGCAGGTTAGGCGGAACGGTAATGCCGAGCATCCGCGCGGTCTGGGCGTTGATCACCAGCTCGAACTTGCTGGATTGCAGGTCGTCGCATTGGCCCCTTCCAGCGCCGTCTTTGGGTTTCAATTTTGACTATGAAAGCATGGAAAGCCGTCGATAAAACAGGGGGACCGTGCAGTAATGTGCGCTGACGACATACGGAGCGGCCTGAGTCCGAGATGGGTCAGCAGAAGAGGGGAGGCAAGATCACGTCAAACGTGCAAATCGGTCTCTTGTCAACGGCTTTGCCACATCCCGTACGCAGTCGAGGAACGTCTGCACGACTGGGCTTATGGTGCGGCCCTTCAATGTAACAATCCCTACCTCCCAAGGGCGGAGGACGACACCGACATGCAGGACTTTGAGCGAGAAACGATCAGCGTTGAACAGCAACACAGAGCCGGATTCTGCAGAAACGAACCGGTCGGTGGCGACCAAGGTCACGCGCTGATGAGCGGAATACGACCGCACTCCAACCTTTGGCGGGGCCAGCCCACTCGCCCCGAATGCCTCCGCCAGACGAGAGCTGAGGATGCTTTCGGGTGGCAGCAACCAAGGCTCGTCTACCAGTTCGGAAAGCTCGATCTTGCGGCGCCGCGCGAGTGGATGCTTCGCGCCCGACAAAATTCTTAGCCGGTCCCGATAAAGAGCTTCGGCATCGAGATCGTTCTGCATGAATGGATTCGGGATGGCGCCGAGCAGGAAATCGACGGTCCGCTCGCGCAGCAGTCGATACTCGCTCGACATGTTGTTGGCAGGGATCACGGTCACGATCACACGCGGGTGGGCCTTGGAGAAACGGTCGATGACGGCAGTGAGCAATCCGGCCAGGATAGCTTCAGGAGCGCCGATGCGGACTTCGCCAACCGTCGGGTCGGCTAGGCTCTCGATCTCCCTGATGCCCTGTCTCAATTCATCAAAGGCGCCCATCCCGCGACGGAGCAGCGCACGACCATAGGCCGTTGTCTCAACACCTTTGGACGTTCGATCGAGAACGCGTACTCCAATCGTGTGTTCGATGTCGGAGATCGCCTTCGATATGGAGGGCTGCGATACCGCCAAGCGCTCCGCGGCTTTCCCCATGCTGCCGACCTCGGCCACCGTCAACAGCACATGCAGATCGTGCAGCCTAAGCCGCCGACCGATGCGGTCGTCCCACTTCATGCGGTGCTCTCCGAAGACGCCCGTACGGTGGCATAGATATATCGTTATGCCGCCATCAAAAGAAAGAACTATTTGTCCAACTCGCCCCCGGGCTAGTTTCACAACAGCAATTAACGCAGCTTGTTCTCACAGGAGTGCGCCCATGACCACACACGGCCACTGGCTTTGGGTTGGACTGCTTTGCGCTGCCATAGCCTCGATGTTGGCGCGTTCCCCCGCGGGCGCGCAGGTGTTCCCGGTCGGGCCGGTGAAATTCATTACATCCTTGTCCGCGGGAAGCGGTACCGATTCCGCGATGCGGATCGTGAGCGAACAACTTGGCCGGCTGTGGGGTCAACCAACCGTCCACATCAATCAGCCGGGAGCCGGCGGCGCTCTCGCCGTGCGGGCTGCCCACTCGGCAGCGCCTGACGGTCAAACGCTGTTCATGGCCATTGCGTCGGCGTTCACGGTGCTTCCCCAACTCCAGCCTCTCTTTGCCGCCGACGTAGATGATTTCGAACCGATCGGCTTCGTCGGCGAAGTGCCGATGGCGATTGCGGCCACGCCAACCCTTCCGGTGGGCTCCTTGTCGGACTTGATCACCTATTCGAAAGCGCAGCCTGGAGGTCTCAGCTTGGCAATACAACGGGGCGGGATTCCGCACCTGACGGCCGAGCTGTTCCGCAGCCGGTCCGGCGCCGCTTTGACATACGTTTTCTATCCAGGCGCCGCGCAAGCGGTAAGCGATGTGATCAGCGGCCGGGTGCCGGGACTTATCGACGGTCTCGGCGGACCGCTCGCCAACGGACAGTTCAAGGTGCTTGCCGCATCTTCGGCCGAGCGTCTGCCATGGCGGCCCGACCTGCCGACCGTCGCCGAGACTCTGCCAGGATTTGCCGCCACCGGATGGTTTGCCCTCGTTGCCCCACCCCGAACGCCCACGGCCA
>C688J35102_120989539_pt1 | contig 11813 bp, 12 predicted proteins | sample HopSoiMetagenom2_FD_35102 | JGI IMG/M metagenome (IMG submission 35102)
AATCGAAACCTGCCCACCCCTGTTCGAGATGCCGTAGTCGATTCCAAATTGCGCAGTGCCCAGCCCGAGTCTGGGCGTGCGAAGGACCTTTGCGTCGTGGGGGGTAACCATCAGCGAACGCGGAACAGCGGCTCCAGCGGCTCGCATTTGAGGTATTGGCGGATCGCCCGATTGTCGACTGCCTGCCGCAGGACCGGAAAGATCGCTTCGTAGGCCGCGACCAAGGCGTCCACGTCCGCTTCGGTATGAGCGTAGCTGAGGTTGTGGGTGCCGAAGGACAACAGTCCGCGCTCCATCATCTCCTGCATCCATAGCGTCTTGATCTCGAAGGCTGTAGTTCCGTTGACATCCTTGAAGATCAGGAACGACCAGGTTGGATGGCCGCTGATGGAGGCAAAATGTCCGATGCCGTGCTTCTCAACGAGTTTCGAGACTTCGGCGAGAATGCGCGAGCCACGCTGCTTCATCGTAGCAATGACGGGTTCGCGCCGCAGTTTACCAATGGTCGCCTTGGCGGCTGCAAGCGAAAGGGTTTCGCCGCCCATCGTGAAGGAAAAAAACACTTCTTCCATCTCTTGCATCACGTCCCTGCGCCCGCATACTGCCGACAGCGGAAAACCATTCGCGATACCCTTGCCAAGTGTCGTGATATCGGGGGTCACCTTGAAGGCTTCCTGAGCCCCGCCCAGCGCATAGCGAAAGCCGGTGATCGTCTCATCGAATACCAGAAGCGCGCCAGCAGCGTGAGTCAGCTCCCTGACTCGCTCGAGATATCCCGGGGCGGGCTCGACTACGTTCATCGGCTCCATGATCACGGCCGCGACCTGATCTTTGAAGTGCGTCAGCAATTTTTCGAGGGGCGGGAGGTCGCCGTAAGGAAAACCATGCGTCAGCTCGCGGCTAGCCTGCGGCACGCCCTTGTTGCGCGCGGTCGAGCCGATGTACCAGTCCTGCCAGCCATGATAGCCGCAGACCAGCACGTGATCACGGCCGGTAAAGGCGCGCGCGATACGAACCGCCCCAGCCGTTGCATCGGATCCATTCTTGCCGAAGCGCACCATCTCCGCACTCGGGATCACTTCGCAGAGCAGCTCGGCGACTTCGGTCTCGAGCGGATGGGAAAGCGAGAAGATCGTGCCGTCCTCAAGTTGGGCGGCGACTGCCGCGTTCACGTCCGGGTCGGAATAGCCTAGGGTGACCGAGCACAGGCCGTTGATAAAATCGATGTATTCATGGCCATCGATGTCCCAGACCCTCGATCCCTTGCCGCGCGAGATGAAATAGGGTGACACCCCGAACGGAAACTGTGTCCGGCTCTTCGAGAACGTCTGGGCGCCAAGCGGTATAGTGCGCTGCGCGCGCGCCAGAAATTCTTCGGATTTTGCATAGCGAATCGACATATTAATCCACCGAGGCCGGCGAGGTCGGATAAGTAGGCGGTGAGGGTATTCTACGCGATAGCCGACAAGGTTAGCGCTTCTCCGTATTCGATGTCACGCGCAGCCTTGCGTCCGATTATCTCCGGAAAATGCTTCGGGGGGAGGCCAAATCCGGGTCGGATGACTCGAATATTCTCGGCGGTCAACGACTCCCCCGCCTTGATCGGTTTGATCGCGTAGATGGATCGACGAAATCGCATGCTGCCTCGCTCGCTTTGCGTCAAGCCGTAACCGACGGTGCCCAGCGAAGACCAAGCGGATTTGCAGTCTTCGACAAGCTTCTTGAATTCGCCGGGTTCAAGCGAAAACGCCGCGTCCGGTCCACCATCGGCTCGCGAGATCGTAAAGTGCTTTTCGATGATGGAGCCCCCGAGCACCGTCGACGCAAGACACGCAGCCGATCCCGGGGCGTGATCGGAAAGTCCGGAGACGAGGCCGAATGCCTCTCCGAGGTGCGGCACGGTGCGTACGTTTGCCTCTTCGATCGGCGCAGGGTAGGCGCTGGTACAATGCAAAAGGGCTAGGCCTCCCGCACCGTTGCCTCTCGCCGTTTCCACAGCTTCCTGAATCTCTCCGAGATTGGCCATGCCGGTAGAGATGATCATCGGCTTGCCACGCTTTGCGACGTATTTGATGAGCGGCAGGTCGATCACTTCGAAAGATGCGATCTTGTAGGCGGGCACGTCCAATCCAGCGAGCAGATCGACGGCGGTCTCGTCAAATGGCGTCGAAAAAATTGTAATTCCGATCTGGCGGGCTTTGGCAAACATCGGCGCATGCCACTCGAACGGCGTGTAGGCTTCCTTGTAGAGCTGGTGAAGCTGGTAGCCATCCCACAGCCCGCCGTTGATCCGGAAATCCGCGCCATCGTGGGGAATGGTCATGGTGTCGGGCGTATAGGTTTGGATCTTGATAGCATCCGCGCCAGTGCCAGCCGCCGCCTCGATCAGTTCGAGCGCTTTGGACAACTTGCCGTTGTGGTTCGCCGACAGCTCGGCAATGATATAAGGCGGGTGGTCAGGGCCAATCTTGCGCCCCGCGATCTCGAATTGCGGGCTCATCTCTCTACCTCTCGCAACACGCTGAACGCCTCGGCAGCAGCAAGTCCAACGGTCGTGCCGCGCAACCTCGCCAGTGCCTCGACGGCTTCATAGGACCGCGGGTGCGGAAAGTCTCGCATCTCCACTTTGTAGGCGCGGAGGGCGTCAAGCTTTCGTCCTAACGTTGCTTCGATACCTATGAATCGATTGGGGCGAAACGCGGTTCCTCGGCTGTGAAACACCCATTCGGTACTTGATAGCGTCTCAAAGCCGTAGACGGCAAGAACGGCTTGTCCAGGCATCGGACGCACCGCGGTCATGGTCGCCTCGCTCACCAGCCGGTGATCGGCATTCAGGTCGTCGCTGTGATGGGTATAGATGGTGTCGGGCTTGATCGTGGCCAGCAGGGCCTCGATGCCTTGGGTGATGTCCAGCAGCGGAACTGTGTCCAGACGCTGATCCGGATAATCGAGATAATGCGGCGCTTCGCAGCCGATGATGTGGGCGGCGTTAGTGGCCGCGTCGCGTCGCTCCGAAAGATTGCGCTCGCGCTCGGCGCTTGTGCCTTGCCGCGAACCGATGCCGTCGGCTACGAAGATCACGTGCACTGCGTCACCTCGATCGACGTGACGCGCCATTGTGCCGCCGCAACCCAGCACTTCATCATCCGGGTGAGCGGCACAGACAAGGATGGTACGGCGTTGTGTCGTCATCTCGCTCTCAGGCTTTCGGTGGCGATTTCGAAAATTTCACCTTGGCAGTCACCGCTTCACCATCGATGGCGGCGCCGGTGAATTCGAGGCGCCACTCCCCGATTTCAGCGAAGGCATGCGGATAGCCCTCGGCGTCCAGCATACGAATGTGGTCGTAGAGCTGTTCGTTGGCTCCGCTCAGCGGGATCGCGCTTTGCTCCGGCTTTCGGCGCGGAAAAACCGTGGGTTCACCGCACTGTGGGACGGGCGCGGGCTCGTTGGCGACCATCCACTCCAGAATGTCCATCGTGACGGAGGCGGCGCGTCGAAAAATGTCATCCGCGCTGCCCCACAGTTCGAGCGGCTGCTTGGTATAGACCGGTCCGCCATCGAGTTCCTGCGTCATCCGCAACGCGCTGAGTTTGGTTCCCCCAAAACCGCGGCTGAGGAGATTCTGCAGCGGACTTCCGCCGCGGCCGAACGGTACGTCAGTCATATGAAAGCAAACGCACTCGTGCGATTCGAGGATGGATTGCGGCACGATGAATGACCAGTGCGGAAAGAATACATAGCGCGGCGCAAAGGCCGCCAGCAACGACGCGTTCAAATCGGACTTGTCGGTCAGAGTGATCCATTCGCCGGGCAGCCTGGCGCGGCGGCGCAGGAACTCGTCGATCGGCCAGGCGGTCCGGCTTGCAAAAACATATCGCGTCATCAGGCGTGCCCTACGATCGTGTTACCGGGTTCATGATCGGCGCGACCGACGCGATGATAGACGTAATACAGTCCATCCTCTCCGACACGCTGAAATCCGCTCTTTTCGAAAATCCTTTGCGAGGCGAAATTTTCGCGCTTCACCTTGGCCTCGATGCGGTCGCAGAATTGTTGCTTGAATACTTCCTGGCAAGCCAGTTCGAGTGCGAAAGCGCCGTATCCAAGTCCCCGAACGTGCCGGGCCATTGCAATACTGACCGCGGCCGTTCCAGTCAATTCGCATTGAAAACGCACATTGCCGCAAGGCCGGCCGTCGGCTTCGACCACAAAGATTCGGGTCTTTGCATCATCCAGCCTGACGGTTAACCATGCCGCGTGCGCTTCAAAGGGGACCCGTTGCTGATCGCCGAACATGGCGCGCGCGGTGTATTCGTTGCGCCACAACCAGAGCCGGTCGCTGTCTTCTACCGTGGCCCGGCGAAGCGCCAGTTCTGAGACTCCCTTGGGCAGGACCAGTTCGTCAATTGCGGAACCGACCCGAAAAGCGCCATCGCCGTCGCAGATGTCTGCTGCCCGCTGCGACATTTGCCCAAGCAAGCCCGGTGTGTCCGCGATTTCGTGCAGGATGGCTGCGAGCGAAGACGCGGGCTCGATATGCGGCGGCAGCAGCCGCGCCGCACCCGCTTGCTCCAAAAGGCGGGCGTTTTCAATCTGATTATCCGCAAGAACCAGTAGGATCGAGGGAAGGCCAAGGCAGCAGCGTTCCCAGCTGGACGTTCCGGGCGCGGCGATTGCAATGTCTGCGCGGGACATGAGTTCGGCAATATTTGGCGGATCGACACAGACGCGGATTTTGGGCACCTCGTGCTGAAGCGAGATGATGTCGTGACGGGAAGGCGCCGTTGCGCCGGTCACCACGATGATCTGCTCCAGCCTGATATCATCGGCAAGCGATCGTGCAATCGGCCCTGTTTGGCCGCCAATGTCGGTCATACCAAAGGAGATAAAAACAGTGCTCAGCCTCGGTGACGCCAGCCGCCGCGACAGTGATGAGCTACGAAGCTCTCCGAAGTCGCTGCGCAAGAGCGCATAAGAAGAGCCAGCGAGTACGCGACAATGTGGAGGAAGCAATCCAGCGTAGTCGGCCGCAACGCGGTTCGGCGTCATATCGAGGAGGAGGTCGCAATCGTGGCGCCGATTGGGAGCATCGTCTATCACCATGATCGGACACGAATGGGTACGCAGGGAGTGCTCGAAGCTCTCACCAAGCCTATAGGAATCGACGACAATCAGATCCACCTGCTTGCCATCAAGCTTCCCCGCGGCAATCGCGTGGTTCCAGTCGTGATGATTGGCGGGGAAAAACGTAATGTTGCACCGGGCCAGCGCTGGAACCGTCTCGGTGGTTTCCGCTTTGCAGAGAAAAACAACATCAGCGCCACGGTGCCGCATCTCCAGAGCCAGCGTCAGACAACGCATGGCGTGACCGCCTCCGATGGCAGGATCGGCGTCTGTTCGAAACACAATCAGCATCGCGGTTTCGTGCTCCGGGCCTGACGTGGGATGCGCCGCACGTCACCAGTCACGGGGGCTGTATAGACCAGCCGTACAGGCTAATCAAAATCGCTCCGAACGCTATCGCGGCCGTCGTGCGTGGCATTCTTGCGCCGCGCCGCCACAGCGTCCAGAGTTGAATGACCACGCCACCGAGCATCTGCACGGCAACCAGGATTGCGCAGAGGCGCAGGCTAAGCAGCCCCTGCGTGCCGAGGCCGACGAGCAGCGCTGCAATCGCGATCATGAGCACGATGGTCCGGCGGGCGGCGGGCGCCGAGCGTCTGGTCCGCGCCAGCCGCATTTCCAGCGATGCCCAGGCTCCCCAGGCGTAAACCTGCAGAATTAGGATCGGAAAAAGGCCGACGGCCGGCGCGATATTGCCGATTTCAACCGAGCGGAAGCGGAAATAACCGATCACAACTGGAAACGATGCGATCATGGCGACGGCAATCAGCGCGATTACCGCCAGATAGATGCTTAAAAAGCGGTCGTAGCGCCGCGACGGCATACTGTAGAGGCGCGCGAACAAGCCGGTTGCGATGATGCTGTGCAAGATCAACAGCGCGGAAGCGACACGAAAATCGACCGAATAGACGGACAGATCTTCGATCGGCAGGAACGCTCCGATATAGATCCTGCCGCAGACGGACGCCCAGACAGATGAGAGCGTAAACGCCAGTAACGGGAGCCCCATCCCTACCGCGCGGCGCAGCCTCATGATTAACTCGGGCCGCTCAAGTCGGGCGAACAGGGTCCACGCGGCGATCACGCAAACGGCGGCGACGAGCGTCGACAGAATGCCTAGCGAGAACAAACCGGTCAGGCCAATCAGTGCAAGGGAAAGTGCAACCGCGGCCAGTCCGTAGGTTGAAAGGCCTTCGAACCAGAGCGCCAGATTTCGATGCGAAAACGTGCGGCTGTGGGAGGTGAGCGCGACCTGCGCGAGCGCTATCGTGCAGGCGCTCAGGACAACTGCCTGGGATGGCGAATGCGCAACTACCATTGCGATGATCGCCCCCAACAGCAGCAGAATGCCGGGGACGGCCACGCAAAGCGTCAGGATATCGGACATCGGAGTGGGGCGTCGCAACAGCGAAAACTGCGGCAGCGCGCCGGGTATCCCAAGTGTCAGCAGTGTGGCTGCTAGCGCCGCCCACGACCAAGCGTACTCGATTATACCGTAGGACGAACTATCGAGGTAGGCTGCAAGAACCAATGGCGCGAAATAGGCAGCGGCTTTCGACAATCCAAAGTTAGCAAAATATACTGCCACCCTGATCAGGGTACTGGGGCCGGCCACGACAGCAAGCTTGCCATCGACGGTCCGAATGGCATCGTCTGATGTGTCCTCCGAGCGGCCATCAATTCTCAAGAGTAGCGGCCACTACATTGTTTTCGACCGGAATGGCGTTCGCCGCCAGTTTGTTCATGCAAACACCAGGGCGGTGGAGTGGTTGGAATTCATCGAAACGGGCATTTATCAAAGGGGGTGCCTGACCTATAGCTATTTCCGGAGCTTGGCAAAACCTGAGGCAAATGGCAGAACAATTCAAAGAGGCTGGGCCGGCAACGGCTCTGCCGATTGTAGCACTTCCATTCATCACAATTGCAAAGCGAATGACAGAGCGCAGCCAGAAAGATGTCTTTCTCGAAGGCGAGGGGGATGCGTGGTATGGGCGAAATTTGCAACATCTGCACGAGCCGGGCCCGGACATCGTGCTGGCTACTTTGGAAGAGATGCGAATTGCGCCGAAGTCGGTGCTGGAGATCGGTTGCGCCAGCGGTTATCGAGTCGCGAAAATTTGCGAGCGTTCTGGCGCGGTAGGCTTTGGCATCGAGCCTTCAGGCCAAGCCGTGGCTCACGGCCGGAGCCGCTATCCCTCGCTGTCGCTCGAAGTTGGAACTGCAGACAATCTGCCATTTGCAGATGGCCAATTCGACCTGGTTATCTTCGGCTTCTGCCTCTATCTTGTGGATCCTCGGCTGCATTTGCGATGTGTGGCCGAAGCCGACCGGGTACTCGGGGACGGGGGGCTGCTCGTGATTTACGATTTTATCCCGCCGCTTCCCTACTACAACGACTACGCGCACCGCCCGGGAATACGATCGCATAAAATGGAATTTTCCCGTTTCTTCCTTGCCAGTCCCGCCTATAGGCTGTTGCGACGCAATATGGCGGAGCGCGGCGCGCCAAGGCCCGACCATGCAGTCGGGGTCGATGTTCTCGTGAAAGATCACGCATCCTCCTTTCCGCCCAATCCCTTCGCGTAGAGCACGCGCGATGACTCTCCTCGAATGGCGATCTCATCCTGTTGACCATGATCTTTTCGGAAAACCGGTGCCAAGGCCGGCAATCCAACGCGGGGGCCGGCCCATGCAGCGCTGGATTGACAGATTTGACGGCATCGTCGTCAAAACGGAAAGTCCGAGGCCGTTGCCGGATTTACTTTTTCTCTTTTGCAGTGAGGCGGAATGCTGAAGGACAAGCTAGCGCGCGGTCTCAAGGTTCTCACTGACAAGCGCTATCGTCAGTTCTATGCGCAGCGGCAGCTTCGCAGCGTACTATCGCGCGAGCGCAAGGCGAGCCGGCTCGCCACAGCCTTGCCAGCTTTCAAGAGCGCAAGCGATACTTCGCCGCAATCGGCGATTCTGAAAGATCGCGGCTATTTGTTCCTCGACGATCTGGTTACACCGGAACGGCTCGAGGCGATGCGGACCTTCTTTTCGGAAAATACCTGTGCCGATCCCTATCGGCCGCAGCTCGGTAGTTTTATCGCGCCGGGTGATGCGCCGCCGCAAACCCATGTCGCGTTTTTCTCCAACGAGACCATCATTCGTGCGCCTCACGCGCTTGACATCGCGAACGATCCGAAAGTGTTGAGCATCGTTTCCGGATTTCTCGGGGCCAAGCCGACGATCAGCCTGCTGACCGCGTGGTGGTCGATGCCGACAAAGGACGGCAAGGCCGAGGAAGCAGAGCGATTTCACCGCGACGTTGATGACATCCGATTTGTGAAGCTGTTTTGCTATTTGACCGATGTCGATGAAGGTTCAGGTCCTCACATGTTCGTGCCGGGGTCGCAAAACATCGATCGGCTGACGACAATCCGCCGTTATGAAGATAAAGAGATTGCGATTGCCTTTGGCGAGAATAACGTGAGTACGTTCACCGGGAAGGCCGGGACCGCATTTCTCGAAAATACTTATGGGTTTCATCGCGGGGTGCCGCCAACGAAGAGGCCGCGCCTGTTGTTTCAGGTGTTGTACTCACTCCGTAACTCGATCTATGGGCCAGACAGGCCAGTCGGACGCATCGGCGCGAATGGAATTCCTCCCGATATCGATCCGTTTATCAACCGGGTTTACCTGTCGACACACTAAGTGCTTCCGTCCGTCTTGGCCATTCCTTGACCCCGGTGCCGGAAACTATGGTGTCGGGTGGGACGGAGCGGCTGACCACCGCGCCAGCACCGACGACGCTACGCGCACCAATGGTCACGCCTGCAAGGATCACCGCGCGGGCGCCAATCCAGGCGGCCTGTTCAATCACGATCGGCCGGAAGGTGTGCGCGTAAGGGGCGGCCGAAGTAAAATCCAGCCCGGCGCTCTCTATCATGACGCCCTCCGAAATCCTGACGTTGTCGGCAAGAGTGATGCCGCCACAACCACCAAGGGTACACTTTGGGCCAATAACGACGCCGCGTCCCAGTTTGATCTTTTCAGCGCATTTAACGGTAACCGACCAATGGCAGCGGGGTAGTTCGGCGACATGGGGGAACAATGCGGCAGTTCTCAAGACGCTCGCTGCCCGCGAAAGCCCGTCGATCAGGTACAACGCGAACCTAACTAGAACGGTCACGAGGGGGAGGCGTGCCAGCTTGCGAATTGTTGTTTTCAAAAGGAACCTCCCAACCACCTGCCGCTCGACGGACGTCAACGCTCCACGGTCGCCCAAATAGACCATTTTGAGAAAAACAATCCGTTCAGGGGCGAGAACAGGCGCCATTGAGCGCTTGGCGTCACGCCGCGGAAATGTGGAGAAAAGCCGTTAGCAAGAAAGTAATACGCGTACTGATCCCTAAGGTAAGCATTTTCGGCCACTCCAGCCTGAACCTCCTTGGTTTGCAATAGCCGCCGCAGTGCGTATCCCGCGGTGAACGGTGCCAGATATTGCTCGCGCAACGCGGCGACGGCACCGTCGCGCGCAAGAATTCTTCTGCATTCTCCGAGGGTGAGCCAAATATTGCGCGAATGATGCAGCGATGCATCGAACACGACGACATCGAACTGGGCATCCCCAAACGGCAGTTCGTTGGACATATCGCATTCGGAAAACTGTATGCCGCTGCCGTCCACCCCGACAAGACCGGCCGATTTTCCAAGCAGCTGTTTCATCCGCGACATCGAGATGTCGGCGCATGTGAAGCTCGCCTGCGGATACATCTTTCGCAGCGACAACGAGGTCAGGCACGTTCCGGCACCAAGCTCCACGAAACGTACATTGCCGTTTCGCCGCCTGTAAAACGCGTCCAGAGAATCCGCAACGGCGCCGATATAAGCCTTGACGACCTCGAGGTGCTTTTTGATACGCGGTTGGTTTTCGGCATCGAAGTAATCTACCGATCCGGCATAGAACTTGCGATCGTCGGCTCGGAGTTCGATATCGGCCATGGAGATGGTCTCCGGAACGGATCATTGTAAGCGATTTGGAGCGTAGGCACCGGTAACAATAGCCTGCCGGACGGTCAATGAGGCCCCCGTTGGCAGAGACATGTACGTGGCTGGCGCTTCTACACGTATTGGCGTGATCTGGTATCGCGACATTGCGAAGGTATCAGCCGATGCACGGGCACGCGACCGAGCTCCTCCCAATGCTCGCCTTAACTCGGCAGGACCATTCGTCCGCTTGCGCCAAAAGTGCTGGCAGCGGCGGTCCTGTCGACGAGCTGTACCTTTGCGCTCCGCAAGCATAAAGGCATATTCCCCAGCATCTCGACAAAGTTTAGCGAATGACGCAAGTTGGACCTAACAGCTTGGTCTTTTCGAACTGAGAGCGGCCGGCACGATCCTTTTCCTCCCAAGATAATCTACCTGCGAAAATGACATGTCTGAACTTTTGACCAAGCACGCGCTGGCCGCGCTCGTTCTGGCGGAAATACGGAAGCGTCCCGATTGCGGCGGCGTTGACGAGGTCGTTATCGTGGACACACTCAATCCGCGATCAGTGTCCAATTGGGAAATCTGCATCATCGCGGCGAGCAGTGGTGACCCATCGACCGTTCAACGTGCGGGCGCTGAGGTGCAGCAACTGCTTTATCCACTGTACCGGTTGCAGTAATCCGTTGCGTCAGAAGCCACCAGCGCACCTTTGCGGCCCGTCTCGCGCCGTTCTGGCGAGTGCCCCACTTCTCGAATAGATTAATTTTTTATCGGGAGGCTTGCGGCGAGGGCTCGTACGATCGGCTTAGGCAATTCGATTCCCGCAAGCTTCCAGTCAGCTCCCCCGAAGTGCAGGTTAATCGCCGCATAACTCTCCGGGTCCGCGTTGTCGCTGATTCGAATTCCAAGCAGCGCCGGCTGGATGATGTTCAGACGTGTTAGATGCGCCAGCCAATTTCCAGTCGGCAGATTGGCCAAGCCGGGCAGTCCTGAAAATGACGGTAGTCCAGGCTCGCCCTCCAGATTCCCGGTTTTTAGGATTTGCGTCAGGTTGTCTGGAATGAGCATCTTGGCGACCATTGCATCAGCAATTGTAGCGCCATAGGTGTTGATTAACATCTTTTCCATTGGGCTGACCCGCCGCGTCGCGCCGATGCGTTCAAGATAGGCTCCAATGATCTGGTTGGTCAAAGAACGGTTGAGCGCTTTGACGTCAGTCCATTCCAGCACCTTTGCGGCATTGCCGGCGCGCGCGGCCGCAGCAAGCGTCGACAGCGAAGACGCGGCCAATCCAAAATACGTTGCGATTGCGATAACGAGGACAGTAATTGTGCCTAGAAACCAACGCATTGAATCAATCCCGTTGAGAGGACACGCACGAGGCAGGTTGAGCGACGAAGAAATCTGATACCGCGAGGCCGCGTTGTTTTTGTGTCAAGAGTCTGGCCGTGAATGCGGGGACCTTTACTATGGCGCGCCTGAAAGTCGATGGGAGACTCGCCGGCAGGTGCTTTGCTGTGCGTCCATGACGTCGACCTGAACCGGTGCGACGGCCTCCGGTGCAGGATTGACGGGGTGCGGAATTTCAGCGACAGGTCGCGCCGGCAATCACGCTTACAACCGGCTTCCGTTGGACCCGCGACGTGAGCGATCCTGTTGCAATCAGCTTATTCGAGAGATGGTCTAATGGGTAATTGGCAAGCCCTGTGTCA
>C688J35102_120989538_pt1 | contig 11811 bp, 11 predicted proteins | sample HopSoiMetagenom2_FD_35102 | JGI IMG/M metagenome (IMG submission 35102)
AACATTGCCGGTCGTTGACGGATTCGCTGGGGAAGACTTTCGTCATCGGGACGGATCCCGCACAGGCCAATCTGCTCAAGTTGCTCGGCAACATGATGACGGCGACAGCTCTCGAGGTCCTCGGCGAAATCGTGACTGTTCTGCGCAAGCGCGGACAGGACCCTCAGCAATTCGTGGATATCATGACGGGCACAATGTTTGACAGTCGCGTCCACAAGAACTACGGCAGTCGGCTCATTGCCGGCAGCTATAAGCCGGGACTGACGATGCCGCTGGCGCTCAAGGACGTTCGCTTGGCGCTGGCCGAGGCGGAGCTGGCCGGCGCTCCTATGCCGTCGGTGGGTGTCGTTCGCGACCGCCTGATCACGGGAATCGCGCGTGGCCACGGTGGACTCGACTGGACGGCGCTCGGAATGGTGGCTTCGGAGGAAGCCGGACTTTAGACCCGTCGGTCGTGCAACGTGGTCGGACCGGCTCAACGCGCCGATTAACGCCGGGCCTCAAGGGAGCGCCGCACAGAGACGTTTCTGCTCTCTTTGCGAACTGCGATTTTGCGCAATCGCTTGGCGCTGCAAAACACGAACCTGCTGAGCCTTGAAACCAACATTCGCACGCCCGATTGAGCGCGCACGCGTTAAAAACGTGTCGCAATGGCGCGTAAGGACGCCGACTGCCGTCCCGCTTCTTACGCCTCCTGACTCACGCTCCATTGAAGCCGCGTGAGCATTTCGTGCGTTTGGCTGATCCGTGATCCACCGCATCTGCTCAGACGGGCCCCCCTCGACCTGGCCCGCTGTTTTTTAACGGAGAAGCTCAATGACCAATCTCAAACTACTCTCGACTGGACTCATCGCGGCGGCAATGCTCGCAACGCCGGCTATGGCTCGCGAAAGCGGCGTCGCCTCCCGGCGGGCCGCCATGGAAGCCCATGCCGCCGCGCCGGAAGCGCCATTCTATTCGGGTGATCGTGCTTGCGTTCCGGCGCCGCGCGTCGGCGCATTTGCAACGGCGCCGTGGACCGGTAACAACGTTCCCTGCGAACCGGGCACGGGCGCGTTCTGATCTGCGTACTGCCGTTCGCTTGTTCGACAGTTCTTCTTGCGCTTTGGCGCTTGTGACTCCGTCGATCAGCGCACAGACAAAAAGCGGGCTGGATTCTCTTCCAGCCCGTTTTTCTGTTGATCCTTCTCTACGGCAGTGAGCAACAACCGAGCGTCTCGATGGTCTCGGAATTTCTCAACTTGCCGAGAGCAGACACTGCTCCGGCCCTTGTGATGGCAATTTGAATGGCGACGCTGTCGAGCATTCCTACTCTATCAAGCATCACGAAAGCCTGGCCCCGCAGCCACGTACGGATGCCGCGCCGGCCGATGAAATCAAATACAAGGAGTGTTCTGATGAAACGAGTGATGATGATCCTGGCCACGGCCGCGCTTGCCTCCGCATTGGCTGTTGGCGCGGCGGATGCACGGGGCGGCGGCGGAGGCGGAGGTGGCGGCGGTCACGGCGGCGGTTTCGGCGGTGGCGGTCACGGCGGAGGTTTTGGCGGTGGCGGACACATGGGCGGCTTCGGAGGAGGCGCGCACATGGGCGGTATCGGCGGCGGTGCCCACGTGGGCGGCCTCGGCGGAGGCGTTCATGCCGGCGGCATGGCAATGCGTGGCGACATGGGTCCGAGCGGTGATGATCATCTCGGCCTTGCCGAGCATTCCCTTGCGCATGGCACAGGTATCCATGACCACGCCATGAATCACTACGGCAGATACCGCCCAGGGTACGGGTACTATGGCGGCCCCGACTGCTACGATTGGTACGTCTTGCATCCTGATCAGCCGTTGCCGCTCAGCTGCACCTAATGCACCTGCAGCTCCTTGCCTTCGGTCTGGATCCGTTCGCGCCATTCAGACCGATGGCGGCCCCGATCGAGGGCGTCAATTCATAGTGACGACTCTGAAGTCCAATTCAATGGCGATGCATCGGCAGCGGCAATACCTCGGACCTATCAAGTTCGCCCACTCAATGCCGCCGGTCTGCAATTGCAGCCGCGAGTTTCAGAGACAGCCAGCGTCCGATCAGAGCACCGAGACTGGTTCGCGCGATCATCCCCCGCGCGCCGTCTCATGCAATCAGGCGCAGCCCACAAAGGAGTAAACAATGAAGGTCGTTCCAAACACGAACATGGAATACATCGACATTCCCGGCACATCCATTCGCGCATCGCGCATTGCGCTCGGCACCTGGGCGATCGGTGGCTGGATGTGGGGTGGAACCGACGAAAGCGATGCGATCAGGACGATCCAGGAAGCGCTGGAACGCGGAATCAATCTCATCGACACGGCGCCCGTCTACGGATTCGGCCGATCAGAAGAAATCGTCGGAAAAGCCCTTGCCGACGGCCCCCGCCGGAACGCCGTCATCGCCACAAAGGTCGGGCTCGACTGGAGAAACGGCCAGCCGTTCCGTAACGCGCGCAAGGCCCGAATCATCGAGGAAGCCGAGAGTTCTTTGCGGCGGCTTCGGACGGATGTCATCGATCTCTATCAGGTGCACTGGCCCGATTCCCTGACGCCGATTGCCGAGACTGCCGAGGCCGTCCGCGCGCTGCACCGCGACGGCAAGATTCGCGCAGTCGGCGTGAGCAATTTCAGCCCGGCACAGATGGATGAATTCCGCAAGGTCGCGCCACTTCACACGGCGCAACCGCCCTACAATCTGTTCGAACGCGCAATCGAGCAGGACGTGCTCCCCTACTGCCAGCAGAAGAAGATCGCGCTGCTTGCCTACGGCTCGCTGTGCCGAGGCCTGCTGTCCGGCAGCATGTCCACATCGAGCCGTTTCACCGGCGACGATCTGCGGAAGAGCGACCCCAAATTTCGATCGCCACGTTTTCAGCAATATCTCCATGCGGTGGAGCGACTCGACCGGTTCGCACGGGAGCGCTTCAACAGGAGCGTGATCCATCTGGCGGTACGCTGGGTACTGGATCGCGGCGAGTTGAACATTGCCTTGTGGGGTGCGCGGCGCGCGGAGCAACTCGGGCCGATCGCCGACGCCCTCGGCTGGCGCATCGATGATGCGGCCATGACCGAAATCGACCGAATTCTTCGGGAGACGATCAAAGATCCGATAGGCCCCGAATTCATGGCGCCCCCGGATCGGGAGGCGGCATGATGGACACGCGATCCGCGATCCAAATCGTGAGCCGCGACCGGTTCGACACGACGACCGCTCAAACATCGGGCTCCCATCGTTTTGCCGCGATCGGGCCGTCGCTGGGCATCACTTCGGCAATCTGGGGTGGCCTCTTCGAAGTGGAGCCGGGCGCACGAACCGGAATCCACCACCACGGCGAACAGGACACGATCGCATTCGTCCTGTCAGGCCGTTGCGAAGTTCGCTGGGGCGACAGGGGTGAATTCTCCGCACGCCCGAAGGCCGGCGATTTCATTCACGTTCCCGCGTTTCTTCCGCATATGGAGATCAATCCCTCCCAAATTCTTCCTTTCCGGTGGGTCGTGGTGCGCAGCACGCCTGTGCCTATTGTCGTGAATCTGCCGGACGCGATCTGGCCATGAGCCAGGCGACCCTACCCCAGACCTACCCTGCAAAACACGGAACAGACATGGAAGATACATACGCCATTTTTCCAACCGTGGAGGTCACGCGCCGTACGGTCATCGAGACCGGCACCACCGCGCTCCTGTTGAGTAGCCTTCCACGAGGCGCGCTTGCCGCCGGGACTGGTCAGGTTGACCCCGTTCCCACCTCAATCGCACTTCGGATCAACGGCCACCTGCACAATCTTACGCTCGATCCTCGTACAACCTTGCTGGACGCCTTGCGCGAGCATCTGGCGCTCACCGGGTCGAAGAAGGGGTGCGATCACGGCCAGTGCGGCGCCTGCACCGTTCTGGTCGAGGGACGCCGCATCAATTCATGCCTTACGCTGGCGGTCATGCACGATGGTCAATCGATAACCACGGTTGAAGGACTTGCTTTCGGCGAAGATCTGCATCCCATGCAGGCCGCGCTCGTCGAGCATGACGGGTTTCAGTGCGGCTACTGCACTTCGGGCCAGATCTGCTCAGCAGTCGGCATGCTGGCCGAAAGCCGCGAGGGTGCGCCGAGTTATGTGACCGCGGATCTGACCCAATCGGCAACGGAGCTGAGCGACGACGAAATTCGCGAGCGGATGAGCGGCAATATCTGCCGGTGCGCGGCCTACCCGAACATTGTCGCGGCGATCAGGCAGGCAATGGGAGAACAGACGTGAAAGCCTTCTCCTATGAGCGTGTGCCGTCGGTCACGGATGCAGCTATCGCGGCGAGCAAGCCCGGCGTCAAGATCATTGCGGGCGGCACCAACCTGCTCGATCTCATGAAGTTGCAGGTGGAGACGCCGTCGACCCTGGTCGACATCAACCGGCTGCCGCTCGACAAGATCGAAGAGACCTCGGAAGGCGGCTTGCGCGTCGGCGCGTTGGTCCGCAACAGCGATCTCGCAGCAGATGTGCGGGTGCGGCAGCACTACGGCGTGCTGAGCCGTGCCCTACTCGCCGGCGCGAGCGCCCAATTGCGCAACAAGGCGACGACGGCCGGCAATCTGCTGCAGCGGACGCGCTGCTACTACTTCTACGACGTCACAAAACCCTGCAACAAGCGTGTCCCCGGCTCGGGCTGTTCGGCGCTTGCAGGCTTCAACCGCATCCATGCGATCCTGGGCGGGAGCGAGGCGTGCATCGCGACCCATCCATCGGATATGGCCGTTGCCATGCGCGCACTCGATGCAAAGGTCGAGACGATCGACCACGAAGGCAGAACCCGCACGATCCCGATCGCGGACTTCCACCGGCTCCCGGGCCATACGCCGGATATCGAATCGGATTTGGCTTCCGGCGAGATCGTCACGGCCGTCACGTTGCCTCCGCCGCTTCCGGGCGTTCAGGTCTACCGGAAGGTGCGCGACCGCGCCTCCTATGCTTTTGCGCTGGTTTCAGTGGCCGCTATCGTCGACAGCGTGGGCGGTCGCATCCGGTCGGCCCGTCTTGCCTTCGGTGGTCTCGCGCCCCGGCCGTGGCGCATCGCCGCTGCCGAAAAAGGTCTCACCAATGCGGCTGCCGACGCCAGGGCTTTCGGTGCAGCCGCGGACGCGGTTCTGGAAGGTGCGCGAGGATATGGCTCCAATGATTTCAAGATCCCGCTGACCCGCCGCACCCTGCATGCCGTGCTCGGCGAAATCAGCCGCACCTGAGAGAACATTAAGATGAAAATGGATACACCGGTGGGGGCGAACGCCCTGGATCCCGAGACGATTGTCGGAAAACCGCTTGATCGCATCGATGGGCGATTAAAGGTTACCGGCGGCGCGCACTACGCCTATGAAATGCAACAGAATGCGCTCTATGGGTTTGTCGTTGAGGCTGCGATCGCAAAGGGGCGGATCACCTCGATTGAAACGCTCGAGGCCGAACGATCGCCCGGCGTCAGACTCGTCCTAACCTACCGCAACGCTCCCAAACAGGGCAGCGGCAATCATCGCGAAGCCCATCCTGTGCTCACAGGCCCTGTCGTGTCCCGCTATGGCGAACCGGTCGCGTTCGTTGTCGCCGAAACATTCGAGCAGGCCAGGGCCGCCGCCTTTCTGGTCAACGTGAAGTATGATCGGAACAGAGGACACTTCGCTCTGCCCCAACATCTCGACCTGGCCCGCGTCCCGCACCAAACGGACGGTGCGCCGGCCGACAGCGAAGTCGGACATTTCTCGGATGCATATGCGAGCGCTCCCGTGCAGATCGATATGTCATACAGCACCCCGCTGCAAAGTCATGCGATGATGGAGCCGCATGCGACGCTCGCAATGTGGGACGACAACAAGTTGATCTTGCATACGGCGAACCAGATGCTGAATCAGGGCCAGCAAGTCATCGCCAGGACGTTGAACATCCCCGTCGGAAACGTGCGGCTGGTCAGCCCATTCATCGGCGGCGGCTTCGGCGGCAAGCTATGGGTGAATGCCGATGCCATTCTTGCCGCAATCGCAGCACGATACCTCAAGCGATCCGTCAAGGTCGCGCTCACCAGGCAGCAGACCTTCCATGTGACGACGCATCGCTCGGACACTATCCAGCGCGTCCGCCTGGGTACCGACCGCGACGGTCGGATTTTCGCGATCGGCCACGACGTTTTCTCCGGCAACTTGCCGCCCGAACAGGTCTACGAGGCTGCCGCGCTTCAGACCCGTTCGCTCTACGCCGGCCCCAATCGGCTGACGCGGCATCGCCTGGTGCCGCTCGACATTCCCGTTGCATCGTCCATGCGCGCCCCCGGTGAGGCTGTCGGCCTGCTCGCGCTGGAGTGCGCCATGGACGAGCTTGCCGAAAAGCTGAAGCTCGATCCTATCGAGCTGCGAATCCGGAATGAGCCTGCCGAAGATCCTGAAAAGCACATCCCCTACTCCAGTCGTAATCTGGTTGCCTGCATGCAGGAGGGCGCACGACGGTTCGGCTGGGACAAACGCAATTCGCTCCCGGGTCAGGTCAGGGACGGACATTGGCTGGTCGGAATCGGCATGTCTGCCGGAACCCGAGGCAATCCCCTCCGGTTCTCAAGAGCCAATGTGCGGCTGGGTCCCGATGGCGTGGCCACCGTGAAAATGGCAATGACCGATATCGGCACGGGGACCTACACGATCCTGGCACAGATCGCCGCCGAGATGCTGGGATTGCCGATTGAAAGAGTGCGGGTTGATCTGGGCGATACGAACTTTCCCGAAGCGGCCGGCTCAGGCGGTTCGTTCGGCGCGGCGAGCTCTGGATCGGCACTGTTCGAGGCGTGTCAGGCCTTGCGCGAGAAACTGGCAGTACGTGCCGGCATGGATCCCAATACAGCGCGTTTTAGCGACGGCCACATTGCAAGGGCAGAGCGCTCTGTGAGCCTCACAGAACTTGTCGGCTCGGGAGTTGAAGCCGATGGCGAGATCAAGCCGGGCCTCAACAATCAGGACTTTTCTCAGCAGTCCTACGGTGCCCATTTTGCCGAGGTTGGCGTTGACCAGGATACCGGAGAGGTGCGCGTGCGGCGCATGCTCGGCGTGTTCGCGGCCGGACGCGTCCTGAACGCGAAGACGGCACGTTCTCAGGCCATCGGCGGAATGGTGTTCGGTGTTGGCGCGGCGCTCCACGAAGACCTCATCCTAGACCCTCGCTTTGGCTATTTCGTCAACCACGACCTGGCCGAGTACCACGTACCGGTACACGCGGATATCCCTGCCAGCGTGGAGGCGGTGTTCCTTCCCGAGCTAGACGAGCGATCCAATCCGCTGAAGAGCAAGGGAATCGGTGAGCTCGGAATCTGCGGCGCAGGAGCTGCGATCGCCAACGCAATCTATAACGCGTGCGGCGCGCGGGTCAGGAACTTTCCGATCACGCTCGACAAGGTACTCGCTAGTTTGCCCGATCAGGCATAAGCGCGTGCGAGCAGTTTCAACTCTTCGAGGAAAGCTTGTCCTTCCTTTCCGCGCAGCCAACTTGTCTATCGGGGGTTCACAAGAGGAGATAGACCATGAGAAAACTCTCGACCATGATCGCGACCATCGCGATGCTCGTTGCATTCGCTCTGCCGGCTGTTGCGGGTATCGCAACATACCCGCCGCGCGTATCTGAGACCGCCATCGCCCGCGCCGACAACACCTACGGTGTATTCGACCGGCAAGCGCCGATATTCGCAACAGAACTCAATGAGCACGTTTATCGCGGCGGTCCGAAGGTCAACGATTGACATCGCCAAGCCATCGGCATGCCGCCCTGCGGTAATGCGCTAGGCGTGCCAGCGCGACATGCAGACAGACCCGCTTCGGCGGGTCTTCTTTTGCCGTCTCGATGCGTATGCGAGCATGATTGACAATCGGCTCAGCCCACCCTTTTCGTGCGAAGCCGCAAAGGCGCGCACCGGCGCATAGCCACTTCTTACCTGCGCCCAATTGGTTCGAATGGAGGATGCACATGAGGTGTTGGTTGATCGCCGCCGGTTTTGCGCTGTTCACGAGCGGTGCCGCATTCGCTCAGGTGACAGGAATGGCGGTTCCGACGCCTACGGTCGGTGCAACCTCCCCGCTCGGCAGCACGACTGGTTCGCCGATTTCACCGATGGGCATTGGTTTGGGCGCAACCGAGCTTCCTTCAGCGGGAATCAGCCCTGCCCCCACCGTCACTGGCAGCATCGCCGTGCCGGCAACTGGCACGGCCTGTTCTAGCCTGGGACTCTCGCCAAGTGGCATGTATGGCTCGGCCTCGACCTATGACGGAGGAGGAATGGCGATAGCAGGCTCAACCCCGGCGACCGCGGCTGGGGCGACCGCAGGATCAATAGACATGTCGTCCTCGATACCGGCAACCTCCGGAATGTCGGCGACGTCAGGAACGACGCAAAGCACCGGAATGTCGACCTCGTCGGGCATGCTGGATACCGCCGGCGTGTCGGGCATGTGCGGCTCAGGCTCGAGCAGCATCACTGCGTCCTCCAGCCCCACTGCGACATCGCCGACTGTGCCAGGCGGCTACGCTCGAACAGGAGTCCCCTTGGGCTCGACCGAAATTGGCAATCTTGGCGTCAGCTCTGCTGCGCTTCTTCCAACGCCGGCCGTGCCGCTCGTCACAGGCAGTGTCGCACTGACGATTCCCACCGTGCCGGCCGTCACCGTTCCGTCCACCGCCCCCACATCAACAGCCGGATGCTCTTCCTTCGGTACGTCGACATCCACGGGCCTGCTCGGCGGCTGCTGAGCGACCCTGCTTTCTTGGGAGCACGTCCATGAAGACGAAGATCGTCATCTCCGCCGTCGTATTGGCCGCGGTCGCCGCGAGTGCAGGCCTGCTGCACTTTACCCATCTCGATCCCGTGCGGAAGGCAGCCGCTGCACCGGCTCCGGCGCCGCCCGTTCCGATAGTTGCCGCGACTGTCGTCCAGCATGACGTTCCGATCTATCTGACCGGCGTCGGTACGGTGATTGCCTACAACACCGATATTGTACGGGCACAGATCCAAGGGCAGATCACCAGCATCAACTTTACCGAGGGTCAGCAGGTCCATGCCGGCGATCTGCTCGCACAAATCGATCCGCGACCCTACCAGGCCCTGATCGATCAATACCTCGCCAATCTCGAGCGCGATCAGGCGCAACTCGTAAATGCGCGGGCCAATCAGGCCCGCTACAACCAGCTCGGCGACAAAGGCTGGGCTACGCCTCAATTGGTTGAAACGCAGAATGCGCAGGTCAGCCAGCTACAGGCGGCGATCAAGGCGGATCAGGCGCTGATCGATGCTGCGAAAGTGCAGCTCAGTTTTACGCGGCTTACATCCCCGATAGACGGCGTGGTGGGTATTCGCCAGATCGACGTTGGCAACATCATCAGCCCGTCAAACACAAACGGCCTCTGCGTCGTGACGCAGCTGGACCCGATTTCACTGATCTTTACCCTGCCCGAGACCGTTCTTCCGCAGATCCAGCAACAACAGCGGAATACGAAGGCGCCCCTTTCGGTTCTGGCCTACAATCAGGACAACACGGTCCGGCTTGGCGAGGGACAGCTTGGGCTGGTCAATAACGAGATCCTGCAGACCACCGGCTCGATCCAGCTCAAGGCGAACTTCGCCAACAAGGACAGGAGCCTCTGGCCCGGCGAACTCGTTAATGCACGATTGCTTCTCGATACGCGGCACAATGGTCTGACGGTTCCCGCCTCTGTCGTCCAGCAGGGGCCGAACGGACCATATGCCTACGTTGTCAATTCCGACGACACGGTCTCTCTCCGCCGGATCAAGGTTGCCGAGGTCAGCGACGGTCAGGCGCTGATTGATTCCGGTCTGAAGGCCGACGAGCAGGTCGTGGTCGACGGACAATACAAGCTGCGGCCGGGAACGCTCGTCGTCCCATTGCACGGCAAGGCCGCCGAGGAAGCCGCCGCTCAAGACGCATTACAGGCACCCATCCCATGAATATCTCCGCGCCCTTCATTCGGCGACCGATCGCGACCGCGCTGCTGATGATCGGATTGTTGGCTGCCGGCCTTGTCGCGTATCCGCTGCTGCCGGTGGCCGCCCTGCCGAACGTCAACTATCCGACACTGACGATCACTGCCCAGATGCCCGGCGCGGACCCGCAGACGATGGCCTCATCGGTCGCCTCCCCGCTCGAGCTCCAGTTCGGGGAGATACCCGGTCTCACGCAAATGACGTCGGCAAGCGCGCTCGGCTACACCCAGGTCACGCTGCAATTCGACCTGAACCGCCAGATTGACGGCGCCGTCAGCGATACGCTTTCGGCCATCAACGCGGCAAGCCCGTATCTGCCTACTGGCATGCCCTATCCGCCGACCATCCGGAAAGTCAACCCGGCCGACACGCCGATCCTCGTGCTTGGCCTCACCTCGGGCAGCCTGCCGCTCACCACAGTCGACGCGTATGCCGAGAACATCCTGCTGCAGAAGATCTCACAGATCCAAGGCGTGGGTCTCGTCGGAATCGGCGGCCAACAGAAGGCCTCGGTTCGTGTACAGGTCGATCCACAGGCGCTGGCCGCCCGCGGAATCAATCTGGAGGATGTACGAACCGTCCTTGGCCAGGCGAATGTGGATCTGGCCAAAGGAACCCTGAACAGCCCGCGTCAGACCTATACTCTCAATACCAATGACCAGCTGTTTCACCCTGAGCAATATGCGGATCTGGTGATCGCCTACCGCAACGGATCGCCGGTCCGCGTTCGCGACATCGGCCGCGCGGTCAGCGCGGGCGAAAACGATCTGATCGCGGGCTGGTACAACAACAACCGTGCCATCATTCTTGCCGTGCAGCGTCAGCCCGGGGCCAACGTCATCGAAACGGTGCAGCGCATCAAGGCGATGATGCCGACGCTCCAGGCGTCGATCCCTGCCGATATGAGGATCAACGTCATTTCGGACCGCACCCAGACGATCCGGGCTTCGGTTGCGGACGTGCAGTTCACATTGCTCCTGACCATCGCCCTCGTCGTGATGGTGATCTTCATCTTTCTTCGCAGCTTCTGGGCAACCATAATTCCAGCCGTCACCGTGCCGCTCTCGCTGATCGGCACTTTCGCGGTCCTCTACGAAATGGGCTATAGCCTCGACAATCTGTCGCTGATGGCGCTTTCGATCGCGGTCGGATTCGTGGTCGACGACGCCGTCGTCGAGATCGAGAACATCACGCGGCACATCGAAGAAGGCTTGTCCCCGTACGACGCCGCGATGAGGGGATCCGGCGAGATCGGCTTCACCGTCATGGCGATCACGTTCTCGCTGATCGCCGTCTTCATTCCGCTGTTCCTGATGAGCGGCTATGTCGGGCTGTTGTTTCGCGAGTTTGCAGTCACGGTGAGTGTCGCACTGGTCCTTTCCCTCGTGATCTCCCGCACCCTGACGCCGATGATGTGCGCCTACCTGCTCAAACCCGAGAGCCGGGAGCACGGCCGCCTCTATCGCTGGTCCGAGCGCGGCTTCGACCTACTGCTCAAGGCCTATGAAGCGGGTCTGAAGGTCGTGCTGCGGCATCGCTTAATCACTTTGATGGTGATGATCGGCACGATCGTGGTGACCGGATATCTCTATGTCATCATTCCCAAGGGATTCTTTCCTCAGCAGGACACCGGCCTGATCCTGGGTCAATCGGAAGCCGCCCAGGACATCTCGTTCCAGGCAATGGCCGAACGCCAGCAAGCCATGCTCGACGCCGTCGTGCGAGACCCCGCCGTGGCATCGGTGGGCTCGGCAGTCGGCGCCGGCGGCGGCACCTACACGGT
>C688J35102_120989537_pt1 | contig 11809 bp, 18 predicted proteins | sample HopSoiMetagenom2_FD_35102 | JGI IMG/M metagenome (IMG submission 35102)
CGACCTATCGGATGGAGCTCGGCGACAAGTTCATTCCGGTGAAGAACGTCTTCGTTCCGCTGTGGATCAAGGGCCGCCGCTGGGGCAACTTCGAGCTTGCCTACCGCGACGATTGAACCGCGTCGTCCCGGCCTGGGACGAAGATTAAACTCCATCTCCGAAACATTACTGCCGGATAAACCTGGTCTTTACTGACTTGCGTTAGGACCGCCTGGATACGGCTTCGCCTTCACGCGAATTCGAACGAGAGGTCAGGGAATGGCGATTAACCGGTCGGTCGAACGAAAGCCGGTCAGCGTTGCCGAAGCGCAGCTCGCCCGTGTGGCGGGCGAGGGGTGCGCGCGCCATCCGCATTTGAATGCGCTGCTCGAAGCTTCCGGGCCGCACGCGGCGCGGGATCTCGCCGACGCGGTCCACCTCTTGTGCAGTCTTCATGGCCGTTATCCCGGCCTCGTCGAAATCGCTCTTCAGCGCTGCCCCAAAGGCGACGCGCGCTCCTGGCTCGACCGCGCCAGCGAGGCGTTCGAGCGCGAGCGGCTGTACCTCGTCCGGCTGACCTCCGCGGTTGGCCCGCTACCGAGCACGGCCGGTGCAGTTGAAACCGAAACCAGCCTGGTCGCCGCGCGGCATGCGCTCGAGACCCTCGCGACCTCGGAGCGCAAGGGGTGCGCGCTGGGCGCCGCGACGGCTCTGGTGGGTGACTGGTGGGCGGTCCGCCGCCTGCTCGATCGGGCAGCTGCGCGGGGCGGGCTCGAATGTCCGGCGCCGTCGCTTCCCGACGAAGCGTCGATCATCGAGGTGATCAGCTTCGCATCGGATACGCCTGCGAGTGAGCGCGCTCTGGCGTTCGGCGGCGAGCAGTTGCTGCTCCAGCACCGCGCGCTGTTCGATCTTCTCGAAGCGCGCGCGGAAGCCAGAGGCGACTACTAAGCCGCTTTCGCCAGTTCGTTCTGCTCGTTCGCCGGAGCGGAGGTCGGCTGTTCAACACTGACCTTCGCTGAGGCTTTGCGATCCGGAAACAGCAGACGCGATAGCAGTACAACCGCGCCGAGCGCGAAATAGGCGCCAAACGCCCACGTTGCATTGACGATCACCATCGCCGCGAGCGGAACGCGGAGGAAAATCGGATTGAAGCCGAAATCCTCGCCGATGCCTTCGCATACGCCAAGGATCGTGTGGGTGCGGAGGGGCAGGGCGACCTGGGTTTCTTGCGCTGACATTTCTCTTCAACTCCTTGGCAATGCTATGCTCCCCTCCAAGCATGAGCCGTGCCAAACTATAAAAAGTGTGCCTTTCCAACGACGTACGCGCGGGTGATGGCGTTCAGTTGGGAAGTGCCACCACGTCCGCGACCCGACAGTTGGGAATTCCCACCGCATGCTGCAAGCGCAATATTGCAGCGCAACATTGATAATCGACGAAGCGATGCAAATTTAGTACGGGGCGCCGCCTGAGGACGAAGACCCAGGGCGGCTAAGGAGCTCAGACCCGTGATGCGGATCATGATGAAATCCAAGATCCACCGCGCGACGGTGACCCAGGCCGATCTCGATTATGTCGGCTCGGTCACGATCGACGCCGACCTGCTCGACGCTGCGGATCTGCTCGAGGGCGAGCAGGTCGCGATCGTCGACATCACCAATGGAGCGCGGATCGAAACCTACGTCATTCCCGCCGAGCGGGGCAGCGGCGTCATCGGCATCAATGGGGCCGCGGCGCATTTGGTCCATCCCGGCGACCTCGTGATCATCATGAGCTACGCAGTACTCAGCGAGGACGAGGCGCGGGCGCTCAAACCGCGCGTGGTCCACGTCGACGAGCGCAACCGCGTCGTGAAGCTCGGCCACAACCCCGCCGAGCCGGTGCCCGGATCGAACCAGAAACGCGGCGACCTCATCGCCGCGGAGTAGGTCGGGTCATCAGCCGCCACGGTGGGGGCAAGTAGTCGGTCGACATATAATAGAAGAAGTTGCAGCCGCCGGAGGCTGAGCGGTTGATGCCTTTGGCGATGCCGAACGCCACTTCGCCGCTGAACACCGGTCCGCCGCTGTCTCCGGGGATGCAAAGGGCGCCTTTGACGGTCACCCAGGTCGGCTCGCACGGGCCGCCGCACAGCGCGCCCGGCGGTGCATAATCGGTGAGATCGACCTCGGCGCAGCTGTAGCCCGAGCTTTCGCCATAATGGCAGACGAAGTCGCCGGCGCGGGTGCTCTCGCGATTGCGCCAGGTCACCAGCCGGCGAAGCGAGCCCGCACCGCGGTTGGCGTAGAATAAGGGCTCGGCCGCGTCGGCGCTGAGATTGATCTGCACGTCCTGGTAGGCGAGGCCCCACTGGCCTGCGAAGGCGAGCGGGACCTCGCTTCCGTCCTGGTCCCGGTATACGAGCTCGTCCGGGCAGTGCGCCGCTGTCGCCACTCCGGTGCGCGCGCCATCCGTCACGATGAATCCGCTTGTGCAGCGTTCCCGGCGCCCGTCCGCATTGCCTGCGACATAACCGCCGCCGGCGACGCCCATATTCTGCTCGAGAAGGTCGTTGATGACGATGCGCACCGGAATGCCGCTCAGCTGCTCGGCGCGGGCGCGGATCGCGTCGACGCCGTATTTCTGTGCGTCGGCGCTGTGCACCAGCAGCACCACCTCGCCGGTGCGCTGGTCGTAACCGACGCCGCGCTCGCCGGGCAGCTCGGTGCGGAGATCGATCAGATGCGCGCGCATCGCCGCGATCGCTTGCTCGCGCGTCGCTTTGGCGCCAGTTTTGAAGACGATCGGTACGCCGGAGTAGAGCTGGTCGATCACTTGCTCGTTGCCGGTGAGAAGAACGACGATCCGATACTCGGGCTTATGTTCGATCGAGATTCCGGCGAGGCGCGAGGCGAATTCGCTGCGGATGATGTCGGTCGCGGCGACGCTCGCCTGCTGCAGCCGAAGCCGTCGCAGCGCCTCGTCGGGCGTCACTCCGTAGCGGGCCGCATATTGCACTGCGTCCTCGGTCAAGGCCTGGGACTGCGTTTGCACGGTTTGCGCAGCGGCCGCGCTTGAAAGAGCGAGCAGGAGAAAGGTGAAAAGGCGCTTCATCTCTGGTCGCCTGTGCCTTCATCAAGTTTGACGCAAGCTGACGCTGACATTGCTTTTGCGGAACGGAGGAACACCAGCGGCCACAATCGCTTTGTGCCTGGCATGGCCGATCCCCGCGCTCCGGCGCCACGTGTTCCTTTTCTGCTCCTGTTCGCGTTGCTTGTTGTCGCAGCCATCGTGGGCGGAGTGGTGGCGCGGATGCTGCCGTTCGGCCAGGGAACGGCGGCGACGCCACTTCCTGCCTTCTCGGGAAAATCGGCGGACCTGCCTGCGCTGGTCCGCAAGGTCGCACCAGCAGTGGTCAACATCGCCGTGCTACAGCCGTCTCCGGCCGAGCAGAACCCGTTGTTCCGCGATCCATTTTTCCGCCAATATTTCGGTGTTCCCGATTCGGCGCTCCAGCCGGTCATTGCGGCCGGATCAGGCGTGATCGTCGACGCTGCGCGTGGGCTGGTCATCACCAACTTTCACGTCGTGCAGAATGCGCGCGTCGTCGAGGTCGGATTGAAGGACGGCCGCCATGTCGCCGCCGACCCGGTGGCGCTCGCCCCAGACCTCGACATCGCAGTGCTGCGGATTAGCGCCCGCGGGCTCACCGCGCTGCCGCTCGGCGACAGCAGCAAGCTCGCGGTCGGCGAGAGCGTCGTCGCAATCGGCAATCCCTTCGGCCTTGGCCAGACGGTGACTTCGGGGATCGTCAGCGCGACCAATCGGCCGCTCGGCCAGGACGATCCGCGCCGATTCATTCAGACCGACGCACCGATCAATCCGGGAAACAGCGGCGGGCCGCTGATCACCCCCGACGGCGAGGTGATCGGGATCAATTCCGCATTGTTCAGTCCAAACGAGGGCGAAGGCAGCGTCGGAATCGGTTTTGCAATCCCTTCGAACGTCGTCCGGGGAGTGGTGGCGAAGGCCGAGAAGTAGGAGTAGGCGCTCCGGCGAAGGAGGCGCCCATGCCCCACGATCTCGCTACCCAGCAGGCAGTTTTCGACCTCACTCCTCCGAGCGACCAACAATATCAGGCGCTCGTCGCCGACCTCGATGAGGAAGAGAAGCACGTCCTCCTCGAACATGGCACCGAGGCGCCGTTCTGCGGGGTCTTCCTGACGGAGAAGCGCGAAGGCGTATTCACTTGCCGGCTGTGCGGCCTCCCGTTGTTCAACGGCGGGACGAAGTTCGAAAGCGGAACGGGCTGGCCCAGCTTCACCCAACCGTTTGCCGAGGGGCACCTGAGGACGATCCGCGATACCAGCTACGGAATGGTCCGCAGCGAGATCGTTTGCGCGCGCTGCGGTGCGCACCAGGGCCATGTCTTCCCCGACGGCCCTCCGCCGACCGGCGAGCGCTATTGCATCAACTCGGTGAGCCTTGAGTTCACGCCCAAGGGGGAGCCGCTGCCCGATAAGCTGGAACGTGGCGCGCCGGAGGGCGAACCGATAGGCTGAACCGATCGCTGCGAGGGGGGTGTCGCGTGGATTCGTTCGATTATCTGTTCAGCTTCTACGGGCTGTTGCTTGGAATTGCCGTCGCCAATGTCGCGATTGGCTTTGCCGACATGTGGCGCGACTCCGTGAAAATCGGCGTGGGCTACTGTCCACCTTTGTTGGGCGTGATCGTCATGCTCGGCGGAATGAACGTGTGGCTGACGATGTGGCACCTGCGTGGCGCGGCGACGGTCGATGCCTGGCAAATGCTGGCAGCGACTGGCGTTGCAATGCCTTATGTGTTCATCAGCCGGGCGATGTTCCCGGGCGCCGAAGGAGAAACCGAGCGCTCACTCGAGGAGCATTATCTCCGGCACCGCAGGTTGATCCTGCTCGTGCTCATCGCTCCCCCTGTCGCCTCGATACTCTCGAAGATTCTGCTCGACCGAATCTGTGACCACGGCTGGGAGCTATGGTGGCTCGCAGCGCGGATCATAATGCCGCTGATGCTCCTGCCGCTCGCCAACCGTGCCGCCCAGCGCGCGGGTCTCGGGGCGTTCGCGGTTCTGGAGCTTGTTGGAATGTTCCGATGAGTGCTCCTGACCGCTGACCGATCATTCGCCGGTCGCGTCGTGGGTGAACGTGTAGTCGATGTGGACGAGGATCCATTCGCCGATCAATGCGCGGCCGTTCTTGCGCGGTGGACGGATGTGGAATTGCCACGCCGCCTGCCGTACCGCGCTGGCGAGGTGCGAGCCCGGAGACTGGCCGACCTCGACGCAATCATCGACGCGATTTCCCGGGATCGTCTTGCACGCGATCTCGCCCCATCCGTCGCTGGGATTGTGGGGAAGGTAGCCGTCGAGCTCGGCATTCGTCGGTTCGCGCGCCCACTCGACTGCGTAGAGCGTTTCGCCGTGCGGTCCGCGCCGCCCAGCCTCCTCGGAGTCGCCCGCGCTGCCCGATCCGGCGCCCGATTGGGCGAGGTTGCGGACGTCAGACGCGGCCATCTCGTCCTTGCTCATCTCGATCCACGCCGGCTTCTGCGGCGGGGTGATCGTCGGCTTGGTGGGAATGACGATCGGCGGCGGCTTAGGCACGGGCGTGCTCGCGCTGCGCGGAGTCGGCTTGGGAGCGATGGTTTTGGTCTGCTCGGCCGCGGAGCTGTGCGATTCGGGGATGAGGTCGACGATCAGCGCGCGCGACGGCTTCTGCAGCACCGGCGGAATGATGCCGAGGGTGAGCAGGACGAGCAGCAGCAGCAGATTGGCCCCGAGCGCAAGCGCGAGGCCGGACGCTCGGCGGCGGAGCGGCGGACGGTCGTACGGGGAAGGGAGCCGGTAGGCGGGCAAGAGGTGGCTGGTCTCGGAAGCTGCGTCGCGTGTGGAGCGGCACTAGCGGATTTGAACTTGAACGGGGAGTGAAAGGTCGAAACTTCACGAATGTTCGCGGCGACGTGCGCTCGGCGTCTCGAAGCAAAGGGCTCTGCCGGGCCGAGGCGAAGGGGAGCGATTGGCCGCGGCAGAGCCCCTAACAGATCGTCACGGCTCAGGTGACGATGGTGGCAACGCCGTCGGAGCTCGCTAAAGATTCAACGACGCTGCCAAGACCTGTTTACCGCCGCGCGGTTAGCGGCAGGTGAGGGGAATTGGTTTAGGGAAATTAAGAGTTTCGGCTCGCTTAGGCTCCGGCGCTTAAGTGAACCCTTCACCCGCGGTTCAGCACCAAGGAATCATCTTCTCCCAGTTGTTCAAAGGAGAACGTCCATGGCGGACATCTTCGGAACTGACTTCTCAGAGACCCTCAGGGGTACCTCAGGCAACGACAATATCTTCGGCCGCGGCGGCAATGACACGCTGTACGGCAATGGAGGCAACGACCGCCTCGAGGGCGGCACCGGCAACGATCTGCTGTTCGGCGGATCGGGAAACGACATTCTGATCGGCGGGGACGGGTTCAACGATCTGATCGGCGACTCCGGCTTCGACGTCTTCACTGTCTCCACACGGACCGCCGCCGGTTTCTCCGACGACCTCGTGTGGGACTTGCAGTTCGACGTCGACCACGTGGACCTGACCGCGTGGGGAGTCAGCGACTTCAGCCAGATCCAGGCGCTGCTCCAGTTCGACGCTTACGGCGATGCGACTCTGAACGCCTATTACGCCGGGCAGGACCATTGGCTGACGCTCAACAACGTCGACCCGCGCGACCTTATCGCGACCGATTTCATTTACGCCGATCCGGCGGCGATCACCGCCACTGGAACTGCGCTCGACGATGTCATGTTCGGCTCGCGGAACAACGACGTGCTGACGGGCGGGGCAGGCTTTGACACCTTGCTCGGCGGCCTCGGCAATGACACGCTTAACGGCGGCACCGGCAACGACGATTTGATCGGCGGCGACGGCAATGACCGCCTGGCCGGTGGTGCCGACAGCGATTTCCTTCAAGGCGACGCCGGCGCCGATGTGCTGAGCGGCGGAGCCGGACGCGACTATCTCTACGGCGGCAGCGGGAACGACCGGCTGCAGGGCGGCACCGGTACCGACGACCTCTACGGCGGCACCGGCGCGGACCTGTTCATCTTCAACGACGGCGAGTTCGGCGGGATGAGCCGGTCGACTGCCGATTATATTGCCGACTACTCGCGCTCGCAGGGGGACAGGATCGACCTCCACCTGGTCGACGCGATCACCGGCGGGCTCGACGACGCGTTCACCTTCATCGGCAACTTCAGCTTCTCCGGAGTCGCCGGGCAGCTGCGCTATTTCATCTCGAACGGCGACACGTTCGTGCAGGGCGACGTGAACGGCGATGGGCAGCCCGACTTCCTGATCTTCCTTGCCGGAACGCACAGCATGAGCACGGCTGATTTCGTGCTGTGACGGCGAGGATTACCGGCGGGAGCGGTAGGTAGCTCGCGCTTACAGCCCTGCGCGGTCGTCCGTCGATGAATAGGGCTGTTCCTGGATGCTCGTGTCCACGTCGATCATTTTGTAAATCGCGCATCGCACGAACAGTCCGGTCAGCAGAAGATATGCGGCGACCACTGCGATGACGATGTCCGCGGTGCGGGGTAGGTCCGCGAAATAGATGACCACCGCAAGGCCAAGCGCGACGACAATTCGAACGACCCGATCTTCCGGTCCGACATTCCTGTCCATTAGTGCTGAACCCCCTTTGTGAGCGTGGCGCGAGTCGTAAGCCTATACTCCACGGAAACCAAGGTGAAACCAGCGGCGGGTAACGCCAAGACATTCCCGTGCCCGACTCAGTCGGAGCCAAGTAGCGGGTAGAGAAGGCGCTTCTCGTCGGCGAGCGCGGTGCGCATCTCCTCGCGGAGAAGATAGGAGTCGAGCCGGTACGACTCCCAGTCGAGCGCCATTGCTTGCGGAGTCCAGCGGGCGATCAACAGCGAGGCGCGCCGCGCGTGTTCCAGTTCCCGCCGCCGCAGTTCTCCGATGGCTTCCGCCTCCGCAGGCGAGGCAGTGGGCAGGAGAGAGCCGCAGATGCGTTGCACGAGCCGCCGCCGGTCGACCTCGCATTGGCCAACGCGGAACCGCGTCGCCTTGAACCTGACCCGGTCGGTATGTCCCTCCGCGGTGCTCGAGCGAATTTCGGCGAGTGCGGATTCGACCTGAAGGTGGGCGGCCTCGAGCGCTTCGAGAAACCGAGCTCGCGAAGACGAGGGCGGGGGCTGCGATTGTGGTCCGGACCAGGGATCGGGGCGGTCGAATGCGGCAGAGGCAGGCATCGAGTCGTGCTCCTGAGGGGATGAGATCGATCCCTGGACGCACGTGGCAAACCGCCGCTTAACCATTGCTCCGGAACGGAGTCGGTTGGCTGCTCGGACCGCGGACGGAACATCTGTCCTCCAGCCGACGTTTCGCGGCCACAATGGACGACAAGACCATCAACCTGTGGCGCCAGATCAACGGTCTCAGCAGCCGTGGACGCAAGCGAATGCCGACCGGTGCAAGGGAGCCGGGAAGTGCGACGACTATCCCCAATCCCGATCACTCCCGAACGTAACCGCTAAGAGTCGGACGAAGGCCGATCGTACAGCGCCGAAAGGCTGCGCGCCGACACGGGCGGCGTGTTGCGCTTGATGAACGCCTCGGCCGCACGCATCGTCGCGAAAGAATGTTCGGTTGCTTCGCTGCCATGGTGCGAGAGGACGACGAGGTACGGCAGCTCGGCGCCCGCGACGTATGTAATCCGGCCCGCGGTCGAGCTCATGTGCCCGCCTTCGTTGTCCGACACCTGCTCTTGCATCACGTCGCTCCTGAACATTCTGAAACGGGCCCGATCAGGGACCATGGACCTCGATGCTGCGCTTGACTGCGGCATCAAGCGCTTTGTCTTCCTCTGAGGCTCGTTCGCTCCAGTCGCGCGCCCGGCGCCCCATCCGATCGCGCCGCTCCTCTTTGCTTTCGTTCTCGTCGGTCTTTTCCGTGAAGATCATACCTGCAGCCTCATTTGTTCGAGCAAAGTTTCGACGCGCTGCAGCCCTTCGTCGCTCTCGATCGCGAGACGGAGCGGCTGAGCGTCGAGCACCTCGTGGCGGGTGTTGAGGAAGGCCATCACGGGCGCAGCGCCGCCGAAATGGCGCCAGGCCGACTGGACCAGCTGGCTCTGCCGCCGGGATTGCTCCGGGGCCATGTTGGGCTGGCGGCGTTTACGGAATGCCATCGACCCGCGACGCTCCGGTTGCGCCTCCGCCGGATCGACCGGGTCGGGACCGCTCAAGTCACGGATCCCGGAAGCGCGCGGCCGGCACCGAGTGCTTCGCGCGTGCGGCCGATCTGTTCGGAAATTTCGCGGGCGAACTGTGCATGGGCGCGCTTCTCGCTCGGGCTCATCGAGCGGTCGCCGGCCATTAGCGAAAGCTGGTGCCGGCGTAGCAAGGCATTGAGGTCCATGGATGCTCCTTGGTGCGGTAAGCGGGAGCCCGTCGATGTCTCTCAGCCGCCGGCGCCTACGCGTGCCATGCCGGCGGTCCTCTTGATATGGGGTCCGGGCGCCCGATTACCAGCGCTGGAGCGCGTCTCGCCGTCCTGTTCATCGGGGCGCAACAGCGTTACAGCCGTAGGCCGCGGCGCGGGTTTCGCGGCCGCTCCAGCGAGGGAGACGTGCGATGAGCCTACTCAACGGCATTCTCAACCAAGTGTCCGACAACGCCACCGTCCAGAACCTCGCTGCAAAGGTCGGCCTTACGCCGGAGCAGGTCGAGCAAGCCGTCGCGGCGCTTGGCCAGGCGCATCCGCAACCGGGCGACACGGTCACCACCGCCGCCGAACGGACTGGGTTGCCGCAGGACAAGCTCAGCGAAATCGTCGGCCATATCGGTGGCGAGGGCGCACTGGGCCGCTTTGCGTCGCTGCTGGAGCAGGACGGCGGCGCCGGGGGCCTACTCGGGTCGATCTCGAAGATGTTTTGAGCCGCGGCGGCGGCTGCGCTTCCGCGTAGTTCGCGCTGGCGTGAACGCTTTTTAATGCTGTTTGCGCGCCGCCTTGCTTATGCTGACCTGTCCCAGTGCCGAGGGAGAGAGAGCATGAAAAAACTGGTTTTCGCATTGACCGCGTTCAGCCTGCTGGCGGGATCCGCCCCAGCGTTCGCCGCACCGTGCAAGGACAAGCAGGGCAAGTTCACCAAGTGCCCCGCCAAGCCGAAGGTGTGCCGCAACGCCAAGGGCCACTTCATGAAGTGTAAGTAGGCTGCCAAAGCCGAAAGTTTGCTAAGTTTGCTGTGCCGCGCGCGCAGGCGTTCGTGCGTGCGAAAGGTCGCAAAGGTCGCAGTCGTACGCGCGTGCGCGCGTGAGGTCCTGTGACGGGCCCACGCCTTCGATGCTGCGCACCTCTTGCCCTCGCAAGCGGTAGGGGGGAGGCGGTGTGTCAACTTTGTCAACTTCGTAGGATTCCGCTTCGCCTGCATCGGCCAGCGTAAGCCACAAAAGGGGTGCTGTAGGACAGCGCAAACTCGCGCCCAGACCCGCAGACACGCACAACGAACGCGCGTTGCACCCGCTTTGGCGCGGCGGCGGAACGTCTGCGAGATCAACGGGTTAGGTCACGGCGAACAAATTGCTGTTCGTCCCCCCAACAGGAGAATTCTCCATGAGTGACCGTATTGCATCCGCCGTGTTCGACAGCCAGGACGAAGCCCAGCGCGCCCTGAACGAATTGCGGTCGGCAGGCTTCGACGACGATTCGATCTCGATCATCGGCCGCCATGGCGAGCAGGACAGCTCCGACGACATCGCCGCCAACGACGGCGACGACGATGGAGCGAACGCAAGCGGAGCGGCGAAGGGCGCGATCGGCGGAGCAGTGGGCGGAGCGTTGCTGGGAGTCGCAGCGCTGGCCATTCCGGGCGTCGGCCCGCTGGCGGCCGCGGGCGCGATCGCTTCGGGCGCAATCCCAGGCGCGGCCGCGATCGGTGCGGGCGCGGGCGCGGTTGCCGGCGGCCTTGGCGGCTTGCTGACCAACCACGGCGTCAGCGACGAAGACGCGCGCTACTACGAGGATCGCCTCAAACAGGGCGGCACCTTCCTGTCGGTTGACGGCGAAGAGTCCGGCACCGATGTCGAGCGGGCGCGCGAGATCCTGTTCCGCAACGGCGGCCACAACGCCAGCCGGCAGCGGACGACCGCGGACGCCTCGACCTTCTGAGCGAACGCAGCTGCGGCCGCTGACAGGCGGTCGCCGAGGGAGAGGGCTCGGCCGGCTGGCCGGGCCCTCTTTCGCTATCCCGCCTGCGTTTCGGCGGCTTTGGCGAGCGGGCAAGTTGCCTTCGCGTCACCGGCCGCGACGCGCATCGCGGCGCGCTTGGCGCAGGCGTCTTTTTCCATCTCTTGAAGCGTCGGTACCATGGAATTGCTGACCCGCTGCCGGGCACCAACGACGCCCCAGTCATTGTTGAGGACGTCGGGTTGAGACAGGAAATGCTTTCCGGCCAAAGATTCGGCGAAGGCGATCATCGTTTTCAGCTCATCCGCCGAGAATTCGCGGGCATAGGCGCGCGCGTAAGCGTCTAGTACCTGAGGCATCTGCGACTGCAGCGTCGGCTCAAGCTTGTTGAGGACGCGGTAAACGGCGGCCTGGATCTCGGCATTGTCTCCCGCATCGTAGAAAGCGGTCGCGTAGCTTGTTGCCGCTTCCATCTCGAACGCGCGAAAGGAGTCCGCGGCCTTCTGTTGCGTGATGGTCAGGTCGACGACTTGCCGCGCGAGCGCCAACCGCTCGGCGCTCGGGACCGGGAGCGCAGCAATCCGCGCTTCGGTGGACGGAACGGTTCGAGCGGCAGGG
>C688J35102_120989535_pt1 | contig 11797 bp, 9 predicted proteins | sample HopSoiMetagenom2_FD_35102 | JGI IMG/M metagenome (IMG submission 35102)
GGTGAGAGGAAGTCCGGCCACTATGGCCGCTTCCTTTGCCTTTGCAGCCGCAGCAGCAGCCTTGGCGGCAGCCGCGGCGTCCGCCGCGCGCCCATGATCCATTGCCCATGAAGCTGGCTGTTGAGCGGATGCAATCGAAACGCTGGTGACGGCGAAAAACAAGACGGCGGCAATGGTACGCATGTGGCAACCCCGCAGGACGAGCCCTCGTCGGCTTGTCTAGTCTGCTTGGCTTGAAGCTGCGTAAAACAGCGCGGTTAGCGCATGCCCAACGAAATGCGTCCAATTGTACCCAGGCTTTTCGATCAGCGGTCGGTTCGAATTGTTTGGCTCACGACTTGTCCGGTCCGACCCGCACCAACTGCTTGCCGAAGTTCGCTCCTTTGAGCATGCCGATGAACGCGGCTGGCGCGCTGTCCAGACCCTCAGTTACGAATTCGCGGTACTTTACCTTGCCCTCGCGCACCCACTGCGACATGTCGCGCAAGAACTCCGCGTGACGCGCCGCGAAATCGCTGACGATGAAGCCGCGGATGGTCAGACGCTTGGTAAGCACCGTGCGCATCAGCGATGGCGCCCATTTCGGCACCGACGCCTCGGTCTCGTTATATTGCGCGATCAGGCCGCACACCGGTATTCGCGCGAATGCGTTGAGCAGCGGATACACCGCCTCGAACACCGCGCCTCCAACATTCTCGAAGTAGACGTCGATGCCCTTTGGGCAAGCTTCCCTAAGCTTGGACGCCAGATTGGGATCGCGATGATCGACACAGTCGTCGAACCCCAGTTCGCGTTTGACATAGTCGCACTTTTCCTTGCCGCCGGCGATGCCGACCGCACGCGCGCCCTTGATCCTGGCGATCTGTCCGACGGCCGACCCCACGGCGCCGGACGCCGCCGCCACCACCACAGTTTCCCCAGCCTGCGGCTTTCCGATATCCAGCAGGCCTGTATAGGCCGTCATGCCGGGCATTCCGAGCACACCGACCGCAGTCGAAACCGGGCCGAGTTTCGGGTCGATCCTGGTGAGGCCTTTGCCGTCCGAAAGCGCATGGGTCTGCCACCCGGCGCGTGAAAGCACGACATCGCCCTCGGCGAAGTCCGGATTTTTCGAGGCTATGACCTCGGACACCGTCCCGCCTTCCATCACTCCGCCGACCGGAACGGGCGGAACGTATGACGGACCTTCGCTCATGCGACCGCGCATATAGGGATCAAGCGAGAGCCAGATGTTGCGCAGGAGAACCTGACCTTCGCCCGGGCTCGGTACCGCGGCATCCTCGATGCGAAAATTCGAGGATTTCGGCTCACCGACCGGACGGGAAACCAGCACCACGCGTTTTGCCGATTGAGACATTCAATTTCTCCCATGTCTGTTTTTGTTGGCGAGCCACAGGTCGCGCGAGAGCGCCGCCTGATGACCCACTTCGCTGAAGCAATGCTAGTGTCGTCTCCTGGTGACTAAGCCGTGATCTTCGCTAACGCCGTCTCGAACGCCGCCGCAGCGCTCGGCAGATCCTTGAACGCGCGAATGTGCCGCGTTTCCTGCTGATCTTTTTCCGAGACGCCCGGGCGGACTTCGGAAAAGGGCTTGCCATCATCGATCATTCCGGCCGGCGCGCTGACATGAAATTCGTGATCCTCGAGCGGCGCGTCTTTCGGCAACCACACCCCGAGCGTCACGATGTCGTTGCCACGCCGATAGGAGATATATCGATCGACCGCGACGGTGCCGTCTCGCTGATGCCCACCGAGCTTTGCAAACCCCTTGGCGTCCAGCAGCTTGTGCGATCGAAATCCCTTCACGCCGACCGAATTTGCCTTCGCTGTCTCCTCCGAGAGATCATATTGCGCAGCCAGCTTTTTACCGACTTCGGCTAGCTGACCGGACATGTCGTGCTCGAATTCCTTTACTTCGGTGCGGGGTTTCGAAGCACGGCGCGGCTTTGCGGCATCGCGCTTTTCGATTTCAGCCTTGCATTGCGCGATCACCGCCTCGACCGATTTCCGCTCGGCGTTGACGAGCAGGTTCTTCAAATCCTGATCCGAGAGCGCGGCGATCCTGTCGTCCGACCAATCAACCATCATATCCAACTTGTTCGTGAGCGTTATTGAAGCGTTCAAAGACCGCCGTCGCGCCGCCCGAGTTCGGCGCTCCGCGATCATGGAACAGTACCGCGTTTTGCCGTTGTTGTGGGCGAGAATTTGCAGCCCGACGATCACACCCCGCCGGGGTAATTCGGGCTTTCTCGCGTAATCGTGACGTCGTGGACGTGGCTTTCGCGCAGGCCCGCCCCGGTAATCCTGACGAACTGCGCTTTCTCGTGAAATTCAGCAAGGTTTCTTGCGCCGACATATCCCATGGCCGCGCGCAGCCCGCCCGCGAGCTGATGCATGACGTTGGCCACGGGGCCCTTGTAAGGCACCTGTCCCTCGATGCCCTCGGGTACCAGCTTCAACGTGTCCTTGATATCCTGCTGGAAGTAACGATCCGCGGAGCCGCGCGCCATTGCTCCCACCGATCCCATGCCGCGGTAGGCTTTGTAGGAGCGGCCCTGCCACAGGAACACTTCGCCCGGGGTCTCGTCCGTACCCGCGAGCAGCGAGCCGACCATCGCGATGTCAGCGCCAGCGGCGAGCGCTTTGGCGAGATCGCCGGAATATTTGATGCCGCCATCGGCGATCACCGGCACGTTGGCTTTCCTCGCCGCTTCGACGGCATCCATGATCGCCGTGAGTTGCGGCACGCCGACACCCGCTACAATGCGAGTGGTGCAGATCGAGCCTGGACCGATCCCAACCTTGATCGCATCTGAACCGGCATCGATCAGCGCCTGCGCGCCCTCTTCGGTTGCTATGTTACCCGCGATCACCTGCACCGCGTTGGAAAGCCGCTTGATGCGGTTGACCGCCTCCAGCACCCGCGAGGAATGGCCGTGGGCGGTGTCCACCACGATCACATCGACGCCGGCATCGATGAGCCGCTCAGTACGTTCGAACCCGCCCTCACCGACAGTGGTCGCGGCGGCGACACGCAGGCGGCCCTGGGCATCCTTGCAGGCCAGCGGATGCGCGACCGCTTTTTCCATGTCCTTGACGGTGATCAATCCGACGCAGCGGTACTGATCGTCGACGACGAGCAGTTTCTCGATGCGGTGCTTGTGAAGCATGCGCTTGGCTTCGTCCTGGCTGACGCCTTGACGCACGGTCACCAGATTTTCACTCGTCATCAGCTCGGAGATTTTCTGACGCGGATCGGTCGCGAAACGAACATCGCGATTGGTGAGGATGCCGACCAATTTTCCAGGTACGCCCTTGTTCGCGCCGGTGACCACGGGAATGCCCGAGAAGCCATGATCGGTCATCAGAGCCAGCGCGTCCGACAGCATCGCATCGGGGCCAATGGTCAGGGGATTGACGACCATTCCCGATTCAAACTTCTTCACTTGCCGCACCTGCGCGGCCTGCCCGTCTACATCAAAGTTGCGGTGGATGACCCCGATGCCGCCCGCCTGCGCCATGGCAATGGCCATGCGTGCCTCGGTGACGGTGTCCATCGCCGAGGCGATGATCGGAATGTTCAGAGGAATGGTGCGGGTGAGTTGGGCGCGGATATCGGCCTCAGACGGCAGGATGTCCGAAAGCCCGGGTTTCAGAAGCACGTCGTCGAACGTATAGGCTTCCCGTATCCTCTGAAGTCCTTGCACCACCGCCATTGCCAACTCCGTTCAGCGGCGATTTCGCCGCGCTGGACCTCAGGATGAACGGATTTTTCGGCGACGCCTGCTGGCATCGCCGTCGAATCGCCCATCGATAGGGTTGGCGGTGGTCGATAGCATGGCCCCACGACGATTCAAAGGGGCTGCGGCCTCAAAACCATGCTTAACGCGGATGGCCCGGCGGCGGCCCATGCTGCCGGATGGCCTCCACCACGTCCCGATGCATCCGCTGTTCTCGTTTCATATGAACAGCGATCACCGCGTGCGCCGACGGCACCAGCAGCAAGGGATGGAAAACCAACCCTAGAATCAGGCAAACGACGATCAGGACGACATTCAGGATCGCCGAAAATGGCTGGCCGTTCAGGAGCAAACCGAGCGGCGGCACCAGCGCAGCAAGGACATAGATCATGGTCGGATCTCCCGCGGGATCAGCTGAGGAGAAGATTTAGGTCGTCCTGGAGCTTCCGCAATAGCCTGCAGCACCTTAGGGATGGTACAGGCCCAGCTCCGGCATCGTTCCCAAACCTCCATGAACAAAGAACGCCTGATCCCGCTGATCGTCGCCACCGCCCTGTTCATGGAAAACATGGACTCGACGGTCATTGCCACCTCGCTCCCGGCGATCGCGGCCGACATCGACACCAGCCCGCTGACGCTGAAACTTGCCATCACCTCCTATCTTTTGTCGCTCGCGGTATTCATCCCGGCGAGCGGCTGGACCGCCGATCGGTTCGGGGCGCGCATGGTATTCAGTGTCGCGGTCGCCGTTTTCATGGTCGGCTCGATCGGCTGTGCCCTTTCCTCCAACGTCACGCATTTTGTGATTGCTCGCATCGTGCAAGGCATGGGGGGAGCGATGATGACGCCGGTAGGACGCCTGGTGCTGCTGCGCTCGATCGACAAGAGCGCGCTGGTCAATGCGATGGCGTGGGTCACCGTGCCCGCCTTGGTGGGACCGGTGATCGGTCCGCCGCTCGGCGGCTTCATCACCACCTACTTCTCGTGGCACTGGATCTTCCTGATCAACATTCCGATCGGGCTGCTCGGTATCTTCATGGCCATGCGCTACATCGACCCGATCCGCAGCGAGGCCCCCGAGCGGTTCGATCTCTACGGGCTGGTGCTGGCCGGCGTCGGACTAGGCGGGATCGCGTTCGGGCTTTCGGTCGCGGGTCTGAACCTGTTGCCATGGACCATCGTTGCCGCCCTTGTGGCGATCGGATCGATCTCGATGACGCTTTACGTGATCCATGCCAGGCGCACCGCCTCGCCGGTGCTGGATTTCACGCTGATGCGGTTGCCGACGCTGCGCGCCAGCATTATCGGCGGGTTTCTGTTTCGTCTTGGGATCGGAGCGCTGCCGTTCCTGTTGCCGCTTTTGATGCAGGTCGGGTTTGGATTGTCGCCATTCCGCTCGGGATTGGTGACATTTGCGTCGGCCGTCGGCGCCATGGGCATGAAGACGCTGGCAGCGCGCATCATCAAAACCTTCGGCTTTCGCAACGTGATGATGATCAACGCGATCGTGAGCTCAGCGTTCCTCGCGGCGTGCGCGCTGTTTACGGTGACGACGCCGCTGCTCCTGATCATGATCATCCTCGTGGTCGGCGGCTTCTTCCGTTCGCTGCAATTCACCGCGATCAACACCGTCGCCTACGCCGAAGTTGAGCCTGCGCAGATGAGCCGAGCTACTACGCTCGTCAGCGTCAACCAGCAATTGGCGATTTCGGCGGGAGTGGCGATTGGCGCGTTCTCGGTGGAGTCGACGATGCTGCTGCGCCATGTGCAGGAGCTCAGCGCGGCGGACTTCGCGCCCGCCTTTATCGTGGTCGCGATCATCTCGGCGATCTCGGCCTACTCGTTCTACCTGATGCCGGTCGATGCCGGTCATCAGGTATCCGGCCGCCGCGTCGTGGTGATCTCCGATCCGACCCGCGAACCGGAAGCGGAGGAAGAGGCCGCGAGCGAAACGGTCACGGCCAGGGATCAGCGGCTAGGTTAGCTCGCGATCAGCGATATACGCCAAGCGCAGAACTCAGCCCGCGGCTCCGAGAACGGGAAAGGTCATTTTACATCGGACACCGTCCTGCTCGAACGAGACCGCTACGTCGCCCTTGCCCTCCGGGAACGCCGTCGCCAGAAGTTTTGAGCCAAAACCGGATCGTGACGGTTCGATCACTTCCGGTCCGAACCGCTCCTTCCAATTCAGACAGCCCTTGCTGAGAGCTTCCTCCACCCAGGAGATCTCGATTCGTCCTTCGGAGTTCGACAACGCGCCATGCTTGGCGGCATTGGTGGCAAGTTCATGTACCAGCAGCGAGAGCGATACCGCTTCTTCCCGGAAAAGGATGAGAGAAGGCCCGCCTTTCACCGTAAACTGACCGGGCTCGAACGGTCTGATGGCCTCTTCCACTACTGACTGCACGCTAACGCTCTGCCCAAATCCTTCGCTCATGGGGTTTTGCGCCCGCGCAAGGGCGGCGAGCCGCTCCATCAGAATAGCTCGAGCCTCCTGCAAGGTGTTTGCGTTCCGGAAAGCCTGATGCGCGATTGCCTGGACCAGGGTCAGCGTGTTTTGCAGCCGATGATGCATTTCGCCGGCCAGCGTTGCCGCCTGCTTCTCCGCGGCCGCAAGCTTGTCGAGAACGCGATGCACGAATGACGTGAGAACGAGCGTCAATCCAGCCGAAAAGCAAAAGGCCACCAGACGGATAATGCCGTCGCTATGCACCCGCAAACTGAATGTAGGGGGAACCCAAGCGTAAGCGATCACGGTTCCGCCTACAACAGCCGTAGTTATGCCGGCCAATGTGCCTCCGAACAGGCCCGCCATGAAAACGGCCGGAAAGAGGAAGGTGAAGTACAGACCGTCATGGACGAAGGGATCGATTGCCGCCCGGATCACAACGGCGACGATGGCCGCCGCCAATGCGATGGCCTGCCCGCGCCAAAAAGGGCGCACCCCTCGCGGGATGTAGGAAATCACTCTTTGCACAATGGGCTCACGCCTGAAAGGTTGGGACCTTATCAAAGTCTTTTCGGGCGACAACGGAATTTGCTCGCCTCATCATTTCATGGCCCCATTGCCGCCGGAGTCGGCCACCGCGAGCGGGATGTCGGTCCGATAGCAGACATTCAGGATGCCATTGTTTGAGCAATGGCGGAGCTACGCTCCCTCGTCGGTGTGCAACGAGTTGCCGCGAAATCCGGTCGCCAGCACGTAGCGTTCCGACGAATCCTGCCGGCTTGCTGCCGGCTTTACATGCCGGACGTTGGCGAAGTCGCGCTTCAACTGCGCCATCAGCGATGCATCGGCGCCGCTCTGAAAGACCTTTGCAACGAATGTGCCGCCGGGATTGAGCACTTCCGCGGCGAAAGCGGCGGCACCTTCCACCAGGCCCAGGATGCGCAACTGATCCGTTTTGCGATGCCCGGTGGTATTGGCCGCCATATCGGACAGAACCACATCGGCGCGGCCCCCGATCATCGCCAGCAATTTGGCGGGCGCGTCCTCGTCCTGGAAGTCAAGCTGCGCAAAGGTGACGCCGGCTATCTCTGGCATTTCCAGAAGATCGATCGCGATTAGCTTGCCTTTACCATTCGCCGCCCCCACTCGTTTTGCCGCTATCTGGCTCCAGCCGCCGGGTGCCGCACCGAGATCGACCACCGTGATCCCGGGCCTTAGAAAATGATACTTGTCATCGATCTCCATGAGCTTGAACGCCGCCCGGGAGCGCAATCCCGCGCGCTTGGCCTGCGCGACATAAGGATCGTTGAGTTGCCGCTCCAGCCATAACTTCGAGGACAGCTTGCGCTTGCCTGCCGATTTGACGGTAACGTGCAGCCGTCCGGTAGTATCTTTGGCCATAGCCGCTTGCTTGCCCTTTGCGGGAACGCTCCGCCCCAGCGTGGTACACCATTGCGCACGCAGGCGCCTATCGGCCTCTGCTGATGACGCCGTCCTCACGCATCATCTCGACCAGCATCCCCTCGCGCAGACCCCGGTCCGCGACACGCAATCGCGGCAACGGGAACGCGTTTCGGATCGCATCGAGAATCGCGCAGCCCGCCAGCACCAGATCGGCGCGCTCGGCACTGATGCAGGTGTTGTTGGCGCGCTGTTGATAGCTCATGCCGAGCAAGCGCACGATGGTGGAGGTGATATCGGCATTGTTCAACCAGACGCCATCGATGCGACGCCGATCGTACCGGGCTAGATTGAGATGCACGCCCGCGAGCGTCGTCACCGTCCCCGACGTGCCAAGCAGATGCATATCCCTGAGGTCTGCGCCGTGCTCGGCCGCAAACGGCGATACGTGCCGCGCCACCTCTTCGACCATTCGCGCGTAGGCCTCCGGGGTCACATCCTTGCCGCCGAAATGTTCCGCCAGGGTAACCACGCCGTGCGGAATCGACATCCATGCCTTCATGCGCGGCGCCGAATCCTGCTCGTCTGCATCGCGCTCGATCCGGACCAATTCGGTTGATCCGCCGCCGATGTCGAACAGGATGGCGCCCCGCCCGTTTGGATCGAGCAATGGCGAGCAGCCGATCACTGCAAGCGCCGCCTCGGTCTCCCGATCGATCACCTCCAGCCTGATGCCAGTATCGGCTTCAACCCGGTTCCGGAATTCCTCTCCATTGGAGGCCGCGCGGCACGCTTCGGTCGCGATCAACCGGAGGCGCCTTGCCTTCCTGGACCGGATCTTGTCGCGGCAGATGCTCAGGGCGGCAATGGCGCGTTCTATCGCGGCATCGCTGATACAGCCGGTTGTCGAGATGCCCTCGCCCAGCCGGATGATCCGGGAAAAGGAATCGACGACGCGAAAGCCGTCTCCGCTGGGACACGCAATCAACAGCCGGCAGTTATTGGTGCCGAGGTCGAGGGCCGCGTAAACCCCCGCCGCCCGCGCATGGTCTGCACCGGACATGCCGTCGCTGCCGGGGACTTGTCCGTTGACGCTATGCGGGGGCGGCCTGTGGCCGGCTTCTCCGCGCGGCCCAGAGCCGTCGCGAAGCCGCGTGTTATCGTTCATCCAAGATGTCTTTCCGCGGCCCTGAGCCGACCAGAAGCGCTATTCACGGAAACCTTAGCAGTGCCTAGCTGGGGTGCAACAGCCGTTCACATGGGACCATGCCCAATCAGGCGTTGTGGCTGGGAGATCGGCGGGTTATCTCGAGCCGCGCCAGCTTGGTAAAATCGGGCATTTCAGGGACAATCTAATGCAAGATCATACGTCTCCAACTTCTCTGGAAAATGCTATTGCGCTGCAAAAATTCGGCGTTGGCCAGCCGGTTCGCCGCAAGGAAGACGACACCCTCGTGCGCGGCCATGGAAGGTACACCGACGACTTCAACATGCCGGGACAGGCTTATGCCTGGATTGTTCGGTCAAGCCATGCGCACGGCACCATCCGCAGCATCGACACTTCAGCCGCAAGGGGCATGCCGGGCGTGCTCGGGGTGTGGACAGGCGCCGATCTGGCGACCGCCGGTTACGGCCCGTTCACCTGCGGCCTGCCGCTGAAGAGCCGCGACGGCTCGCCGCTGTTGCAGACCAACCGCAGTGCGCTCATGACCGACAAGGTCCGCTATGTCGGCGACCCCGTGGCGTTCGTCGTGGCCGAGACGTTGGCGCAGGCACGCGATGCCGGCGAAGCGGTCGTGGTCGAGATTGATCCGCTACCCGCCGTCACCGACCCCGAGGAAGCCGCACGCCCCGGAGCGCCGCAGCTTTACGACCACATCCCCAACAACGTCGCGCTGGATTATCATTATGGCGACGCCGCCAAGGTGGAGGCCGCCTTTGCCGCCGCGACGCATGTAACCAAGCTCGACATCGTCAATACGCGCGTGGCGGTGGTCGCGATGGAACCCCGCGCGGGGCTCGCCTCGTATGACAAGTCGAGCGGGCGATACACCATCCAGGTTCCGACCCAGGGTGTGGCGGGAAACCGGGTGAACCTGGCGAAGAACATCCTCAAGGTTCCGAACGAAAAGGTTCACCTGCTGACCCCCAACGTCGGCGGTTCGTTCGGCATGAAGAACATCAACTATCCTGAGTATGTCTGCATCCTGCACGCGGCAAAAGCGTTGGGCCGGCCGGTGAAATGGACGGACGAGCGCTCGACCAGTTTCCTTTCCGACAGCCATGGGCGCGCGCAGAAAGTCCATTGCGAGCTGGCGCTCGACGGCGAAGGCAAGTTCCTCGCCGTCAAGGTTTCCGGTTACGGCAATCTCGGCGCCTACATCACCGGAGTAGCACCGAGCCCACTGTCGCTCAACGTCGGCAAGAACCTGGCCAGCGTCTATCGAACGCCGCTGATGACGATAGACATCAAGACCGTGCTGACCAACACGACGCTGATGGGCGCCTACCGCGGCGCCGGACGCCCCGAAGCCAACTACTTCATGGAGCGCCTGATCGATCGCGCCGCGGACGAGATGGGCATCAACCGCCTGACTATGCGCAAGCGCAACTTCATCAAGCCCACGCAAATGCCGTTTGCGGCCTCCTCGGGCGTGACGTACGACAGCGGCGACTTCCAGGGCGTCTTCAACAAGGCGCTTGAGATCTCGGATCACGCCAACTTCCCCAAGCGCAAGAAAGAAAGCCGCAAACGCGGCAAGCTGCGCGGCATCGCGGTCGGCTCGTATCTTGAGGTCACGGCACCTCCAGGCGTGGAACTTGGGAAAATCCTGTTTGAAGCCGACGGCTCGGTGCGGCTGATCACGGGGACTCTCGATTACGGTCAGGGCCACGCGACACCGTTCGCCCAGGTACTCTCCGCGCAGCTCGGCGTACCCTTCGAAAGCATCAAGCTCGAACAGGGCGACAGCGACTTTGTCCATACGGGTAACGGCACCGGCGGCTCGCGCTCGATCACGGCTAGCGGGATGGCGATCGTGGAAGCCGCAAAACTGGTGATCGAGAAGGGCAAGCGCGCCGCCGCGCAAGTAATGGAGGCCTCTGAAGGCGACATTGAATTCGCGAATGGCCGTTTCACTATCGCAGGCACGGACCGCAGCATGGACATCATCGAGCTGGCGCGCCGCCTGCGGGAAACAGGCAAGATGCCGGAAGGCGTGCCCTCATCGCTTGATGTCGATCACACGACGGAGGCCGTCCCCTCGACCTTCCCGAACGGCTGCCATGTGGCCGAGGTCGAGATCGACCCCGAAACCGGAATCGTGCAGATCGTTCGCTACACCGGCGTCAATGACTTCGGCACCATCGTCAATCCGCTGCTGGTGGCCGGCCAATTGCACGGCGGCGTCGCGCAGGGCATCGGGCAGGCGTTGATGGAATGCGTCAGCTACGATGAAAGTGGACAACCGATCACGGGGTCGTTCATGGATTACGCCATGCCCAGGGCTCAGGATATCCCAATGATGGCGGTCGGGGATCATCCGGTGCCTGCGAAATCCAATCCGCTGGGCACCAAAGGCTGCGGAGAGGCCGGTTGCGCCGGCAGCCTCTCCACTATCGTCAATGCGGTAGTCGATGCGCTATCCGAACACGGCGTCACGCACATCGATATGCCTCTGACCCCTGAACGCGTCTGGCGCGCCATTCGGGATGGCAAGAAGGCTGCGTAAGGTTATGCAGCCGCTTGCTCGCGAGGCTGATAGATCGCGATATGATGGCAATGCGCCACGGGGGTACGGCCGTTGGCTACAACCAGCGCGTCGAGTTCGACGAAGCGGTGGCCTTTCTTTTCGTAGTTGCCGGTCACCTTGGCGCGTGCGGTCAGTTCGTCGCCGCTCCTGGTGGCGCTGAGAAGCTGCATCCGGCTGCCGACGTGAATCCAGGGGCCGAGAACAGCATTGTCGACCAGAACCCTGTTCATGACCCGCTGCACCAAGCCGGGGTGGCCTAGGCCTTCGGTCAAGTAAATCGGATCGCTCTCCCGCACGTCCGTTAGATATTCCTGCGCCGCTTCACCGGCCCAAGATCGAGGTACAGTCCCGAGCCATTTGCCGAGTTGATACGAAGACTCATTGACGGGCTTGCGATCGGCGACCGCCGATGTCTCGCTGAAGTCGGAGATCGGGATTGACGCTGCCGTTGCGGG
>C688J35102_120989534_pt1 | contig 11784 bp, 9 predicted proteins | sample HopSoiMetagenom2_FD_35102 | JGI IMG/M metagenome (IMG submission 35102)
CACGGCGGGCCGGCTCACGCAGCGCCGGAACACCCGCGGCAGCAGGGCGAGCGTGGCCAGCCCGCCGAGCAGCGGCACCAGCCGCAGCGCCAGCTCCGAGCGGCCGAGCGCGGCCACGGCGAGCTTCTCCAGCAGCAGGAAGCCGAGGGGGGCGGTCTGGCCGCGGTGCAGGGGCTCCAGCAGCCCGGCCCAGCTGCGGTCGAGGAAGTTGGAGACCAGCAGCCCCTCGTCCAGCCAGAGCGAGCGGTTCACGGCGTACTGCGCCAGCCGGAGGAGCGCGCCCAGCCCCACGGCGAACCAGACGGCCTGGCGGCGGCGCCGGGCGTGGGCCTCGGCGGTGGCGGGCGCCCCGGGGTCGGGGGAACGAGAGAGGCGGTCGTGCGGAGCTGGTGGCTCCTCGACCGCCCCGCGCGCGGTGGCAGCTGGGTTCACGCCGTCGTCCTTCGGGTCGTGGCTTCAGCAGTTCGTGATGAAGCCGTTCAGGTCGATCTGCCGGCTGTGCCAGGGCCCGGTGGATGCGATGCAGAGCGGCAGGGTGACGTCGCCCGTCCAGGTGTAGTTGCGCATCCCGCCGGCGGGTGCGTCGAACCCCAGCGGCACCAGCTCGGCCGCGGTGGGGGCGTAGGCCCCGTGGCCGGCGTAGTAGGCCATCTGCATGGTGTACACCTGCTTCAGGATGACGTCGGCTTCCTTCTCCTTGGTCTGGTGCGCGCTCACGTTGTAGCGCGGGAGCGCCAGCGCGGCAAGGATGCCGATGATCACCACCACCACCATGAGCTCGATCAGGGTGAACCCCCGCGCGTTCCCGCGAATGGCCGGGCGATTGGCTCTCATGGGTGCGTGGATGGTTGAGATGCGCGAGTGAGGGCGGCGGGCCGGAAAACGAGCCGGGGGAGCCGGAAGGCTCCGACTCCCCCGTCCATGCGCCGGCCTGCGTGGATCAGCAGGTGCCGCTGCTGGTGATCGAGCCGTTCGCGTCGATCGAGCGGTTGCAGTACCCGGACCCGGTGGCGTTCATGGTGTAGGGCGGCGCGCCCAGCGTCGGGGCGCTGTAGTTCTTCAGGCCGGCGGTGGTGTTCGCGTCCCAGCCCACCGTCTGCAGGGCGGCGTCGGTCGAGGCCCAGGAGCCGTTGTTGGCGTAGTAGGCGTTCTCGAGCGTGTAGATCTGCTTCAGGATGCCGTCCGCTTCCTTCTCCTTGGCGCGGGCCGAAGCCTGCGTGAAGCGCGGGATGGCGAGGGCCGCCAGGATGCCGATGATCACGACCACGATCATGAGCTCGATGAGGGTGAAGCCCTTCGAGTTGCGAAGGTGACGACGCATGGGGTGCCTCCAGAGAGAGTAGGGGTGCTGTGAAGTCCGTCAGCGACGGCGGACGGCTCGTGCCCCGGAAAAAGCAATGGGTGTTCCAAACCCTGGCGTATTCCGTAAGTCGTTGAAGTGACTGAGCTTGTCCCCATCGCTCCACCGCCGCCGCCCGCAACCGGCCGTGCCATCCTGCACGACCTCTGGCAACTTGCAAGCGCGGGCACGGGTTGCGGCCGCGTCGCGGGAGATGCCAGCTTTCTCCTTCCCCCTCGCCCCGTTCTCTTTCCTCTTCCCATCGGTGCCGATGCCGCACCCCTCCGCGCCAGACGCGCCGGCGCCGCGCCATCCCCCGTACGCGCTGGTGCTGGGTGCCGTCGCCCTGCTGGCGCTGGTGGTCTACGCGAACGCGCTCCGCAACGGCTACGCGCTCGACGACGAGCGGATCATCCTGCTCAACCCCGCCGTGCACGGGCTGGGGAACCTGCACGCCACGCTGCTGGAGCCGTACTGGAAGGAGGCGGCCGACCTCTACCGCCCGGTGACGCTCCTCTCCTTCGCCGCGGGGTGGGCGGTGCACGGCGGCGCGCCCGGGCCCATGCACCTGGTGAACGCGCTGCTGCACGCCCTCTGCTCCGCGGGGGTCGCGCTGCTGGTGCTGCGGCTGCGCGGCGGGCTGGCGGCGGCGGCGCTCGCGGGGGCGGTGTTCGCGGTGCACCCGGTGCACGTGGAGGCGGTGGCCAACGGCGTGGGGCGCGCCGAGGTGCTGGCGACGCTCTGCGTGCTCGCCGGGTGCCTGGTGTACCTCAAGGCGCCGCGCCTCTCCCCGGGACGCATGGCGGCGGTCGCGGGGCTCTACCTGCTCGCGCTGGGGTCGAAGGAGATCGCGGTCGGCTTCCCCGGGCTGCTGCTGGTGGTGGACGCGCTGCGCTCGCGCGAGGAGCGGAAGACGGCGTGGGCGATCGTGCGGGGGAACCTGCCGCTGCTGGGCGTGCTGGCGGCCGCGCTGGGCGTCTACGTGCTGCTGCGCGGCGCGGCCACCGGGGGGCTGCTCGGCGCGGCGCCGGCGCCCTACCTGATCGGCGTTTCGGCCGCGCGGCGGGTGGCGACGGCGGTGCGCGTCTGGCCCGAGTACCTGCGCCTCCTCTTCTGGCCCGCCGACCTCTCGGCCGAGTGGGGGCCGGACACCATCGGGGTGGTGGGATGGGGCTCGCCGCGCGTCTGGCTGGGGCTGGCGGTGGGCGCGGCGCTGGCGGCGTGCGCGGCGCTCTCCTGGCGGCGCGACCGCTGGGTGGCCGCGGCGACCCTCTGGTTCGCGCTGGCGGTGCTCCCCGTGGCCAACCTGCTCTTCGTGGTCGGCGTGATCCTCTCCGAGCGGAGCCTGTACCTGCCGTCGGTGGCGCTGGCCTTCGTCTGCCCGCCGCTGGTGGCCGCCCTGTCGCGCGCGCGGCGGGAGGCGCGGACCGCCGCGGCGGCGGGGGCGGCGGCGCTCCTGCTGCTGGGCGCGGGGCGCACCTGGACGCGGACCCCCGACTGGGAGTCGTCGCGGACGGTGCACGCCTCGATGATGCGCGACCACCCGGAGCTCTGGTGGGTGCACTGGAACGCGGCGACGATCCTGGTGCGGCAGGGGCGGCTGGTGGAGGCGCTCCCCTGGTACCGCTCGGCGATGGACAAGGTGGGGTGGAACCACGAGCTGATGGACGTGGGCTACGTGCTCACCCTGCGCGACGTGGGCCGCTTTCCCGAGGCGGAGCCGGTGCTCCGCCACGCCGTGCGCACCTTCCGGCGCGCGGTGCCGCCGCACCTGCTGCTCGCCTCGCTGCTGATCGACCAGGGGCGCTACCCCGAGGCCCTGCAGCTGCTCGACACGGCGGCGCGCATCCCGCGCTTCGGGGCGCTGTCGGCGGGCGAGATCGCGGACCAGCGGGCGCTGGCGTACGACGGGATGGGGCGGCTGGGCCCGGCGCTGGAGGCGCGCCGCGCCTCGCTGCGCGACCCCCAGATCCGCCGGGGGATCTCGCCCTGGTACCACTACGCGCGGCTGCTGGCGGAGGTGGGGGACAGCGTGCGCGCCCGCGACGCGCTCGAGGCCGCCCGCTCGCAAGCGGCGCCGCAGGTGCGCGCGCTGCTCACGCTCGACCCGCTCCCCTCGCTGCGGTCGCCGCTCATCCGCGGCTGGGGGAGCCTCCCGGGGACGGGTCCGCGGCGGCCCGACCCCGCCCTGCCGCCCGTCCCGCGCGGCGGGTGACGCAGGGGGTGGACGGGGACGCCGGGCGGCGCGGGCGATTTGCCGCGCCGCCCGGCGGCGTTCATATTCCGCCCCCTGACGGACGGAGAACGACCACCTCGAGGGGAGCGGGCGAGTGAGCGATACGCGGGGCGAGATCACGGACGTGACCATCATCGGCGGCGGGCCCGTGGGGCTGTTCGCCGCCTTCTACGCGGGGCTGCGCGGCGTCGGCTGCCGCATCGTCGACGCGCTGCCGCAGCTCGGCGGGCAGCTGATGGCGCTCTATCCGGAGAAGTACATCTTCGACGTGGGCGGCCTGCCGAAGATCCTCGCCAAGGACCTGGCGAAGAACATGATCGAGCAGGGGATGCAGTTCGGCCCCGAGGTGGTGCTGGGGGTGGAGGTGCAGCGGATGGAGCACGAGGACGGCCACATCCGCCTGGTGACGCCGAAGGGCGACTACCTGACGCGGACGGTGGTGATCACCGCCGGGAAGGGCGCGCTGAACCCGCGGGTGCTGGAGTGCCCAGGGTGGGACGAGCACGTCGACGAGGGCGGGGTGCACACGCACGTGCGCCAGCCGGAGGACTTCCGCGACAAGCGGGTGCTGCTGGTGGGCGGCGGCGACAGCGCGGTGGACTGGGTGCTGGGGCTGAAGGGGGTGGCGCGCGAGGTCACGCTGATCCACCGCCGCCCGGAGTTCCGCGCGCACAAGGCGAGCGTGGAGCAGATGCGCGCCGCGGCCGAGGCGGGCGAGGTGGCGGTGAAGACGCCGTACGAGGTGCGGGAGATCCGCGGCGAGGGCGGGTGCGTGGCGAAGGCGGTGATCTACCACAACGAGACGAACGAAGACGTGGAGATGGAGGTGGATGCGGTCGTCGCGCTCCTCGGCTTCAAACCCGACCTGGGGCCGATCGGCAACTGGGGGCTGGAGCTGGAGAAGAGCACCATCAAGGTGAGCCAGCTGATGGAGACCAACCTCCCCGGGGTGTACGGCGCGGGCGACGTGGTGCACTATCCCGGCAAGCTGGAGCTGATCGCGACGGGCTACGGCGAGGCGGCGATCGCCGTGAACAACGCGGTGCACTACCTGAATCCCAAGGCGCGGGTGAACCCGGGCCACTCCACGAACCTGAAGATCTTCAAGCAGGACGACTGAACGGCAACAGCAACTGCCGTTTCACGCAGAGACGCAGAGGAACTGAGAGCAGTCCTCTCTGTTTCCTCTGCGTCTCTGCGTGAAACGGCCGTAGCTGAGCAGAGGAGAGCGCGATGACGAAGGTAGCTCTGGTGACGGGCGGCGCGGTGCGTGTCGGCCGCGCGATCTCCCTCGCGCTCGCGGCCGAGGGGATGCGCCTCGTCGTGCACTACAACTCGTCGTCGGACGCAGCGGAGGAGCTGTGCGACGAGATCCGGCGCGGCGGCGGCGAGGCGGTGGCGATTGGGGGGGACCTGGCGCGCGCGGAAGAGGTGCGGCGCGTGGCGGAGGAGGCGGAGCGGGCGTTCAGTGGATTGGACGTGCTGGTGAACAACGCCTCCGTGTTCCCGACGGAGCGATTGGAGGAGACCGACGAGGCGCTCTGGGAGCACACCCTGGCCGTCAACCTGCGCGCGCCCTTCTTCCTCATCAAGCACCTCGCCGCGACGCTCCGGGAGCGGCGCGGCGTGGTGGTGAACATGTGCGACCTGGCGGGGCTGCAGGTGTGGGGCGGGTACGCGGCGCACAGCATCTCGAAGGCCGCGCTGGCGCACCTCACCCGGGTCGCCGCGCGCTCGCTGGCGCCGGAGGTGCGCGTGGTGGGCATCGCCCCCGGCGCCGTCCTCCCCCCCGAGAGCATGACAAAGGACGAGCTCGATGCCATCGCCCGCTCCACCCCCCTCAAGCGCCTCGGCTCCCCCGACGCCGTCGTCGCCGCCCTCCTCTACCTCCTCCGCGCCGACTTCGTCACCGGCGAGGTGACGGTGGTCGACGGCGGGCGGATGCTGCGGGGGTAGACGAAAGTGCTAAGTGCCAAGTGCCAAGTGCCAAGTGCCAAGTGCCAAGTGCTGAGTGCGGAGCCCGTCGCCCTCTCCGGCTCGCCTAGGCTCGCACCTCGGGAGAGGCAATGTCTCCGTCACCTGCGCCATTCCGAACCGGCAGCGATGCGTCTGGCTCGCACGACTCCGTGCAGGCTGCACCGGCGGCGTGCGTGCGGCCCCTCTCCCGGTACGGGAGAGGGTTTGCGCTCTCAGGCGCAGGGAGAGGGCGGCCGCGGGCGCGTGACGTACTCCGGACTCGAGAGCAATCCGCACTTGGCACTAGGCACTAGGCACTAGGCACTTCTTTTCTATTCCATATCCACCTGGCGCACGTCCAGGATCTCCGGGAGGGCGGAGAGCGCCTCGCAGACCTCCTTCGGCATCGGGCCGTCGACCGAGATCGCGGCCAGCGCCTCGCCGCCGACCTGCAGGCGCGCCTGGTGGTACTCGGCGATGTTGACGCCCGCCTCGCCCAGCATCGTCCCCACCCGCCCGATCACGCCGGGAACGTCGCGGTTGCGCAGCACCACCATGTTGCCGCGTGGCGCCACGTCCACCCGGAAGGCGCCGATGCGCACGATGCGCCCCTGCACCTCGCCCAGCAGCGCGCCGCCCACGCGGATGCTGCGGTCGCCCCCCTCCAGCCGCAGCTCCACCTCCTCGCCCAGCTCGCCGGGGCCGTCCACCCGCGTGAACGCCGTCTCGATCCCCCGGTCGCTCGCCACGTGGTGCACGTTCACCAGGTTCACGTTGCGCCGGTCCACCACGTCGCGCATGGCGCCCATCAGCGCGCCCAGCAGCAGCGGGCGCGGCGCCTCGTCGCGGCGGCCGGCGTAGCGCAGCTCCAGGGAGGTGAGCGGCCCCGGCAGCAGCGCGCGCCCCAGCCGCCCCAGCCGGTCGGCCAGCGCCAGCAGCGGGCGCAGGTCCGCCCAGGCGGCGCCCCCCACCCCGGCCGCGTTGATCGCCGCCGACAGGTCGCCGGTGAGCAGCGCGTCGCGCACGGAGAGGCACGCCTCGATGGCCACGCTGCGCTGCGCGTCCGTCGTCGACGCGCCCAGGTGCGGGGTGAGCACCACGTTGGGCAGCGTGCGCAGCGGGTGGTCCGCCGGGAGCGGCTCCACCGTGTACACGTCGAGCGCCGCGCCGCCGATCCGTCCGCTCTTCAGCGCGTCGAGCAGCGCCTCTTCGGCCACGATCCCGCCGCGCGCCAGGTTCAGCACGAAGGCGCCGCGGGGAAGGCGGGCGAGCTCCGGCGCGCCGATCATCCCCGTGGTCTCCGGGGTGAGCGGCGTGTGCACCGTGAGCACGTCGGCGTGGTCGAGCAGGTCGCCGAGGCGCGCCACCCGCTCCACCCCCAGCTCCCCGAAGCGCGCGTCAGCCACGTAGGGGTCGTACGCCGTCAGGTTCATCCCGAAGGCGCGGGCGCGGCGCGCCACCTCGCCGCCGATGCGGCCCAGCCCCACGATCCCCAGCGTGCGCCCGCGGATCTCCACCCCGCCCAGGCGCGGGCGGTCCCACCGCCCCTCGCGCATGGAGCGGTCGGCCTCGGCCACGTGGCGCGCGAGCGAGAGCACCACGCCGAAGAAGAGCTCAGCCACGGAGACGGTGTTGCCGCCGGGGGCGTTGATCACCGCGATCCCCAGCTCGGTGGCGGTGGGGATGTCGATGTTGTCCACCCCCACGCCGGCGCGGCCGATCACCTTCAGCCGCTCGCCGGCGCGCAGCACGTCGCCGGTCACGCGGGTGGCGCTGCGGCCGATGAAGGCGTCGTATCCCCCGATCTCCGCCAGCACCTCGGCGGCGGGGCGGGTGGGGCGCTCCACCACCTCCAGCCGCGGCTGGGCGCGGAGGATGGCCAGCCCCTCGGGGTCCACCTCGTCGGTCACCAGGATGCGGAAGCGCGATTCGCTCATCCCAGCACCCCCTCCAGCTCCTCCAGCAGCGCGTTCAGCCCGTCCACCGTGTGGTCTCCCATGTGTCCGATGCGAATGGTCGTGTCCTTGAGCGCCCCGTAGCCGCCGCCGATGGTCCAGCCCCGCGCCTTCAGCCGCGCCACGATCTCCGGCGCGGGCACCGGCCCGTCCACCCGGATGCAGGTGACGGTGGGGGAGCGGTACCCCGCGGGCGCGAAGGGCGACATCCCCCAGCGCTCCCCGCGCTCCTCCACCCACGCGGTGCAGCGGTCCCGCATCGCCAGGTGGCGCGCGGCACGCGCGTCCACCCCCTCGGCGGCGATGTGCCGGCACTGCTCCGCGAGCGCGTAGATCAGCGATACGGCGGGGGTGGTCGGCGTCTGGTGCTTGAGCCAGAACTTCTCGAACTCCAGCAGGTCGAAGTAGTGGCCGCGCCCGGGGATGGTGGCCGCGCGCGCCATCGTCCGCTCCGACGCGGTGGCGAAGGCGAGCCCCGGCGGGAGCGCCATCGCCTTCTGCGAGCCGGTGAGCAGGAAGTCGAGCCCCCACGCTTCCGCCTCCACCAGCGCGCCGCCCACGCTGGTGACGCCGTCCACCAGCAGCAGCACCTCCTCGCCGCTCTCCGCCTCCGCGCGGCGCACGGCCCCGGCGATGGCCGGGAGATCGTTCAGCACCCCGGTGGAGGTCTCGGAGTGCACCACCGTAACCGCGTCGAAGCCGCCGCCGGCGAGGCGCGCGTGGACCGCGTCGGGATCGTGGGCGTGGCCGGCGGGCACCTCGTACGTCTCCACCTCGCGCCCGCAGTCGGCGACCAGGTCGCGGAAGCGCATGCTGAACGCGCCGTTCACCAGCGCCAGCGCCCGCCGCCGCACGCCGTTGCGCACCGCGCCCTCCATCATCCCCGTCGCCGATGAAGAGGAGACGTAGACGGGACGCGAGGTGCGGAAGAGCGCGCGCAGCACGGGGTCGCACTCCGCCAGGATGCGCGACATCTCGCTCCCGCGGTGCCCGATCACGGGGCGCGTCATCGCCTGCAAGACCTCCGCCCGCACCTCGGTGGGGCCGGGGAGGAAGAATCGTCCGAACTCGGGCATGGGAACCAAAGTGCCAAGTGCCAAGTGCCAAGTGCGGTGGTCCTCGCACCGGGTTGCTCGCACCGGGTTGGAAACCCGGGCTACAACTACACGAAATCCGCCTTCGCGGATTCCCCCGCGCGGGTCGTGGAGCAGGGCGGAGCGCGGTGCACGCGTGCCGTCGCCAGTGCCGAGAACCGACGCATCGGCGCGATTGCTGGCATCCGACCACGTCCCCGACGACGTCATCCTGAGCGTCGCCGCGTCGCGGATGTCGACTCCACGGCGAACCATGGCGGCGACCGAAGGATCTATAGCCGGCCCTCGGACCACCGGTGCCGAAGCGCTCTCCAATCGGTGTGACGAGCGACCGGCCGCCTCCGCCCCACAAAATCTGGGCGCCTCCCCGGCGCGGCGAAACCGTCCGCCCGGGGAGCGCACCTGCCCGATCGTGGGCGGACGAGGGGGATTCTACGCGGCGGATGGCTCCGCGGCGAGCGCCGCATCCCCGCGGGCGAGGAGGGCCGCGCGGTGGGTGCCGCGGAGCCGTTCGCGCTCAGCCTCGTCCGCCGCGAGGGAGAGGACGGCGGCCAGGGTCTCGCCCCGCAGCACGAAGTCCGCCCCGGCCGCGACGGCGGGGCGGAAGGCGACGCCCATGTACGCGGCGAACGCGTCCACCGCTGGCCTCGCCTCCAGGTCCGTGGCGCCGTCGCCGACCAGCAGCGCGGGGCGGGGAAGGCTCCAGGCGCGGATCACCGTCTCCTTGCCGCCGCTGCGCGCGAGCGGCGAGGCGCGCTCGAACCCCGCGTATCCCCCGTCTCCGTCGAAGTCGATCCCGACCGCCGCCACGGCGTCGGCCGGGAGGCCCAGCGCCCGCGCCGCCGCCTCCACCGGCGGCCGCAGCCCGCCCGACACCACGCGCACCGTCTTCCCCAGCCAGAGCAGCGTCTCCACCGTCTCGCGCGCGTCGGCGACCAGCGCGTCCACGTACGCGCGCCCGACCGCCTCCACCTGCGTCCGCGTGGGCTGGATGATCTCCAGCCGCCGCCCGTAGACCTCCTCGAGCGCCACGGTGCCCTGCATGGCCGCGTCGGTGAGCGCGCGGATGGCCTCCGCGTGCGCCCCCGCCAGCTCGTCGATCCCCTCGATGCGGGCGAGCGTGGAATCGCAATCGAAGACCACGGAGGCGAAGCCGCGGCGGGACGGCATCATCGGCGCCGTCACGCGGGCGCTCGGCGAGGCGGTCACCGGCAGGCTCCGGGTGCGAGGGAGCGATCGGCACGGTCCGCTTCGCACCGGGTTGGAAACCCGGGCTGGAACGACACGAAATCCGCTTTCGCGGATTCCCCCGCGCGGCCCCGGAGCGAGACCGGATTGTGGCGCACGCGTGCCGTCCTGGGTTCGGAACGCGCCGCCGCTGCAGACGCGCACAGGTGGCGAGGCCACAGTCCGCGAAGGCGGACTTCGTGTCGTTGTAGCCCGGGTTTCAACCCGGTGCGAAGGCGGACTTCGGGCCGTTGTTGCCGCGGTTTCAACCGCCTGGTTCCCCCGGTCGCGCCGCTCATTCCGCCGCCAGCTCCGGGCGCGCCAGCCCCGCCGGCAGCGCCAGCGCGAAGCGCGACCCCTTCCCCGGCTCCGAGCGCACCGTCACGTCGCCGCCCAGGCGCCGCGCCAGCTGCCGCGAGAGCGCCAGGCCGATCCCCACCCCGCCGAAGCGGCGCGTGGCCGACCCGTCCACCTGCCGGAACTCGTCGAAGATCCGCTCCAGCTCGCCCGCGGCGATCCCGATCCCCGTGTCTTCCACCTCCCAGGTCACCACGTGGCGCGCGTCGCCGGTGCGGCGGGCCTCTTCGCTCCAGGGGGAGCCGCTGGCCATCCGCACCCGCACCGTCACCCCGCCCTCGGGGGTGAACTTGTAGGCGTTCGAGAGCAGGTTGCGCAGGATGCGCAGCACCTGGCTGCCGTCGGTGCGCACCGGCACGGTGGCGTCGGGGGCGAGCACCCGCACCTGCAGCCGCGGCGGCGGGGCGAGCGAGCCCATGGCCGCGTGCAGCAGCGCCACCGCGTCGCAGGTCTCCACCTTTGGCTCCAGGCGGCCCAGCTGCAGGCTGGTGAGGTCGAGCAGGTCCTCGATCAGCGCCAGCAGCTGCGTGCCCGCGCCCTCGATGCGCTCCACCTGCGCCCCCTGGTCGGGGGTGAGCGCGCCGCTGTCGCGCAGCAGCCAGGCATAGCCCAGGATGGCGGTGAGCGGGGTGCGCAGCTCGTGCGAGACGTTGGCCAGCAGCTCGCCGCGCAGCCGCCGCGCCTCCTCGGCCTCGCGGTAGCGCGCCTCGAGCTCCACGTTCTGCAGCCGCAGCAGGGCGTTGGCGCGCTGCAGGTCTGCGATCAGGTGCGCCTTCTCGGCGGTGGCCGAGAGCTGGTCGGCCACCAGCCGCAGCAGGTGCCGGTCGTGGCTCTTCGGCGCGCCCGGCTCGCGGAAGTAGAAGGTGAGCGCCCCCTCGGGGCGGCCGCCCTGCAGCAGCGGGAGCGAGACCGAGGCGGCGAACCCCAGCTCGCGCGCCACCTCCCACCAGTCCTCCAGCCCCGCGGCGGCGAAGACGTCGGGGACCTCGACCACGCGGTTCTCCGCCACGGCCACCCCCGTGGGGCCCGCGCCCAGGCGCACGCGCACCTCGCCCAGGAAGGCCGCGAACTCCGGCGGCCAGTTCCAGCTGGCCGCCAGCCGCAGCACTTCGGCGCCGTCGCGCAGGAACACCGAGGCGAAGGCGGCGCCCACCAGCGGCGAAACGCGTTCCAGCGCAAGGCGATACACCTCCAGCGGGGTCGCGGCGGTCTGGAAGGCGTGGGCGATCTCGCGCGCCGCCTGCAGCTCCCGGAGCAGCGTGTCGGCGGCGGGAAGCGGCGCGGCGACTGGACTTTCGGGCACTTCGGGTTCTCTTGACGGATGTGGGGGCGCCGCCTACTGTAGGGAGCGAACGGCGTAGCCGTTTGGTGTGTCGCCGAATTCCACCCTCTTTTCCAGGAGCTACGCGGTGAACAAGTCCGAATTGGTCCAGCAGCTCGCCAGCCGCGCCGACCTGACCAAGGCACAGGCTTCCCGCGTCGTCGACGCGCTCTTCTCGGTCGACAGCGGCCTGATCGCGGAGGCCCTCCGCGGTGGCGACAAGGTGCAGATCACCGGGTTCGGCAGCTTCGAGGCGAAGCACCGCGAGGCCCGCACCGGCCGCAACCCGCGCACCGGCA
>C688J35102_120989533_pt1 | contig 11775 bp, 10 predicted proteins | sample HopSoiMetagenom2_FD_35102 | JGI IMG/M metagenome (IMG submission 35102)
AACAGATTCGCAAGGAGTGCCCCAAGCCACAGCACGGCGGGCCCAATGCGCGCCAGCAGCGCGAGATCCGGACCGACCGCGAACGGCACAAGCGTGACCACCATAAGGAAGAAGACGACGCCAATGAGCGCGCCCCCGCCGACACGGACAGCCATGCGCATATCGCGCACGAGAAGGGCAGTCAGGGGCCCCATCAGGCCTGCCCTCGCGAGCGTCGCGCCGCGGCCGTAGCGCGCCCCAATTGCAGCTCACGGGTGGGAGCGCGCGCAAGACGTCCATGCTCCGCGACCAGTAGCAGGCCGCCCCCGGCAAGGTGCGCCCCCATGACTTCCCCGAGCATCGTCACCCCGGCCGCATCGAGCGCTGAGCTCGGCTCGTCGAGGAGCCAGATCGGCCGTGCGGCGACCAGCAGACGGGAAAGCGACAGGCGTCGCCGTTGGCCGGCGGAGAGATAAAGCGCGGGCAGATGGGCGAGCGCGTCAAGGCCCACTGCCGCGAGCGCCCCCCTGACCTCGTTTCCACCGCCAAGGACGGCCTTCCAGAAAGCGAGGTTTTCCTCGACCGTGAGCGACGGTTTGAACGCATCGAGATGACCCACATAGTGCGCCTGCTCTCCGACCGTGTATTCCGCAGCGGCGCCGTGGAGCGTCACCTGGCCGCGAGCGGGCGCCAGGAGGCCTGCGATCAGGCGCAGAAGCGATGATTTCCCGGCGCCGTTGGGCCCGGTTACGGCCAGCATCTCTCCCCCGCGCACGGCAAATTCCACGTCGGCGAACACCTCGCGACCTGCCCTGACACAGGCGAGATCCAGCGCCTGGAGCTCAAGCACGGCTCCGCTCCCACGGATCGTCCCGAGTGGACCGGGCCGCGACAAGGAAAGCGGGAAGCTCGAAGGTCATCTTATTGAGCCGCGCCGATTTTCTGGAACAGAGCAAAAAAACTTTCTATAAGCGTCGCGTACGCGCGGGGCGGCGCTGTTGGCCAGAAAGACCGGCCAGCTTTGGTAGCATCGTACCGAAGGCGGCGCGCCCCAAGTTTAAGATTGGAACCGTATCAAGATGGTCTCACTCGACAGTTTCCGATGCTGCAAGCCGCTCAAGGTGGGCAGCAGGACCTATGCTTTTTACAGCCTCCCGGCGGCGGAGAAGAACGGACTTAAGGGCATTTCACGGCTACCGTTTACGCTGAAGGTGCTTCTTGAGAACCTGCTGCGCTACGAGGACGGCCGCTCGATCGCCAAAGAGGACATTCAGGCGGTTGCACAATGGCTGAAAACCAGAACGTCGGAACGCGAGATCGCGTTTCGCCCCGCACGCGTCCTGATGCAGGATTTCACGGGGGTGCCGGCGGTGGTCGATCTTGCAGCCATGCGCGATGCCATGAAGACGCTTGGCGGCGACCCCAGGCTTATCAACCCATTGGTCCCAGTGGATCTTGTTTGCGATCACTCGGTGGCAGTCACCTTTTTTGGCAGCAACACCGCCTTGAAAAAAAATATCGAGGAGGAGTACCGCCAAAACAGAGAGCGCTATGAATTCCTGAAATGGTCGCAGAAATCGTTCGATAATTTTCGTGTCGTGCCGCCCGGAACCGGCATTTGTCACCAAGTCAACCTCGAATACCTCTCCCAGACCGTCTTCACAAAGAAGGATACGGTCAAGATCGACGGCAAGTCCGCCGTAACGGATGTTGCGTACCCCGACACAGTCCTCGGCATGGATTCCCACACCACCATGGTCAATGGCTTGGCGGTGCTAGGGTGGGGGGTCGGCGGCATCGAGGCGGAAGCGGCCATGCTCGGGCAGCCATATTCCATGCTTCTGCCGGAAGTGATCGGGGTGAAGATCGCCGGCAAGCTTAAAGAGGGAGTGACCGCGACCGATCTGGTGCTCAGCGTCACACAGATGCTGCGCAAGCGGGGCGTAGTCGGAAAATTCGTCGAATTTTTCGGGCCTGGCTTGGCCAACCTCTCCATTGCCGACCGTGCCACCATCGGCAACATGTCCCCTGAATACGGCGCAACGTGCGGCTTCTTCCCTGTCGATGACGATACCATCCGCTACCTCTCAGATACCGGACGGCCGGCAGCGCAAGTCGCGCTGGTGGAGGCCTATGCCAAGGCACAGGGCATGTATCGGACGAAGTCCACGCCCGAGCCCATTTTCACCGACGTGCTCAAGCTCGAACTGGCGCAGGTAGAGCCCTCGGTTGCAGGCCCCAAACGGCCGCAGGATCGCGTCGCGCTCAAAGACGTAAAGTCGGGGTTCGCCGTGGCGATGGAGCAGGAGTTCAACAAGGGCGGCGAAACCGGCGCGGAAACGTTCGATCTGCATCCCTCACTTTCCACCTCGCTCGATAAAAGCTTCTCCAAAGCGGGCCCCCCCAAGCGCATTCCGGTCCCCGGCCGCAATCACGATCTTGGCCACGGCGATGTGGTGATCGCCGCCATTACGTCATGCACCAACACCTCCAACCCTAACGTCATGGTTGGCGCGGGCCTGCTCGCGCGCAAGGCTGTGGCCAAAGGCCTCACGGTAAAGCCATGGGTGAAGACGTCGCTGGCGCCGGGCTCGCAGGTCGTCGCCGAATATCTCGACAAGTCGGGTCTGCAAAAGGACCTCGACCAGCTTGGCTACAACGTCGTGGGCTTCGGCTGCACGACCTGCATCGGCAATTCCGGGCCGCTGGCGCCGGAGATCTCCAAGGCGATCAACGACGAGGATCTCGTTGCCGCCGCGGTGCTCTCCGGCAACCGTAATTTCGAAGGCCGCGTTAACGCCGACGTGCGGGCGAACTATCTCGCCTCTCCGCCGCTGGTCGTCGCCTATGCGCTCGCGGGCTCCATGTATGCCGATCTCTCGAAGCAGCCGCTCGGCATGGATCAGAGAGGAAAGAAGGTTTTCCTCAAGGACATCTGGCCCACCAATCGCGAGATCAACAATGTGGTGCGCAAGACCATCACCAAGCAGATGTTTGCAAAGAAGTACGCAGACGTCTTCAAGGGCGACTCACACTGGCGCGGCATCAACGTCAAAGGTGGGTTGACCTTCGCGTGGGACAAGAAATCCACTTACGTGCAGAACCCGCCCTATTTCGTCGGAATGGGCCGTCATCCCGCCCTGCTTGAGGATATCGTCGATGCCCGCGTGCTCTGCCTGTTGCTCGACTCCATCACCACGGATCACATCTCGCCGGCCGGCTCCATCAAGGTGGATTCTCCGGCGGGGAAATATCTGATCGAGCACAGGGTCAAGCCCGCCGATTTCAATCAGTACGGCACCCGCCGCGGCAACCACGAAGTGATGATGCGCGGCACCTTCGCCAACATAAGGCTCAAGAACCAGATGGTGCCGCGGGTGGAAGGCGGCGTTACCATCCACTATCCCTCGCGCCAACGCATGTCGATCTTCGACGCCGCCATGCGTTACAAGCAGGATCATGTGCCGCTCGTTGTTTTCGCCGGCAAAGAATACGGCAGCGGCTCCTCGCGCGACTGGGCTGCGAAAGGCCCGAACCTGCTCGGCGTACGCGCGGTCATCTGCCAATCCTTCGAGCGCATCCATCGCTCAAACCTCATCGGCATGGGCGTGCTTCCGCTCTGTTTCGAGGAGGGCACGTCATGGCAGACGCTCGGGCTCAGGGGCGACGAGCAGGTCACGATCCGTGGCCTGCACGGCGAGATCAAGCCGCGCCAGCGCATGATCGCGGAGATCGTCGCCTCGGACGGCGGCCTCAAGCGAGTCCCGCTCACATGCCGCATCGACACCCTCGATGAGCTTGAGTATTTCAGGCACGGCGGCATTCTCCATTACGTGCTGCGCCAGCTGGTGGCGGCGTAGAGCTGGAAAGCTCACCTCAATTTGAGTGGCGGGTGATCGGTCGGCGCATGTAGAGTTGCGCGATGCTGGCGCGACGTAGTGTCGTTTGTGCTTTGGTGGTGATTTCCTCCACGGCGCTTCTCTGCGCCGCGGCGCGGGCGCAGACCCGCGCGGTCGTCGAGCTCTTCACCAGCCAGGGCTGCTCCTCCTGCCCGCCCGCTGACAAGCTCCTTGCCGAGCTCGCCGGAGATCCCTCGCTTGTGGCGATGAGCGTACCCATCGATTACTGGGACTATCTCGGCTGGAAGGACACCCTCGCCGATCCGCGCAATACGGCGCGTCAGAAGGGCTATGCCCACGTGCGCGGCGACGGTCAGGTCTATACGCCGCAAGCCGTCATCAACGGCAGCATTCATGCTTTGGGGAGCGATCGAGCAGCGATCGAGCACGCGATTGAAAAAGCGCGCGGGAGCGGCCCCGGGTCACTGTTGCCTGTGCGGCTGGCAGTCGGCGATGGGCGCATTACTCTCGACCTGCCGCAAGCGCCCGATGGTCCCGCCGAAGCATGGTTATGCGGATTGAGCAAGGCGGCCACGATCGTCATCGGCCGCGGTGAAAACAAAGGTCGCACCATCACCTACCACAATGCGGTGCGCCGTTGGGTGAAGCTCGGCGACTGGAGCGGACGCGCAAGATCGTGGAGCATCCCCCTGCAGACCCTTGCTGGCGAGGGGATCGATGAGGCCGCGGTCCTGCTGCAGGTCGGTACAAGCGATAGGCCGCGCGCCATTCTCGGCGCAGCTCTGACGGCTTTGCGGTAGTCGGGTTTCAGGCGTCAGGTATCAGGCTTGCGCACGTCAAGCTCATCTGACTCCCTGATTTCCTATTCCTGATCGCGGGCAGACCGGCCTGAGGCAACAGTCCCCGATTCCGTTTGCAGCTTGGCGCGTGCTCGTGGAATTTTCCGTTGAACAGCTCCTGATATTCGAATGACAGACGACGCAGCACAGAGAACGCAGCAGGCGAGTTCCACATCAGTTCTCTGTCTTCGATCGTCGGTCGTCTGTCTTGCCCCTCTGTCTTGCCCCTCTGTCTTCCCTCCTCTGTCGTTCGTTGTCCAAATTCCCCCTTGCCGATGCCATCATACGGCGCAATCATCGTGATCCGATCCGATCACCAGGGAGGCGCCGATGAGCAATGGCGATGCTGAATCAAGCGAGTTTCACGGGGGCGAGGCTGCAGCTCTCGCCCCCGCGGCTCGCGTGACCTTCGACCGGCGCGAGCTTAGTCGTATTCTCGGCCTCTATGGCCGCAAGGTCGCCGCCGGCGAATGGCGCGACTATGCCATCGATTTCCTCCGCGACCGCGCGGTGTTCTCCGTTTTCCGCCGGGCCAGCGAAGTCCCGCTCTATCGCATCGAGAAAAGTCCGAAGCTCGCGCGCCGGCAAGGCGCCTATAGCATCGTGTCGGCAACCGGTCTCATCGTGCGACGCGGGCACGAGCTCGACCGCGTGTTGCGGGCGATCGACAAATCGCTGAGTGTCGTCAACGCGTGACGTGGACATCACGGCGGGGATGCGGCGCCCTCGCCGAGCGGCCGCTGCATCAACACCGTATCGAGCCAGCGGCCGAACTTGAATCCGACATTCTCGAACGTGCCCACCATGCGGAAACCGGCCGCACGGTGGAGCTCGACCGAGCCAGCATTCGCGGTGTCGCCGATCACCGCAATCATCTGCCGGAATGCGCTTCGCTCCGCCTCGACGATCAGCCGAACCAGCAGCGCGCGGCCAAATCCCCGCCGCACCGACTGCGGCGCGACGTAGACGGAGTTCTCGACGGCAAAACGATAAGCCGGCCGGGCGCGATAGGGCCCAACATAGGCATATCCCACTATGGCGTCGTCGAGCTCCGCAACGAGATAAGGGTGGCCGCTCGCGCGCAGCGCGTCGTAGCGCCGTCGCATCTCGACTTCATCGGGCGGATCGAGCTCGAAAGATGCGGTTCCGTAGCGCACCGCGTGCGCGTAGATGCCGGTGATGGCGGCGATGTCAGCCGGCTGGGCTTGGCGGATCGAGGGAAGCATCAGGAAGGACAATGGAGGAGAGAGAGACAGAACAGGCCGCAGAAATAACGCCTTTTTTCTTCTCTGTCCTGCGTCGTCTGTCGTCTGTGCTCTGAAAAAAAAGCCCCGGCCAACCGGCCGGGGCGCAGGACGCAAACTGCGCTTGGGCTTCAGCGGCGATCGCCGAGAAAGCGCAGCATGAACAGGAACAGGTTGATGAAGTCGAGATAGAGCGTCAGCGCGCCCATCACGGCTTTGCGGCCTACAACGGTGCCGTCTTCCTGCGGAACATACATTTCCTTGATCTTCTGGGTGTCCCAGGCGGTGAGGCCCGCGAAGATCAGCACGCCAGCGGCCGAGATTACGAAATCGAGGCCGCTGCTCTTGAGGAACATGTTGACTACCATGGCGATGATCAAGCCGATCAGGCCCATGGTCAGGAACGAGCCGATGGGAGATAGATCGCGCTGGGTCGTGTAACCGTAGAGACTGAGCGCGCCAAATGATGCCGCCGAGATGAAGAAGACGCGCGTCACCGAGGCGCCGGTATAGGCCAGAAAGACCGACGAGAGCATGAGCCCGAGCAACGCCGCATAAACCATGAAGAGGGTGAATGCAGTCGACGGGTTGAGCGAGCCGATGCGCCAGCTGATGAGGAACACCAGCCCAAGGGTGCCCAAGAAGAGCACAATGGTGGCCGGTCCGCTGTAGATCATCTGACCGAACGGGGTGAGCGCCAACCGCCCGGCGGACTCCGTCACTGCCGCATTGAAAGTGAGCCAGGAGGTGATGCCGGTGAGGGCTACTCCCATGGCCATGTAGTTGTAGATGCGTATCATGTAGGCGCGCAGGCCCTCATCGATCGCGATTGCCCGGCCCGCACCGACGCCGCCTCTCGCAGCAGCGTAGTTCCGGTCGAAATCCGACATGGAATTTCCCTCTCTGTCATTTCGGCCAAGAGGCCGAATTCGATGGCGCCCCACCGGCAGCCCGGCTGGCGTCTGATGCGCAAAATCTAATGCGGGAATTGTTCCAGCGCCAGATGGCATAAATGAGATTCCTTAATGCCTTCCGTTCCCGCTGCCCTTAATAGAACATGAAATTTTGTCCAGATTCAGAGGTTGCGGAGCACGGGTGCGGGCTTTTGTCCCAGCGCCCTGTAGGTGCCGATGAGCCCGATGACAACCGTCGCGACAACGGCGGAGGCGCAGCACGCCACCAGGGGCCAGGGCAGCCAGAGGAACGGCAGATTCATGATCCGGGCAATCACGTAAGCTCCTGCCGCCGATCCCGCGGCTACGCCGAGGATCGCGGTGGCAAGTCCAAGCGCGGAGTATTCCATCGCATAGGCGCACACTAGCCGCATGCGGGTTGCACCCAGGGTCTTGAGGATGACCGCCTCATAGACGCGGCGCCGATGCCCGGCAGCGAGCGCTCCCGCCAGTACCAGCACAGCGATCACCAGCGTCAAGGCGCTCGCAACCCGAATTGCGAGGACCAGATTGGTCACGGTCTGCCCCACGGTGTCGAGCACGTCGCGCACGCGCATCGCCGTCACCGCCGGAAAGGCATCGGCCACAGCCTTCAGCAGCGCGACCTCCTGCTCGCCGCCGCCTCTCTCATAGGTGAGCGTAGCGATGTACGAATTGGGAGCGCCACGGAATGTATTGGGCGAGAACACCATGACGAAATTGATGCCGAGGCTTTGCCAATCCACCGTGCGCAGGTTGGCGACGGTGGCGGTGAGATTGCGGCCGAGCACGTTGACGGTAACGGTATCGCCGAGCTTGAGGCCGAGCCCGTCGGCAATGCGTTTCTCGAAGGAGACGAGCGGCGGACCGCGATAGTCCGCGCTCCACCATTCTCCTGCGACGAGGCGCGAGCCCGCCGGCACCGAATCCGCGTAGGTGAGGCCGCGGTCGCTCTGCAATGCCCAGGCCGCCTCCGGCGCTGCCTTGATCTGCCCTGCCGGAATGCCGTTCGCCGCCACGATGCGTCCGCGGAGCATCGGCACCTGCGACAGCGTGGCCCCGGATGCGTTGGCGCGCACGAACGTATCGAACTTCTCTCTTTCGGCTGAGGGAATGTCGATGAAAAAGAAGCTCGGCGCCTTTTCCGGCAGCGCGGCCAGGAACTGCCGGCGGAGATTTCCATCGATTGCGATCACCGCGACGAGGAGGGTGAGGCCAAGACCCAACGAAAGTACAATGCTGGGGGTGAGCGCACCCGGCCGATGGATGTTCGCGATGGCGAGCCGAACGACGGGCGAGCGCAGGTGCGGCAGTCGGCGCGCCAGGAGCATGATGAGCGCCGCCAAGGCGTGCAGCAGCACGAAGGCGGCGCCAGCGGCGACCACGAAAATTACGGCAATCCGCCGATCGTAGGCGAGCGCCACCGCGACGCCTGCAAGAGCTCCTGCAACCAGCACGGTCGCCACGATGTAGCGTGGGGACGGGCGGCGCCAGTCGCCGCTGACCTCGTCGCGGAACAACGCAGAGACCGGCACGTTCTGCGCACGCCCGAGCGGCCAGATCGCAAAGGCGAGGGCCGTGAGCAGCCCGTAAAGCAGCGCCACAACAAGATCGGCGGGATGCAGCGCGGGGGCGAGCGGCAATGGCAGCACACCACCCAGTCCCCAGGCCACAAAGAAGGGCAACGCGGCGCCGATGAGCAGCCCCGGAATGGCTCCGAACCCGGCAAGCGCCAGCACTTGACAGAGATAGATGGCAAACACGCGCGCGCCGGTGGCGCCCAGCGACTTCATCACGGCGATCGCTTCCCAGCGCCGGTCCATATGCGCCTTGACCGCGTTGGCGACGCCCACACCGCCAATCAGCAGCGCGGTCAAGCCGACGAGGGTGAGGTATTGCGTGAAGCGCTCGACATTGGCCGCCAGCGAGGGCGACGCGTTGGTGCGCGAGCGAATCTCCCAGCCGGCTTCCGGCAGTTGCGCCTGCGCGGCGGCAGTCGATGCCCGCACGTCCGAATCGGCCGCGTGCGTTGCGGGGAGCCGCACGCGATAGTGCCAGCGCACCACGCTGCCGGGTTGAACAAGCCCGCTTGCATGCAAGGCTGCTTGGCTGATCAGCAGGCGGGGGCCGAAGCCTATTCCGCCGCCCAGCTTGTCGGGCTCGGATTGAAGCACCGCGCGCAGAACCAACGTGGCGGAGCCGAGGCTGATTCGCGCCCCAAGCGGCAGACCAAGCCGCACCAGGAGCGCGGGATCTGCAGCAGCGCCGAACGCCCCGTCGCGTTGCGCGAGCGCATCCGTCAGCGGCTGCGCCGGATCGAGCACAACCTGCCCGTAGAGCGGGTAAGAGGCATCAACCGCCTTGACTTCGACGAGCGCCGCGCCCGCGTCTTGCGCGCGCGCCATGGCGCGCATGGTGGCGGCGGACGAGACGCGGCCCTGCCGCTCCAGAAAGGCGCGCTCAGCCGCGCCGGCCTCGCGCAGGCTCAGCGAAAACGCGAGATCGCCGCCCAGAATGACCCGTCCTTCGCGCGCGAGCCCATCGAGTAGGCTCGACGCGACCGAGCGCACGCCCGCGATGGCCATGACTGCGAGTGCCATGCAGGCGATGAGCACGTAAAAGCCGCGCAACCCGCCGCGCATCTCGCGCGCAGCCATGCGCAGCGGCAGCAACAGCGCTCCGCGCACACGCGCAGGCCGTGTCCACAGCACAGACGCATACGTCATGCCTTCGCCGCCTGGAGGCTCGGTTCAGCCTCGATACGCCCGGAGCGCAGCCGGATTACGCGATCGCACCGCGCCGCCAGCGCCGCATCATGCGTGACGAGCACGAGCGTGGTGCCGCGCTGGCGGTGCTTTGCGAACATGAGCTCGATGATCTCCGCGCCGGTAGAATCGTCGAGATTGCCGGTGGGCTCGTCGGCGAGGAGGATCGCGGGATCAGGCGCCAGCGCGCGGGCGAGCGCGACCCGCTGCTGCTCGCCACCCGAGAGCTCCGCCGGATAATGCCGCAGGCGCTCGCTCAAGCCGACCGCGTCAAGCTCGCGGGCGGCGCGCTGGTGCGCGTCAGCCGCACCGGCAAACTCGAGCGGCACGGCGACGTTCTCAATTGCGGTCATGGTGGCAATGAGATGAAAAGATTGAAACACAATGCCGATATTGCGGCCGCGGAAAAGGGCGAGTGCATCCTCATGGAGCGCGCCCAGTGCCTTGCCGGCGATTACGACCGTACCGGCACCGGGGCGTTCGAGCCCGGCCATCACCATGAGCAGCGTCGATTTGCCTGAGCCGGATGGCCCAATGAGGCCGATCGCCTCGCCGCGTCCTATATGAAGGTCGATGCCCTTGAGGATGTGCACGCGGCCCGCCCCGCGGCCGAGCGATAAATCGACGCCCGCAAGCGCGATGGCGTCTCCCGTCCGCCCTGACCAAGAGGTGTCCTGCATGTGGGCTCGCTCTTTGCTGCGTTTGCTGGGCGCCGTTGCGGCGCCCCGGTCATATTGGGATTGGGGTGCCGCAGTCCATATGCCGGGGCGCGCGGCCCAAGCGGCTTTCGCTCTCTTGGCTTTCGCTCTCTTGGCTTTCGCTCTCTTGCTTTATCCTCCGGCACATGCCGACGCTACGAGCGCGGGGGAGCGGCCGGTGCGCATTGTCGCACTCGGAGATTCGCTCACTGCGGGTCGCGGCTTGCCGTTCGATGCCGCTTTTCCGGCGAAGCTTCAATCCGCGCTCAACGCCAAGGACCGTGCGGTTGAGATCGTCAACGCCGGTGTCTCCGGCGACACGGCCTCGGGAGCGCTTGCGCGCCTCGACTGGTCGGTGCCGGAAGGTACGGATGGGGTGATCGTGGAGCTCGGAGCTAACGACATGCTCCTTGGCATGGATCCGAAGGTCACTCGAAATGCGCTTGAGGAGATTGTGCGACGGCTGAGCGCGCGCGGCACCGTGGTCCTTCTCGCCGGCATGCGCGCGGCGCCAAATCTCGGTGCGGACTATGCTGGCGCCTTCGAGGCCATCTATTCTGATATTGCCGCCAAGTACGACGTCCTTCTCTATCCGTTCTTCCTCGACGGCGTCGTCGCTAACCAGAAGCTCAATCAGTCGGATGGGATTCATCCCACATCGGCCGGCGTCGATGTGATCGTCGCGCGCATCCTGCCCAAAGTGGAAGAGCTCCTCGCGCGCATCAGGCAAAAGCATGATTTGAGATAGTTTCTGAGTATTTGCGTTATACGACCAGACCAGCGATCGGATAGTGGCATGCCTCGCCTGTTCACCGGTATCGAGATCCCTCCCGAGATCGCGCAGTCACTCGCCACGTTGCGCGGCGGCCTTCCCGGCGCTCGCTGGATCGAGCCCGAGAACTACCATGTGACCTTGCGCTTTATCGGCGATGTGGACGATGCCCTCGCACGCGAGATCGTCTCGCTGCTCACTCGCGTGCGGCGGCCCTCCTTCGAAGTGCGCCTTGAGGACCTCAAAGCGTTCGGCGGCCGCACCCCCCGGGCCGTGGTGGCGACGCTCGGACGGACAGCGGCGGTGATGGAGCTGCAAGCCGAGCACGAGCGCCTGATTCAGCGGGTAGGACTCGAGCCCGAGGGACGCAAATACATCCCGCACGTCACGCTCGCGCGGCTACGCGAATCATCGAGTCGGGAAGTCGCGGATTATCTCGCGTTGCGTGCGCTGTTTCGCTCCGCTCCATTCAAGGTGTCACGTTTCGTGCTGTTCTCTGCGCGCAATTCGGTCGGCGGCGGACCGTATGTCGTAGAGGCGGCCTACCCTCTATCAGGTGACGGACGACAGACGACGGAGGACGGACGAAGATCGGAAGAATCTTGGTCGTAATCGTCGATTAGCGATCCGATCCGTCCTCTGTCCTCTGTCCTCTGTCCTCTGTCCTCTGTCCTCTGTCCTCTGTC
>C688J35102_120989532_pt1 | contig 11770 bp, 17 predicted proteins | sample HopSoiMetagenom2_FD_35102 | JGI IMG/M metagenome (IMG submission 35102)
CTCATATGCTTTGCATATCCACCTATCTCATCTCCACATCTCTTGCAGACTTGGCTGTCAACTATCATAACTGTTTTGTTTAACATATTTGTTTTATTCATTTCTACATGTATATTGAACATACATATTAATATACTTTGTGTTACATTGTTCTATAATAATCATTAGCAACTTAGATGTATTACTCTGAGGTAATAATAGTAAGAGGATAAAGAATGAGGAGAAGAGTACAGATACTTCAGGCCGGCACGGCCAACGACTTGACAAATAAGATTAATGACTTTCTACATGTATTGGAAGAAGTACATGGTCAGGACTTGATGGACATTGAAATGCAATATCAGAGTGGTAGTGCTGGACTTGGTGTATTAATATGTTACAAGTTTGCCGGAGAGTTACAACCATCAGACTTGGCAGAAGGTGGAGAGATATCTAGATAATGACTTATAGAAAAACTCAGGTGACTATAGTCCACGGGCATACCCCGGAAGAGTTAGCAAAGAGGATTACATTAAAACTAAAGAGTCTACCTATCAGGTATAACGGTCAAGGTTACAAGTTGGAGTCGGTTGAATCAATGGCTGACGGTGAAGGTGGATATGTCTCCTTTGTCTTGTACTCGTACGATGCCCCCGGCGATATTGATTTTTTTCCTCAAGGTCCAGAAGGTATTGAAGAGTAATGACTGACAAAACAGATAAAGAAGACAGTATCCGCCCATTCGTACTTGATTCGTTGAAACAGTTGGTTAAGGATGGACTAGTCGAGAAGGTGATAGTCGATGGTGAAGAAAGATATATGATAACAGAAGCCGGTATGAAGTTGGCCGCGATGAACAGAAGGAAGCGACTAGTATAATCTTCTATACTTATCATGCAATAAGTATATTAAGATGTATATGTAATAGACATGTAATGAATCAAATAATAAGAAATGAAACGAAGATGATAGCAATAGTAGCAGTCTTGGCAGCGGTAATCGCCGGCGGGATGTCTACAAGTCCAGCATACGCAGCAAGCGGATACGATAGAGGATATTCAGACGCAGTATGTGACGCAAGCAATTGTCATGGTCATGGATACGATCCAAGTTGTCCATCCGATCATAGCGATGATTTCTGTAGTAATTACAGCAGTGGGTATCAAGCAGGATGGAGTAGTGGATCATCAGGCAGTAGTAATAGTGAAGGCGCGGCAATCGGCGGCAATAAAATCAACGGTGACAGAAACATAGTTACTCAGCAGATAATACAACAACAGAACTCAGGTAATGGAAGACACTTCAGTGGAGATAATAACGATGGTAATAGCGGCAGTGGTCAACTACCAAGATGTAAGATACTCTGTCTAGGTGTTCAGTGATAATAATGAAGGACATGATTGAGAACAAAGACAGATTGGTAATACTTGACAGTAAAAGTATGGAAGCAGACCCTATCAATAAAGATATGGCATTTGAGGATTATGTGACTGATACACTACAAACTGGATACAAACAGGTGAGCCTTGCAGTAGATGGTGGTATACAATATGCGTTTATTGTATACGATAATAGTAAGTGGGAATAGAATCGCGGACGAAGTGAGTGAGTAAAAAAATGCAATACATATATCTATACAATGGTGGTAGAAATGGAAAATGTCTTCACAAAAATGTTATACAAAAAAGTTCTGTCGGATATGTTACAAGGTAATAGAGTATGATGAGTCTTATCGCCGGTTTCGTAGGGGTAACAAAGAGAAACGATATGTGCATGACTCTTGCTATGTATCCCGCCGGGAACAGAGAATCGATAGACAGTATATGTGGATCCGTGTATTACAGAAGGCAGCATTATGTGAATACTATACTGAGAGAAATAGGTTGAAGATGATTAACAGTTGACAGAAGACTACACAAGAATACGAAATGGCCTAGCAATTACTAGGTTTCAGTCTGGTAAGATAGTGTATGATGAGAAAGAAGATTGCTGGACAGTACCATCACAGACTGATTTAGGTAGGGTATACCATGTCTTCCATTCTACTAGAAAGGGATGGATCTGTACTTGTATGGACTATGTACAGAATATAAGCAGACAGCAGAATAGAAAGTGTAAACATATCTGGGCCGTAGCAGCAAAACTGAGGGATTCGCCAGCGATATCAAATGAGTGAAATATTCAGTACAGTAGCCCCGTATGCCGGCTCACTGGTGTTCGGCGGTGTGATAGGGTTAGCGGTAGGATGGTTCATAAAGAAAGCATTAAAGATCATTCTGCTGTTGGCCGGCGGTCTGTTCGTACTATTCATAGCAGCAGCATACTACAAAGTGATAATAATAGACTGGCATAAGATACAACAGAAATCAAATGAGATAGCGCAACAAGGGTTGACTACAGTTACAAACGCACTTAACAGTACAAATAATGAGATGTCAGCAGCAGGACTTAATCATATAGACGCAACATATCCTATCTTTGGTGTGGTTGGCTTTCTGCCGGCGTTTGCCGTGGGATTCATGAAGGGATGAATAATATAGTAGACTAAACTAGAAAATATGATGCGACAGGTTACAGAAAACGCCGGCGAAGAATACCTCGCAATAATAAAGTCAGTACAACTAGAAAGATACTCAAGACTGAGAACCGGATTACATGGTTCTGACATTTTGTACTGTATGAGACAAGCAGTTAAAGGAAAGTTAGAAAAGTCGCCGGGCTTGTCGGATACAGAATCATTTTACTTTTTTAGAGGAGAAGCAATCCACCTAGCATTAGAAAAGATATTTGGTGATTATGACAAGAAAAGATTCCTAACAGAACAAACATTTGCACGAAACGATATGACATTTACTCCAGATGTTATTGATATTAAAAAAAATAGGATAATTGAAATAAAAACAACAGATACTAACCTGTTAGATAAGCCCTGGTCTTCTAACAAATTACAATTAAAGAGGTATATGGCTGTAACTGGTATACCAAGTGGAATAATTATTTACTTATTGCTGAGAAATCCTGCAAAACCATATCTATATTTTGAGTATTTTATGCTAGATAGTGAAAGAGATAAGGTATTAGCAGACATAGATCAACAAGTAGAACAGGAAAAACGTGCAATAAATGAGAAAAATCCTGATCTAGCATGGGATATTATTGAGAATCCATTTGAAAATTGGAAGTGTTATAGCCCGAAAAACCCTGCAAATGCCTGTCCATACCTCGAAGAATGTAAGAAAAGGCACCATTTGTAGTGACTTTACACCAAAAGTAACCACTTTTTGGGGTACGTGGCGCTGCCGTAAGCGAAATTAGCCCCTAGAGGACCGTCGGAGGAGCCTGCTTATCTCTGGTAGCCCGGTTTTATTAAACATTTAATCTTCGCGTAAACTCTCCATTTTATTAGAAAATTAATTAGTTTAGTATTTCTGCCTAAACGTTAAATATCGTCACTATACATAGAATCACATAGAAGTATTATGAGTAACAATATTCTAGAACAAGAGAAGGAAGTTACTATCAAGATACCCGTGAAAGACTACCTGTTTGCCGGCGATATGGGCAAATATTTGTATGTACAGGGAGTAATACCGGGGCCAACAATAGAGGACTTTACCAGACAAGCATTCTATTTTTACATTAATGCAATGGGTAGGCAGTTAGGACAAAAGCCGATTCCCTACCCTACGCAAGTTCAACCTGATGTACAGATTCAGGTTCCTCCTAATACTCAGGTAGATATACAGCCCCAACCTCAGCCTCCAGGCCAACCTCAACAAAGAACTCTATTCCCTCAGTCAATTCAACAACAAGAACAGGAGGAAAAGAGTGAGCTAGACATGTCCATAGACGAAATGTTTGAGAAAACAATGTCAAGTAATATGGAAGAAGAGATGGCTAGGATTCGCCGGTTTTCCGGGGCAGGTCAGAATATCGGTCAACAGAAGCAAGGGAGTGCTCAATAACGGCTTCTCATAATAATACTAGCAAAATTAAGGACGCCGCCGATCCTAAGGTAAGAGAAGAAGCCATTCTTTCGGCTAGATATATCAAAGCCCTAGCAAATAACGATCAAGGTCTTTCTTTAGAGGAAGTTGCCAAATCTATAGGTGTTCCCCCGGAGGCAGCACAGAAAATCTTGAATGACTTTAGACATTTACTTATTGCTGATTCAGTATCGCCGGACTTTCCTTCAAGGATGGTTGCTGCTCTTAATCGACCTTTGCCGCCAAATGGTACTAAGTTACCAACCGGCGAAATAGTCGAACGATTAACGTTTGAAGACGTTGAAGCACTCAGATTTCTTGCTAAGGGTGACCCTGCTATGAAAAAAGTTATGAACCAGAGTTATGTAAGAAACTTACAGGACAATAATATGTACAATAGTTCTAGTGAAAATAATAATAACAATAATCGAACATATCCGAATCCATATGGACAGCCTAACTTCGCCGGCAATCCGGCTATGATGGGTATGGGCGGCGGTCAAGGAATGGGAATGGGAATGCAAGGTATGGGCGGTCAAGGACAGCAAACCCAGCAGATGGGTGACGAAGACGATGATGTAGCGTTAATGAGGATGATTCTTGAAAATAACTTCAACCCTAGACCTCATATTGTGAATCGTTTTTGTGAGATGTTTCGCCGGTTTAAGCATATCTGGCTTGCTCAGCCTCACAAACTTCTAGCAACTTTGAAAGCGAATTTCCAACCTTCAGCCGGCGAAACGGCTTTCATGATGTATATGGATATGAGAGGTCAGACTATTGGAGGAGATGACCCTGCTTCTCTTTATAGGCTGACAGGAGCTTCTCAATATTCACCGCAAAGTCCTGGATTAGCCGGAATGGCGGCTAGTATGGGTACTGGCGGCGGTATGGGAGGAATGGGCCCCGACTTTGCTGCAGGTGCGGGTGTAGGCAATTCCTATGGCAGTCAATATGCCTACGGGTATGGCTATCCGCCTGGAAGTGCTCCCACCAGAAGGGAAATGATGGAAATGGAAGAAGAAAGAGCATTCAATCGAAAGATGGACAGAATGATGAAGATGCAGACTATGATGTCCATGAATGCTATGACTCGTAACTCAATGAGTCCTGGTATGGGCGGCGGTATGATGGGAGATCCCAATTACCCTGGTGCTAAGGAGTTACATGAGGTAGTCGATCCCAACACGGGAAGAGTAGTACAAAGATATTACACTTCGCCGGCGATGAACCCCAATCCACAAGACCAATCTTCACTAAAAATGTTAGAGATTATGGGTCAACAGAATACCACTCTGTTAGGAAGGTTAACTCAACCAGACCCTATCATAGGCAATATCACTAGTAAAATCTTCGAGGCCTCGATGGATAAAGCCGATTCCATGAAACAGATGTCGCAAATGATGGAAGTTATGAATAATATGCGTCAGGCTGCAGGTGTTGGCGGGCCGTCTGACCCTGCTTTAGGCGCTCAATCCATCAAGATTGCTGAGATGAATAACGATATGAAGTTAGCGCTGGCAGAAATGAGATTACAGCATGAGACAAGACAACATGAATGGAATCTGCAATCAGCAGAAGCAGCAAGGGCAGAAGAAAATACACAAACCTTTTTCAAACTAGCGCAAGAGATGGGCGGGCGAATTATCGGACCTTTCGTTGAAAAGATTGCTTCAGGCTACGCTGCGAAAATGGGACTCGGTGCAGCGCAAGATCAAGCAATGCAGCAAGCCGCGGGAGCAATGCCCCCTCAACAACAACAGGTTATGATGGTTGACCCGGCCCAATTACAGATGTATAACCAAATGTTACAATCAGGAATGGATGAATCCGGCGTCAGGCTTTCTCCTTCTCAGATCGAGACTTTGAAAGCAGAGAGAAGGCATATGATGACACAAATAAAAAATATGCAAAAGCAACAACAGCAATTAGAAGAAGAGATGAGAAAGGCACAAACAGCAAACCATCATGCACACGAATCCCAACCCCAAAGCGAATCATCAGTACAACAGCAACAGATCCCAACAGCACAATCACAAACCGAATTGATAACATCTGCTAGTGATGAGGAATTGGACAGTGTAATAAGGGATGCGGCTGCTGCTAACTCACAAAGAGAAAATATTGTTGCTCAGATAATGGCAGAAAAGGCTCGCCGGGCACAGGGTCAAACTCAGACAGTCCATACAGCTCACGTTGAGCAGACAGAAGAAGAACCATCAGGCTATGCAACTATAACCGCTAATGTATTTAGACAAAGAACACAAACGCCAGTTTCACAACAAGATGTTATGATTGCAGAAAGGCAGATGTATGGTGTTCCAGAGAGACTACAACAAAAACAACAACCAATTCCAATACAGGCGGCAGAACAGGAGGAAGAAGATGATGGCCTTCCTAGTAATGTAGCAATGCCTAAGAATTTGGGTGCTCAGATGGATGAACAGACAGGAAGTGTTGCTGTAGTTGGCGCGGGCGGGATAAAAGACCAAAGACCAAAATCACAAGAAGAAGAAGCAGCGATGATGTATGGATATGGTCAACCTATGACATTTAATGCTCCAAAGACAGAGGATGATAATATGCTAGGACAAACTGGGAAGAAAACTAATTTGCCGGCGGAGTTATCAATACGAGAAGACGAAGAGACTGAAAGCGAAAATAAAGAGGATGAAGAGGAAGAATAATCCTCTAAAATAACCTAAGGCGTCGATCTTAAAGCTCCTATCGTCTTTGGTGATTCTCTTGGTAGATCTACCATTGAGTTAGCTTGACCGCCTCCCTCTACTAAAGGTAATAACCTGTTCAGTTGTGCGTTTGCTGTATCTGCTCTATCTTTCCAATACGTCAAATCCTTATCTTTATCCTCTAATAATTTCTTTGCTTCTGGTGATAGATTAGTTACTACACTGGCTATTGTTTCAAGTTCGCCGGATTGTTCTGCTGTCTTTTGTGCAAATGCTGTTGCCAGTTTGCCTACTGCTTCTGAATCGCCGGCGATGCGCTGTATTCTCTCATCATGTGAACTTGCTTTTATTTTGGCAGAAACTGAGGCAACTAAAGCCCCAATTGTACCAATCGCTGCTGATACTGCTACTATTAATGCTGTCAGATCTCCTACTGAAGATGACTGCATCAATAATGATCCGAATTCAAACATATTTTATTCTATACGATAATTCTTATATTCGACTTAATAACTTTGTTCTAGTAATAATAAATATGGTAATAGTTTCTGCTGAAAATGAGCCTATTAGAGGACACCGCGAGTTAATAGTAGAAAAGTATTTAGATAAATTAGGTATTACTTACAAGGCTAATCCCGTTTACTGTTTTCGATGTAAAGATTATTTTCCATATGGTAAGAGAGACTTGCCGGAAAAGTGCCCAATAGGTAGTCACCAATTCAGTGAAAGAGGTGAATTCTGTATTCCTGATTTTGTTTTGCTTAATCCTGTGTATTCGCCGGCGACTTCTGAATACGAATTATATATAAGAGGAAATAGGAAACTCAGGTCGAAGCCTATTGCTGTGATAATGGTTAATGAAGCCATACATTATAAGAATAAAAGGAAGATGAGTCAGTTGGCCGGGCAGGTCAGCCAGTTCCTAGATATGGGTATAGCAGTATTTCCTATCTCAGAAGAAGAAATAGACAAGGCTTCCGAGCTGCAATTGACGGGGATGATGTATTATATCTCACATGCTGCAAATAATCGTACCATGTTTGAGTATTACAAGGACACTAATGAATTCAAAGAAAAAACTGCATCTTTCTACGTAAAATGCGGCCGATAGACCAAATAATTCAAGGTTCGGCCTTAGACGTTCTAAAGGGATTAGAAAATGATTCAGTTGATTGTTGTATTACCTCGCCACCATATTGGGCTTTAAGGGACTATAAAACAGAAGGACAGTTAGGTTTAGAGCCCACGTTTAACGAATACCTGGATAGACTTATAGAAATATTTAGAGAGGTTAAGCGTGTGACAAAGGGTGCTATCTGGGTTAATATTGGGGATACATATGCCAATAACGGCGGGGCCACACAACCACATAGAAACCACTCAGGGCCTATATGGAGTAATGAGAGGAGTCAGCCTTCTCGAATGGCCGCTAAACTGATAAGACCTCCAAGCACTGGAATACCAGATAAATCTCTAGTCGGTATACCAGAGCGCTTTGCCATAAGGATGACAGATGAACTAGGATTAATCAGGCGCAATACTATCATATGGCACAAGCCGAATTGTATGCCGTCTAGTGCGCGCGATAGGTTCACCGTAGACTTTGAGTATCTTTATTTCTTTACCAAGTCATCCAAGTATTACTTTGAGACACAGTATGAATCCTTAGCCGAGGCTACTATTGATCGTAATAAATATTCGCGTCAGCGTTGGCCGACAAGCGGAGATGAGTATACCTCTCATATATCGAATACAAATTCATTAGGCCGTATAAAGCGCTGTGTCTGGCGCATTTCCACCAAGCCGTTTAGCGGTGCGCACCCTGCAGTATTTCCACCAGACCTGATAGAGACTCCTATCAAGGCCACATGCCCTGAACAGATATGTAACAAATGCGGTAAGGGTCGTAGACTAGTCTACGAGGAGGCAAGAATAAACACAAGGCCTGGGCTTGATGTTTTGAAAGCTAAATCTGGAACCGAGTTAGATCCTAACCAGAGTTTACACACCTCAGACCTATCCAAATATAGACAACAGATAGTTAGGAATGCGTATATACTGACTAATTGTGGCTGTGGAGCGGGCTTTCATCCTGGTATTGTATTAGACCCATTCTGCGGCGCAGGCACAACGGGCCTAATTGCTAAACGATTAGGCCGGAATTATCTAGGCATTGAGTTAAATCCGGAGTATATCGAACTCGCCGGCGAACGTCTTAAATCAATCCAAAAACCAGATAGTAAACAGAAGATGATTACAGATCAATCTTTCCTAACAGTTAAATTGAATAGTACAGAATAATGTTCTGACAAAAAATGAGTCAACAAAACCAATATAAAAAAAACTGGGTAAAAAAGGACCCAAACGCGTTAGGAAAGGTAACATGGTGTTTTAGGGAATGTGGAGGATGGATTTACTTTGATCCAACAGTAGATAAGGCAAGTTCAGGAAAAATGATACCGTATGACGTTTTTACCGGGGAAAAACACGATTGCCCGCGGTCTGAAAGAAGCCAGAACTATAATGCAAATCATCAGCCAGTTGAACAACCAGAAGACATACCGGGTAATGTTATAGATGCATATAACCAAAGGAAGAAAGAACATAAGGAGAAACTCGCCGGAACGGTGAAAGAAATGCCTCTTGAGGCTACTATGAACGGTCAGGCGGCAGTAGCAGCACCGGCCGGCGGTATGTACACAGAAAGACAACATAACGAAATTATAGCAATGCATGGATTAACTCAAAAGTTATTAGGAGAAATAAGAGATTATTTGGAAATAATGGCTAATGCTGTTAAACCAGGTCCTTCTATGATAATGACACCAGATATCCCGCCGGGGGCTACGTACGAACCAAACGGGATGTTAGGTAATCTAAAGGAAGAATATGATAAGAAGCAAGCAAGTATGGCTGAACAAGTTGCCGCTGATATGCATAAAACGACTGAAGAGTTCGCGGGCGAACAGAAAGAACTATCACCTAGTCAGGCTCAACCAAACGAAGAAGAAAGTAAAGAATACAAGGAATACATAAAGGAAATGGAAGAACGAAATATGGCCTGAGCTTGATAGAAATGTCCGGCGAATATAGTAAGATTGAAGAACTCCTTACCTCTATTTTATACGAATTGGAAATTGTGAACGGATATTTGAAACTAATGTTTCACGAATTTCATGATAATAGTAATAATAAGAAGAAGAAGACAGTAGTACCACAACCGGTATCTAGTCCATCAAGGCCGGTACCAAACCAATCCGGGGAAGATGACTACAATCCCCGGCGATATCAAAGGAAGGAAGAAGAAGATAATAATGTACACTGAAGCAGAACACGCATTATCAGAAACTCGTGAATGTCTATACAAACTAGGTAAGATTATAAGGAAACTAGAAGATGAGAAAGTAAACCTGGAAATAGAGATACAGATACTGAAGGAGAAGGAAGCCCGGGAGCCAAAAGACGGGGATATAGTAGGCTAGCCCCGGCGAGCTGTATCTTTTCCTATTATAACTAATATTACAATATCATTATTACCCTATATACAGAAAAAGGAAGGAACCCTCTTTCAAAGGTTCCCAAGTAAGACAGAATATTTTTGTTGGGTAACGTTGTATTATTCCAGTATAATAAAAACATGCCGTAAAAACGAATATATATTACTATTAGACAGAGAATTAATAAACGTAATTTGTAATACGGAAGGGAATAATGCCGTGTTATAAGTGGATACTGAATTATAACGTATAATAATAAATAATAATAAATAAGATATCGTATTAATACGAAGAATGAAGAAGCGTACGCCAGATCCATGGTCTGAATGGTACATGTATTATGATCCTAATCCAGTACCATACCCAAGAAAGTGTAAGTGTTGTAAGATAGTATTTGACAGGCCTGATAGAGAGAAGGAGTCGAAACATTTGAGAGATTGTTGTTGTGTAACTACACTAAGAACATACCCGGCATTCCTAGACTCAGATAGATGGGTACACGTAGGCTAAAGTAAGTCTAGAGCCAGTGTAGTCTTCTAGTATTAGCAACGTATGCTAGATTATCATGTTGTTTTGCTATTGACATATGTTTATCAGGATTAGTACCACCCATTGATTCTGGCATATGGTTTAACTTACTCCTAAAGTGATATACTACTAATCCACCTACAGCCAAACCTATCATTAAACTAAATATCGACAAGTGCATTCCACTACCACTACCGTTCTGTTGCATATTTGTAATTGTTAATTCTATATAATAAAGTTATAAGAGATTCTACTTCGCCGGGCCTATATTAGTACTAAGAATCCTATGAAACAATGATTCTAATAGAACATGTCGCCGGCGATTCTAGCTAATTTTACTATAGAACAAATAGCGGGGTTGATATAGTTTTTCTGTACTTTATATTGAACCCCCCTTTTATCATTGACACCCTCCCTTGCTTTTTTCCGCGTAAATATATATTGTTTGTTGGCTATTTTCAGCGAAACTTACTAGTACTTTCTTACTCTCAATCCGACAGAAGAATTAATACTAATGCTTAAATCTATCATTTCAGATTATTTAGCAAATATGTCAAGATCAGATCTCAAAACTAAAACCAAAGTTAATGGAAGGAGGTTTACGTTTTTAATTCCAGATAAGCATGAAGAAGCCTTCTGGATATTATATCAGATGGAAAAGATGTACGGTAAACAGGTTAATGACGAGTTATGTCATATGATTATTGATCATTTTTCACAGAAAGGGGGTTTGCCGGCGATACCCCGCTTACATGAGTATTATAGATGTAAGAGGAAGACTGTAGGCGAGATGCACACCCACGGGGAGATCACAGATCAGGAGTTAGCAGATATCTATAAAGGACTAGATGAGATTTTCGCGGAGATACTAGACAGTCCAACACTATTTGAGGTCGTCAAGCGACGAATCTTAGATAAGAAACAAACATAATAGTCTCTTCATTTTTAATAATTAATAGTGATTATAATTGAAGACAGCCAGTCCGGACTCTAATAGTACTACGGAACATTGGAATGGAAGTTATGCCGATATATGGGAATTATTTTTTAGAAATTATCAGAGTTTAGAAGCAGATGCTACTGCGTTAGCCCG
>C688J35102_120989531_pt1 | contig 11765 bp, 5 predicted proteins | sample HopSoiMetagenom2_FD_35102 | JGI IMG/M metagenome (IMG submission 35102)
GTGGCGGCCTTCGTGGTCCGCAAGCTCACCGTCACCGTGGACGGCGCGGGGAAGGAGACGGAGACCGGCGAGTGGGGGTGGGTGCAGCGCGCCGACGGCGCGCACGGGTGGGCGCCGGCCGGCGGGCAGGCGCTGCTGGCCGGCGAGGAGACCATCCCCCTCTTCTCCACCGGCTACACCGGCGCGGGCGGGCTGAAGGGTACGCTGCGCCGCCGCGTCTTCGCCGGGCTGGTGCCCGCCTCGCGGCGCGAGAGCTACGCGAACGCCAGGGAGGCGCCGTCCACCCCACCCACCGGCGTCACCGCCGACGACCCGCGGGTGGTGGACTTCGTGCGCGGGGTGGTGGACCCCTGGGTGGGGCTCTCGGAGTGGTGGAACAGGGCGAAGGGCGAGCCCAACGCGGCGCAGGAGCGCCAGACGCTGGAGTCGAGCTCGGGGCTGGTGGTGCTGGAATTCGCGGAGTTCCTGGACCGCTGGCTGGGGCCCGTGCTGCAGGCGGCGACCAGCGGGAACGGCGGGTCGCTCCCCACCCGGCAGAAGGCGCTCTACGACCGGCTGGCGGGGCAGAAGATGTGGACGCAGGCCAAGACCACGGCCGCGTCGCGCACCTTCGCCCAGGCCATTCGCGACGCGTGGGCGGTGCGCGCCGGCTTCGACGCGCTGCTGACGGGCCCCACGCAGCCGACGGTGCCGGCGGGGTTCTCGCCCGTGGTCTTCCTGGACCCGCTCACCCCCGTCCCCGCGCCCCCGGTCACCTCGCCCCCCACCCCCGCGCCCAACCCGGGACCCGACTTCACCGCGCTGGCGGCGCTGGTCGCTCGCCCGGACGCGAGCTCCAACGTGTTCGACCGGCCGATCGCGGCGCTGGTCCGCGACGCGCTGGCCGAGGCGTCGGCGCCCGCGACGCTCCCGCAGCTCCCGCCCGCCGCGCCGCCGGACCCGCGCGGCGACGACTGGTTCGTGGTGCGCTGCGTCTACCTGCGCCCGCAGTGCGGGAGGCTGGCGCCGCCGGTGGTGAGCGACCGCTCGGAGCGCTTTCGCCTGGCGTCGTTCTTCGAGCCCGAGGCGCCGGCGCGCCAGCTCCGCGTGGCGCTGCCGGTCGACACCAGCCCGGCCACGCTGCGCAAGTACGACCGCAACGTCGCCTTCATGCTGAGCGACCAGCTGCGCAAGCAGATCAGCCGCGCGAGCAGCCTGAAGGGGCTGATGGACGGCGAGGCGGGCGCCGAGGAGGGCGGGCTGGACTTCGCGGTGATCTGCTCGTTCAGCATCCCCATCATCACCATCTGCGCGCTCATCCTGCTGATGATCATCGTGGTGCTGCTGAACATCGTGTTCTGGTGGCTCCCCTTCTTCAAGGTCTGCTTCCCCGTCCCGAAGAGAACCTGACCATGCCGCGCGACACCGTGTTCGGATCGGGGATCTCCTTCCCCATGCGCCTGGGGCCCGACGGCCGGGTGGCCGTGTCGGCCGGCCCGGAGAACATCCGCGAGGCGATCCGCGTGATCCTGCTCACCGAGCCGGGGGAGCGGCTGCAGCGGGCCGAGTTCGGCGGCGGCGCGGGGCGCTTTCTCTTCGAGCCCAACACCGTGGGCACCCGCCGCCGGGTGCAGGAACGCATCGAAGACGCGCTCCGCGCCTGGGAGCCGCGCATCGAGCTGCAGTCGGTGCGCGTGGACGAGGACCCCGACGACCCCCAGGCCGCCGTCGCCACCATCCGCTACCAGCTGGTCGCCAACCGCGCCTCGGAGCAGGTGGCGGTGCGCGTGCAGCTCGCGAGCTGAGCCATGACGCTCCCCGTTCCCCGCATCGACGACCGCGACTACTCGCGCATCCTGGGCGACGCGCTGGCCCGCATCCCGGTGCACACCCCGGAGTGGACCAACTTCAACGAGGCCGACCCGGGCGTGACGCTGCTGCAGCTGTTCGCCTTCATGACGGACAGCCTGCTCTACCGCGCCAACCTGATCCCCGAGCGCAACCGGCTGAAGTTCCTGGAGCTGCTGGGGATCCCGCTGCGCCCCCCCGCCGCGGCGGTGGGCGTGGTCGCCATCGCCAACGACCGCGGCCCGCGCGAGACCGTCACCCTCCCGCGCGAGCTGCAGCTCTTCGCCGGCCCCGTCGGCTTCGTCACCCGCAACGCGCTCGACGTGCTCCCGGTGGAGACGCGCGTCTTCTACCGCGCGCCGCTGCAGCCGGGGAGCGAGGAGGCCACGGCGCAGCGGATGTACCAGCAGCTCTACGGCGACACCGAGCAGGACCCGGCGGCGCTCGACTTCTACCGCACCGTGCCCTTCGACCCGCCGGTGAACGGGGGCCGCATCGGCGCCGTGAGCCTCACCCGGGACGCGGTGGACCGGGCGCTCTGGATGGCGCTGCTGCTGCGCCCCGCCGAGGGCGAGCCCAGCGCCGGGCTGCGCGACGAGCTGCGCGCGAAGATCGCCGGGAAGACGCTCACCCTGGGCTTCGTTCCCGCCTGGGACGGGAGCCGGCGGGTGCTGCGCCCCGGCGGCGCGCCCCCGCGCCAGCCCCCCACCCTCTCCTTCGACCTCTCCACCGGCGAGGACTTCGACGACGCGCCGCGCTACCTGCGCCTGGACGCGGCCGCCGACGACGACGCGCTGGAGAACCTCACCCTGGTGCAGCTCACCCTCCCCGCCGGCGGCTTCGGCGCCTGGGACGACCTGGACCCGCTGGAGGAGGGGGTGGGCGACCTCCCCCCGGCGCTGGAGGACGAGAAGCTGGCGGCGCGGGTGCTCTGCTGGATCCGCATCCGCCTGGAGCTCACGGGCACGGAGGGCCAGGCGTCGACCGGGTGGGAGGCGCGCTTCAGCTGGGTGGGCGGGAACGCCGCGCGGGTGTCGCAGCGCGTCCCCGTCCCCGCGCTGCGGGTGGGAACGGGGAGCGGCGAGCCGGACCAGTCGCTCACCCTTCCCAACACCCCGGTGCTCCCCGAGTCCGTCCGCCTGAGCGTGGGCGGCGAGGCGTGGACGCGGGTCGACGACCTCCTCTCCGCCCCCGCCGAGGTGCCGGTGCGCGACCCGTCGCTTCCCCCCGGCGCCGCCCTCCCCGCGGCCGGCGACGCGCGCGTCTACACGGTGGACCGCGAGAGCGGGGTGGTGCGCTTCGGCAGCGGCTTCGCGGGGATGCGGCCGCCGCCGGGGGCGCCGATCGTGGCGGAGTACGCGTACGGCGGCGGGAGCGCGGGGAACGTGGGGGTCGGCGCGGTCAAGACGGCGCCGCGCCTCCCCGCCGGCTTCAAGCCGAGCAACCCGGTCCCCGCCTGGGGCGGCGACGACGGCGAGAGCGTGCTCGAGGCGGAGCGCCGCATCCCCCTGGCCCTGAAGCACCAGGACCGCGCCGTGAGCGCCGACGACTTCCGCGAGATCGTCCCCCAGACGCCGGGGATCGCGCTGAAGCGGATGGAGGTGCTCCCCAGCTACCACCCCACCATCGGCTCCCCCGCGCCCGGTGTGGTCACGCTGCTGCTGGTCCCCGACGACCCGCTCCGTCCCGAGGGGCCGGTCCCCGACCGCCTCTTCCTGCAGGCCGTCTGCCGGCACCTGGAGCCGCGCCGGCTGGTGACCACCGAGGTGCACCTGCGCGGGCCCGAGTACGTGCCGCTGGCCGTCTCCGTGGGCATCGACCCGATCGCGGGGAGCGACGTGGCGGCGCTGCGCGAAGAGGTGAAGGCGGCGCTCCGGCGCTTCCTCTCCCCCACCGTGGGCGGGCACCCGGTGCGCACCTCGCCCTTCGAGGAGCCGGCGCCGCGCGGGTGGATGCTGGAGGCCGCGGTGGAAGACCGCGAGCTCTGGGCGCAGGTGGCGCGCGTCCCCGGCGTCAGCAGCGTGCGCGGGGTGCGGATGTGGGACGCGTCGGGGGCCGAGATCGAGCGGCTCGCCGTCTCCGGGCTGCAGCTCCCGCGGCTCGATCAGGTCTCCGTGCGCACCGGCGACCCCGAGGACCTGAAGGACGTGGTGACGGGCACCGCCCCACCGGCCCCCGGCGGCCCGGCGAAGAAGCGCCGGCCGGTGCCGGTGGTCCCGCGGAGCTGCTGAGGAGGCGCGCGTGGACGTCAACGGCACCCGCTTCCACCTCGTGCTGGGGAAGGGCGACTGGCTCCCCGAGCCCGTCCCCCACGTCCCCGGCACCCCGCCCTCCCCGCCCGAGCCGGCGGAGTGGGACGGCGCGACCGCGTCGATCGGGCTGCACGCCCTCCCCGCGGTCTTCCCGCGGCGCCGCCACGAGCTCCCGCCGCGCGACGAGGACCGGCGCGGCGCCGGGCGCGACCGCCACGGCAACTGGTACTGGATCGGCGACGACGAGCGCTCCATCGTCGCCCGCAGCCCGCGCGACACGGCGCCGGTGCCCTTCTGGCCGCACCCGTCCGCCGAGCCCGCCGAGCCCCCCGCGGCGGACGGCGACTTCGCGCCGGCCATCCCCCCCGTGCTGGCGGAGCCGCCGCGGCTGCAGGGGCTGGCGGTCACCACCGAGCACTACCTGGTCGCCGGCACCCTCGACCCGCCGGGGCTGCTGGTGTTCGACCTGGCCGCGGGGGGGCCGCCGGTGGCCATGCGCTGGCCCGACGGCGTGCCCTTCGCCCCCTGGGACGTCTGCGCGGCGGCGGACGGCGGCGTCTGGCTGCTCGACCGCGCCAACCGCCGCCTCTGGTCGCTCGACCGCCTCTTCCGCGTCCGCGAGGCGGCGCCGTCGCCCCTGGTCGCGCTGCCGCCCGACTTCGTCCCCGTGGACCCGCCGGAAGACGGCGCGGAGGAGGACGAGGCGATCACCGAGGGCCCGGTGACGCTGCAGGCGGCGGTGCACCTGGCCGCCATCGCCGACCCGCGCGCGGTGGAGGTGCTCTGCGACGGGAGCGCGCTGGTGGCCGGCGCCGACGGCGGCGGGCCGGTGATCCACCGCGTCACCCTCGAGGCGGGCGAGACGGCGGCGTATCCCCTGGCCGACGCGCTGGGCGAGTACCCCGACGTGCTGCAGGTGCTCCCCCACGCCAACGAGATCGCCTTCGTCCCCGCGGACGGCTGTTCGGCGGACGCGGTGGGCGGCACCCTCTACGTGGTGGCGCCGGACGGCAACCAGAGCTTCGGCTTCACCCTCTCCGGCCCCGCCGACGCGCTGCGAGTGGAGATCGACCGCCGCTTCCTCCCCATGCGCCGCTACGGCGGGCGCGCGCTGGTGGTCGCCGGCGGCGAGGCGCACTACGACAGCGGCGACCGCTGGGTCTCCCTGCTCGAGTACCCCCGCCCGCTCTTTGCCCGCGAGGCGAAGCTCGTCCTCCCCGTCCCCCGCCCCGCCGCGGCGGACGACGACGAGGACGGACCGCGCTCCGACGCCTTCGACGGGCGCGAGCCGGGGTGCGTGTGGCACCGGCTCTTCCTGGACGCCTGCATCCCCCCCGAGTCGTCGGTCACGGTGGAGAGCCGCGCGGCCGACACCCTGGAGGCGCTGGCCACCCTCGACTGGACGCCGGAGCCCGCGCCCTACCTGCGCCGCAACGGCCCCGAGCTCCCGTACCGCGTCACCTTCCCGCCGGGGCCCGAGGGGCAGGCGGGCACCTGGGAGCTCCTCTTCCAGAACGCCGTCGGCCGCTACCTGCAGCTGCGCGTGACGCTGCGGGGGAACGGCCGCATCACCCCCCGGGTGCGCGCGCTGCGGGCCTACTATCCCCGCTTCTCCTATCTCCGCGAGTACCTCCCCGCCGTCTACCGGGAAGACGCGGGGTCGGCGTGGTTCCTGGACCGCTACCTGGCGAACGTGGAGGGCACCTTCACCGAGGTGGAGGAACGCATCGCCGCCGCGCAGGTGCTCTTCGACACGGAGACGGTGCCCCCCGAGTTCCTGGACTGGCTGGGCGGGTGGATGGGCGCCGCGCTCGACGCCAGCTGGAGCGAGGAGAAGAAGCGCTTCTTCCTGGCGAACGCGATGCGGATGTTCGCCGGCCGCGGCACCCGCGACGGCTTGGTCCGCGCGCTGCGGCTGGCGCTGGAAGACTGCGTGGACCCGCACCTCTTCGACGGCGCGGGCGACGAGGTGAAGGCCGTCGCCGCCTCTCCATCCCCATCCCCCGGTTCCACCTCCACCGCGGTCACGACGACGGCGGGGGGATGCGGATGCGGCGGCGCGGGGACCGCCCCTGCGGCGTCCCCGGACGGCGGCGGGGCGCGCTTCACCGTGCGCGTGGTGGAGCGCTTCCTCACCCGCGACGCGGCGGGGGTGGCGTACGGCGACGTGGGCGACCTGGCCGGCCCCGGCACCACCACCACCGCGCTCGCCTGGACCCCCGCGCAGGGCCCGGAGCCGCTGCACGCGCGCTGGCGGGCCTGGCTCGCCGGGCGCTACGCCGACATCGGCGCGCTGAAGACCGCCTGGGGGATCGCCTCCCCGCCGATGACCGAATCCGGGCCGGACGGGGGGATGGCGAAGAAGCAGAGGATGGAGCTCGCGGCGGCGTTCGGCATCGCGCCGGAGAAGACGACGTCGCCGGCGGCGGCGGGGCCGGACTACGCCTCGTTCGACGACCCGCGGCTGGTGCTGCCGACCACGGCGCCGGCGAACCCGGCGACCGCGGCGGACTGGCGGCTCTTCCTGCGCGAGGGGCTGGGCTTCACCTGGGCCGTGCCCGACGCGGGAGGCGACCTGGCGCTCTGGCGCGACTACCTGGCGCGCCGCTACCGCCAGCCGGTGGACCTGAACCGCGCCTGGGGCGCGGCGAAGGGCGACGCGGTGGCCTCGTTCGACGACCTGCAGTACCCGGCGGCGCTCCCCACGCAGCGGGCGGCGCTGGCGGACTGGATCACCTTCGTGTCGGTGGTGGTGCCCATGCGCCGCGGCGCGCACCGGTTCACGGTGCTGGTGCCGGTGGCCCCGGGCGACGACCGCGAGACGCAGCGCCGGCGCGGCGAGCTGGCGCGCCGCATCGCGCTGCTGGAGAAGCCCGCCCACACCGGGGTGGACACGCGCCTGTACTGGGCCGCGTTCCGCGTGGGCGAGGCGCGGCTGGGCACCGACACGGTGCTCGGGCAGGGGAGCCGGTTCACCGCCCTGGTGCTGGACCGCGGCGAGCTCGCCGCGAGCTGGTTGGGGTGGATCGAGCCATGGAACGTACGCGGGCGTCTGGTCGTCGGGCGGGACCCGGTGGCGGCGCGCCCACAATCGCGCGGAACCTCTCAGAGGTGGACATGATCGCACAGGCATCGCCCGCCGCCGGGCCGCTCCAGACCGACCCCTCCAAGCGCGTGAACTACACGCTGGGGCTGGTGCTGGGGGTCGACGAGTTCCAGCAGGACCAGCTCTACCACGCCGCCGCGCGCCGCGGACACGACCGCCTGCTGCACGGCTACGGCACCGTGTGGGGGCTGGCCGTCACCCCCCCCGGCGCCGGGAGCGACCCCGCCATCCAGGTGGACGCCGGGGTGGCCGTGGACCCCTGCGGCCGCGAGATCTGCGTTCCCGAGTGCATGCGGGTGTCGCTCACCCCCTGGCTGGCGCGCCACCGCGCGGCGCTGGAGGCGCGCTACCCCGACCCCACGGCGCAGAAGCTCCCGCTGGCGGTGGTGCTCTGCCACCGCGAGTGCCCCAGCGACACCGTGCCGGTGCCCGGCGAGCCCTGCCGCACGCAGGAAGACGCCATGGCGCCCTCGCGCATCCGCGAGAGCTTCGAGCTCAAGCTGGCGCTGCGCGACGACGCGCCGTGGGACTCGCCGCCGCAGGGCGACCCCTCGGGGCTCACGGTCTTCCGCCTGTCGCAGCCCGAGGAGCAGGCGGTGCGCGCCTTCGGGGTGCTGCTGGCGCGGGTGCAGACCACCACCGACCCGCTCCTCTCCGCCACCGGCGAGGCCGAGCTGCTGGCCGGCGTGCGCGCGCTGGTCGACGCCATCGACGAAGACACGCTGGCCAGCCCGCCGGCCGCGAACGACGACCCCATCCTCCTCCCCGCCGACGACGCGCCGCGCATCCTGCGGGGCGCCTTCCGGGTGTGGGTGACCGAGGTGCGCCCGGTGATCCGCGGGGCCCAGAACCCCGGCGTCTGCGGCGACCCGGATGCCGACTGCTGCGTGCTGCTGGCCGAGATCGACCTGCCGCTCACCTCCGAGTGGGCGGTGGCCGCGGTGACGGTGGAGACGCAGGAAGACCGGCGCCCCTACCTGCTGCACACGCGGCTGCTGCAGGAGTGGCTGATGGCCGGGAGCGAGGAGGGGCGCCCCGACGTGGACTCGTTCGCCACCGTCGAGGTGCTGGGCCCCAACCGGCTGCGCGTCTGGCTGCACCACGACGGCTGGCTGAACCTGCCCGCGGCGGCGCTCTCGCTCACGGTGAACGACCGGCCGGTGGCGGCGGGGAACGTCAGGTCCGTGACCTGGGCCAGGCTGCGCAACGTCTTCGACGTGGTGCTGAAGGTCGACATGGGCGACGGCAACACCATCGACGCCCGCTTCGACACCGCCCAGGTGGCGGTGGTGCAGGCGCCGGCGCTCGACGGCTCCGGGCACCCCGTGGACGCGACGTGGACCCCCGCCGGCGCGGCGCAGACCGGCACCGTGGCCGACGAGCTGCGCGGCCCCTCGGGCGAGTACCTGGACCGCTACGGCTGGTCGCTCTCGGCCTTCGTGATCTACAACCGGCTGGAGGGCGGCGACCTGCGCGGCGAGTACAAGCTCCCCATCGTCGCCAAGATCCAGCAGCACAAGGTGGCGCGCACGCAGCCGCAGGCCGACGAGTACTTCCGCTGGGTGGGCGGCCCGAGCGGCGAGTGGGAGCCGCACCCGCTCCCCGACGGCACCCGCGACCTGGAGCACCGCTACCCCGACTGCACCGTGCGCGGCCTGCAGGGGAGCCCCGTCTCCCCCGCCGGCCCGAGCGGGAGCGTGTACCTGCACTGGAACGGGAGCGCCTGGAGCCCCGACCCGCTCCCCGACGGCATCCGCGACCTGGAGGGGCGCTACCCCGACTGCACCGTGCGGGGGATCCAGTCGCAGCCGGTGGCGAACACGGCGCCGGTGGACGAGCAGTACCTCCGCTTCAACGGCGGGCAGTGGGCCCCGGCCAACCTGCGCGACGCCCGCGGCACCGACCTGCGCGGCCGCTACCCCGACCTCTCCGTGGTGGGGCTGCACGGCACGCCGGTGGAGCCCACCGCGCCGCTGGTGGACAACCAGGTGCTCGCGGTCCGAGCCGGCAGGTGGGTGAACGCGAACGCCGGCGCCGTGCTGGGCCCGGCGGGGGGCGACCTCACGGGGGCGTACCCGAGCCCCACCATCGCGAAGCTGCAGGGGAGCGACGTGGCCGCGGCCACCCCCGCCCCCGGGAGCTTCCTCCGCTTCCAGGGCCCCGCCGGCGGGCAGAGCGCCCGCTGGGTGCCGGCGGGGCTCGCCTTCGCGGCGCCGAGCGACCTGTCGGGGAGCTTCCCGGACGTGAAGGTGGCCTCGTTCAAGGGCCACCCCTACGGCGCGACCGCGGCGCCCGCCAGCGGCGACGTGCTCACCTGGAACGGCACGGCCTGGGTGAACCGCCCCGCGGCTGCCGCGGGGGGCGCGACCGGGCCGGCGGGGGGCGACCTGGGGGGTGCCTATCCCAACCCCGGCATCGCCAACCTCCAGGGAAACAAGGTGGCCGCCGGCGGGGAGCGGGCCGACGGAGAGGTGCTCACCTGGCGCGACGGCGCCTGGCGGGCGGAGCAGCCGGCGCCGGCCGCGGCCTCTGCGTACCAGGTGGTCGCGGCGGGGGTGTTCGTCGTGGCCCGGGGGCAGGCGGCGGTGCTGGCCCCGGCGTTCGGCGGGCTCCTCCTCATGGCGCAGCCCGACGGCGCGTACGCGCTGGGCGGCAGCTTCGCGCCCGACTTCTCCCGGTTCGTCTACGTGGTGAAGGCGATCGCGCAGGGGAGCGACGTGCAGCTCGCCAACGTCCCCAACCAGCAGCTGCGCATCGTCGTGCCGGCCTTGCAGAACACCGACCTCAAGCTCGAGGTGCACGTGGAGGTGAGCGCCTATCCGCGCCCGGGCCGCGGCGGGCTCGCCGCGGGCGGCGGGACGGCGGCGGCCGAGACCGGCGCCGACACCCTGGCCGCCGCCGACACGGCGCCGAAGAAGGCGCCGGCCCGCAAGTCCACCCGCAAAGGCTGAACGGAGGCGCTGAACCATGCCGACCGAGCTGCTGGAGCCCGTGGTGGACGACGGGCTGCGCCTGACCCACTTCTTCAACGGCCGCGTGTTGACGGCCGAGGACCTGCGCCGCGAGCAGGACGCGGCGCGCGACCGCCACCGCGGCCTGGCCGCGGCCGTGGGCGAGGGCGTGGTGCGCGGCCTGGAGGTGGCCGTGGACGCGCGCACCCTCCCCGCGCCGGCGGTGCGCGTGACCGCCGGGCTCGCCTTCAACCGCGACGGCGACCCCGTCTCGCTGCCGCACGACGTGAAGCTGCGGCTGATCCCCGCCGGCGCCGAGGTGGCGGCGCGGGCGGGGGAGTTCGTGCTCTGCGACACCCCCACGGCCGACGCCAGGATCACCAACGGCGGCTTCTTCATCCTGGCCGCGCGCCCCGCCGCCGCCTTCAGCAGCGACCGGGTGGCCTCGGTGGACCTCTCCTCCGACGGGGTGGGCACGGGGTGCGGGAGCCGCTACACGCAGGAGGGCGCCTCGTTCTCGCTGGTGCCGCTCCCGGTGCCCACCGGCGGCGTGGCGCTCACGCAGGCCATCACCGGGCTGGTGGCGGCGATCGAGGCCGACGTGAAGCTGGACCTGCGCGACGACCCCGACCCCGACCTGCAGGAGCGGCTGGCGATGGCGCTCAGCAAGCTCCGCAACGGCATGGCCTACTGGTGCGCCGGCTACGGCGCGCCGGGGCAGCGCATCGCGGCGCTGGCGGTGCCCGGCCCCGACGCGCAGTCGCCGCCGCTGTCGCCGCTGGAGGTGATGCGCGCGGCCGGGGCGCCGGCCGCGTGCGACGTGCCGCTGGCGCTGCTCTACGTGACCGAGCGCGGGCTGGAGTGGGCCGACGCCTGGTCGGTGCGCCGCGCGCCGGTCTCGCGCGTGGCCCCCGGCCCCCTCGAGCTGGTGGGGGGGTACCGGCCGCGGGGAGACATGGCCGCCCTGATCATGCAGTTCCGCGACCAGGCCTCCGTCTTCCTGCAGCCCACGCCTCCGGCGGCGCCCGAGAGCGTCTCCGCCGCCGACTGGTTCCTCATGCTCCCGCCGGTCGGCGTGCTCCCGCTGCAGACGGAAGGGAGCCCGGGGTTCGTGCAGGGGACGTTCTTCCCCTACCTCGCCTACCAGGAGCCGGTGGTGCTGCCGACGACCTGGGCGGAGGTGCTGCTCCGGCGCGCCGAGCACGAGCTGCCGATCCAGGTGAACGGGTTCGTTCCCCCCAGGCTCGTCCGCTTCGTGGGGGAGGAGGGCGAGTCGGTGGACTGGGGGAACCGCTACCTGATGTTCTGCGCCCACGCGCCGCCCGTGTTCACCGACAACACCGGCAACTCCTGGTGACCGCGGCCGCGCGCGCGCCGGCGGGCGCCGGAACGCGGCTGCGCGTGCAGCGGCTGCTGGGCGCGGCGGCGCTGGAGCCGCCGGGGCTCTCGCCCGCGGCGGTGCTGGTGGTGCGCTCGCTCGCCGACCCGCTCCCCGGGCGCGTGGCGCCGCGCCCGGGCGACGTGCGCGCGCCCCCCGAGTGGGAGCGCGCCGTCCGCGCGGCGCTGGCGGAGCGCTGGCGCGGGGCCGCGCGCCCCGCCCGCGGCCCCGTCCCCGCCGGCGCCGAGGCG
>C688J35102_120989529_pt1 | contig 11764 bp, 15 predicted proteins | sample HopSoiMetagenom2_FD_35102 | JGI IMG/M metagenome (IMG submission 35102)
CCTCAACACCAAGACTGCGGCGAGCCAGATCATGGGGGGCATGATCTGGGGCATCGGCATGGCGCTGCACGAAGAGACGCAGATCGACCATCGTTTCGGGCGCATCATGAACCACAATTACGCCGAGTACCATGTACCGGTGAATGCCGACGTTCACGACATCAAGGTGATCTTCGTCGAGGAAAAAGACGACATCATCAACCCGCTAGGCATCAAGGGCGTCGGGGAGATCGGCATTGTCGGCGTGGCGTCGGCGATCGCCAACGCGGTGTATCACGCCACGGGAAAACGGGTGCGCGACCTGCCGATCACGCTCGACAAGCTGATGTGATAACCGCGGTGCTGGTCCGCGAGGTCGCCGACAACGCGGCCCTTGACAAGTACTTTCCTGTTATATAACAGATATGTTATATAACAGATGTGTTCAGATGCGAAACCTCGACGCTGCCTTCTCCGCCCTCGCCGACCCGACCCGCCGGGCGCTGCTGGCGCGTCTCGCCTTGGGCGAGGCGTCGGTGATGGAGCTGGCAGAACCGTTCGAGATGACGCAGCCGGCGATCTCGCGGCATCTGAAGGTGCTGGAAGGCGCCGGGCTGATCGTCCGCCGCATCGAGGGCACGCGACGGCCGTGCCGGCTGGCGCCGGCGGCGATCAGCGACATCGATCAATGGTTGGGCATGCTGCGCAAGGCGCTGGCGAGGAATTACGACCGGCTGGACGATGTGCTGGCCACCATGAAACCGAACAAGCGAAAGCGGCGCCGATGAGCAGACTGACACTGGAAGCAGAAGGCGACACGCACATCGTCGTCACGCGCCGCTTCAAGGCGCCGCCCGAGGCGGTCTATCGCGCGCACACCGAGCCTAAGCTGATCAAAAGATGGTTGCTTGGACCCGACGGCTGGAGCATGCCGGGTTGCATTTGCGATCCGCGGCCGGGCGGCAGCTTCCGCTACGAGTGGGTCAACGAGAAGGGCAACGGATTTCACATCACCGGTGAATTCATCGAGCTGACGCCATTCAGCCGCATCGTCCATGTCGAGCGCATGCACCTGCCCGACCCGACTGCGGAGAATCACGTCGAGACGATGTTTCAGCCTGACGGCGACGGCACGTTGATGACCATGCGAATGACCCTGCCCGACGCGGAGAGCCGCGCAAGAATGCTGGCAACCGGCATGGAGCACGGCATGGAAGCGAGCTACGCGCGGCTCGAGACGACGATCTGAGATCAACCGAACTACACTCAGCCCAGGAGCAAGGCTAAATGCTGTCCACCCCCGAAATCGTGCAGACCAGCGCCGAGCAGGCCGCCGTCATCCGCCTCACCATTGCCCGCAGCGAGATGATGAAGCAGTTCGGCCCGGCGCTCGGTGAACTGATGGCGGCGCTTGCCGCGCAAGGCATCGAGTCGGTCGGCGCGGTATTCGCGCATCATCTGAAGATGAGCGCCGACACGTTCGACTTCGAGCTTGGCGTGAGGACGGCGTCACCGGTGCAACCGGCTGGACGCGTGCAGGCGAGCGAACTCCCCGCGGCAAAGGTCGCCCGCACGGTGTACAGCGGACCCTATGAAGGCCTGGCCTCGGCCTGGGGCGAGTTCACCAGCTGGATAAAGGCGAACGGCCACCGGCAGGCCGAGGATCTGTGGGAGGTTTATACGACAGGCCCGCAGTCGAGCCCGGACCCGGCAAGCTGGCGCACCGAATTGAACCGGCCGCTGCTGGGATAGCGGCGTCGCGCGCTGAGCCGAGCGGCGGAGACCGCGAGCGAAATCTGCCGATCACGCCAGATAGGTTGAGAAGCTCGAAATGACCACTTTCAATCGGTGGCATGACGCAGCCGGTGCGGAATATCGTTGCGCCAACATCCTGGCGTTGCGGGGGCGCACATGGCGGACGGTGGATTTCGAGTGAAAGCGGCTGGTCTGGTCGTCGCGGCCATCGAGCTTGGGCTCGCAGTAGGCCCGACCTTTGCGCAAACAGCGAATTCGCGCATCGACGAGGCGCTGCAAAACATCGCCGCGCTGGTCCGCACCGGCCGCGTCGGCTATGCGACGTTTTGGGACGGCAACAAATATATCCAGTGCCGGCGGATGCCGGAGCGCACGCTTCGTTGCGAAGCGGCGGGAACGTCGATGCAGCCCTCGCTTCGCAGCGTGCTGACCGGCGAGCGGCTGGCCCGTCTCATGACGCTCGGCTGGGCGCTCGACCCCGCCTTCGGCAATTATGCGCAGACCTTCGCTGCCGACATGCCGACCAGCCGCATTGCCGATCGGATTCTGCAGACCTTGACCGAGGCGTATGGCGCCGAGACCGCAAATCTCGAGATGAAGACCGATTGGGTAGCAGATGTCGCCTGCCCGCCGCGCAACGGACCCTCGCAGAACCTCGCCGGTCTCATCAGCGACGCGCCTTCGATGCGAAAGGCGTCGCTGCGCGCCTGCTCCTACACGCCGGAGGCCGAGACGCCGCAAATCGCCAAAACATCCGCCGAACTGATCGCCATTTACGGTCCGACCGTCACTGCCGAAATCCAGCGGCTGCGGATCAATGCCGGACATCACGTCCATGTCAGCTTCAATGCGGGCATCGGCTACGTGCAATGCATGCCGGAAACGCCGCCGACCGCCATGTATTGCGAGGCGCAATCCGCCGAAAGCTGGCCCGCGCTGACGACGATCCTCACCGACGAGCGCGTTGCCCGGCTGCGTGACGCCGGCTATGCCGACCCCGGCCGCGCCCCGAACTACTGGAAGAGCTATTCCCTGGACAAATTCAACGATGCCGCGATCGCCGGCGAACTGCTGACGATCCTGCATGAGGTCTACGGCTACACCGGCGCGACGAAGCTGAAGATTTTGACCGAGTAGCTCTGATGGCTGATCGACGCAAAGAAAACCTACCGGACAAAATTCTCAAAAGAGGCGGCGTTCTTGATGCTTTCAGGCGCTCACCTCTCGTCGACGTCAAACTGGACCTCACTCGTTCACGCGAAGAAGGGCGTAAGATCGAGCTGTGGCGCGCTGACTCGATACCAACATCATCCGGCCGTCGCCGTCCGCGGGCGGGATAGTGATGCCTTACTCCCGGCTTGGCGGAATACGCTGCGCTATTCCGCCCTACGGGCCCTACCCTCGCGTCTTCCGGAACGCGGCCTCGCCGGCGTCGGACACCTCGACCCATTTCGGATCGGGGGCGGCGTCGGGGATGTAGCTGTCGTGCCAGTTCCACCATTTATAGGGCCGGCTCTGCGGAGTGCCTTGCGGCGAGTCTTCCCAAATCTCCTGGCGGCCGAGCGCGGTGATGTCGAGATAGCTCCAGACAGATCCCATCGCCTCGTCGCCGCGCTTGTCGATGAAGTAGGTGCGGAAGATGCGCTCGCCGTCGCGGATGAAGGCATTGTGGCCATGCCACTCGTCGACGCCGAAGTCGGTGTCGAAACTGTCGGTGATGGTGACCCACGGCATGTCCCAGCCCATTCGCGCCTTCAGCCCGGCGATATCGGCCTGCGGCGCGCGCGAGGCATAGACCAGCGTGGTGTCGCGCGCGTGCAGATGAGCAAGATGCCCGACCTGGTCGGCGCCGAGCGAGCAGCCGATGCAGGCATGCTCCGGCCAGCCGTGCACGCCGGGCTCGAAGAAGGCACGGTAGATGATCAGCTGGCGGCGGCCCTCGAACAGCTCGAACAGGCTCGCTTTGCCGTTCGCCGTTTCGAACGCGTAGCTCTTTTCCACGGCGAGCCATGGCATGCGCCGCCGCTCCGCGGCCAGCGCGTCGCGCGCACGCGTGAAAGCCTTTTCCTTGACCAGAAGTTTTTCGCGCGCGGCTTCCCACTCTTGCGGCGATACGATCGGCGGCGTGTTCATGGCGTGCTGTCCTTGTTTGCTTCCGGGGGATGCAACGACGCGTCAGTCCTGCTCGCCGGCGATAGTGCCGATCTTCGGCACCACCTTCTTCCAGCCTTCGCCCATGTTCTTGAAGGCCGCCTCGTTCGTCGGCAGCACGAAGCCGGAATGCACCGCGCGCAGCCGCGTTCCGTTGCCGGCCTTGGAGAGCGTGAAGGTGACGACGGTGTCCAGCGGCGCGCCATAGCCGACGTTTTCCGCGTGGCCGCTCTTCCATGAATAGACCAGCCGCTGGTTCGGCAGCGCTTCCCTTACCTCGCAGTGAATCACCCCGTCCCACGCCCCGCCCGGTGTGGTCTGATAGGTGAACCGTTGGCCTTTCACCGGCGCGAACCCTGTGGGCGTCATGCCAAGCCAGCGCGCCATCAGCGCGCCATCCGTCAGCGTCTTCCAGATCGTCTCCGGCGCATGCGGAAAAATCTCGTCGACGACGATCGCCTGCGCGGCGGACTTCAAGGCAGCGTCGTTCATGGGTCGATCTCCTTCAAAAGCGTACGAAGATTGGCGAACCGCTCGCGCCAGAACACGCCGTAGTGGCTCATCCAGTCCACCAGCGGCGCGAGGCCCTCCGGCTGCGCACGGTAATAGACGTTGCGCCCCTGCGGACGCTCGGCGACGAGGCCTGCGAGCTTCAGCGATTTGACATGCTGCGAAATCGCGCCCTGCGTCACCCCGCTGCCTCGGGTCAGCTCGCTGACGGTGATCTCCTCGGAGCGGACGATGCGCTCGAACACCGCGCGGCGGGTCGGGTCGGCGAGCGTGCGCATGACTGAGTCGATGGGGGTGGATTCGAGCATGCGGATAGATTAGCTTATGCTAATGTATTAGTCAATACTTATTTATGTGACGCCCTTCGCGGGAGCAAACAGATATTGCAACTGAAGTAACAGGGCTAAGTTCGACGAATGGGATTCGGCGTTTTCATTCACCGGGCAGACTCGATTTACGACGACAGTCCCGCCGAACGATATCAATTTCCTAGCCAGTACCTTCGTCGCGCGGAAGCGTGTGTGGGCGATTGGATCGTCTACTACGAGCCAAGCAAGGTGCGTGAGACGCGTGGGTATTTTGCGGTGGCCAAGCTCCAGCAGATCATTCCGGATCCGGAGACTTCGGGCATGTATATCGCGGTGATCGAACCCGGCAGCTATCTCGAGTTTGTCAACTTCGTTCCCTTCAGCGGGCCTGACGGTCTGACTGAGACCGGCATCTTGAATGCCGAAGGCCGCATATCGGGACGGGCTCAGTCCGCGGTGCGCCCGCTATCCAACCACGACTTCCACCGCATCGTTCAACGAGGTCTGGCTGACACCGCGCCGTTGCTGCCTCGGATCGATGAAACCTTCCCTGGCCCAGGTTTTCATGACGACCAAATGCCTTTTCAGCTTGAAAAAGAGCGCGAGCGCGTGAGTTCGCTCACCTCTCGTATTCTCCGCGACCGCATCTTCCGCAAAATTGTCCTGCGCGCTTACGACGAGCGCTGTGCAGTCACCGGCCTGAAGCTTATCAACGGTAGTGGGCGTGCGGAGGTTGCCGCAGCTCACATCAGACCGGTTGAAGCAAACGGGCCCGACATCGTCAGCAATGGGCTTGCACTTTCAGGCACTGCGCATTGGATGTTCGATCGTGGATTGATCAGTCTTGCCGACAACCTTGAAATTCTCATCTCGCGGCAAGTCAACGATCCAGACAGCGTTCGCGCACTAGTCAACAAGTCCGGACGAGCGCTCGAGCCCCAACGACGTTCTGATCGGCCACATCCCCATTTCCTGCAATGGCATCGCGCGCACTGCTTCAAGCAGTAATTCGTCGGGCGCAATAGCGCAGCGTCTTGCGCCGACCAACGCGATTTGGCGGAATACGCTGCGCTATTCCGCCCTACGAACCGTCGTCGAGACTGACAATCACGGCCGCATTGGCGATGATAATGGCATCGCCGCCTCCCTCGGCGGGTATTTCGAGTCCGCCTTTGGCCGCCGTCACGGTCACCGTGCCATAGGGCAGTTCCTTCGCGACCGCGGCGGTGTCGACCTCGCCGGGATCCGGCACGCCGATGGTGACATCGACGAACATGTCGTTGGCCGTCTTGCCCAGCATCCGGAAGAACCCCAGGCTCGAGTGGCGGATCGCATCCGAAACCGCCCGCCGCGCCGCCTTGGTGGCATCGCGTCCATGAACATCGACGCCCATGCCCATCTCGGTGATACAGCGCACGCGTGGCATGTGGGTTTCCTGCTCGTTGCGTAAGCAGCGATCCTGGTCGATTCTTACCGTGCCAGCCATAGGAGGGCTACCTGAAGTGCGTGCCGGCTGCGGCTGCGGCAGCCCCGGCCGTCCATGTTCTTGACGAAATTCCGAAAAGGTTTTATGTATATCCCAAGTGGATATACATTGGATCGCCATGGCAAGCTCAACCGTGTTCACCAGCAACCGCAGCCAGGCCGTTCGGCTGCCGAAGGCGGTAGCCTTTCCGGACGATGTTCATCAGGTCGACATTTTGAGGATCGGCCATAGCCGGGTCATCGTGCCCAAAGGCAGACGGTGGGACGACTGGTTCCTCAATGGGCCCGGCGTCAGCGCAGATTTCATGATCGATCGTGAGCAGCCGGCGGCCGAGGAGCGCGAGCCGCTCTGATGCTTTCATACATGCTCGATACCAATATCTGCATCTATGTGATGACGAAACGCTCTCTCGATCTGCTGGAGAAATTCAACGCGCTCGCTGAACAACTTTGCATCTCCAGCGTCACGCTTGGCGAACTACACTACGGCGCGGAAAAATCGGCGCGCCGCGAGGCCAACCTGACGGCTCTTGAGCATTTCGTCGCCCGCCTTGATGTGCTGGCATTCGACGCCAGGGCAGCAAAGCACTATGGACAGCTGCGCGCCGAACTGCAGCGCGCCGGCACACCCTGCGGCCCTCACGACATTCAGATCGGCGGCCACGCCCGGAGCGAGGGGCTGATCGTCGTCACAAACAACGTGCGCGAATTCGAGAGGATGCCGGGGGTGAGGACGGAGAACTGGGTGTAGTTCGTGCGGGGCGGCATTGGGGCCGCCACTCATTTCGATCGCTGTTGAAACTCGATCAAGCTAGCAATGATCTTGTCGGTCACAACATTGGCCGTGCCGAGTAACAAGACCGTAAGGAGCAAGCTGATCGAAGCGACAAGGACGCCTCGGAGCTTGCTCCAGACCAACCAAAACGACTTCATCAGTCTAAAGCCAGCTCTTCCGTCTGTCTTGCTTTTAGCATCAGCCTTTGCAATTTCGGCCAGCTTTTCACCGGATACAGTTTTGTATCTTTTAAAACTCAAGATCCAATCTACAAAGCTACCCGTGAACGCGAGGATTAGCAGGTACGAAGCCCACTTCACGAAAAGAAGAGTTTGACTTCCTGTTTTCTCCTGCGCGAATTGCACAGTCGAAATGATAACGAGCCATCCGAAGAATTTAAACATCCACTCGACAAACGGACGTGTGATCAGAAGAAAGTGGTGCTCGTCAGGAAATTCGCCGAAACGGAGCTTCATTCCCCTCTCACTCCCACTCGATCGTCCCGGGGGGCTTGCTGGTCACGTCGTACACCACCCGGTTCACGCCCTTGACCTCGTTGATGATGCGCGTCGCGGTTGCGCCCAGGAACGCCATGTCGAACGGGTAGAAGTCCGCGGTCATGCCGTCGGTCGACGTCACGGCGCGCAGGCCGACGACGTAGTCGTAGGTGCGGCCGTCGCCCATGACGCCTACGGTTTTCACCGGCAGCAGCACGGCGAAGGCTTGCCAGATCTGGTCGTAGAGGCCGGCTTTGCGGATCTGGTCGATGTAGACGGCGTCGGCGTGGCGCAGGATATCGAGTTTTTCGCTCGTGATCTCGCCGGGGCAGCGGATGGCGAGGCCGGGGCCGGGGAACGGATGGCGGCCGACGAAGATTTCCGGCAGGCCGAGCTCGCGTCCCAACACGCGCACCTCGTCCTTGAACAGTTCGCGCAACGGCTCGACCAGCTTCATGTTCATCCGCGCCGGCAGCCCGCCGACATTGTGGTGCGACTTGATCGTCACCGAGGGGCCGCCGGTGAAGGACACGCTCTCGATCACGTCCGGGTACAGCGTGCCCTGCGCCAAAAATTCCGCGCCGCCGATCTTTTTTGCTTCCGCATCGAACACGTCGATGAACAGCCGGCCGATGGTCTTGCGCTTTTGTTCGGGGTCGCTGACGCCTGCGAGTTCGCCGAGAAACAGTTTTGACGCGTCCACATGCACCAGCGGGATGTTGTAGTGATGCCGGAACAGGTCGACGACGGTCTCGGCCTCGTTCAGCCGCAATAGCCCGTGATCGACGAACACGCAGGTGAGCTGGTCGCCAATCGCCTCGTGGATCAGCACCGCGGCCACCGCGGAATCGACCCCGCCCGACAGGCCGCAGATCACCTTAGCTTTGCCCACCTGAGCGCGAATCTTGTCGATCGCCTCCTCGCGAAACGCGCGCATGGTCCAATCGCCGGCGAGCCCCGCGACCTTGCGGACGAAATTGCGAAGCAGTTTTGCGCCATCGGGCGTATGCACGACTTCGGGATGGAACATCAGCCCGTAATAATTGCGGCGCTCGTCCTGGATCACCGCGAACGGCGCATTCGCCGAGGTGCCCGCGACCTCGAACCCAGGCGGCATCTTGGTGATGCGGTCGCCATGGCTCATCCAGACCGGATGGCGCTCACCCAATGTCCACGTGGCGTCGAACAGCCGGCTCGCGGCTTTCACCTCGACGTCGGCGCGGCCGAATTCGCGATGATGCCCGCCCTCGACGGTGCCGCCAAGCTGCGCCGCCATGGTCATCTGGCCGTAGCAGATGCCCAGCACCGGCACGCCGGAATCGAAGATCGCTTGCGGCGCGCGCGGCGAGCCCTGCTCGTGCACCGATTCCGGCCCGCCGGAGAGGATCACCGCCTTCGGCTTCATGTCGCGAAACGCCGCTTCCGCCTTCTGGAACGGCACGATCTCGGAATAGACCCCCTCCTCGCGCACCCGCCGCGCGATCAGCTGGGTGACTTGGGAGCCGAAGTCGACGATCAGGATCTTGTCATGCGCGGAGGCAACCTGCGGCGATGGGTCGGCGGCGGCGGCTTTGCTGAGGGCTGTCATGGCAAGGAATTAGTCGACGGAGGAGAGTCTCGCAATGGCAAAACGCCGTCATGACCGGGCTTGTACCGGCCATCCACGTCTTTGCGCCCGTCATTCCGGGATGCGCCCCGCTTGGGGCGCAGGCCCGGAATCCATAACCCCCGATCGTGGTTATGGATTCCGGGCTCGCGCCAAGAGGCGCGCCCCGGAATGACGGGCGTTCAGGCCTTCCGCAGCACCGAGACGAAAAATCCGTCCGTCCCCGTGCGGCGCGGGGTCATCAGCAGGCCTTCCTCGGACTGCAGCGTGGCGGCGGCGAAATTTGCGGCCTTGTCGCCGAGCGCGGCGACCGTCTGCGACGGCGGCAGCACTGAAAATTCCGGATGCCGCGCCACGAACGCGCGGACCTGCTCGCCGTTCTCCGGCGGGAGCACCGAGCAGGTGATATAAGCAATCCTGCCGCCCGGCTTGACCAGGGCGGCGGCGCGGTCGAGCACCTCGACCTGGTCCTTCAGCCGCACCTCCAGCGCGCCGGGTCGCATCCGCCATTTGGCATCCGGGTTGCGCCGCCAGGTTCCGGTGCCGGTGCACGGCGCGTCGATCAGCACCAGATCGGCGGAGGCGTTGATGTCGGCGAGCGGATCGGCCATACCCTTCGGGGTGCGGACGTCGGCATTATGCACGCCAGCGCGCGACAGCCGCTCGTGGATCGGCGCGAGCTGCCGCTTGTCGTGGTCGGTGGCGATCAGCCGGCCCTTGCCTTGCATCATCGCGGCCAGCGCCAGCGTCTTGCCCCCGGCGCCGGCGCACAGGTCGATCACCTGCTCGCCTGGTTTTGCGCCCGACAACAGGGTTGCGAGCTGCGAGCCTTCGTCCTGCACCTCGATCGCACCCTTGATGAAAGCCTCTTCGGCATGGATGCCGGGATTGCGCGCGTCGGCGCCAAGCTCGATCCGCAGGCCGAGCGGCGACCACGGCGTCGGCGCCGTGCCGAGGTGCGCGGTCGAGGCAAGCACTTTCTCCCGTGCCGCCTTCAGCGTGTTGACGCGCAGGTCGAGAGGCGCGCGGCTCGCCATCGCGGCGGCTTCCCCGGCGCGATCCTCACCGAATATTTGCGCGAAATAACCGTCCAGCCATTCCGGATAGTCCCCGGCGATGTGCGGCGGTGCGTCCGCGGTCGAGCGCGAGACCAGCGCCGCGCGCTCGGCATCGCTGAGTGGCGTAGGCGCAAAGCGTCCGCCGTCGCACAGCGTGGCGATGGCCTCCGCATCCATGCCGCGCTCGACCTTGAGCATGCCGAGCACCCGGGCGCGCGGGGTGTCCGCGTCCATGATCCAGGCGCTGGAGGCGCGGCGGCGCAGCACATCCCACACCAGCCCTGCGATCGCCGCGCGGTCCCCGGAGCCGGCATAGCGATGCGCAGTGCCCCACTCCTTCAGCGCCTTCGCCGCAGGCACGCGCTGGGTGTCGATCGCCTCGATCAGCTCGATGGCGGCGGAAAGTCTGGCAGACGGGGTCATCGGGAAACTCTCAGGTCGATATGCCGTCAGCTCAGCAACAGCAGCTTCAGCGCGAAATACAGCCACATCGCAAACAGCACCAATACGCCGGCGAACCACGCCAGCGAGCGCCGGTTCAAATCGTTCGAGGTGACGAAAACCCCGGCATGCACGAAGCGCGTGACCACGAACACCCAGGACAACAGCACGATGACGAGGTCGGCCTTGTGCAGCGGCAGCGCCAGCGCGATCAGCACGTAGAACAGCACCGGCAGCTCGAACTGGTTGGCATAACAATTGCCGATCTGGGTGGCGCGCTGCGGCCAGTTTTGCTGTCCGAGCGCGATATCCCTGATTTTGGTCTCGCCGCCGACCAGCGCGCCGCGCCGTGCGCCGGCCATCCACAACAGCAGCGCGAAGGTAAGCCCGACCAGCACGAAAACCGGCAGCAAGATCATCTGCACCGACATTGATTCCTCCCGGGAAAGGACGCCGTCCCCGCTATAGCGAGCCTGTCCCCCACTGACAATGAAGACATATTGCGAGGGTCCAAGCAGTGCCGACGAAGCCGCGTCATCCGGGGGCGCGCGCTCTTCGCGCGAACCCGGAAATCTAGTGGCGTGTTGGTCTGGATTCCGGGTCTGGTCCTTCGGACCATCCTGGAATGACCTTCTTCTTCCGGGCCGCTCCCCGTGTATGATCTCGCCAATGGAGCTTTTTTCGATGCCCGAATTTCGCTTGACCCAGATTTCCGATCCGCACCTTTCGCGCAACCAGCCGAAGCTGACCGAGAATTTTCATCGTGTCAGCGAACATATCGACGCCACGCGTCCCGATCTCGTCATCAACAGCGGCGACCTCACCTTCGACGGCCCGACCAATCCCGACGATTTTGCCTTCGCGAAATCGCTGCACGACGCGCTGCCGGTGGAATGCCGCTTCATTCCAGGCAATCACGACATCGGCGACAATCCGACCGCGGTGGGAGCGCCGCCGACGCAAGCCGTGACGCCGGCGACCTGCGAGCGTTTTGTCTCGACGTTGGGCGAGGACCACTGGCGTTTCGAGGCCGCGGAGTGGTGCTTCATCGGGCTGAATTCGCTGGTGATGAATACCGGCGTTCCGTTCGAGGCCGAGCAATTCGACTGGTTCGCCTCGCAGCTCGCAAAGCTCGGCGGCAAGCCACTGGCGCTGTTCCTGCACAAGCCGCTCTATCTGAACGCGCCCGACGATCCGGA
>C688J35102_120989530_pt1 | contig 11764 bp, 11 predicted proteins | sample HopSoiMetagenom2_FD_35102 | JGI IMG/M metagenome (IMG submission 35102)
CGCGACCGAGGAGTTTACTATCCGGTCGATTCCTGGGCCAAACCGACCGATGGCGACAGTTACAGGTCAATGGCGGACGGCGGCTACGCGAGCATTGCGCTCGTTCCCAATCTGAGTGCCACTGGGTCCGTCTTGATTCTTTGTGGGAGCGGCGGATCAGCCGTGGTAACCGCGAGAGATTTCCTGCTGGATCCGGCGTCTCTGGCGCGCTTGCGGGCGCGGCTCCCGGGAAGCAAACCGGGTACCTTCCCCTACTTTGAAGCGTTGTTGCACGTCAAGGCTCGAAGCCGGTTGCCGGGAGATGCGGCCATCGTGATCAGCCGACCACCCCGCGTTTAAAGCCGCCAGCTGGCGATACCCTTTAACCCACCCCTTAGTGTCGAACTGGACGAGGATGTCTACTGCCCTCTAGAGTTCAAGAACTTGTACACTATGACATCCGTGCTCATGCGATCCGATTCGATCCGTCGCCTCTTTCTATTCGTTTCCACCTTGCTCGTTCCGTCCGTTCTGCTCAAAGCCGACCCCTCCGGTACAAGGCTACTGCGAACTCCGACAGTTAGCGCAAACTCCATCGCATTTGCGTATGCCAACAACATCTGGATTGTCGACCGTAAAGGTGGCACGGCGCGGCGCCTGACTAGCTTTCAAGGTCAAACTTCGAACCCGCACTTATCTCCGGACGGCTCCACCGTCGCCTTCAGTGGAGAATATGCCGGCAACACGGACGTTTACACAGTTCCAGCCTCGGGTGGTGAACCGAAGCGGCTGACCTGGCACCCGAGCCCGGACCTGGTGGAAGGCTGGACTCCCGACGGCAAGTCGATCCTGTTTACATCCACCCGCGCGACCTGGGCTCCCATCGCGGCCCCTCGCTTCTGGACCGTCGCTGCCCAGGGCGGGGTTCCGACAGCGCTTGCCCTTCCACGCGGTTACCAAGGCAAGATCTCACCGGACGCAACCCGCATTGCGTATCGGATGAACAATTCCTGGGACGAAGAACGCCGCAACTATCGCGGCGGACAAAACCGGCCGATATGGATTGCCGACGTCAAGACATGGGACGTCGTAACTCCGCCGTGGACCAATTCGAAAGACATGGATCCGGCGTGGATCGGCGAGACCGTCTACTTCATCTCAGACCGCGACGGTGTTGCGAACATCTGGTCATTTGATACCGCCAACAAAAAGCTGTCGCAAGTAACTAAGTACACCAGCTTCGATGTCAAATCGCTTGATGCAGGCGCCGGCACAGTCGTTTTCGAACAGGGCGGCTATATCCACGAGCTAAACCCCAAGAACAGTAAAGAGCATATCGTGGACATCACGGCTGCCGGAGACTTTCCCTGGATGATGCCTCGGTGGGAAGACGTCGCGAATCGCCTGACGAATATGGTGGTATCGCCGACGGGTAAGCGTGTCGCGGTAGAAGCTCGTGGGGACATCTTCACAATTCCCGCAGAGAAAGGTGATGTTCGCAATCTGACTCACTCGAGCGGCTCTGCCGAGCGAGATCCTGCGTGGTCGCCTGACGGCAAATATCTGTCTTACTTCAGCGATAAGTCAGGTGAGTACAAGGTGGTCATCGAGTCACAAGACGGTATTACGCCCCCGAAACAGATTGACCTGCCTCATCCCACTCATTACTACACCGCTTCGTGGTCGCCCGATTCGAAGAAGCTCCTGTATTCCGATACCAACCTGAAAGTATGGGTTCTCGATATCGCTAGCGGCACAACGAAACAGATTGGCGATGACGCCTGGATGGTTCCGGCGCGTAGTTTGAACCCGGTCTGGAGCCCTGACTCGAAGTATGTTGCCTATGCGAGTCATTTGCAGTCTTTGTATCACGCCATCTTCGTCGCAAACGTGGAGACGGGCGAGACGCATCAGATCACGGATGGCTTGGCCGATTCCGTTTGGCCGGTCTGGGATAAGAATGGGAAATATCTTTGGTTCCTGGCTTCGACTGATCTGGGCTTGAAATCGCAATGGCTCGACATGACCTCTTACGATCACAACGAGCACTTCGGTCTGTATCTGGCCGTGCTGGGTAAGACCGGGGCGAGCCCCCTGCTGCCCGAAAGCGACGAAGACCCCGGTGTGAGCGCTGCGTCCTCCGCCAATGAGAGTCGAGCGGCGGAAGGCGGCGAAGAAAAGCCTCGTACGCCAGGAACTCCCGTTGACGTCAAGATCGACTTTGACGGCCTGCAACAAAGAATCATCGCCGTGTCAGGCGTGCCAGTTCGCGAATACTCCGCGCTGCGTGCCGGTGCCGCTGGGACGGTGTTCTATATGGAAGCTCGCACGGGCGGAGAGGGGCCGGGCGTGCCGCCGGGCAACACTTTGAATCGCTACCGTCTAAGCGATCGTAAGTTCATACCGTTCATGGCCGGGGTTGCGGATTACGGCGTGACTGCGGACGGGCGAAAGCTTGTTTACAGGCAGGCAACTCCTACGCCAGATCCTGCAAGCACGGCGGCGAATCTGCCCCCGCCGGTTCAGCCTCTCTTCCTCGTCGATGCCGATAAGCCCACTGCACCTCCAAGTGGAAGCGGACGGCTCAACCTTGCGCTTCGCATGTATCTGGAGCCCAAACAAGAGTTCAAGCAGATCTTCTATGAAGGATGGCGCAATCAACGCGACTATCTGTACGTTCCTAATATGCACGGAGCCGATTGGCCGCGCATGAAAGAGATGTACGGGGCTTGGCTCCCATCCGTCATGCATCGGGCTGACTTGAATTATCTGATCGACATGATGGGCTCCGAGATTGCCATCGGTCACTCATTTGTGCGCGGCGGCGATATGCCCCAAACGCCTCATTCGCAGGCCGGCCTGCTGGGAGCTGACTTCACTATTGAAAACAACCGGTATAAGATAGCCCGCATCTTTGAGACGGAGAGCTGGAATCCCGAGCTTCGGGCTCCTCTCGCTACTCCTGGTGTGAATGTCGCGGTCGGCGATTACGTCCTCGCCATCAATGGACAAGATCTCACAGCTCCGGACAGCATTTATCGTCTGTTGGACGGCACCGCTAACCGTCAGATCGTTCTGACAGTGAACGCACAACCCTCCATGACGGGTGCTCGCCAGGTAACCGTCGTTCCCGTCGCGAACGAGGCGGGCCTGCGAACTCGTGCGTGGATCGAAGCTAATCGCCGCGCTGTCGACAAGCTTTCCGGTGGGAAGCTCGCCTATGTTTACTTGCCCAACACAGCGCAACCGGGCTATCAGAGCTTCAACCGTTATTACTTTGCCCAGCAGGATAAGCCGGGTGCGATCATCGATGAGCGGTTCAACGGGGGCGGGTCTGCTGCCGATTTCATCGTCGACGCTTTGGAACGCAAGATCGACGGCTACTTCAACAACGTTGCCGGTGAACGCTACCCGTTCACGAGCCCCGAAGCCGGGATCTGGGGTCCTAAGGTGATGATCACGAATGAGATGGCGGGATCCGGAGGCGATCTGATGCCCTGGATGTTCCATCACCGCAAGGTCGGCACCTTGGTCGGCAAAAGGACCTGGGGTGGGCTGGTGCATACTGCCGACACGCCGGCCTTCGTAGACGGAGGAACGATGATTGCACCTCGCGGTGGATTCTTTACTCCGGAAGGCAAGTGGGCTGTCGAAAATGAAGGCATCCAGCCGGATATTGACGTTGAGAACTGGCCGAAAGAAGTTATCGCCGGGCATGATCCACAGCTTGAGCGCGCCGTACAGGAGGGCTTGCGCCTGTTGAAGGAGCATCCTGTTCAGCGCCTCAGCAAGGAACCAGCGCCTCCCACCTGGGGCCAACGCCGGGTGCCGCTCAGTCCTGAATAAGCGAGCGGTGCAACAGGAAGAGCAGTTCGCCGAGCCGGCTGCGATGTCAGGATTGTGCTCAGCAGACGCACCTCGAACAACTGTCAGTAATAGCACTCGTTACGGCGAAGCGCCTTCGCAAGTCTAAATTTCGGAGACACGAGAAATGGCCAATAAACAGGAATTGCTCCATTTTCTTGACCAGCACGTATTCAATCCAATACTGAAAGCTTCCGCAAAGAGCGACAGTGATGCGGATGCGCCAAAACTGAAAGACGTCCAGGACCGGACTCGAAGCGAGCGAGAACGCTTCCATCATTACTCCAGCGCTCGCGAGATCGTGGACAACTACAAAAGCGACCTTCACTCGAAGACAGCACATCGAGTGAATCAAGAATTGGAAGCTCTAAAGCTGCCCACGCTTCCCTCGGTCAGAGATGAGTTTTTGAAACTGGCTGGCGATTGACGGGTAAACCTCCCTTGGCGGGCGGCCCCTGAGTGGCTTACTTCCCAGGAAAGGGCAACCATCCGCGAGTAATGTAGTCGCCCAGCGTGTTCGAAATCATGATCAAAAACCAGATCACGCCCGCAGCGATAATCACCCGAACCAGCTTCGATTCATACCGACCGTGCATGAAGAAGGCGACGACCAGGGCTGCTTTTGCGGTGGCGATCAATATGGCGATCCCCATGCTGAAGGGGCCGAGGTCGAGTAATCCGATGAGCGTCGTGGCGAGAGCCAGTGCTAGGAGCGCCAGCCAGGTCAGCGTATAAGTTCTAATTGAAACGACAGGCTCTTTCATTTCAGATGTAAACCCGGAATGTAGAAGATCGCGTAAAGGTATATCCAGACGATATCGATAAAGTGCCAGTAGAGCCCGCCAACCTCGATAGGCGTGTGGTACTCAGTCGTAATGCTGCCGATTGCAGTTCGGAAAAGGAGAACCGTCAGGACGCCAAGGCCAATCATCATGTGAAGTGCGTGCAGACCGGTCATCACGAAATAGAACACAAAGAACATCTCAATTTGGGCTGCATGTGGGCTGCTTTCCTCGAACCAGAAGGCGGGTACCTTGTGGTCAAGGTAGTGGGCGTGATATTCGGTGAATTTGATGGCTAGAAACACGGCCCCGATAAACATCGTCACAATCAGGAACAGCATCAGCATCTTCTGATTGCCGGTCTCGGCGAAGTACACCGAAAGCGCCATGGTGAAGCTGCTGCAAATCAGAACCGCCGTATTGACCGACCCCAGAACAATCTCCATGTCTTTGCTTCCAAGATCAAACGCTTGCGGATCGCTAAGCCGATAAACCGTAAACGCAGTAAAGAGCGCGCCAAATAGCAGCACCTCTGTGATCAGGAAGATCCACATGCCGACCATTGCCGTTTCCCGCTGGTGATCAGGCGTGGAGAACTGCTCGCGCAACTCCAGTTGTCTCGGAGACTTGGCCTCGAAAACACTATCTAGTTTGGACAAGGCCGAGCTCCTCTTTCATCTCTTCATAAGGGTAGGGAACAGTTGTCGTGACTACCGGGGTCTTTTCGAAGTTGTGTTTTGGGGGCGGGGAAGAGGTCTGCCATTCGAGGCCCGTCGACTTCCAGGGATTCGGTCCTGCATCCCTTCCGTACTTCCACGACCAGAGGAGGTAAACCAGTGGCAGGATATAACCGACCCCTAGAATGCTTGCTCCAGCAGTTGAAAGAATGTTCAGAAACTGAAATTCTTCGGGATACGCTGCGTAGCGACGCGGCATTCCCAAGTAACCGAGTACGAACTGCGGAAAAAACGTCAGGTTAAAGCCGAGAAAAACCGTTAGGGCAGATAGCTTGGCCAGAGCCTCGGGATAGAGCTTGCCGCTAATTTTGGGCCACCAGTAATGTACACCTCCGAGGAAGGCCATGACGGTACCGCCCACCATGATGTAGTGGAAGTGGGCAATAACAAAGTAAGTATCCGTCACATGGACGTCCAAGCCTATTGCGGCGAGGAACAGCCCCGTCATTCCGCCAATCGTAAACAGGCCGATGAAGCCGATGGCGTAGAGCATGGGCGTGTCCCAGGAAACAGCTCCCCGGTGCATGGTGGCAGTCCAGTTGAAAACCTTGATGGCCGACGGAATGGCGACAAAGTAACTGAATAGCGAAAACGTCATCGCGGAGTAAACCGACATCCCTGCCACGAACATGTGATGTCCCCAAACAAGGAAGCCAAGCGTTGCGAGACCTATGCTCGCCCAACACACCGCCTTATAGCCGAATAGTGGCTTGCGGGAGAACGTAGGAACGATCTCACTCACAACGGCCATGGCGGGCAAGACCATGATGTAAACCGCCGGATGAGAATAGAACCAGAAGAGATGCTGGAACAGCACGGGATCGCCGCCAAGCGCGGGGTCGAAGATGCCGACCTTGAAGATGCGTTCGACTGCCACCATAAGCAGCGTCACTGCCAACACGGGGGTTGCGAGCACAAAGATCATGCTGGTGGCATAGTGCGACCACACAAAGATCGGCAACTTGTACCAGGTCAGCCCCGGTGCACGCATACGATGCACAGTTGCTATGAAGTTGATTCCCGTCATGATGGACGAGAACCCGTTGATGAAGATGCCCATCGCGGCCGCTGTGACATACGTCGTGGATGAGGCAGTACTGAACGGCGTATAGAAGGTCCATCCCGTGTCCACGCCACCGCGAAAAATCGCGTAGATCGTGACAGCGGCACCCAACATGAACACATACCAACTGGCGAGGTTCAGCTTAGGAAACGCCAGATCCTTCGCGCCCACTGCCATCGGCAGGACAAAATTCCCGAGCGTATTCGGTATGGATGGAATCAGGAAGAACCAGACCATGATGATTCCATGCATGCTGAACAGCTTGTTGTAAGTCTCGGCGCTGACAAGCCAGTTACGCGGCTGAACGAGCTCAAGCCGCATCAGCAGAGCGAAGAAGCCGCCGAGGAAAAAGAAGAAGGTGATGGAGATGGTGTAGAGAATGCCGATACGTTTGTGGTCAGTGGTCAGTAGCCAGGACCAGATTCCCACTTCCGCATTCAGATACGTTTTGGTCGGTGGTCGGTCTACGGCTTCCTCAATCATTCAGCGCGCCCCCACATGCGAACCCGAGATGGAGCTAGCCCCCGGCCCCGCAATCCCCTTCTCCTGTCCGTACTCTTTCGGCGCAGTTCCCGGACTGGACGGCTCCTGCGTACCCGGCTGCGGCCCGAGAGCCTTGATGTATGAAACCAGGGCAAGCACCTGCTGCTCATCCAATTGCCCGGTGAAATTCGGCATGACGTTAGGCTCGAAGCCGTAGGCAACCTTGGCATTCGGATTGAGGATGGACTCCCGGATATAAGACTCATCTGCCAGGACATTTCCGCCGCCTGCAACTTCTATACGGCGCCCATACAAGTCGCGCAAATTTGGCGCACGCCCTTGTCCTTCGAAATGATGACAATTTGCGCACCCAAACTGGTGGAAGTACTTTTCGCCCTGTGAAGCGAGAGATCCTTCCGGGGCACCTTCCGTGAGCCACGTCTGGTAGTCGCCAGGCGTCATGGCATAGATCCAGCCGATCATCCCGGAATGTTTGGCCCCGCAATACTCTGCGCAGAAAAGATGATACTTGCCGGGGGTCGTCGCCTCGAACCAGGTACTTGTGTACCGTCCCGGTAAGGCGTCCTGCTTGGTCCGAAAGGCCGGGACGTAGAAGCTGTGGATGACATCCTGCGAGATCATCACTAGCTTCACTGGCCGTCCAATCGGCAGATGCAGTTCATTAATCTCGCGCTGACCTCCGGGATGCTGGACCTTCCACATCCACTGCTTTCCAACCGCGTACATCGTGATCGCGTTATCGGGAGGTCTCTCGATGTCGAAATACAGCTTTGCGCCCCAAGCGAACATCCCCATAAAGAAAAAGAACGGAATCACTGTCCAGGCAATCTCGACCGAATAGATATACCGGACGGGCCGCCCCATTTCGTTCTCGTGTTTGCGACGATAGCGGACCGCACAGTAGATGAGAAATGCTGCGATCGCTATTGCCACGGACGTGCAAAGCACAACCATGAAGATGAAGAAAAAGTTGACCTCGCCTGATACAGACGAGGCGGAATCCGGCCAAAACCGCAGCCTCGTCATCATGGTTGTGGCACTTCCTTCGGAACGGGACGGTACTGGCGCAGATCACGCCGCCAGAGCATGAATCCCGCCCACGCCATCCCGATCAAAGTTAGGACCGCTGAGCCTCGCAAGACGTTCATCACGGTCGCGCCATACTTCCCCGTTTTCGGGTCGTAATGGTAGCAAAGCAAAAGAATCTGGTCCGCCGCCGAACCGATGCGATTGTGAGATGACTCAACCAGCCCAAGCTTCAAGTCTTTCGGCTCGTAATCGACTCCATACAGGTATCTCGCGATCCTACCCTCCGGTGTGAGAAGTACGATCCCACTCGCGTGAATGAACATCTTGTGCGCCGGGTCCCACCGGTAGTGGAATCCGATTGCGTTCATAACGGCGTCGAGGGACGCTTGATTTCCAACCAGGAAGTGCCATCCGTTTGTTCCCGCTTTGCTCGAGTAGCTACGTGAGTATTGGAGCCGCTTCTGCGAGGCACTCTGAGGTGTGTCGTGCGGATCAAAACTGATCGCAACCACTTCGAAATCGCGCCCCGGCTTCATTGAGAGCGGCCGCATAGCCGAGACCAGCCCGCTCATGATCTGGCTGCAGAGCATGGGACAGGTGTAGTAAACCGGCGCCAGCACTACCGGCTTTCCGTTCGCGTACTTGCTGAGCGATACTGGATTCCCAGCTTCGTCTCGGAATAAAGTATCGAGCGGAACCCGTCCATTCAGTTGTTGCTGAATACCCACACCTTTCACGTCCGGAGGTTGGAACGGGCCCTCTGCGCGTAATATCCATGACTGGGAGCAGGCGAGCAACACGACAACGAGCTTTGAGGCCGAATTCATTTGGGCTCCGGTTCCACTTTCCCTTCGAAGCCGGTGAGGCGAGTTCCCTCGCGGGGAGGAGTGCCCGTCGGATTAGGTGCCGTTTTCGCCGGAGGAATCCCACGCTGCGCAAGCATCTGAACAGCCTGCTCGATCGGAATTGCAACCTGTCCCTTGCTCCTGTCGATCCAGTGATAGTTGCTCAGTTCCCACTCTTCTTTCGCCCGAAGAGCTTTAAGATCCTCCGTGGGTGCGACTTGTAGTCGCGGTTCCGGCGGTAATGGAGTGCCGTGTTGCGCAATCGGAAGCGGAGAGCGGCCGACTTCCGCGCGATAAGACTTCAAGTACACGAAATAGAAGAATAAGAGGCCAGTGAAGAGCCACATGCCGCCCACGAAACACGCGCCGCCAATGAGAGTTCCCCGGTAGCTTACGTCCGTTTTTTCCCATCGGACGTCTTCGTGAGTCGGCTCCTCTTTGGGTGTAGCAATCTGGTGGGCCACGTCCGCGATTGCTTCAACTGCGCCTTCTACCGAGCCGGCCACACTGCCCGTGAAACTGGCGATACCTTTCAGTATTCCTCGATCATTCTTCTTCTTCGCCATCTTGTATAGCCCTCTCGAGGTTGGGTGCCTGCACAGGAAGCAGCGGCCGATTTCGCAGTTGCCGGATAAATGTTGCGATCCAAAGCCCTCCGATAGCGAGCGGTACTGAGAAGTTCAGCCACGTTAGCCGAAACCCACGCTGGTAGTAGCTGGGCATCACAATCCACATGAGATCGACAAAACGCATAAAGATGATGATTCCGACAACACCACACAGGAGTGTTGCGCTCCGCTTCACGTGTTTGGAAAGGAGAAGGAGGAACGGAACAATAAACTCCAGAACAATCAGCATCACGCCCAGCCAACCCCAGGACGTGCCGAGGCGCCGCAAGTACCACGGGATCTCATCCGTCAAGTTGCCCGACCAGACGATCAGCAGTTGTGAGAACGAGAAGTATGCCCAAAGCATCACGAACGTGAGCAGGAGTTTGCCCAAATCGTGAAGGTGAGCCGGCTTGAATCTGCTTGCCAGCGGTTCGCGCTTTGACAGCAGCACCATCGCGATGATCACGAAAGCAAACGCCGAAAGCCCTTGGTTCGCAACAAACAAGAAGCCCCAGATGGTCGAATACCAATCCGTTTCGAGCGATTCGGCCCAGTCCACGGCAGAAAAGGTCACGGTGAATACATATAGGATCAGGCCGGGTGCACTAAGGGCAGCCAACCGGGTTTCCAGGCCTCCGCGCTCATCTTGTTCAGCCGACCACTTATTCAGGAAATAAGTGAAGATCAACCAGATCGCAAAATATATGATGGCGCGCAAGATGAACATCTGCGGGTTCATGTACCCGGCGCGGTGATGCAGAACATATTCTTTGCGGACCAGGTCGGGATGAGCCCAGTCGTAAAGAGTCGGCAGGCCAAGCGCAACCGGAATGAACAGCACCGCCAGAAGCGGCAGCGTTCGTGTAGCGGACTCCAGAGTTCTTCGCGTCATAACGCCCCAGGCACCGGAGGTCAAGTACTGCATCATGACAATCCCGAGGGCGCCGAGAGCCACTCCCAGCCAGAACAGATAGCCCATGAGATAGGACCGGAAGAAATCACCCGGGTCCAGGAACGCTCCAATAATTGAAACGGCGGAGAGCACCACGCCGGCAACCAATGACTTTGTAAATAAGCCGCGCAGATCGGTCTCTAATTCCGGGGATGGATGGAACGCTGATGTCATTGGTGCAATCCAAGACGCGGGGCTGAGCTCTGCGTCTGAAGCTTTTCTCTGATGCCCGTAGGTACGTCGTTGAGTGTTGCGTTCCTGCTCAGTTGCAAGGCACGAATATACGCCACAATGGCCCACCGATCGCGTACTTCCACGATTTGCTCTTTGTAAGCTGGCATTGCGCCATATCCGTTATTGATGACCTGAAAGATATAGCCCGGTGGAACCGTGCGAAGCCGAGCGTTATGAAAGCTGGGCGGAATCCAGAATCCCCGGCGATGAATCATCCCCTCGCCGTCTCCGGTCCTTGAGTGACACGGGCTGCAGAAGATATCGTACCGATCCTCGCCGCGATGCAGGAACTCAACCGTAATGGGCACCGGGATTGTGTCTAGGAAGCCTCCGTTCGACATGCCCGTATGAGATGGGTCATCGGCGTTCAACTCGTCTCGGGCGACGGTACCGGCGGGGATCGGCCGCGACGCTCGGCCGTCGGCAAAAAACTGGCTTCCACGGAGCGGCTTGTACTTGGGCTGGTCTTGCATATCTCGACGGCAGGCGCTCGCTAGGGCGAGCACTGTGCAAGCAAATACCATGGAGTTAGTCCGCTTCAACCTGCCAAACTCCTATCGGCCCGAGTTCACGGAGAAAGATAGCTGTGGTTTGGGGATCGTAGATCGGATCGCGAGCTTGTATACACAAGAAGAACCGGTCCGTGGTTGCCCTGGCGAACTCGGAGAGATTGAACGTCGGAAAGTGCAGCCTGGGAAAGCCGCACAGGAACAGCGTTCCAAAGAATGCCGCTAAGGCTGCCAGCAGAACCGTCAATTCGAAAAGAATCGGCACAAAAGCCGGCCAACTATAAAGCGGACGGCCGCCTATGTTGATCGGATAGTCGATGGCTGCAACGTAGTACTGCATTGCCCATGCTGTCGCCGCCCCTACCAAACCTCCGGCCAGCACAATAGGCGGGACGGGATTACCGCCCGGCACAATCTTGAATAGATCTTTGATCGGATAGGGACTGTAGGCTTCAAAGTTCCTATATCCTCTGTTTCTCACTTTCCTGGCAGCTTCGACGAAAGCGGTCGGGTCCTCGAACTCCGCGATAAGGCCGTAGACAGATTCCGGTTGCGTCACTTCTCGGTGCCTCCGCCAGGCTTCGAATACGGCAGCAGTTCGCGCACCTCTGCCATTGAGATCATCGGCAGGAATCGGACGAACAACATGAAGAGA
>C688J35102_120989528_pt1 | contig 11755 bp, 10 predicted proteins | sample HopSoiMetagenom2_FD_35102 | JGI IMG/M metagenome (IMG submission 35102)
CGCCGCTGGCGCCGACCGGCGGCGCGGCCCTCTACAGCCGGGCCGCGTTTGAGGAAGTGGGCGGCTTCGACGAGCGGATCTTCGCTTACTACGAGGACCTCGACCTGGGCCTGCGGCTGCGCGCGGCCGGGGCGGCCTGCGCGCTCGCACCCGGGGCAACCGGCCGCCACCTCTACTCGGCCACGCTGCGCGGCAGGATCGGCGACAAGTACGCGCTGACCGGCTGGAGCCGCGGCTACATGCTGCGCCGCTACGGGATCGCGGCCGACCCCCGCGCGGCCGCGCGGGCGCTCCTCTGCGAGGCGGCGATCTGCGCCGGGCAGCTCGTCCTCGATCGCACCGCGCAGGGAGCGCTCGGCAGGGTGCGGGGATGGCGCGCCGGGGACGGGCTCCCGGTGCTGCCGCTGCCGAGCGAGGCCCTGATTGAGTCAACCCTGTGCTCCGGCCTGCGCCGCCGGCTGCGCCGCCGCCGCATCGCGCCGCTACCGCCGACCGAAGCCGGGAACGAGGCGAGCGATTGAACGGAACCCCTGGATCATCCCCCGCTCCGGCTTGAGCAGGCTCAGGGAGGAGACGCCGAGCGCGGCCGCGGCGCGCCGGACCATGAAGGCCGAGCTCGCCGAGTAGGCAAGCAGCGAGGTGACGCCGGCACCCATGATCCCCAGGGTCGGCAACAGCGCCGCGAGGCCGGCGGCGGTGACGGCAAGCGCGACCCCCTCGCCGATGCTCGACTCGAGCGGGCGGCCGACCGCCTGCAGCAGCGCCTCGAGGACCCGGTTGAGGCCGAAGACGACCCCGGCGACGAGCAGCACCCTGCCGACCCCCGCCGCGCCATCGAAGGAGTCGCCGAAGAGCAGCCGGATCAGGGCCGGCTCGAAGACGAAGATCGGAATCGAGACCAGGGTCGCGCAGACGAGGGTGGCGCTGACGATCAGCCGCGCCATCTGCTGCTGCTCGGACCGCACCTTCAGTCGCGCGATCATCGGCAGCGCGACCAGGGCGAAGGAGAAGCCGATCAGGGTGGTGAGTGAGGTGAGCGTCACCGCGACCACGTAGAGGCCGAGGCTGGTGGCGCTGAAGAAGACCGAGATGACGAGTTGGTCGACCCGCTCGTTGAGGGTCCACATGCTCTGGCTGAGCATGCTCTTGGAGCCGAATCCGAGCAGGTCGCGGGAGGTCTCGCGGCTGAAGCCGACCGCGGCCACCCCGACGGAGCGGATCGTGACCGTGAGCGCCACGGCGGCGGCGATCGCGAAGCCGGCGAGGTAGGCGACCGCGGCGGAGGAGACGGTCATCTCGCCGGCGGCGGCGAGCAGGCCGATGCCGACCGCCGTGCTGCCGATCATGATCAGCCGCAGCGACTGGAACCAGGCGAAGCGATGGCTGCCGTTGAGGATCGACATCATCGAGACGGCGAGCAGGTTGAGGGGCACGAACCCGGTCAGGAACAGCTGCGCCTCGTGCACGACCCCCGAATCGTGGCCGCCGAGCGCGAGCGGAAGGATCGTCCAGCCGATCGCCACCAGCAGCACCGAGTCGACGGCGACGATCGCCAGCGTGCTGCCGACGACCACGCCCAGGCGCGAGGCGCGCGAGGCGTGGTAGGTGGCGGCCTGTGCGAGCCCGATGCTGCCGATCGTCGTCATCAGGGTCGGCCAGAGGATGACCGCGGCGAGCTCGCCCCGGTCCGACGGGCCGAGGATGCGCGCCAAGAGCACGCCGACCACGGCCTGGATCAGCTGGATCGTCCCCGTCGCGGCGAAGCTGCCCACCATCGGGCCAGCGGCGCTCTCGCTTCCCAGCTCCCCCTCGGGTATGTCCGCCTCTCCCAGCTCTTCGGTCAGCGGCGTGGGGCCCAGCGGCCCCGTCTTCTCGTCCTCGACCTCCGGCCCAAGCTGCCGTCCAGGCTCCTCCACGCCCGTCAGCTCGCCCCCGCGCCCGGGCCCGTGCCGGCGGCGAGGCCGCGAAAGAGCTCGGCAAGCTCGTCGAGCATGCGCGGCAGGTCGTAGCGCTCGAGCACCAGCTTCCGGCCCCGGCCCCCCAGCTCGGCACGCAGCTGGGCGCTGCCGACGAGCCGTTCCAGCCGGTCCCTCCACTCCTGCGGCGTCGAGGCGAAGAAGGCCTCCTCCCCGTCGCTGACGACGCTGAGGTTGTGGCCGACCGGGGAGATCACGAGGGGAAGGCCCGCGGCCATGTACTCCTTGATCTTCAGCGGCTCCTTGGTGCGGTGGATCTCGGTGTCCGCGAGCGGCATGATCCCGATGTCGAACTCCGCCGCCCAGGAGTACTCGTCGTCGGGGTCCCAGGGACGCCAGTCGAGGTGGCCCTCGAGCTGCGGCAGCGACGGCCTCGCCATTCCGCCGACGATCTTGACCCGGGCGCCGGTCGCCTCGCAGGCTTCGCGCAGCGGGCCTTCGATCGGAGCGAGGTGATCGTCGGGCGCGATCCCGGTGTAGCCGATCGCGACCGGCGAGTGCTCGCCGTGCTGCTTGACCGGGTAGGACGAGGCGTCGACCGCGTACTCGATGTGCGTGACCGGCGCCCCGGCGGCCTTGGCGAACTCGGCGATCGCCTCGTTCCCGGTGACCACGGTGGTCGCGATCCGACAGCGCCGCACCGACCACTCCCGGCGGGCCGCCAGCCAGATGCCGTCATCGAGGTGGTAGGCGATCGGCAGGCCGGTCAGCTTGCGGGCGATCCACTCCAGCACCGGTGGCGAGGACCAGCGGAACATCGACCGCTGGACGAAGATGACGTCGTAGCGGCGCGCCCGCAGGATCTGGACGAGCCGGCGCGGCAGCACGATGCCGTACCAGTAGATCGCGGCGCGGACGCGCCAGCCCCTCGTCTTGCGGCGGTAGAAGGACTCGTGCAGCGCCGGGCTCGACGGCGCGAAGACCGTCCCCGTGACGCCTCGCTCGGCCGATCGCGTGGCGGGCAGCACACAGAACGTGCCGCTTGCCCGATCGTCGACCGGGTGCATCGGGAAGAAGGCGACCCTGACCGGGCCCCCGCCGTCCCGGCTCATCCGACCAGGACGCGCTCGCGCTCAGGTGCCGCCGCCGCGCTCGGCCGGCCGGCGCGCCAGAGGGCGATCGGCGCCGCTTGCTCGCCGCTCTTCAGGCAGATGGTCAGCAGCAACCACCAGGTCAGGGCAAGGATCTGGGTTTCCAGCGCGGGGTAGATCGCGTTGTAGAGGGAGAGCCCGAGCCCGGCGGCGGCGACGCTCGCCGCCCAGGGGTCGATCGGCCTCCAGGCCGCCAGGGCAAAGGCGATCGCCGCCCAGATCAGGAAGCCGCCGATCATGACCAGGCCGACGATCCCGGTCTCGACCAGGAGCTTCAGGTAGTAGCTCTCGACCGTGACCTGGGGCGCGGGGTCGTCGACGAGCTGCTGTGCGTTGCCGGTGGAGGCGGCACCGCGGCCGATCGCCTTTTGCACAACCGTCGCATCGCCATAGACGGTGAAGCCCTTGGAGAACGATTCGCTGCGCAGCTTGTTGCCGGGATCGCTGCTCGGGTCGAAGCCGGAGCTGACCCGCGCGCCCGCGGCCCCGGGGGCGACACCGCCGATCGCGCCGGCCGCGATCGCGATCGCGATCGCCGGCACGACCATGACCGCGAAGCTCACCCGCCGCTGCTTCATCGCGAAGAGGAAGAGGGCGATCACGCCGATCATCGCGATCACCACGCCCGAACGGCTGAAGGTGAGCACCTCGCCGCTGAGGATCGCGGCGAGCACGGCGGTGCCTCCCAACCGCGCCCGCCAGTCGGGCAAGGTCGAGAACTCCCCCGTCGCCAGCACCGCCACGGTGCCGAGGAAAGCGGAGGTGTGCAGGTAGCTGCCGGTGATCCCCGCGTAGCGGTTTGCCGCGAGGCCGTCGACCTGGGCGCTCGCCGCCTGGATGAAGCCGCCGATGCCGAGCGCCTGCGCGATCACCGTCAGGGTGACCACCGAGCCCATGACGATGAAGAGCCGGGTCAGGCGCCGCGTATCCCCGGGCTCGAGCAACGGCCAGACCGCCAGGGCCAGGGTCGGGTAGACGAGGTACTGCGCCACCCCGATCCCGTATAGCTTGAGGCCGACGACCTTCGCCATGAAGCTGAGGGCGACCCCACCGGCGATCAGCGCCCAGCCGATCAGGAGCGGGCGCGGGAAGTCCCCGGCGCGCGAGCGCAGCTGCACGAGGCAACCGATCGCCACGGCGGCGACCAGGGCGGGCACGAGGGCGTTGACCGTCAGCCCGGGGCTGCTGAGAGAGAGATCGTCCGCGACCTCGAGCAGGCCGCCACGCAACGGCGCGAGGACGATGGCCAGGACGACCAGCGAGCGAAGGCCGGTGCGCCCGCCGCCGACGGCGACAGCGGCGGCTGCCAGGAAGAAGATTGTGGCGAGCAACATGCGGCCTTGCCTTTCGTGCTGGTTCGCGCTTCGGAGCGGCGCTCAGCCCGCGGGAGGTCGGGATCATAGCCACGTCACCCCACGCAATCGATGCTCCTGTGCGGTCTCCCGCGGCAGCAGCAATCCGGCAGCCGATCCCCCTAAGATGCCCCGGATGCCGGACTCGAAAGATCGTGCGCCCGTCCTCGTCACCGGCGGCGGCGGGTTCATCGGAGGCCACCTCGTCGCCGAGCTCCTGCGGCAGGGCCGCGAGGTCCGCTCGGTCGACTGCAAGCCACTGGCGGAGTGGCACCAGGTCTTCGAGGTCGCCGACAACCGCGTCCTCGACGTCTCCCTGCTCGAGGCCTGCAGGGAGGCGGCCGAGGGGGTCGGCGAGGTCTACAACCTTGCCGCCGACATGGGCGGGATGGGCTTCATCGAGGGCAACAAGGCACTCTGCATGCTCTCGGTCCTACCCTCTACCCACATGCTCGTCGCGGCTCGCGACGCCGGCGTGGAGCGCTTCTTCTACTCGTCCTCGGCCTGCGTCTACGCGGCGGAGAAGCAGCAGACCCCCGAGGTGCCGGCGCTGAAGGAGGCCGACGCCTACCCGGCGATGCCGGAGGACGGCTACGGCTGGGAGAAGCTGTTCAGTGAGCGCATGTGCCGCCACTTCATGGAGGACTTCGGCTTCGAGACGAGGGTCGCCCGCTACCACAACGTCTACGGCCCCGAGGGGACCTGGACCGGCGGGCGCGAGAAGGCGCCGGCGGCAATCTGCCGCAAGGTCGCCGAAGCCGCCCAGAACGGATCGGGCGAGATCGAGATCTGGGGCGATGGCCACCAGACCCGCAGCTTCATGTACATCGACGACTGCGTGCAGGGGACGTTGACGATCGCCCAGGGCCCGCGGGTCGACCCGATCAACCTCGGCTCCTCCGAGCTGGTGACGATCAACGGCCTGGTCGACATCGTCGAGGAGATCGCCGGGGTCCAGCTAAAGCGCCACTACGAGCTCGACGCCCCGCAGGGCGTGCGCGGACGCAACAGCGACAACACGATGATCCTCGACACCTACGGCTGGGAGCCCTCGATCTCGCTGCGCGAGGGCCTCGAGAAGACCTACGCCTGGGTATCCGAACAGGTGCAGAAGGAGCTCGCCGGCAGTTCCACCTGACGGCGCGTTCGTATGCGAGAGGCGGCGTACCGCCAGCACTACGAAGCGGAGGACCGCCACTGGTGGTTCCGGGGGCGCTGGGCCGTTGTCGAGTCCCTGCTGAGTCGGACCCCCCTGCCCGCCTCGCCTCGCATCCTCGACGCCGGCTGCGGGACCGGGGGCAACTTGGAGCGCTACTCGCGAATCGGGGAGGCGAGCGGCATCGACCCCTCGCCCGAGGCGGTGAAGTTCTGCCGCGAGCGCGGCTTCGGCTCGGTCGAGCAGGCCGGGCTGGAGAAGACCCCCTTCGCCGCGGAGAGCTTCGACCTGATCGCGGCCACCGACGTACTCGAGCACGTCGCCGAGGAAGGAGTCGCCCTGCGCGAGCTGTGGCGCGTCGCGGCGCCGAATGCGGCCCTTCTGCTCACCGTCCCGGCGTACATGTGGCTGTGGAGCGAGGAGGACGAGAACCTCCATCACCACCGCCGCTACACCAGGCCGAGGCTGCGCCGGGCCGTGGAGGCAGGCGGTTGGGAGCCGCGGATCGCCACCTACTTCAACACGTTCCTGCTGCCCCCGATCGCCCTGGCGCGGAGCCTCTCGAAGCTGACCGGGCGAAAGGGCGCGGAGGTCGATGCCACCCCGGCGAGCCTCGACGGCGTCCTCTCCCTGCCGATGCGCCTCGAGGCGCGCCTGATCCGCGCCGGCATCAGGCTGCCGGCCGGGGTCTCAGTCGGGATCGTCTGCCGGAAGCCCGGCTAGGGAACGGCCGCGCTCCGCCTGCGCCCGCGACCCCCGAGAAGAAACGCGGAGCCGGTAGGAGAGCAGGGCGACGTCGCGCAACATCCGTGCTGTGGCCTGGACGACCCGTACCCGCGAGCGGGAATCGTGGATATAGAGGACCGGGACCTCGGCGATGCTCATCCCGCTGCGCCTGGCCCGCATCAGCAGCTCGACGTCGAAGGCGAATCCGGGGGTGACCTGCTGACCGAGCAAGCGCTTGGCGGCGTCGGCCGCAAGCAGCTTGAAGCCGCACTGGGTGTCGCGGATGTCGAGGCCGGTGAGCAGGCGCACGGTCCCGTTGAAGCTCTTGCCAAGCAGCTTGCGGTGCGCCGGCCCCCGCTCGACGACCGCCCCGGGGATTCCCCGCGAGCCGATCGCGACGTCGGCGCCGTCGTTCAAGGCGGCGGTCAACTTCGGCAGCTCGCTGAGCGGAGTCGAGAGGTCGGTGTCGGCAAGCAGCACGTACTCGCCCCCGGCGCGTTTGACGCCCTCGGCGACGGCAGCCCCCTTGCCCTGGTTGCGCCCGGAGCCGGTCACCGCCCTGATCTTGGGGTCGACCTCGGCAGCGGCCAAGAGGATCCGACGGGTTTCGTCGTCGCTGCCATCGTCGACGATCAGCGTCTCCAAAAGCTCCATCCCGCCGCGCGCTACGTCCGCCTCGGCGCTGGTGGAGAGCACGTCGAGAAGCTCCGGCAGGCGATCCTGCTCGTTGTAGGCCGGGATGACGAGGGAGAGGGTTGCCATGCCAATCGGGGGCTGACTCTACCCTGGATGTGACGACCTACTCAGGCACCGTGGCTGTCAAAACGGCAGCGCGTCAAGGTGCGCAGGACGCGAACCCCGTCCGCGGCGGTGAGCTTCTTCCCTTCCTCGCGACCCCTCGCCCGGTAGGTGACCGGCACCTCGAAGATGCGGGTCCCGCGGCGCAGCAGGCGTGCGGTTATCTCGGCCTCGATCGCGAAGCCTGACTCGCGAAGGGGAAGGCTGCGAAAGAGGTCGGTGCGGATCGCCTTGTGACAGGTCATCAGGTCGCCGAGCCAGCAGTTGAAGAGCAGGTTGGCGGCGAAGGTGACGCCGCGGTTGCCGACCACGTACCAGAAGCTGAAGGCGTTGTGGGCCTGGAACCCGCGCACCCCGTAGACGGCATCGGTGTCGCCGCGGGAGAGTGGCACGACCAAGTCTGCCACCTCGTCGGGGTCGTACTCGAGATCGGCGTCCATCACCGTCGTGAACTCTCCGGTGGCGTGCTGGAGGCCGGTTTGGATCGCCGCCCCCTTGCCCATGTTTTGCGGGTGGGTGACGACCCGCACCTCGGCCGGCCACTCGCGGGCGAGGATCTCGGCGGTGCCGTCGGTCGAGCCGTCGTCGACGATGACGAGCTCGCGCCGGTCCACCGGCATCGTCGCGCCCAGGGTCCGCTCGATCGCGGTCTCGACCGTCTCCAGCTCGTTGAAGACGGGCATCAGCACTGTCAGGGAGGTCATCGGGCGAGCAGCATATTCATCGGGCTCGGTCTCGGTCCGCAAAGTTGCTGCGAAGCGATTCTCGCACCGGCATCGCGAAGTATTCGATCTCGTAGTGGGGATCAGAGACCCCGGCTCCCGGATTCGTGCCGAAGGCGATCGCCGACGCATTCGGCGTCGCCGGGAAGGGAGGCTGGAAGTTCAGCCGCGGCGGGACCCGCAGGACGATGCCGTCTTCCATGGTGCCGGGCACAACCCGGTAGCTGTACTTGCCGTCGAAGACCTCGACCCGGTTGGTGGCCCGGTAGAGGAAGGTCCGCAACCGCTCCAGCCCGCTTGGCTTCAACCCGCTGACGCGCGCGTAGACGACCTCGCCGGGCTGTGGAGCGGGGATCCGCGAGGTCTCGAGGTTGCCGAGGCTGCGCTTGGCCAGCAGGCGGGGATGCCCGCAGCGGTCGGGGACCCGGTAGAGCACCTGGATCTTGGGCGTCGTGCGCACCGGTTCGAAGTTGCACAGCATCGCGATCGTGGCCTGGGGCTCCTCGTGGGGGAGGAAGGTCGGCCCGACCGCGTTCCACGTCTCGCAGCCGGCGTCGGTCACCGGGTAGATCGCGCCGCAGGGACTGTGGCGCAGGATCGCCTCGGGGCCCGACGGCGAGGCGATCGCTTCCGCGTCGAGGCGATCGGTGTAGGAGGAGTAGGCGAGGTAGGGGAAGAGCGGCTCCGGGTGCCAATCGAGGCCGTAGACCCAGATCGGCGCCGTCTCCCAGGGGTAGGAGAGGACCGACCGGCCGCGCAGCGCGGCGAGGGTCCCGGGGTCGATCCCGTAGAAGCTCTGCAGGAATTCGCGCGATTCGGCCCGGGCGTCGCCACGAGGGCCTGGCAGAAGCAGCGTCTCGAGCTGGTCGACACCGTCGCCGACGCGGGCGATCGGGTGGGTCAGCTCGGAGGGCTCGTGGCCGGAGACCGGGTAGAAGAGGACGACCAGCGACGTGATCGCCCCGAGCGCCACGCCGAGGCTTGGCCCCTGCCAGCGAAAGGACAGCCAGGGGAGCAGCATCAGCGAGGTGAAGAGGGCCGCGTAGGTCGCGGTTTCGATCACGAAGCCGTGCTTCCAGGCCGAGAAGGCGAGCGCGGCGAGGATCAGGAAGGCGGCGGCGCGGCGCACCCGCGGCAGGCCGCGGGTGCCGAGGAAGACGGCCGCGAAGCCGGCTGCTATCGCCAGAGCGGCATAGGGCCGCGCCCAGCTCACCGCCGGCGCGTTGTAGGGCAGCGCGGTCGACCATTCGGAGAGCACCTCGAAGGCCGTGCGGACGTAGTCGTCGAAGTTGGAGACGCCCTGGCCGGTGGCGAACCAGAAGGCGGCGAGGCTGACGGCGAAGACGCCGGAGAAGATCGCGACGCCGCGGGCACGCTCGCGTGGCTGCGCGAGCACCGCGACCACGCACATGAAGAAGACGAGGAAGCCGTCGCTGAACTGCACCAGCAGCGCCGCGGCGCCCGCGATCCCGCCGCCGACGAGCAGCAGCGGGCGGGCGAGCTCCGGCGGGTCCTCGGCAATCGAGACCATCGCCCAGATGAAGACGAGGGCGAGGAGCGGCTCCGGCGCAGGCACGAACTGGTCGGCGTCGAGCGTCAAGAGCACGTAGGCGAGCGGCGCGGCCGCGAGAACGGGGAGGCTGCGCCGCAGCGTCCAGACCAGGGTCAGGCCGAGCGCAAGCTGGGTGAGGAGGAGGTAGATCGCGCTGACCACGGCGGTGCCGGGGTAGAGGACCATCGGGTGCAGGACGAACTCGAGCGGGCCGCCATTGAGGATGAACTGGGTGCCGAAGTCGAGCCCCTGGTGGACGGCCATCTGCAGGGCGATCTGCCAGGCGGTGTCGATGTCACCGCCCGGGGTGAGGACGTGGCTCGGCCAGCTGAGGAAGGCGACGGCGACCCCGAGCACCCAGGTGGAGCCGAAAAACCGCCCTGCCTTCGACCAGGTCATGAGAGGGGCGCGGCTAGGGCCGCGCGCGTCCGCCGGTGAGGCCCACCAGGGCGCGCCAGGCCGGCTTGGGGTGAAAACGGGCACCGGCGCGGAAGAGGCCGACCGAGTCGCAGAAGTTGCAGGAGCCGGCGACGTCTTTCCAGGAGAACCAGTAGGCGCCCTTGATGTTGAGGCGGCCGCGGTTTTCGATCAGGTAGGCGTAGGCCTTGCGCAGTTCACGCGCCTGGCCACCGACTCCCTGCTCGAAGGCGACCACGTTGGGGTCGTTCTGGGACCCCCAGCCCATCTCGGTGATGTAGAGGCCGGCGCCGGCGTCGTGGTTTTCGAACATCACGGCGCGCATCGCCTCGGTCAGCTCTTCCAGGTCTTCGACGTGGAAAGCGTAGGGGTGCAGCGCAACCGCGTCGAAATAGCGCTTGATCCCCGGCACGCGATACAGGGCATTGACGAAGTCGTCGGCGTCCATGCCCCGCTTCCCTCCCGGGTCGGGATTGCCGAACAGCCCCGAGAGGATCACCTCGGCGCCGGGATCGGTGGACTTGATCGCCCCGTAGGTCAGCTTCAGAAGGCGCGCGTAGCGCCGCGGGGACACCGGATAGGCGAAGTAGAAGAAGTTCGCCTCGTTCCAGATCTGCCAGGCGCGAATCGGCGCCGGATTCGGTATCGCCGGCACGTAGTTGACCGCGGCGGAAGCGGGCGCATGCTCGGTCCAGAATTCGCCGCCGGGCCCGTAGCGCTTCACCGCCGCCTCGACGAAGGCCACCCAGGCCCTCCGCGCCCGGCCGCTGTCGGTCGGCAGCGTCGTCTGTTCACGCGTCAGCCAGGCGGGGGTGCCGTAGAGGAAGGGCAGAACGGAGAGGTGCGAGCGGGCCGCGAACTCCATGGTTTCGTCCATCCCGGTCCAGTCGTAGCCGCCCCTCGGTGAGGACTGGACCGCCGACCACTGCACCGGGACCCGGATCGTGCCGATCCGGCCGGCCCGCAGGTACTGGGCGTCGACGTCGGTCAGCATCGTCTGCGGGTCGATCCCGAAGAAGAATTTCGGCGGGATCGCCGGGCGGCCGCCGGCGTTGACGGTGGGCAGGACCACGACGATCGCGAGGAGGGCTGCGACCGCTATCGGGAGTCGTCTCATCGAGTGCGAAAAGTTAACGGGTGGATCACTCACCAACACGGCATCGGCTCGCATGTAGCGAATCCGCCACCGGGCTTGCTCAGTAGGTCCCGCCCAGCTTGCGGTGATCCCAAGTGGCGACGCGGACCGGCTTGAAGTGGATCGCGACCCGCTTCGGGGACTGCGCCTCCAGCGCCGCCTTGGCGTCGCCCTCGACCGAGGAGATCCCCTCCGCGTAGCGCAGCGTCAGCTCCTCGGCGAAGCCGAGGACCGTCTCGAAGTCGCGGTGGATCTCCGCCTTGGCCTCGATCATCGCCCCCCGCAGCTTGCCGTACTCGTAACCGGTCTCGACCAGCACGGTCGCGCGCGGATCGCGTTCGAGGTTGCGGACCTTCTGCGATTTCGCGTAGGTCCAGATCCAGATCTCCCCCTCGCGCGGCACGAACCACATCGGCATCGAGTGCGGCCAGCCGCGCGGACCGAGGCTGGAGACGACCGCCACCCGCTCGGCGGCAAGCAGCTCCGCCAGCTCGGCCTCGCTCAGCTTGATCTGGTCCCGCCGGCTCATCGGGCGCCAAGACTGCCCGATCGGCGGCGGGCGCGCGTTGCGCCGAAAGCCCGGCCGCGCCGAGGCCGCGCTTAGGATCTTGCCGTGCCCTCCCCGCCCGCCAGCAGCTGACCGATGGCCCGGCGCGCGTTCGCCCGCCTCCGCGGGCTCGACCTGATCTCGGCCCTCACAATCCTCGTGCTCGCGGTCGGCGCGGTCCAGCTCGTCGACGGGGCGCTCTCGGCCGGCGTCACGATCGACGAGCCGATCGAGGCGGAAGAGACGAAGTCGTGGATCGAACACGGCTGGTACCTGCCCGCCG
>C688J35102_120989527_pt1 | contig 11754 bp, 11 predicted proteins | sample HopSoiMetagenom2_FD_35102 | JGI IMG/M metagenome (IMG submission 35102)
AGCACGACAACGCCCTCCGGGGCGGGCGGCACCAGACCGGCTCGTACCAGCGGCCGCACCGTGATGTCGTTGATCTCGAAGCGGTCCCCCTCCAGCATGGTCATCCGCGTGATGCGCGGCTCGTGCGCGAACGCACCATCTCCTCGGCCGTGACCTCGCGCGGATAGATCTCGACGTCGACGCCGGTCCGGTCGCAGACCTCACCGGCGGCGGGATCATGGACGAGGGCGATCGCCAGCTGCGCCGCGGGCCTTGGCCACCACCGAGCCGAACGGGTTGCGCGCGTCGTCGGCCATGGAGAGGACGGCCGCCACGTCGGTGATCCGCTGACGCTCGGAGAAGCCGCGGTCGAAGCCGTCAGCGCAGAACGCGCGCCTCGAGAGATCCTCCGCGGCCTCATGGGCGCGATCGCCGCCGTCCTCGGCGGCTCGGACGGCGTCTGCCTCGAGCACGCCGTCGAGCTCTTCAACCTCCGCCGGGGCGGCGTCATGGGCGACGTGGCGGTCTGCCGCCGTCGCAGTTGGCCGTGCTCCCGGGCACCTCCCAGTTGGTCCCGCCCGGCTTCGGGCTCCTGACCGCGCCGAGTGGCTGCTGGCGATGATCGCGCCCTTCCTCGACGCGCCGCCGGCCGAGGAGTCGGCGGACGGGCCCGCCGGGCGGCTCGGCCTAGAAGTCGAGATCGTTCGCCCCCTCTCAGTGATGGTCGGCGCGACGAGCGGGCCGGCTCCCACACGTCCGTCCCGGGCGCCAACCGCGGGCCACCGCCGGGGTGGCGGCTCCCACACGTCCGTCTCGGCGCCCACGGCGCGCCACCGCCGGCGAGGTATCGCTCTGGCGTGAGCGGTATATGTGGCGCCTCCGGTGGCCTCCGAACTCGACACCCGGATCCTCGCCCCCGGCGTCGCCGCGATGCCCGCCGCAGCCCGGGCACGGACGCCGTGGCGCTGCGTCGTCGCCGGTCCCGTGATCGCTCTCGTCGCCGTGGTCGCCTGCGTGGTCGCTACTCGGGCGGGGGGCGTGCCGATCCGCGATCCCAAGCACGTCACCCTGACCCGCCTGCTTTTGGCCACCGGTTTCGTCGTGGCCTCCGCGGCCATCGATGCCGCGATCCGCGGCTGTCGGCGCTCCCGGCGGATGCCCCCCTCTGGCTCCGAACTTCTAGCCGCGTGGCGCGAGCGCTGGACGGGGCAGCGCGTCCTGGCAGTGGGCATCACCCTGGTGAGCTTCTTCGTCACCTACGGCGCCTACCGGAACCTCAAGAGCGTCGTGCCGCTGATCCGGCCCGGCGCGCTGTTCGACCGCCAGCTGGCTAACCTCGATCGGTCGGTGCTCGGCGGAAGCGCTCCCGCGGCCCTCCTCCACGACCTGCTCGGCACGGGCGTGGCCGCGCACGTGCTGTCGGCCGTCTACATGCTCTTCTTCGCCTTCATCCCGATCTCGCTCGCGCTGGCGCTCGTCTTCGTATCGGACCTGCGCGCGGCCCTGCTGTACACGACGGCGCTCTCGGCAAACTGGCTGCTGGCCGCGGCCAGCTACTACCTGATCCCGTCGATCGGTCCGTTCCAGGCCGACCCGGCGGCCTTCGCGACGCTGCCCGCCACCGCTGTCAGCGAGCTGCAGGCGCTAATGGTCGACGAGCGCGCGGCGTTCCTGCGCGATCCGGCGCTTCCGGGAGCGGCGCAGAGCATCGGGGCCTTCGCCTCCCTGCACGTCTCCATCTGGGCGACCGCGGCGCTCGCTGCGCACCTGCTGGGCCTCGGACGCCTCGTTCGCGTCGCCGCGTGGGCGCTCGTCCTGCTGACCGTCACCGCCACGGTCTACTTCGGCTGGCACTACCTGGCCGACGATGTCGCGGGCGCAGTCATCGCGGCGACCGCGCTGGCTGTGGCCCGCGCTGCGACCGGATTCGACCCGCGCGGCGCCGTCGGTCGGCCATTCGCCCCCGCCTCGGAGCCCAAGTCAGCGTGACGACGCGCTCGTCAACGCCGGCCGAGCGCTCGAGCACGCGCATCGGGCCGCGCGCCCGGTCGCAGCTGATCTCGAGAGCGACGCCCCCGCCGCGCTGGCGCGAGGTGCTGGCTGCGCCTGCGGTCGCGCTCGTCACGCTCATCATCGCCGTGCTCGCGACCGATGCGGCCGGCGTGCGCTTCCGCGACCCCGATCACGTCGCCGCCGGCTACGTTGCCATGGTCGGCCTCGGTGTTGCGCTGCTCGTGGCGCTGGACATCGGCATCAAGGCCGGCCGCGGCGACGGCGCGCTGTGGCCCTCGCGCGCCGCCATGCGCGCGGTCCGCCGCACGCGCTGGACGTCCCACCGGATGATGGCCGCCGGTGGAGCGCTGCTGAGCTTCTACGTCACGTACCTGGCCTACCGCAACCTCAAGGGCGTCGTCCCGCTCCTGCGACCGGGCGACCTCTTCGACGGCCAGCTGGCCGCCCTCGATCGCGCGATCTTCGCCGGCCACGATCCTGCCGCGCTGCTCCATTCGCTGCTGGGCACGGGGATCCCCACGCACGTCCTCTCTGGCGTCTACGTCGCGTTCATCGTCTTCCTGCCGCTCTCGCTCGCGATCGCCCTCGTCTTCTCGCCGGACCTCCCGACGAGCCTGTTCTTCGCGACCGCGCTGTCGATCAACTGGCTCATCGGGGTCGGCAGCTACTTCCTCCTGCCGGCGCTAGGCCCGGTCTACGCGCATCCGCGGGCGTTCGCGAGCCTCCCCCACTCCGAGGTCACGCATCTTCAGCACATGCTGCTCGACGACCGGATCGGCTTCCTGCGCGATCCGGCGACGGGCACCCCGCAGGCCATCGCCGCGTTCGCGTCTCTGCACATCGCGATGAGCTTCACCGCGCTGGCGGTGGCCCACCTGCTGGACCTGAAGCGGCCGGTGAAGGTCGCGCTGTGGATCTGGCTCATCGTCACCTGCATCGCCACCGTCTACCTCGGGTGGCACTACGTCGTCGACGACCTCGCGGGAATCATCATCGGGGCGATGTCGCTAGCCATCGCGCGGGTGCTTACGGGCTACGACCTTCGCACGGCGCGCGTCGCACGTGCCTGCGCGCAGCCTGCGGCCGCCGTCGGCTCCGTGTGACGCCTGGGCGACGAGCCACACGAGCGCCGGAACGATCGGGAGGAGCATTCGCGGCGACGCCGACGGCGGCACGTGCACGGCGATCGCCACGGCGGCGAAGATGGCGATCGGCGCGGCCTCCGGTGCCGCCGAGCGGCGACGCCGCAGCAGGGCGGCCGACCAAGCCAGGCCGATCAGCAGCAGTGAGTTGACCAGGAGGTAGGCGCCCAATCCGAGCGGCGCCAGCAGGGGCCGCATCGGTATCGCGAAGAACAGCCGCGTGACGTTGGCGGCAAGGTTGCGGGCGTAGCCGGCAGGGCGCGCTCGGATGTTCGCCGCCGCGCGGTCCCGCAGCCAGAGATCGCTGCGCACCGGGTCGAAGGTCTGTAGGCGCCGGAACAGCGGCCGGTAGGGGGCGAGCGCCCGATCACCCAACACCCTGTCGGGCGCGTACCACTGCCCGGTCTGGCCCGGGAGCGTCGGGGACATCCAGAACAGCGACAGACCGGACGAGGAGCCCCAGTACAGCGGCCGGCCGGTCAAGCTGTAGGTGTAGACCAGCCACGGGGCGCACGCGGCGACCCCGACCGCCGCCACGGCGACCAGGCGCCGCGCCGTGACGCTGTGGCGACGACGCACCCACCCCAGGACCGCGACGGCCAGGAGTGCGAAGGTCACCCACCCGTACTCGAGTCGCACCATCGTCAGCGCGCCGAGCGCCAGGCCGGCGCCGGCCAGGGGAAGTCGCCGGCCGTCGGCGAGCCCGCGCGTCAGCGCCAGCATGCCGGCGACGACGAGCAGGATGCAGAGCGGCTCCTTGTGCACGTGGGGCAGGACCGAGAAGAACGGGACGTAGAGTCCGAACGCGTAGGTCCAGGCCAGCGATGCGCGCGGACCGAGGCGCACGCGCAACAGGCGATGGAAGAGCAGGACGGCACATCCCAGGAGGACCGGCTCGACGAACCGGATGGCAACCAGCGGCAGGTGCAGCCGGACGAGTGGCGCAAGGAACACCACCAGGCCGGGGCCGTGCCAGAGGTAGGCGCGTGGGTCCGTGACATGCCCGCTGGGCACGACCTGCCCGTCGAGCATGCGCGCCGCCGCCGCGAGCAGATCCTGCTCGTCGCGGACGGGGTGCGGCCCGGGCTGCGCCAGTGCGCAGATCGCGACGTAGAGCGCTACCAGCGGCGCCACGCGCAGGGCCTCGCGCAGAAGCCCGGGAGCGGCGCCCGTCCGCGCAGGCGTCCAGGGCAGCGCGCGAGGGACTCGGCCCACCGACATCTCGACTCAGGCGAACACACGTACGCCGGTCGCCTCACGGCCGATGCGCGAGACTGGATTGAGGCTGACCAGGACCGCGACGGCGGCGACGAGCCACACCGCGGCGTATCCGCGCGTGGCGGGGAAGTACGGCGCCAGCACCTGCACCGCCCCGCCGGCCAACGCCGGCCCTAGCACGAGGCCGACACCGCGGCCGAATCCGAGCAGCCCGGTGGCGGCGCCGCGCCGGTCCATCGGCAGCGTGCGCAGCACCGCCGCGTACCCGACGGTCATGACCAGTCCGGCGCCGAAGGCGAACAGCGGGATCGAGGGCAGCACGAACGAGAGTGCCCGGCTGAACGTCGGCAGCAGCAGACCGGCGCCGTAGAGCGCGGCCGCGGATAGCAGCACGCGCCGCTCACCGAACCGCTCGGCCAGCGGTGCGGCGGCAAGGGCAGCGACCAGCACCCCACCCGCCACGAGCGCCATCACCACAGCCGCGAACGACAGCGACCGCCCGAGCCCCAGAACGACGAAGAGCACGGCGAACGACTTGATCGCGGCCAGCGCGAGCTCCCAGAGCGTCGTGGCGATCAGCAGGCGCCGGACGTCCGCGTTCCCGCGAACCACCTGCCATGGCGCTCGGAGCGCGCCGCCCTGCGCGGCGCACGGAGCGTGCGCGCGGGCGTGGCGCGTCACGGCCACGAGGAGCCACGTCATCGCGCACAGCAGGACGGCGGCGAGCACGAACGGCGCCGGTCGCGACAGCGCCAGCAGCGCGCCACCGGCCACGAGCGCGGTGCCCATCCCCACTATCCGCGCGATCGCCAGGCGGCTCTGGACGCGCGCCTGCGCCGAGCCCGCGACGAGGTCCGGGCACAGCGCCAGGTACGGCGAGAAGTACGTGAAGTAGGCGCCGTAGAAGGCGAGCAGACCGGCGCCCAGCATCGGCAGCGACGATCCCACGGCCAGGACGACAAGCGCGGCCGCCGCGACGGCCGCCGAGGTGATGACGAACGGCAGTCGCGGTCCCAGCCGGGTGCTCGTCCGGTCGGACCAGCTCCCGACGATGAGCGGCAGCACGAGCGCCGCCGCACCCTCGCCACCCAGGAGCAGCCCGATCAGCGCGCGCGACGACGTCAGACGCTCGAGCAGCACCGGGACATAGCTCGAGACGATCGTCAGGGCGAAGGCGAGCGCGAGGCTGGGCAGCGCCAGCGCCATAACCAGTCGGCGGTCGATCGCCCGCACCTCTGCGCGCGCGGCAGGGCGCGTCCACGACGGCGCGCCGGCGCCCGTGCTGCCCGTCGCCGGGTCAGCCATGGCGACCGGCTCGTATCGCGGCCCAGTGGCCGGTCAGCGCGGCACCGCCGACGGCGGCGATGGCGCCGATCGCCAGGCCCGCGACGTCGTCGACGACGTAGTGCCACCCGAAGTAGATCGTCGACATGACGACGAGGACCAGGAACGCCCACAGCGACCAGCGCAGCACCGCCGGTACACGGACGACGTGCGCGATGATCGCCGCGCTCAGCACGACCGAGACGTGCAGCGACGCGAAGGCGGCGATGCTCTGCACCTGCGTCGTGGAGAACGGATCGCGCAGCACCTCCGCGCGAGCGGCCGACAGCGATTGCTGCAGCGCAGAGACTTCGGTGTGCGGCAGCCCGGCGAGCACGTGGGGATAGGCGAACGCGGGTCCGACCGCCGGGATCAGGTAGTAGCTCGCCAGCCCCAGCATCCAGTTGATCGCGAGCGCGGTGACCCACCACATGCCCGGCACGGGATTGGAGGAGAGGATCAGCGCGGCGCCGAGCGACATCGGGATGAACACCAGGTAGGACAGATACACCCCGCTCAGGACGTGAGCCGCGACGCCCGTGCCCAACACATCGTGCAGGAGCTGGGCAGGATCACGCCCGCCCAAGAGCGCACGGTCGAGGTTCAGCAGCGCCCCGTCGTGGTCCTGATCGACGAGGAAGGGCAGGAAGCTCTTGAGGTTGCGATACGAGAGGTAGGTCGCGTAGAAGGTGAGCAGCCCGATCGCCACCGCGAACAGCCTGCGCGGGCTCCAGCGCTCGCTGATGACCGCGCGCGCGACCGCCGGCATCGAGACGGCCCGCCGCGCTCGCCGCAGGACGCGTGGGACGATGTCGAGCGCGAAGAAGGCGGCCAGCGTAGCCAGCAGGATCCACATGCGCGGGCCGCTGAGGCCGTCGGCGTCGCGCAGCGGGAGGTCGGCCAGCGCGGCGACGACGATCGTGACGATGACCATGACCGCGCCGAGCGCGACGGCGCCCACGTAGGGCGGCCGCGACAGCGGCGCCCACCAGGCGCCCTCGTGATGCCAGACGCCATCGGCCCGCGGATTGGTGCAGACCTCGAGCATGTCCACGCTCGACGTTGCTGTCGCCCTCGCTGAGCTCATCGGACCCGGGGCCAACCGCACCGACGGTCATGTCCGTATCGGACATCGCGGCACAGGCGGCGCGCTGCACCGTAGCGCGCGCGACGGCGGCTGCGCCTCTCGCTCGGCCGTCCAGCGTCTGTAACGTGGAACAAACGCCGCTCGATCCGCGCCAGCCGCCCGCCGCCGGCGCTGCCAGGCGCTGCATCGGTCATACGCTCCACGCGGCGCTCGCACCATGCTTCGCCCTCGCTGGCCCCGTCGCGATCGTCCTGGTGCTTCCCGGGGTCGGCTCGTCAGCTCTGAACGGCGTCCGCGAACGCGCACCGCCGCGCGGTCAATCGCGTGCGAACGCGCTGATTGTTTCGCCGCCGCCGTCGAGCAGGCTCACGGGGCGGGCGTGATCTCGCCTGCTGACCGACGACGCCTGGCTGACGTCATCGCGGGAGCGGAGCTGCCACCGCCGATCCGCCGGCTCTCGGGCGACCGGCACGGGAGGTGTTCGGACGAGGCTCGCCGCGCTGACAGCACCGCGACGCGGTGACATGGATGGTCTCGTCCGCCTGCAACGCGTCCCGGGAGGAGGTCGGGAGACGCGGGCGGCGTCCAGGCGCCGCGCTCCACGCGCTCAAGGATGCGGTCGAGCTCGATGCCAGCGCTGCCACGACCACCCTCGCGGCGGCGCGGGGGCCAGGCTCGAAGATCCGGGGCGGCGCGGCCATCGCCCGAAGCGGCGGCGTCGGACGCTCGGCGCGCAGTCCGTCGCGGGGCGCCGTTCGGGGTCAGAACCCGGACACGTGCTCAACGTGCAGGGGGTGCGCGTCGACGGCGCCCCGCGAAGCCGGTGGCGGTGGCGCGGCGCCAGCGGGCTGGTAGGAAGATCGCCCGCGGGTCGTCCTCGTGGTAGGCGCTCGCCGCCACGTTGTTGCGTGGGTCGGGGTTGAAACAGCGCGGCGAGCAGGTCGATCTGCCCGCGGCCGACGCCCGCGCCGTCGCCGCCACCTCGTCGACGAGGCGCGGCGCCCAGGTGGCTTCCGCGTCGAGCCGAAGCGCACCCCGGGAGAGCGGGCGAGCCGCCGGCGAAGTGGCTCGATCTAAAGCTCCTCCCCGAGCCCGCGCGAGTCTCGCGCGCACGGCGATTGGCGCCATCGCGCCAGACACGTCGGCGCGCCCTTCGCCGGCCTCTCGCGCGCGCAGGCGCGGTTGCGCGCGCGCTTCGCGGTTCGGCGGCGTCGCGTTACACGCATACAGTTGTGCGTACAGGGACGCGACGCGTGCATCACGCGCTGGTGGGGATCTCGGCGCGTACTTGAAATCCGCCTCGCTCGCGCGGACCGGCGCGAAGGCTCCCGCCGAGCGCGGAGATGCGCTCGTGCATTCCTTGCAGTCCCTGACCACCTCGATCGGGTCCATCGGCACGGCCGGGCTTACCGTCGTCGAGGACTTCGACGCGGATCGTGCTGTCGTCGCCGTGGAGCCGGACTATCACCGTCGTGGGGTTCTTGGCGTGCTTGACGACGTTGGTTAGTGCCTCTTGCACGACGCGATAGACGGTCGGCCCGACGACCGCCGGTACCGCTCGATCGCTGTCGCGCTCGACGGCGAGCTTCACCGGCAGTCCGTCTGACCGCGCGCCTTCGACGAGCTGGCCGACATCGTCGATGCCCCACAACGGCTCCGGAGGGCCATCGCGCGGCTGGCGCGCGCGTAGCAGCCGCAGTATCGAGCGCATCTCGGTGAGCGCCGTGCCGCTGGCCTCCCGCACTCGGGCAAGCGCTAGGCGGGCTTCGGCGGGATCGTCCTCGAGGACGTGCGCGGCCACGCCGGCCTGAATATTGACGCTGGCGAATCGCGTGCCCGGCGGCGTCGTGGAGCTCGCGGGCGATCCGCAGGCGCTCCTCGGCGACGCGTCTGCGCGCCTCCTCTTCGCGCGTGCGCTCGGCCCGGGCCGCGCGGTCGAGCGCCTCAGCTAGGTACGCGCGGTGGTTTCACACGACAGCTCCGACCGGCAACCGCGGCAAAGCACCACCCGAGCTCGACGACGTTCCGGTCGTTGAAGCGCCGCACGTCGTCCAGTTGCTGCCCGGTCAGGAACGCGGCCAGCGCGGTCACCGTGGCAGCCGCCATCGCCGCCGGCCAGTCGTAGCGCTCGCCGACGCTGAACAAGGCGACCAGCACCGTGACCGCGATCGGAAACTCCTCGTGGCCGGTTGCGGCGTACAGGATCGCCGTGGCGAGCGTGACGGCGAGCACCGCCAGCGGGACGCGCCGGCGCGCGAGCAGGACCAGGCACGGCGGTATCGCGAGCAGTGCGGCGCCCGCGGAGAGCCCGCCCTCGACCGCTTCATCGACCGCCACGGCGGTATACAGGCCCGCGGTGAGCGCGACGTCGCCGAAGTTTGGGCGTGTGCGCCTCACGCCACGCCGGGCCGCACCAGCCCGCTCTCGTAGGCAATCATCACCAACTGAGCGCGGTCGCGGGCGCCGAGCTTCATCAGGATCCGGCTGACGTGCGTCTTGACGGTCAGCGGGCTGAGTACGAGCCGCTCGGCGATCTCCTGGTTCGACAGCCCGCCGGCGACGAGAGCGAGCACCTCGACCTCGCGCGCGGTGAGCTCGGCGAGCGCCTGCGGGGCGGTGGCCTCCGCCACGCCACGGGCGACGAACGCTCAACCAGGCGCCGGGTGACGGCCGGCGCGAGCAGGCTCTCGCCGCCCGCGACGACCCGGATCGCGTTGAGAAGGTCCTCAGGCTCGACGTCCTTGAGCAGGAACCCGCTGGCGCCCGCACGCAGCGCTTCAACGACGTACAGGTCTTCGCCGAACGTGGTCAGGATCAGCACGCGCGTGGCGGTCAGCCGCGGGTCGGCCACGATCCGGCGCGTGGCCTGGATCCCGTCGAGCCGAGGCATGCGGATGTCCATCAGCACGACGTCCGACTGGCGCCCGCGCCAGGTCGACCGCTTCAGCCCCGTCACAGGCCTCGTCGGCCTCCTCCATGCCGGCGGTGCGTTCGATCAAGACGTGAAAGCCCGCCCGCACCAGCGCCTGATCGTCGGCGAGCAGTACCCGGATCGCCACCGGCTCACCTACTCCTGGAGATGTAGGCGAAGTCACGCACCCAGCACGACGACAACGCCGGCTCATCAGCTTGCAAGCGCGGACGCAGCGACCGCCGCGCGAGCGACGATACGCGTCGCGCGCCGCGCACGATGGCGGAGGTCGTGTCGACAGTTTTGATCCGGGAAAGAGGGAGCCATGGCAGATGCGCGCAGAGTCCTCGCCTACGGCGATTCGCTGACCTGGGGCTGGGTGCCGATCCCGTCCGTCGTTCCGACCACGCGGTATCCGATCGCGCAGCGGTGGACGGGCGCGACGCTTGACGCGCTTGGTCGCGGCTACGAGATCCTCGAGGAGGCGCTCAGCGGGCGGACCACGAACGCCGACGACCCGACGGATCCGCGGCTAAATGGGGGCAGGTACCTGCCCTCGGCCTTGGCGAGCCACCTGCCGCTCGACCTCGTGATCATCCTGCTTGGGACGAACGACACGAAGGCTTACCTGCACCGCAGCCCCTTCGAGATCGCACTCGGCGCCGCGACCTTGCTGGTCAGCGTCCAGCAGGCCGGCGGTGGCGTGGGGACGACGTACCCGGCGCCGCGCGCGCTCCTAGTCGCTCCTCCGCCGCTCGGTGAGATCACGGATCCCTGGCACAGCGAGCTTTTCCGGGGCGGCGCGGAGAAGTCGCGCGAGCTCGGCCGGCTCTACGCGGCGGCCGCGGCGCCTCTCGGGGCGGCCTTCCTCGACGCGGGTCAAGTGATCTCCACCGACGGCGTCGACGGCATCCACCTCAGCGCCGCGTCAAATCGCACCCTCGGACTGGCGATTGCCCAGAAGGTGCGCGAGGTTCTGGAGCCGCCTCCGCACGCGACTTGAAACCCCGCTAGGGCTTCGCGACCTCACCTGGATGGGCCGTCGCGGACCGTGTCCACGGACACGATCGTGACCCTGGTCACGCGTCGAGTTCAGCGGGACGGCGGGCAGGGCGCGCTCGTCCACCTCACCGGTGGCCTGCCGCAACCGGGCTTGCGGCATCGACGACGCAGCGCGAGTGGGCGCCTCGGTTACGTACGACACGGCCAAGACATCCGATCGACAACGGCGCGGCCCGCGCCATGTTCGTGGGCCCATTCATGACCCCAACGCAGTTGGACTGCGCCCCATGCTTCCGGTCGCTTCGTCCGCCGGTCCCCCAAACGCCCGCTGATCGCCGCGTTTGTGACCTCGTGAGCCGACGCTTCACGCGCGAGCGTCGCTGCTTCGAAACGAGCGGGTGCCCGTACCCTGGAAGCCATGTGAGCATCGGGAGTCGGTCTACGCGGTTGCCTTGCGGCGTTGGCGCCTCGCCCGTGTTGGTAGCGATACGGCAGCGTCGACTGGTGGGTGAGGCTGATGCGCCCGCGCCACTCGTCGAGCTGCGATCGGTTGAACCAGCACTTGTATCCGGGCCCGCTTGTTCGAAAAGGGTCTTGCCGGCCGCGGTGAACTTGCCCACTGCGTGGACAGTCGGGCCGAGGTAGCTGGCGGCGGCGTCGGTGTCGATCCAGCCGCTCCCTCGGCGCCAGCCGAGCAGCGGGACGTTCCCAACGGGATCGGCAAGAAGTTCGAGAAGGGCGGCGAGATCCTCCTCGTCGAGCGCGTCGAAACTGCTTGCGCGTGCGGAAGCGTCGGGCGGCCCTGCATGCGTCACAGGCTGCTGCGCGCCTTTCGCTGCTGGCGCTTGCGGCGATGCGCCTCGCGGGCGGGTCAATCCGACGAGCCACGGCACGCAAGGCGTCGGCGCCCAACGCGCTCTGGATGCATGAAAGCGACGACCGTCAGGAAGTTGCCGTAGTGGCATCTGCCAGTGATGAGGTCAGGCGCGAGGAGCGGGAGCCCGTCCTACTCGCTCGTCGCCCCGGCGTGAGCCGCGTGCGACACCCGCCCGATCGTCGAGTCGATCAGGGCGGCGAGG
>C688J35102_120989526_pt1 | contig 11748 bp, 12 predicted proteins | sample HopSoiMetagenom2_FD_35102 | JGI IMG/M metagenome (IMG submission 35102)
CTCGAAGAGCGGGGTGCTGGTGAACTGGAACAACAAGCCGGGCGCCGGCTTCCCGGCGGCCGACGACCAGTTCGGGTACGGCTCGATGTTCCGCTCCCAGATGCTGGCGGCGGGGCTGGCCAAGCACCGCAAGCTCAACCTGGCCCAGGTGGTGAGCGCCATGAACGCGGCGGCCACCACTGACTTCCGCGACGTGTTCCTGATGCCCGTCGTGGCCGAGGTGATGAAGAAGGTGTCGGCGCCGAACGTGCGTGACGCCAAGATGCTTCAGGCCCTGCTCGACTGGCGGGCGAAGGGCGGCAGCATTTTGGATCGCAACAGCGACGGGAAGGTCGACGATCCTGGCGCCGCGATCATGGACGGGTTTGGTCCGCTGCTGTCGGACGCCGTGATGGATCCGGTGCTCGGGCCGCAGGCCACGCAGCTCGACAAGACCATCATCGGCAAGGACGCCGGCTGGCAGGGCGACTACGCCGGCGGTTGGAACTCCTACGTGGACAAGGACCTGCGCTCGCTGCTCGGCAAGAAGGTGAAGGGCGCGTACCACTTCAAGTTCTGCGGAGGCGGCAACCTGAACGCCTGCGCCACCGCGCTGTGGGGCGCCCTCGACGCGGCGGGCAACACGCTCCAGGCCGCCAACGGCGGCAACGCCGACCCGACAACCTGGCGAGCCGACGCGAACGCGGAGAAGATCTCATTCGCGCCCGGGCTGTTGACCACGAAGATTCGGTACACGAATAGGCCGTCCGGCATCCAGCAGGTGATCAGCTTCAACGGTCACCGCTAAGGCGTTGCGAGCAGGCGATGCGGGGTCTGTACCCTGGAGGGCGTGCCAGGGGACCCCGCTCGCTCTCGCATCGTTCACTACCTGCGCGAGGCCCATGCGGATGAGCTGGCTCTTGCTCGCACGCTGAGGTCGCACATCGTCGTTGCGCCCCGGGGTCCGTACAGGAGCGGGCTGGACGGCTATCTGCACGAGACGCGTGAGCACGCTCGGAGGCTCGACCGCCGGCTGCATGAGCTCGGTGCCGGACAGAGTCCGCTTCGCTCCGGCGCCACTGCCGTGCTGAATGCCGTGGCCTGGGGCCGGGGACCGCTGAACGCCATACGCCGCCACAGCCCCGAGGAGCGGCTGCTGCGCGGCGCGAAGGATGGCTGCGCCACCGAGGGGCTCGTGATCGCGACCTACACCGCGCTCGAGGTGATGGCCCGCGGGGCGGGCGACACCGGCACCGCGCAGCTCGCGGCAGACATACGCGCGGACGAGCAGCGCATGCTCGAGTGGCTGCGCCACGAGATCCTGAAGCTCACGGACACCTTCATTCGCGACGAGCTGGACGAGCTCGACCCCATCGAGCGGCCGCGCCGCCAGCGGATCCCCGGCCAGCGCGTCTGGGCCGACTACGACGAGCTGAGCGTGGGCGAGGTGCGCCACGCCCTGTCCCGCTCGGACTCGCGCGAGCACCACGAGGCTCGCTGAACGTTTGCCGGCGGCGGACCCGGAAACGGGGTCGGTATGAACGACGGCGATTCAGCGAAGGACAAAGTCCGGGAACTCGAGGAGAACCCGCCCGAGCGGCTCGAGGACTGGCCCGACGACGAGGCCAAGTACGAGACCTTCGGCGGCCCCGAGGGCGACCACACATACGAGGAGGGCCCCGAGTCGAAGCTCGGCCCCTCGTCGCTGCGCCACCACGAGGGCGGCGACGTGAGCATCGAGGGCGAGAAGGTCGACGACCCGGAGCGCTACAAGGGCGACCCGATTCCGGGCGGTCCCACCGACCCTGACGCAGAAAAGAACCGCTAGGTCTTCGACTTCTCGCGCGACGATGCTCCGGCGCCGTCGTGCATCTCCTTCAGCTCCCGCTTCAGCACCTTGCCGGTGGCGTTGCGCGGCAGCTCGTCGAGGAACTCCACCTCGCGCGGCACCTTGTAGCGGGCCAGGTTCGACTTCACGTAGTTCTTGAGCTCGCCCTCGTCGACGGAGGCCCCGGAGCGCGGCACGACATACGCCTTCAGCCGCTGGCCGAAGTCCTCGTCGGACACGCCGATCACGGCCGCCTCGGCCACCTTCGGGTGCTTGGCGAGCAGGTCCTCGACCTCGGCCGGGAACACGTTCTCGCCGCCCGAGACGATCATCTCGTCGCTGCGGCCCACCACGAACAGGCGGTCGTGCTCGTCGAGGTAGCCGGTGTCGCCGGTGCTCATCAGGCCGTGCAGCATGTCCTTCGAGCCGCCGCCCGTGTAGCCCTCGAACAGCATCTCGTTGCCCACGTAGATGCGGCCGGTCTCGCCCTTGGGCAGCTCCATGCCGTTCTCGTCGTAGATCTTCACGATCGTGCCGCGCGGCGCCTTGCCGGCGGTACCCGGCGCGGCGCGCAGGTCGCGCGGCGTGGCGATCGTGGCCCAGGCCACCTCGGTCGAGCCGTAGAGGTTGTAGATGATCTCCCCGAACTCGTCCATGAAGTTGTTCGCCAGGTCACCCGGCAGCGCCGAGCCGCTCAGCGGCACGCACTTCACCGATGAGAGGTCGTACTTGCGGCGGGTCTCCTCCGGCAGCTCCATGATGCGCTGCACCATCACGGGCACCATCGGAATGGAGGTGACCTGGTGCTGCGCGGCGCCCGCCAGCGTCTTCTCCGGATCGAACTTGCGCTGCAGCACGTAGGTGGCCGACAGCAGCATGCCGAGCGTGAAGTGGGCGAAGCCCCACGAGTGGAACAGCGGCGCGCCGATCAGCCACTTCTCCCGCGTCTTGAGCGGGATCTTCGACAGCAGCGCGGCCGCCGGATCGACCGTGTCGGGCTGCGAGCGCGCCGCGCCCTTCGGCGTCCCCGTGGTGCCCGACGTGAGGATCACCGTACGGCCCGGCTTCTCTGGCGGCACCAGGTCGGATGTGTCGCCGCTTGCGATCAGCTCGTCGAGGGTAGGGTCGTCGAGCTTCTCCGAGTCGTGCCAGGCCACGTAGCGCTTGCGCCGGTGGCCGGCGTCTTCGAGCAGCCCGTAGAACTCCTCGTCGAAGATCAGCGCCACCGGCTTCTCGCGCTTCACCACCTCGGTGAGCTGAGGGCCGGCGAAGGCGGTGTTCAGGTAGAGCCCGTGGCAGCCGAGCTTCGACAGCGCGGCCACGGTCTCGATGAAGCCGCGATGGTTGCGCACCATCACGCCCACGTTGTCGCCCTCCACGAGGCCGGCGTCCGACAGAGCATTGGCCAGCGCGTTCGAGCGCTTGTGGACCTCCTCGAACGTCAGCGTGCCGAGCTCGTCGATGATCGCTATGTCGTCCGGGTAGCGCGCGGCCGAGGCCGCGAAGCCCGCCGCCGGCGTTGGGCCCCAGCGCCTGATCAGCGCCAGCGTGCGCAGCGTGCGATCCGGCCGTTCCGGCCGGATGAAGCCGGCGCCCGCCAGCACGCGCGCGGTGTGCAGCTTGTTGACGGCCATCGTCAGCAGGCCGACCTGGGTCTCGTTCTCGCTCAACCGATCTCCCTCCACTTCAGCGCGGAGCCGCTCGAGCGACTCCTCGATGTTGCGACCCACGATCCTTGCGGAAAGCCGGTCTGAAAGCGTCGCCAGAAGCCCTCCCGGGGCGTGATAGCTGATCCGCAGTGTCACGCTCGTGGTGCCGTCGTCCTGCGCCCTGAGCCGCCAGCGGCCGCGCTGGTCGATGCCGGTGATGCTCGTCCAGGCCATGTCGCCCGGCGGCTCGTGCTCCACCACCTCGATCAGGCCGCCGACCTGGGCGGAACCCACCTCCATCAGCATCGAGTAGCGCGCGCCGCAGCCGCGCTTCTTGCGCCCCTCCACCCGCCAGCGCGTGATGCCGGCCATGAAGTGCGTGTACTCGTCGGGATCGTCCACGAGCTTCCACACCTCGTCGCATGGCGCGTCGACCGTGATCGTCCGCTCGATCCGCATCAGCCGATCAGCGGCAGGCGCCGCTCCTCCGCCATGGCGTCGAGGGTGCGCTGCATGCGCGCGACCACCTCGTCGTAGATCTCGTCGATGTCCGGATCGCGGCCGAACTCCTCGCGCAGGTGGATCGGCGGCAGCACCTCGATCGTGATCTTCGCGGGCAACGGAAAGTGGCCCAGCATGTCGCCGATGTTGAGTCCCCACGGGATCGCCAGCGAAAGGGGCAGCACCTTGAGCCGGAACAGCTTGTCGAGCCGCAGCAGGCGCGCGAGGCGGTCGCCGCGGCTCAGGAAGAGCGCGGTCTCCTGGCCGCCGATCGAAACCACGGGGACGATCGGCACGTCCTTGGCCAGAGCCAGGCGGATGAACCCCTTGCGACCGGCGAAGTCCACCTTGTTGCCATCCCAGCTCGGCCGGTGCACCTCCCAGTCGCCGCCCGGGTAGACCAGCAGCGCGGCCCCGGAGGAGAGCGCCTTGTCCGCGTTCTCCGGCGACGCCGCCACCGTGCCGTACTTGCGCAGGTAGCCGAGGCCGGGCATCGCCAGCACCAGGTTGTGGGCGAGCTGGTAGAAGCGCCGCTCCACGCCGAAGTAGGTGTTGAAGGCGAGCGTGAACACGGTGGTGTCGGGCGTCATGTTGCCGCCGGAGTGGTTGCCCACGAGGAGCACAGGGCCCTCTGCAGGCACGTTCTCCAGCCCGCGGACGGCGCCTCTGAACCACAGGGTGGCAAGCAACCAGAGCCCGGGGAGGCTCTCTCTGATGTAGTCAGGGTCGCGCTCGTCCAGATCCGCCCGCGGGATCCGGCGCGCCAGCTCCTCCTTGATCACGACGCCTCGCGCAGCAGCGCCCAGGTGGAGGGCGGACCGGGCGGGCGCGTGATCCTCTCGGGATCGCCCTCCGGCAGCCCGCTGAGCTGCTCGGCCAGGGCCGGCTCGCGCAGCTGCTCTCCCACCGTCTCGGTCGCCGTGAGGATCACCTCGTGGCGGCGCCGCCTGCTCATCAGGTTGGACCCCATTACCTCCAGGTCTTTCCCGGTCGGCTGGATGAGAACCACCCGTGTTCCGGCGGCGCGCAGTTTCTTCGCCTCGCTGCCCAGGCGGCGGCCGGAGTCCCGGCGCGCGATCGCCGCCAGCCGCTCGCCCGGATTCCACGCCCGCATCGGGTACAGGCTCGACGTCGGGTTGAGGCAGATCACCAGGTCGAGCTCTTCGGCGCGCAGCAGGTCGAGGTTCGAGTTCGAGTAGAGGCCGCCGTCCACGTAGCGCCGCCCGCCGATCGTCACCGGGTAGTAGAAGCCGGGTATGGCGCACGACGCCGCCACGGCCTGGGCCACGTCGGCCTCCGGAGCGCCGTCGCGCCCGAACGGCACGCGCCGGCCGGAGGCGTAGTCGCACGCCACGACCCAGAGGTTGGGGTGCTCGGACCAGCCGCTCGGCACCACGCGGCGGATCGTCTGCTCCAGCGACTTCGTGGAGATCACCCCGCGCGGCAGCCAGCCGGCCACGAGCGCCGCCGGCGTGTGCCGGTGCGGGCGCGCGAGGCTGCGCAGCGCGAGGTGGATCGATCCCGGGCCGATCGGCGGCAGCGCCCGCTCGAGCTTGAACACCGCACCCGCCGAGCGGTCGGCCTCCGCGGACGGGCGGCCCCCGGCGTCGTTCACGCCTTCGAAGGTCTCGCCGGCGGAGTGGGCCACCATGAACCATGGCGGCACGCCGGACGCGCACAGCGCGCCGATCATCGAACCCGCCGAGGTGCCCACCACGTAGTCGGCGCTCGCCGGATCCCAGCCGGTCTCGCGCGCGAGCGCCTCGAGGCCGCCCGTGAGCCACGCTCCGCCCAACACTCCCCCGGCGCCGAGCACGAGCCCGACCCTCATGCCGCCCTCCTCATCACGGCGATTCTCCCTTACCGAGCACGCTCGCGTCGCGTTCCCAGGCCATTAACGGAATCCTCACCGCCTGTTTACGACTGCTTTAGGGCCGCGGGCGAAGCTGCCACCTGCGCCGGCCCATCTCCCCGCGCCCGGGCCTTTATCGCACGCCCTCCCCTGCAGAAGGCCCGGGCGCGAGCCGGCCCCCGTCCCAGACACTCCCGGGAGGAGTCATGGCCCAGACCACCCAGGACCGGGATCGCTCTCTTGCGCTTCTCGACGAAGCGCTGGCGGAGCGGGACCGCTGTCAGGACCGCTACGAGTCGACGATCGGCACCAACTGCGAGATGTCGGCATACATCCGCCTCCGCCGAGCGGGCGAGCGGGTTCAGTCGCTGACCGAGGTACCCCCTTTGGAGGAGTAGCCGTGCGCCTGTTGAACAGGCGTTCTCGTGACCCGGCTGCTCGCTCTGTCGGACGCTCTCGCGCGCAAAGACGCTGAGACCGCCATTCATTCGCGCAAGGTCGCGGACCTTGCGGAGCGGGTGGGGCAGCGGCTGGGGATGTTCGGCCAGCAGCTCCGCGCCCTGCGCTGGGCGGCCCTGCTTCACGACGTCGGCAAGATCGAGATCCGCGACGAGGTGCTGCACAAGCCCGGCGCGCTGACCGACGACGAGTACGAGGAGATGAAGGCGCACGCCGCCGGCGGCGCAGAGATGGTCCGCCGGGTGCCGTTCTTCGGCAAGGTGTCGTCGCTCGTGCGCTGGTCGCACGAGCGCTGGGACGGTGGCGGCTATCCGGACGGCCTCTCGGGCGACGAGATTCCGCTCGGCGCGCGCGTGATCTTCGCCTGCGACGCGTTCGACGCGATGGTCTCGGACCGGCCCTACCGGCGCGCGATGACCGTGCGCGCGGCGGTGCTCGAGCTGCGCGGCGGCGCGGGCACCCAGTTCGACCCGAACGTGGTCGACGCGCTCGTGGCCGAGGTGTTCGGACCCGCCCAGGCCGACGCCCGCATCGCCTGACCTGTAGAACCCGCCCGTGACTTCGACCGGCGCGGACCTGCTCGTCCGCGGGCTCTCCGAGTCCGGCGTGCCCGTGGTGTTCGGCCTGCCCGGCGTGCACAACCTGGCGGCGTGGAAGGCGCTGGCGGGATCCGGCATCCGGCTCGTGGGGGTTCGCCACGAGCAGACCGCCGTGTATGCGGCGGACGGCTACGCGCGCGCGACGGGGTCCCCGGGCGTGGCCATCACCACCACCGGCCCTGGCGCCGCCAATACGCTAGGGGCGTGCGGCGAGGCGTGGGCGTCGGGCTCGCCGGTGGTCGTCATCGCCACCGACATTCCCACCACGATCCGGCGGCCGGGCGTCTACCGGGGCGCGCTGCACGAGGCCACCGACCAGCTCGCGATGTTCGTGCCGGTGACGAAGGCCACGCGGCGCGTCGGCGACGCCTCGGAGCTGGGCGAAGCGGTGCGCTGGGCTTTGGACACGGCTGTCGCGCCGCCGAGCCGCCCGGTTTATCTGGAGGTGCCGACCGACCTGCTGTCCGCCGCCGCCGACGGCTCTGTTTCGGCGCCCGAGCCGGCGGCTCTGCCCTTCCCGTCGGATGAGGAGCTGTCGCAAGCAGCGGCGATCCTTGGCGCGGCCTCGAAACCGCTGGTGTGGGCCGGCGGTGGTGCGCTGCGCGCCGACGCGGGCGAAGCGGTGGGCTCGCTCGCATCGCGCCTGGCCGCGCCCGTGATCACCACCCACATGGCGCGCGGCCTGCTCGGCGCCGACCACCCCTGCGCCGTCGGGCTCCCGCCCCACCTCCCGGAGGTCGGCGCTCTCTGGGACGAGGCCGACGCCGTGCTCGCGATCGGCACGGACTTCGACGGCATGATGACCCAGAACTGGGCGATGCCGCACCCGCGCCATCTCGTGACGGTGAACGTCGATCCAGCGGATGCGTCGAAGAGCTACGAGCCGGAGCTGATGCTGACCGGGGACGCCCGCGCGGTGGCGGAGGCTCTGCTCCCGCTGGTTCCCGAGCGCGGCGGCATATCGCTCGAGCCGCTGCGGTCGGCCGCCCGTGCCTCGCTGGCGGCCGAGCACCCGGCCGAGATGGAGTTCCTCGACTCGTTCGCCGCTGCCGTGCCGCCGGACGCCGTGATGGTCGCCGACATGTGCATCCCCGGCTACTGGATCGGCGCAGTGCACCCGCTGTCGGGGCCGCGCCGGCTGGCGTACCCGATGGGCTGGGGAACGCTCGGCTACGGCTTCCCCCTGGCGATCGGCTCGGCGCTGGCGGGCCGCGGTCCGGTGGTGTGCGTGTGCGGCGACGGCGGCTTCCTGTACGCCTGCGGCGAGCTGGCCACCGTGGCGCAGGAGCGGATCCCGCTGACGCTCGTGATCGTGGATGACGGCGGCTACGGAATGCTGCGCTTCGACCAGCGCCACTCGGGTGATCCGACCTTCGGGGTGGATCTCGTCAGCCCCGACTTCGTGGCGATGGCGGCGTCCTTCGGGCTCGAGGCCGCGTCGGTCGACGGCCTCGGCCCGGCCTTCTCGCAGGCGCTTACGCGCCACCTTTCAATCGACGCGCCAACCGTCCTGGTGGCCCATGCAGCGCTGGATCCGCCGCCCACCACCTCGCCGCTCTGGTACCGGCGCCGCACCTAGCAGGCCTTTTTCGGTATGAGTAACGAGATGCTGTCGCACCGCGAGCAGGAGGCGATGATCGACGAGCTCCGCGAGGTCACGTTCCCGCTGGCCGTCCGCGGCTACGACCGGTCGGCCGTGGACCGCTACGTGGAGATGGTCAATCGGGTCATCGCCGAGCTCGAGATCAGCCGCTCTCCCGAGACCGCGGTGAAGGCCGCGGTGGCCCAGGTGAGCGAGGAAACGCGCGGGATTCTCGAGCGTGCGCACGAGACCGCCGAGGAGATCACCGCCCGCTCACGCGCCCGTGCCGACGACCGTCTTCAGGAGGCCGAGGCCGAGGCCGCGCGCATACGCGGCGACGCCGAGAAGCACGTTCAACAGCTCGACGCCGACACAGAGGCGATCTGGAGCGAGCGCCACCGGCTGATCGAGGACGTGCGCCATGTGGCCGAGCAGCTGGCCGCCATGGCCGACGAGGCGCTGGTCCGCTTCCCCGCAGCGCCGGACCAAACGCACGCGCTGCCGGCCGGCGACGGCGAGCCGACGATGGCCCAGGACACCGTCGAAGCCGACGTGGTGGAGATGGATCCGGTCGACGAGACCGAGGCGCTCGAGCCGGAGGACGAGACGCTGCACGTCGAAGAGCCGGAGCCGACGCTCGACGCCGCGGAGCACGAGCTCGACGCCGAGCACGGCCGTGAGCCGGAGCGCTAGCGGGAGCGGAGCGCCGGCGGCCTCGGGACCAGCCATGCCCGCGGTGAGTCCAAAGAGGTTGTTCCTCTAAATCGATCCTCCGCCAGGCTGACAAATCGTCAGCTCGACTGAGCATCAATTTTCGGACACCAACATCTACTGGTCGGCCGGCGTGTACCCGGGACGCTCGCGGCTCAGGCCGCTGCCGGCACCAGCGCCGGCGAGCCGGCGAGCGCATCGGCCGCCTCGGCCGCATACACGCGCACGGGGGCCGAGATGTTCTTCAGGAACAGCGGGCCGATGTCGCGCAGCGAGTGCGACACGGCGCCGGCGGAACGCCTGGCCGCCTCGGTGACCAAGAGCTGGCCGGCCTCCGCGGCGGCGGCCACGCGGGACGCCACGTTCACGGTGGCGCCCCACCAGTCGCCCTCTCGCTCGAGCGCCGGGCCGGTGTGGATCCCCGCATGGAGCAGGGGCAGAACACCGGAGTCGCTGTTCAGGCAGAGGCCGAGCTCGATGGCGTCGGCGGCGCTGTCGCAGTGGATCATGGCGGCGTCGCCGAGCGTCTTGACGACCTGGGCGCCGTGCTCTTCGGCGAGGCGGCAGACCTCAGACGCGAACTGGAGAGCCACCTCGGCGGCCCGTTCGTCGCCGTCGATCTCGGTGAGGGTGGAGTAGCCCGAGATGTCCGCTATGAGGAACGTGTGGAGATTTCCTTCGCGAGTCACGCATTCTTGACGTGATATCCGGGAGAACATCGTTACTCTCCCAAGTCGAGCGGCGGTGACAAGAGGCCAGCGCATAGGGAACGTCTTAGGGGTTTTTCTCCCCTTTGCAGGGCTTATTGTGGCCATCGTCCTGCTGTGGGATCGCTGGGTCGATCCTGGCACGCTCGCGATCACCGTCTTCATGTACGCGATCGCCGGGTTGGGCATCACGGTGGGCTTCCACAGGCTGTTCGCACATCGTTCGTTTGACGCGCGCCCGTCCGTGCGCGCCGGCTTCGCCATCCTCGGCTCGATGGCGATGCAGGGGCCGATCATCCGCTGGGTGACGAACCACCGCACCCACCACGCGCATCCCGACAAAGAAGGCGACCCGCACAGCCCCCACCTGAGCCCGTACCCCGGCATCCGCGGCGCCATCGCCGGCCTCTACCACGCGCACGTCGGCTGGATCTTCACGCCCGACCGTCCCGCCGAGGAGCGCTACGCGCGGGACCTGCTCGACGACCGGCTGATCAACTTCATCGACCGCACGTCGATCGTCTGGGTGCTCGGCGGCCTGGCGCTGCCGTTCGGGCTCGGATATGCGATCTCGGGAACCCTGCACGGCGCCCTCATGGGGATGCTGTGGGGCGGGGCGGTGCGGATCTTTCTCGTGCATCACGCCACCTTCGCGATCAACTCTCTCTGCCACTTCATGGGGAGCCGCCGCTTCGCGACGAGCGACCACTCGCGCAACCTCGTCTGGCTGGCGCCGATCACGTTCGGGGAGTCGTGGCACAACAACCACCACGCGTTCCCCAACTCGGCGTTCCACGGGCTGCGGCGCTGGGAGATCGACCTCGGCGGGCTGGTGATCCGGGGCCTCGAGCGGCTGGGTCTGGCGTCGAACGTCACGCGCATCAGCCCCCAGCGCCAGCAGGTCAAGCTCGAGCGGCTATCGAGCACTCCGTAGCGAAAGCAGAGCGCCGGAGCCAAACGACTGCTCCGGCGCTCCACTTTCTACCCCAAGCTCTACGAGCTGCTGCCGAGCACGCGGCGCTGGAGCAGCGCCTGCCGGCTGATGGCGTAGCCGGTCCCGCAGAGGGCGATCCCGAGGGCCGCCGCTGCGAGCACGATTGCCAGGGTGTGGTTGTCGTCGCTGGGTTGGATCACGCGCACCACGGTGTTGGTGGGCTGCGCGGCGGGAGCCGACGACGGCACGTCTGAGGTGTGCGTTGCGGGGAGGACGAAATCAGGCGCGCGCGTCGCGACCTGGGACTGCGCATCCGTCTTGAACGATGACGGCAGCGTGTAGTTCGCCTGCGGCAGGGCCGGGCGGCCGTGCGGGTGCAGAACGACTACCGGGGCTGCGCGGCCGCCGCCGTTCGGCCCGTCGATCGGCATTGCGCCGGCCACGGTCGGCAGTGCGAGGCCGAGACTGCAACCGGCGAGGGCCAAGCCTTTGATGAGCCTGATCCGCTTGCGATGGAACTTCATGGGGGACCTCCTTGGGGCAGTTGGGGAGACACGAGCAAGCTACGTCCGCCCCGACGCCGCTTCCACGCATTTCGACGGCTGCCAATGCGTCTTTTTGCACACAGCGGTGCCGCACGGTGAGATGCTCGCGCCCGTGGAGCCCTTCTACGCGCACCTCACCCCGGACGAGGCGGCCGACCTGCGCTCACGCGCCGTGACCCGCCACTTCGCGCGCGGCGCGACGATCATGCACCAGGGTGATGAGCCCGGGCGCGTCCTGGTGATCGAGCGCGGTCGAGCGAAGGTGACCTCGATCACCGAGGACGGCAGCGAGGTGGTGCTGGCGTTCCGGGCGCCGGGCGACCTCCTTGGCGAGCTGTCGGCGCTGGGCGGCGAGCGGCGCCTGGCCACGGTGCGCTCGCTCGAGGAGCTCGACGCCCTGGC
>C688J35102_120989523_pt1 | contig 11736 bp, 12 predicted proteins | sample HopSoiMetagenom2_FD_35102 | JGI IMG/M metagenome (IMG submission 35102)
CTCACCTTCGGGGGCATCCAGGTCCTGATCGACGGCAAGGAGAAAGCCTTCTCCGAGACCGTCGGCTACAAGGGGATGATGTTCAGCGGCGTCCCCAACATGAACATGGCGCTCGGCTACACCAACGCCTCCTTCACCCTCAAGGTTGACCTGGTGGCCGACTACATCTGCCGCCTGCTCAAGCACATGGACGCCAACGGCTACCGCGTCGCGACCCCGAAGGCGCCCGACCCCTCGGTCGAGCTCGAACCCTTCATCGACCTCAAATCCGGCTACGTCCTCCGCTATCTCGACCAGCTCCCCAAGCAGGCCGCCGCCCGCCCCTGGCGCCTGCACCAGAACTACGCCCAGGACATCCGCCTCCTGCGCAAGGGCCCGCTCGACGACGAGATCGAGTTCTCGCGCGGGCCGGTGGCGGGCGCCGCCGAGCACGACCGCGGCGGCGAGCTCGCCACGGCCGCCTAGCGGCATGGACGCTCCGGGCACGCCCGAGCCCCCGAACGAGGACGGCTTCGCCGCCCTCCTCAGCCGCCTCGACGAGGGGCCGGTGACGATGCTGAACCTGCTCGCCTTCAAGCCCGACGGCGGGCGGGAGCGCTACCTCGAATACGGCGCCGCCGTGACCCCGCTGCTCAAGAAGGCCGGCGGCCGCGTCGTCTTCCAGGGCGCGGCCTCACCCGCCCTCCTCGGCGACGCCTCATGGGACCTCGTCCTGCTGGTCGAGTACCCGACCCGCCAAGCCTTCCTCGAGATGATCCAGTCGCCCGAGTACCAAGCGATCGCCCACCTCCGCACCGAGGCCCTAACGAAGGGCGAGCTGCACCCCCTGGATCCGGCGCAAGCCTAGCCCCGCCCAGCCCGCTAAATTCCAAGGCCGCGCGGTGGCAGTAGCTCAGTTGGTAGAGCTCCGGCTTGTGGTGCCGGCGGTCGCGGGTTCGAATCCCGTCTGCCACCCCTAGATGAAGTCCCTGCAAATCGGTAGTTCAGGGTCGTCCGGATCGGTTTGAACCGGACCCAAATTACGCTCCCGATCAGGCAGAAACTGCCTGAAACACCTGGAGGCATCGGTCGGCCTTGAAGCCGTCGAATCCGGTTTTCGTTGACGTCCCCCCAGGCAGCTATCTTCTTGAATGAAACTGGCGAATAATCACACCGGAGGAATCACACCTGATGACTGCGCAGGTAGATCGCGACCAATTCAAGAACAGCTTCGCCCCCATAATTCCGCACCTTGAAGACGTGATTGACGATGCCCGTACGGCGACTCACTTCGATCGAATCGCCAAGGCTATTCCGGAGTTGGTGCGCCGATCGGGGATCGCTCGCGTTTCGGGAACTGCTCGATGGGTCCTGGCTGCTGACGGTCTTGTCGATCGTGCCGGGAACTTTCCCCAGGGATATTGCGTCCACAGCACGGATGCCCACCACAACCAGGGCAAATACATCTTTGGTTTTCCTTTAGGGATCTTCACGTTCAAACGCGAGCCTCACGAGGAGAACAAGGGTCTTTACCTTCACGAGACTCTCGAGATCCTCAAGGAGCAGCAGCCACTTGCACCGGGTGTCGATGCTTTTGCCGGCCTCAAGGTCTACATCTCGATCCCTCCTCAGGGAACTGCCAGCGTGATTGTCGAACGCCCCGATGCGGGGCCTATGACGTTTCTTCTCGACGAGTTCGTCGTGCCCGCTAAGGTCGTCGCTGCGCCGAGGAGCCCAATCGTTCCGGCGACCATCCGCTCGGCCAAATTGGTCGACTCGAAGGAGGGGGCTGACGCCCCCGAGAATTGATCTCAGGGGATAGGACAGCTTGATGGAATTGGACCGCGGTTCGGCTGAGTCAATTACGAATTTCAGGATGGTGCGACTCGCCCGTGAGCTTCGTGGGTTCACCCAGACTCAGGTTGCCAAGAAGGGTGGTTTGCCTCAGGCTCGGCTCAGTCGCATTGAGGCGGGGCAGATAGAGATCGCTAAGAGCGACGTCGCCGCTCTATCAAACGTGCTCGAACTGCCAGAGAGTTTCTTTTTCGAGCCCGGGGCTCCCGCCGCCGTCCCGCTGTATCGAAAACGGGCGATTCGCTCCGCACGGAAACTCATCACTATCCAAGCGCGTCTGAACTGCGCGGTCCTGATCGCCCAGCGTTTACTTGCGGCTGGAATCAACATTGACCACGCGAATTACTTCCCTGAGCCTGGCGAGCTGCCCGCCGACGACCCCACCAGGGCCGCCGAAATCCTGCGGCGCGATTGGCGGCTCCCAGTTGGTCGAATCGACAACGTTACGGCGGTAATCGAGTCTGCCGCCGGCTTGGTCCTGCGCGTCGACTTTGGGAGCGACGATGCCTCAGCCGCATTCATTGGGTTGCACGGAGACGACACGCAGCTGTGGTTTCTGGTCAATACGAGGGAGACTGCCGGGGACCGGGTTCGTCTCAGCTTGGCCCACGAGCTTGGCCATGCCGTCTTGCACCGTCGTCTTCCAGCGATTGAGGAGTCGGAGACCGAGCAGCAGGCGTTCAGCTTCTCTGCAGCCCTCTTGCTTCCGGCGTCAGAATTTGACCGGACGATTCCCTTTGATGCTCTGACTCTAGGTGGGGCTAGGCACCTAAAGCAGACTTACGGGGTCTCAATGCAGGCCATAATCCGCGCCGCTTATGAACGGGGACGAATTGGGCGCCCCCGCTACACCAGCTTGTACAAACAGCTGTCCGCGCGCCAGTGGCGCACGACGGAGCCTGATCCCCTGCCAGTTGAGGCGCCCCGTATTTGGCCTGAGGTTCTGGCAGTGCATCGAGACCAGCATGGCTTCACGGATTCCGATCTAGCTGAGATTGCTCGGGTGGACCGAATGACGTTGGCTGACCTCTTTCCAGAGGACTTTCGCCGTCCCTCGCACCTGCGAGCGGTTTCAGTTAGCTCTACTCATTAAACCGCAGCGGACCTCGCGCCACGTGCTTTGTCCCAGATGACTCCGTAGTCGCCCTTGTCCGCGAAGAACTCTTATCTTCGCGCTAAGTCGGGGGCTACAAGTGACGTTCCGGGGACCCTGAAAATTGTTCGATGCAAAGTAGAGAGTAGGCAGTCCCTGTTGCTTTTCGTCACCATTTGCTGCAGTATTCTCACCCAATCATGAAACCTAAATCTCATGATGAGCCGGCGGGGAGGGTTCATGGGTGCTGTTGACCAGGCGATCCGCACTGTTGCCGCCCTTCCAGCTCCCGTCGGCGAACAGAAGGACGTATTGGCCCTCGATCCACGAGGTCATGCTGTTGTCCTGGGAACCGCTGGCTCCGGTAAGACGACGATGGCGGTTCTTCGGGCCCTTCACTTGTCTGACCAGAGTTGCGGTCATTTTGGCAAGACCCTTTTAGTTACCTACAACAAATCTCTGCTCGCATATCTCGAGAACATGCTGCCATCGGGTGTTTACGACCTTGATGTCCGAAATTATCACCACTTCGCACGCGGCTATCTCAACACCTGCGGCAAGATGTCCTATAACTGCATCCTAGGACCGGACACGCGTCGTGCCCTAATTGTCTCAGCTCTCAACGAGATCCGCAGAAAACGTGACGATGCTGTCCTCGGGCGACCTGACGAATTCTTCGTAGCTGAGCTTTCGTGGATCGCCCACAATGGCTCTCTCACGCGTGATGCTTATCTTGGTGCTGACCGATCTGGACGGGGTTCGGCTCTGTCGCCCACCTCGCGCGAAGCCATATTCGACATTCACGAAGCGTACACCCGCTTACGAGAGGAAAGTGGGAAGAGTTACGATTGGGAGGATCTCGCGGCTGCGGTAACCACCGAGCTCCGAGTGGACACAGAGGCGCGCCTCTACCGACACGTGGTGATCGATGAGGGGCAGGATTTCTCTCCTGAAATGATCAGGTCGCTTGCGTTGGCGATTCCAAATGACGGATCGCTTACGTTTTTCGGAGATGTAGCTCAGCAGATCTACGGTAGGGCTGTCAGCTGGCGCGCTGCTGGCTTAACCGTTCCTCGCATTTGGGAATTTACGAAGAACTACCGAAATTCGCCGCAGATCGCACGCCTAGCACTCGCGATCGCTGACATGTCTTACTATGACGATCAGCCTGACATGGTGGCTCCGGATCAGTTCGCTGACGCAGGGCCGCCGCCGACGGTCGTTCAATTGGGTGACTCGCGTGCAGAGGAAAAATTTGTCCGCGAGCAGGCACTCGCTGCTGGACGACTCGGAACCGTCGGGATCTTATGCCGGACCGACGCCGACGCTAGGCGCATCGGGCGAACCTTGGCCGGCGCGCAACATCTGCACAGCGAAATGACCGCCTGGCGACCGGAAGGCATCTCTTACGGGAACGTTCACTCCGCCAAGGGCTATGAGTTTCAAACGGTGATTCTCGTCGGGATGACGCAAGAGCTTTGGCCTCACCCAAAGGCGATCGAGGAAGCAGGGGAGGAAGAGGCAACTGCGCTCGATGGTCGACTCCTCTATGTAGGAGTATCGCGGGCAAGGCAGGGCCTGATCATCACGAGGACCGGCAAGTTGAGCAGATTGATGCCGCCGAACACGGATCTATGGCAGGACGAGAGGCGGTAGCCACACAGATCAAGGCGGAGGCCGAGGCCCGCGGAGTTTCGCGCCTCTGCCACCTCACCCCGTTCCGGAATCTCCTGCACATTGCTTCAGGGGATGGACTGAAATCTGTTGTCGAACTCGAGGGAGACCGCGCGGCGTTCGACCAGCAGGATCTTGCCCGCTTAGACCAGAGGCCCGATCATATTTCTTGCTCCGTCGAGTATCCGAACGTCTGGTACCTGCGACGTAGGCTCGGTGACGCCACCCCGCTCCAGCGTCTCTTTCCTGATTGGGTATGCCTGTTGATAGACCCGAAGCACTTATGGGCAGCCGGGACCGAATTCGCCCCCCGGAATGCGGCGGCCGGAGGCGGGGGATACCTGAGGCCGGGCCACCAGGCTTTCTGCGACATGTACCCGACCAGGGCTAGGGGCGCTCACGGCAGGTTCTATGGCCGAGACAAGAAGCCAAGCGCTTGTCCAACCGACGACCAGGCGGAGGTTATGATTGAGAAGCACATCCCCCTCGTAGACGCGAGCACTATCGTCTTTGGGGATGTCGATCAGGCCGCGCGGAACGTGAGCGCGCTTCGCCTTCTCAAGGTGCCAGTGGAGAATTTTAAGTTCCTCATTGCGCCGTCATTCTTCAGGACCGAGCTCAGCGCCATGCTCAGGGGGGGAGAAACACCGACCGAGACGCCTTGGGTTCCTAGGGAGCAAGATGCCTGAACCGAAATTAAGAACTCGCGATCGAGCCATCGCGGCTTTATTTGCCGGAGCAATCGGCGATGCTCTCGGGTGGCCTATGGAGAATCGTGGCAACCGCGTGGGCGGTACCGCGAAGGTGCAGCCTGCGCCACAGCTCATACCCTGGGCTCGGCGTGAAGGTGGTGGCTACGCGCCGCATGAGCAGACTATTTTGGCTGGCACGTACTCGGACGACACCCAGCTTTTGTTGGCCGTCGCGCGCAGTCGTCTTCGCGGCGACGATTGGTATCGCCATTTGGTCGAGGCAGAGCTTCCGCTTTGGCTGCTCTATGAGCGAGGTGGCGGTGGAGCTTCCAAGAGGTCGGCAACTAGTTGGGCGAGAGGGAAACCCCCTTGGCATGGGTCCCATAAAGATGAGGCGCGGATTCGCTACTTCCGAGCGGGTGGCAATGGGGCGGCGATGCGTTGCCTGCCCCACGTTCTAGTAGACGAGAAATCTGGCACCTTTGACCGACTCCTGCCCTATCTGGACGCGGATGGTCTCGCGACTCACGGGCACCCCCGAGCGATTGTCGGTTCACGGGTTTTTGCCTGGGCACTTTGGTGGTCGCTCGACCGGCGTAAGGGCCTCGCGTTCGGAGAGCTGCTCGATAGATGCGTCGATGCGGTGTCGGAGTGGGCATCGCTTCCAAATCCCTCGGAGGATTGGAGAGAGGCTCAAACCCAGGTTGCGCCAGGATGGTCAAGTGAATGGGATGCCGCCGTGGAAGAGTCGCTCCGCTTTCTCCGCAACATGCGGAACCGGTTGGCCCATGGCGCACTCGTGATGGACGACGAGACGCTCTCGGAGATCGGCGTATTCGGCAGGGAAGGTGGCGCAGGAACGGTGACCGCTGTAGCGGCACTGTTCCTGGCGACCCGATACACCTCGCAGCCTTTGCAGGGCCTCCTAGCGGCCGCCTTTCTGAGAAACGCAGACAGTGACACGATCGCCTCAATGGCAGGCTCCTTGCTGGGAGCACTTGCTGGTGGAGATTGGCTACGAGGGATGCCGCGAGAAGTGCAGGATGCTGCTTATCTCGGCGAAGTTGGATCGGCTTTAGTCGGGAGCGAATCCCCCGAGATACCGAGCTTTCGTTGGAAAATGTCGATGAGGACGGAGATCTATGCCCGTCTGAACGAAGTTCAAGCAGGAGAGGAGATGGCCCTACCTCTCTTCGGGCGGGCGCGGGTAGTTGACGTGTGGGACCACGAGACGCGATCGACTACCTACATACGAAGTTGGGATCTCGCAACCGAACTCGGTCAGTCGATCACGATCAAGCGCTATGACAAGGGCAAAGACGGTATGCCGCGGTGGATTCCCTTGCCCCGTAAAAGCTCTGCCCCGAGTGTCTCGAAACCTCGTCTGGAGGGCAACGCGTTAACGGTAAAAGCGGAGAGTGCTGAGCAGCGTCGTGCCGGCTTGGTTCGCGAGGTGGCTGACCTTGAGGTCGCCAGCCGATTTTATGAAGAGCTCGTTGGTCTGCGAAGTGAACGACGCACTGGGACTTTTGTGAGCTTCGGATGGCTGGCACTAGAGCTATCTGAGGCGAATCAGCGTCAACTGTCCATTCCAGACAGGAGTGAACTGGCAGAGTCTCGCCAAGCTATCCGCGTCTACATTGATAGCACCGCCTTGGCCGACAAACATAGGCTTCTGTCGAAGACTGGACTCAGAGTAGGCCCCTTGACTGGGGACGAAGATGAAGGGCGTTTCCGATGTTCTGATCCCGATGGCTACGTGGTCGAATTCAGGGGACGCAGCGGCGCCTCACGGTAAAGGCTGTGGGGTCAAGCGCCTTTTGAACCGAGGGTATGCCCGATCAGGCAGAAATCCGCATTTCTGCCAGTACACGCCGACAATCGCCGAATATCCCCGCGTATCGAGGTTCGGCGGCAGAAATCAGAGAAGGGCGCAAACCCGTTTGCGGTGCGGGATCGGCGGTTGGCGCCGCTGGAGGGCGGCCGAATTGTGGTGCCGGCGGTCGCGGGTTCGAATCCCGTCTACCACCCCTCCTGAAGTTGCCGCAAATGGCCCCTGAGCACGCCGCATCTGACTGTTGACAGCGTGCTACATTGTCAACATGACTGAGACGGCCAACGTATCTGTGCGCATGAGCCGCGAGACGGCGGCGCGCATTCGTGCTCGGGCCGAGGCGCGGGGGGAGCGGCTTTCTGATGCGTTGCGTCGTTATGCCGAGGAGGGAGACCGGGCCGAGTCTCACCCGGGAATCGTCTTCCGGTCCGGTCCCGCGGGTCGCCGGGCGGGCCTCGCCGGCGGGCCCGACGTCTGGGAGATTTGCTGGGCGGCGAGGCAGCTGGGCGGCGGGAAGCAGGTTGCCGGGCAGCTCGCGGAGGATCTCTCGCTAACTCCCGACCGGGTTGCGGTGGCGCTCCGTTATGCAGCTGAGTTCCCGGAGGAGATCGAGGCCAGGATCGAGTTGCACGAGCGCGAAACGGCCCACTACGAGGCGCTCGCCGGCGACTGAATCGCTCTGCTTGGCACGTGAAGCTGCTGCTGGATGAGATGTACCCCGCCCGCCTGGCGCGAGCGCTGCGCGAGCGAGGCATCGACGCCGAGGGAGTCGACGAGCGCGGCCCGTTGCGTGGGCTCGCCGACGAAGAGCTGCTGGTGGTCGCTGCTCGCGAGGGACGGGCGCTCGTCAGCGAGAACGTTGCCGACTTCATGCGCCTTTACGGAGAGTGGGGCGCCGCCGGCCGCCGGCACGCCGGGATCGTGATCGCTCTCTCTTCGCGCTTCTCGCGCACCCCTGCGGGCTACGAGGTCCTTGTGGATTCCCTGGTCGAGCTCTGCGCTCGGCGCCCTGGTGATGAGGCGCTCGGTGAGGCGGTCCACTTCCTTGCTCGCTCCTAGAGGGAGCGGGAAACGTACGTCTCAGCGGCGCCGACGATGAGCAGGGCGGTGAGGCCGAAGTAGACGGCGGCGACGGCCAGCTTGGTTCCCGCCGGCAGCGAGTGGTAGGCGCGGCTCTCCTGGGAGTGCCGGTTCTTGAAGCGGTGGTAGAGCTCCGGTCCGCCGAGGGCGAGGACGAACAGGAGCATGAAGGGGCCGAGGAAGATGACGGTGGCGGCGACGGCTATGAGGATCCCGACGAGCCAGACGTAGGGGCCGAGGACGGCCATCGCCCGTCCGCCGTCGAGCGGCAGGACGGGCATGAGGTTGATCAGGTTGATGAAGAAGCCGATGTAGGCCAAGGCGCGCCAGAGGTCGCTGCCGGTTGCCAGCCAGATGGCGAGCGGGATCAGAGTTCCGATGGTGCCGAGGATCGGGCCGGCCAGACCTACGCGAGCCTCGGCTGCGGCGTCTTTGCCCATCGACTTGGCGGCGATCATCGCGCCCATGAAGGGGATGAAGACCGGGGCCGAGGCCTCGACTCCCTCGCGGCGCAGCTGGATGACGTGTCCCATCTCGTGGACTAACAGGAGCAGGACGAAGCCGACGGCAAAGGGCCAGCCGAAGACCAGGCCGTAGGCGGCGATCGAGATGAACATCGTCCCGAGCGTCGTCAGGGCCTTCACCTTGATCAGGGCGAGGAAGAGGAGCTTGGCCTTGCCGGCCAAGACGGCAAGTGGGATCAGGGGAGCGGCGAGCTTCTTCAGCCACGATTGCTTTCGCTCCTCGTCCAGCTCCTCGGCGGTCGGCGGCTCGGGTGCGAGGAGCGGCTCAGGCGTCAGGCCGCCGATTGCTTCCCTTGCTTCCGCCTGCGTTTTGCTCAGCTCCACGCCACTGAGGTTAGGCGTATTGCGGCGGTTGCTTCTTATCTTCGATCCACGAGCCGGCTAACCGTCTTCCCTTGCGGCTTCGGCTGCCCGTAGGGACGTCGTAGCCGCTTCACGGCTGTCGCCTAGGCCGACGAAGAGGTTGACGGTGAGATCGCGGATGATGTTCAGGCCGCCGCCTTCTTGGCCGAAGGCGCCGCCGATCTCGAGGAGGAGCCAGCCGTGGGTGGCGCTTAGGAACTGGCCGGCTGGGTTGACCGGGTCGGTGGGGTCGATTCGCCCTGAGGCCGTCACTCTGGCCATCGAGTTGACCAGGACGTCTAGGGCCGCTTGGGCCTGGGGCGTGTTGGCTGCCGCGCCGGCCACTGCTACTTCGAGGCCGGTGTGGTGGCGGAGCTCGCCGCCGGTGAGGCCGAACATCAGCCTGTAGAGCTGGGGGTGGGAGAGGGCCCATTCGCTGTAGGACCAGCCCTTGGCGATGAAGTCGGCTACCGGATCATCGGTCTCCGGGACCTGGGCGACATGGTGGGCGAAGCGGGCGAAGCCTTCGGCGACTATTGCTTCGAAGAGGCCGGGCATGCCGCCGAAGAGGGTGTACAGGGCCTGGGTCGAGGCGCCGACCTCGGCGGTGAGCGCTCGGGCTCGCAGTACCTCCGGCCCCGACTCTTCGACCGCCTTCGTGGCGGCGTCGATCAGCTGCCGGCGCTGCTCGGTTCGGGATCTGCCGCGGCGTGCCGGGGTCTTTTTGGTGCGACCCGGCGATCGTCTGGATTTCGCGCTAGTCTCCATCTATAACAATGTTACAACGGCGTTCGGATAACGGTGGCGGTGACTTCGACGTGATCGTCGTCGGCGCCCGTTGCGCCGGCTCGCCGCTGGCGACTCTCCTCGCCAAACGGGGCTTGAGCGTCTGCCTCATCGACCGCGACGACTTCCCAAGCGACACGCCTTCCACGCACGGGATCCAGCCGGTCGGGGTCGAGATCCTGGGGCGACTGGGGGTGCTCGACCGGATCCGCGAGGTGGCACCGCCGCTCGAATCGGCGTTCCTGGCCTTCGACGAGCACCGGGTGCGGGTGGACGACGCGGCTCGGATCACCGGGGCGCCGATGTACAGCGCCCGCCGGGTCACGCTCGACGCGATCCTCCTCGATGCCGCCCGGGATGCCGGCGCGCAGATCCGGACGAAGGCGACGGTGACCGGGCTCCTGACCGCGGCCGGCCGGGTGGCCGGCGTCGAGACGACGAAGGGATCGCTGCGAGCGCCGCTCGTCGTCGGCGCCGACGGCGCCCGCTCGAGCGTCGCCCGGCTCGTCGGCGCGGAGGAGTACCACCGCACCCCCGCCCGCCGGGTCTTCCTCTGGTCCTACTTCGACGGGGTCGACGAGCAGCGCGCCTGGCTCGGCGCCATCGGCGAGGACAACTTCCTCGCGATGCCGACCGACTCCGGACTCTTCCTCGCCGCCTTCGTCGCGCCGATGCGCCGTCGCGACGAGGTCCGCGCCGACCGCACCGGTGCCTACGAAGAGGGGGTCCGTCGCTGGCCGGAGCTGCGGCAGACCCTCGCCCCGGCTCGTCGCAGCCGGCCGGTCCAGCTGATGTCCAACTGGCACGGCTTCTTTCGCCGCTCGGCGGGGCCGGGCTGGGCGCTGGTCGGAGATGCCGGCCACTTCAAGGATCCGACGCCGGGACAGGGGATCGCCGACGCCCTGCGCCAGGTCGAGCGGCTGGCTCCCGCGATCGAGGCGTCCCTGAGCGGCGCCCAGCCCGACGACGCGCCGCTCCTCGACTGGTGGCGGTGGCGCGACGAAGACGCTTGGGAGATGTACTGGTTCGCCCAGGACATGGGCGCCGGCGAAGGCGCGCAGCACCTGAACGTCGCCGCCGGTGCCCGCTTCGCCGCGGAGCCCGCGGCCGTCGAAAACATGCTCCGCATCCTCAACCACGAGGTCCCGCCCTCGAGCCTCTTCACCCCGAGCTTCGTCCTCTCGATCCTGGCCAGGGCAATGCGTGAAGGGCGCGGCCGGCGCCGCGCGGTCCTCGCCGAAGCCTGGGAGGTCGCCGTGGAGGAAGCCCGCCGTGCGCGCCGTTGCCGGATGCGCCCGGAGGGAATGAGCCGGAAGTTCTCACCGCATTCACGATAGGTGTCGAAGGCGGCGCTTCCCGTTCGTCTAACGGGGGAGCAAACGCAAAAGGAGGATGCGATGAAGTACATGATCCTGATCAACCAAGGCTCGACGCCGCTGCCGGGTTCCGCGGAGTGGGATGCCCTGTCCGAGGAGGAGCGCGGGGGCGTCTACCGGTCCTACCAGGAAGTGAACGAAACCCCCGGCTTCACTCCCGGCAGTCAGATGCAGCCGCCGGAGATGGCGACGACGGTGCGGGTGGAGGGCTCGGAGATCCTGACGACCGACGGGCCGTTCGCGGAGTCGAAGGAGGCGCTCGGGGGGTACGGGTTCCTCGAGGCCGACGACCTCGACGCGGCGATCGCGCTTGCCGCGAAGATCCCGGCGGCGCGCATGGGCGGCGCCGTCGAGGTGCGGCCGATGGTGGGGTCCTAGGCGATCCTCGAGCGCGTCTACAGGGAGGAGTGGGGGCGTGTCCTCGCCTCGCTGGTCGGCTTCCTCGGTGATTTCGATCTTGCCGAGGAAGCCGGCCAGGAGGCCTTCGCGGCCGCCGCCGACC
>C688J35102_120989521_pt1 | contig 11721 bp, 5 predicted proteins | sample HopSoiMetagenom2_FD_35102 | JGI IMG/M metagenome (IMG submission 35102)
CCACCACGCTCGCGGGCGCGCCGCCGCCCACGAGCGCGAGCCGCGCGACCATCGCCGCGCGGCTCGCGAGCACCTCCCGCCCCTCCACCTCCACGCCCGCCCCCCACCGCTCCCGCAGCAGCGCGCGGACGCCCTCCTCCACCTCGGTCACGAAGGGGTGAGGAGCATGATGTAACAGAGCGCGTACCACTTCGGCCGAAGGCTTCCCTGGTTCGCCTCGGTGGAGATCGACGCGAAGCTCACCGGCAGCGTGTGGGTGTGGAAGCCCGACTGCTGCGTCTGCGTGTCGGGGTCGTAGCTCCCGTCGGTGTCGATGCTGGTCTTCCCGCCGGAGGTGAACTTGCGGGCGTACCAGTTGGTCGGCATCCCGTGGATGTGGTTGCCGGCGGAGCCCGTTTCGCTGCTGGTGCTGAAGCCGGTGAGCACGTGCGTGTGCGTGGGCGCGCCCGAGCTCCCCGGCGGCTCCTGGCTGGTGGCGCCCATGACGAAGCGGTCGCGCAGGTCGGGGGTGCCGTTCGTCCCGTCGCAGAGCTGCCAGTTCACCGGGATGGTGTCGACCGCCCCCTCCCACGCGATGATGGACCCGCACGGGAGCCACCGCCCGGGGAGCGGCGGCGTGACCTGGAAGGAGAGCGAGCGGGCGGCCACCTCGCCCAGCACCGAGTCGTAGGCGGTGAGGAGCACCGTCCGGCTGGCGTCGAGGGTGATGGGCAGCTCGCTCCCCTTGCTGGCGACCTGCCCCACCCCGTCGATCTGCACCAGCATGGAGTAGTCCACCTCCCAGTTCACGTAGGCGGTCGCCGAGCCGGGGTAGGCGGCGGGGAAGCTCACCTGCCCCGCGCTGAACGACACGATCTTCATCTCCGGGTACTCCTTGTTCAGCACCAGGGTCAGGAAGCCGTCGTTGTACCCGGGGATGTCGTTGTACTGCAAGTAGAGCTGCGTGGTGCCGGGGATGAGCTGCGTCACCACCTGGTCGATGGAGAACACCACCGCCGACGCGATCCCCGTTCCGAGGATCGACTGGTTCCCCGCCTTCGGGGTGATCTCCCAGACGGGCCCGTCCTTCTTCACCGGCGCGTTCCACCCCGAGGCGGGGTCCTGCGCGATCCCCACCTGGAAGGCGTCGGCGGCGTCGGGGGTGGTGAGCGCGAAGTAGCCGGGCGCCTCGCTGGCGTAGGCGAACGAGAGGGTGAACTTCACGTTGGACCACGCGGTCCCCGACGGCACCAGCGCGGCGTTCGGGTTGGTGTTCATCAGCGTGAGCTGGTAGCCGTTCTCCACCGGCTCGTCGGGGTTCTTGGTGATCTCGACGTCCTTGCTGTCCAGCGAGAGGGCGACGGTGGTGTACAGCTCCTTGTTCTGCACCGAGGGCGGGTTGCTCACCCCCACCACCACGCTGTACGGCTGCGGGGGGAGCCCCGCCAGGTTGTACAGGCTCACGGCGAGGTAGTCCGTTCCCACCGGCACCGTGGGCTCGAAGCCGGAGACGGTGAAGGCGAGCGCCGCGCCCACGTCCCACTCGTGCTCCTCGGTGGCGGTGACCACCCAGCCGGGGAAGTCGCCGTCGCCGAAGTACTGCGCCTCCCACCCGCCGCCCACGGCCGTGATGGCGAGCTGCGAGGCGTCGCCGGCGTCGGTGTAGAAGGCGTCGAAGTAGAGGACCACGCCGAACTCGCCGCCGGTGGGGGGCGGGTTCTGCGGGGCAGACGGCTCCACGACCAGGGTGGAGAGGGTCTGGTTGGCGATGGACAGCGTCATCGTGTTCTGCTGCGTCAGGTACGCGGTGGGCGCCCCGTTCGAGTTCAGCAGGGTGACGGTGACGGATCCGCTGGTGTCGCTCATCGGGCCCCGTCCTCGTCAGGATGTGGTGGAGAGCTTCATGATGTAGGCGAGCGCGTACCAGGGGGGCCGCACGCCGTCCGAGTTCACCCCGCTGGTGAAGCCGGGGAAGGTCACCGACACCGAGTGCGAGTGGTCGCCGGCGGACTGCGTCTGGGTGTTGGTGTTGAAGGTGCCGTCGGTGTCGATCCCGGTCTTGCCGCCGGAGGAGAGGGAGCGGTGATACCAGCTGGTCGGCATCCCGTGGGCGTGGGCGCCGCCGTACGAGGTGTCGAAGGTCTTCTGCAGCTGCTGGATGTCGTGGGTGTGCGTGTCGGCGTCGCCCGAGGTGCCGGGGTTCACGCCCCCGCCCGGGTCCGCGCCCATCACGAAGCGGCCGCTCAGGTCGGGGGTGCCGCTGGTGCCGTCGCAGAGCGCCCAGCCGGAGGGGATGCTCGCCGTCTGGCCCTGCCAGAGGAGGATCGTTCTCGCCGGCACCATCCGCGACGAGAGCGAGGGGCTCACCGCCACCGTCACGGCCTCGGACGAGATGCTGGAGAGCGAGGCGTCGAAGGCGGTGAGCACGAAGGTGGTGGTCTGCTCCACGAACACCTGGTAGTTCTTCACGCTCGCGTCCACCACCCCCACGCCCGAGAGCGTCACGTTGGTGGCGTTGTCCACTTCCCAGGAAAGGAGCACCGAGGCGGGCTCCGTGATGTCTCCGATCGTCGTCGGATCGGCGGTGAACGAGTTGATGGCCACGGACCCCTCCTCCACGAGTGAAACGGTTCCCACCGCGTATCCCACGGACGTGTACGTCACCACCTGCGCCTCGCCGGCCGGCTGGTCGCTCACCACGCTGGAGAGCTCCAGCTCGACCGTGCTCTCCGGCTCCGCCACGGCCACGAGCTCGTCGGAGCAGCCGTGCACGCCGCCGGCGGGGTAGATGCGCCAGACCGGCATCCCCGCGCTCGCCGCGCGCTCCGCCCGCCACCCGCCCTCCGCGGCGACCTCCATCTCCTCCATCCACCCCGCCGAGGCGATGGCGTGGTACCGCCCCGACCCCTGCGTCGCGGTGCTCAGGTACAGCTCGTCGTCGGGGTTCGCGACGGGGACGCGCAGGCGCAGCGTGTTGGCGCGCGCCTTCGCGTGGCGCGGGGTCACGCGCACCCGCGCATCGCCCTCCCACGCCAGCGCGACGGCGTTGGGTTCGGCGCACCCGGTGGCCAGGCGCATCACCGCCACGGCGAAGCGCCCGTCCACCTCCGGGGCGAAGCGCTCCAGCTCCACCGTCACCATCCCCGGCCCCGCTCCGCCGCGCACGGTCACGGAGCCGAGGTCCACGGCGAGCAAGGTGCCGTCGAGGAACCAGCCGTAGACGCCCACCGGCTCCAGCGCCAGCACCCCGGCGCTCCACGCCAGCACCCGCCACCCCGGCGCCGCCACGGCGGCCGGGTCGAGCTCCACCTCTCCCAGGCTGGAGAGGTCGACGTGCAGGTGCGGGGGGAGGCCGGGGCCGGCGCGCGGGGAGAGCGCGTAGCTCCGGCCGGTGTGGTTGTGCACCAGCACGCGGAGCCGGCCGGCGCGGTCCAGCTCCACGCAGTCGAGCCCGTCCTTGCCGTGCACGGACACCAGCACGTGCTCGTGCTTGTGCCGCGGCAGCGCGTCGCTCATGGGGCGTTCAGGAGTTGGGGGTGAGCTTGAGCCACCCCTCGGCCACCTGGCCGGGGGTCTGCAGCGTCGCCGTGAAGTTCACCGCCGCGATGGCGCTCTCCTGCCACGCGGCGTTCGCGTACTCCACCCAGGTCCACGTCCCGTCGCCCTCGGCGGGGACGGGGATGGCGAAGCCGCCGGGGAGCGCCAGCACCGGCGAGGTGAGGAAGGTGTAGGTCAGGGCGTCGAGCGCCGTGGAGTACACGTCGGCGGGGATGCCGACCTCCTTCACCGGCGCGATCCCCGTCATCGCGTGCACCGGGGCGCGCGGGTCCATCAGCAGGGTGACGGTCTGCGCGGCGGCGGAGGGGTCGCCGGTGACCGCCAGCGTCCGCGCGGTGGGGGCGACGACGTGCGCATCGCTCCCGTCGGCCTTCGCCGCCCAGAAGGTGGAGTAGTCCACGCCCCCGTCCTCGCCGGTGGTGAAGAAGCCGACCAGCCCGTCGCTCAGGGTGGCCAGGTTGCCGAGGAAGACGGGGAACTGCACCTGCGGGAAGCCCCGGGTGGTGCGGCTGGTGGCGCTCCCGCCGTCCATGTCGGCCTGCAGCGCGGCCCACCCCTGGTCGGGGGAGGGGAGCCCCTGCAGGGTGAGCCCGAGCGACGCCTGCACGAGGGCCAGCGGGGTGCCGATGAGCACGGCGGTGCTGCGGTCCTGCGTGTAGCCGCCGGGGCCGATCAGCGTCTGCGTCTCGTCGAAGGTCTTCACCAGCGCCTGCAGGTAGGCGCCGCCGTTGTCCACCACGCTCTGCGCGAACCCGGCGAGGACCGCGTTGGCGTTCGCGAAGGCGTCGGCCATCGACTGGCCGGCGGCCCCCGCGCCGGGTGCCGTCTGCCAGACCACCGACGCGTCGTCGCCCGCGGGGGTGAGGGTGCCGATGGAGCCGCCCCCCGCGTCGTAGAACATCAGCGAGTCGTCCAGGTGGTTGGGCACCACCCACCCGCAGATCGGCGACGAGGCGGGGATCGAGGTGGACTGCTCGTCGGGGTCGGCGGCGGCGAGCCAGCGGAAGTCGAGGCGCGCGGGCTGCGCCAGCCGCAGCGGCGGCCAGAGCGCCGGGGGCGAACCGCCGTCGTTGGGCAGCGTGGAGGAGAGGATGGGGTCGCTCACGTCCACCGTCCTGTAGCGCCCGAACTCGTCCACCAGCACCACCGCGTCGAGCACCGCGCGCCCGGCGCGGAGGGGGAGGTACGTGTTCTCCGCCACCGCCGAGGTGGTGGTCTGCGCGCCGGCCGCGGCGGGGACGGTGGTGTCGGAGAACTGCGCGTAGATGGGCGAGCTGGCGATGGGGTCGGCCACGGGGAGCTGCAGCGTGGGCGCGAGCATCAGCATGCCGCTGTGCAGCCCCGCCAGCGACTGCGCCAGGACCGGGAGGTCGGAGAGGTCGGCCAGGATCTCGCGCAGCTCGTCGCTGTCGGTGCCGTCGGGATAGTAGGCCAGGTACTGCTCGATCTGCGCCTGCAGGCTGATGCTGCTGTCGGGGCTCAGGATCACCGAGCCCGTGTACTGCTGGATGGCGTCGGCGGCGCTCTGCGGCGAGAGGAGCCACCCCTGCGCGTCTTCGTCCCAGGTGAAGTGGTCGGTGACGAAGGTGGGGGAGAAGGCGCCGCCCGCGTCGGCCAGCGCCTGCGGGGCGCGCCAGTAGAAGCGCCAGGAGAGGCCGATCGGGTTCCACGGGACCGCCCAGCCGCGCAGCCCCACGTCCACCTGCGGCGGCGCGCCGGTGAAGGTGATCCCGTTCGCCGGCGCGGTGCCCGCCAGGAGCGCCGCCTGCGCGTCGGCGACGGCCTGCGCGGTGGCGGAGAAGTCGAGCGCCGCGGGGTTCCCATCCCCCCCCAGCGCCGCCACCGCCGCGGCGACGGCGGAGGCGGTGGAGGCGTCCAGCAGCTCCGCCTGCTGCACCAGCGCGGCGATCGCGTCGTATGGGAGTGCGCCGCTCACCGTCGGGAGCGCCGAGGCGTCGAGCGTGACCTCCGCGCTCTCGGAGACCAGCCCGGCGGGGAGGGTGACGGCGGTGACGAAGCTGTCGGTGAGCACGCACTGCACCGTGTCGTCGTTGTCCGCCGGGCTCCCGGGAACGCCGTCGCCGGAGAGGAGGACGACGGGGTCGTTCGGCTGGTAGAAGCGCGGCGCGGCGATGGAGACGAGCTGCAGCGTGCTGGGGAGCGCCGCGGTGATCGACTGCTGCAGGCTCGACGACGTGGCCTGGAGCTGTGCCAGGGTGCCGTTCGTCCCGGCGATGGCGCCCAGCGCCGAGATCTCTTCGTTCACGAAGGTGTAGATGTCGTTCACCGACGGGTACTGCGACGGGTTGGAGGCGTACATCACCGTCATGTACTTCTGCCAGTCGGCGAAGATCTGCCCCTGCAGCGACACGGCCTCGCGCGTCTGGGCGTCGACCTGGCGCTGCACGTCGTTGAGCTGCTCCAGGTCGCGCGCCGTCTCCAGGCTCACCCCCGCGTAGGGGGAGACGGGGACGTCCTGCGGCGCGGTGCCGGCGGCGTTCACCGGGCGCACGTCCCACACGGTGCCGCCGGAGACGGCCGAGTACGCCGCGTCGTACTCGGCCTCCTCGAGCGTCGCCAGGCCGTCGGGGGAGTCGAGCGACTGGAGGACGCCGAGCTGCAGCGCGTTCAGGATCTCCTCCACGTTCGCCAGCCCATCGCCCTGGAGCTCGTACGCCACCAGGGCGGAGAGCGCCTCCTCGGGGGTGTTGCCGACCGCCACGTCGGGGTTCAGCGAGGTGGCGTAGTCGGGGAAGTAGGCGATCGGCGGGTTCCATCCCACCGCCCAGACGGCGCCGCTGCACAGCGAATACGTGGGCGTCCCGTCGCCCGTGAAGAGCCACCCCAGCTCGTTGTCCGCGCCGTCGATCGGGTTCTCGTAGAGCGGGTCCTGCGTGGGGTCGGCGTACCAGCCGGTGACCACGTAGGCGAGCGAGTCGGCGTCGGGGTCGAAGCCGCCCTCGTTCAGGGTGGCGTCGAGGAGGCCGAAGACGTTGCGGCAGTTGGGGTAGTAGCTGGAGAAGTCGGGGATGCCGAAGCCCATCGCCGTCAGCGGCGTGAGGTACGTCCCCTTCCCCCCGTTCGCCAGCCAGTCGTCGAGCGCGTACACGCGGCCCAGGTAGCCGAAGGTCTGCCCCGTGGTCGGCTGCGGGACGCTGGTCTCGCTGTAGCTGCTGGCGGTGGAGAGGTAGTCGCTCTCCACCACCCAGTTCGTGAGCGCGGTCTGGGGCGCGTCGCTGCTGGCGGCGGAGACCAGGACGCGCGTGACCAGCCAGCGGTTGGGCGCGGCGGGGACGGTGAGGTTCCCGTCGGTGTCGTAGAACCCCTGCCGCAGCGCCTTGGGAACGTTCCAGTGCAGGTGGATCCCCTGCGGCATCGGCGCGTTGCCGGTGAACGGCTGGCTCAGCGCCAGCGTGCTCAGGTAGGGCTCGCGCACCCCGCTCCCCTTGTACGGCAGGGTGGCGAAGTCCGCGTAGGGCGGGAAGAAGTTGTTCGCGTTCTCCGCGTCGCGCTCGCCGATGCAGAGCGCCTCCAGGCGGATCGGCACCACCAGCCCCAGGTCGCTCATCCGCCGGTCTCCACCGTGAAGTTCACCTCCTCCACCCCCTGCACCATCTCCAGCGCGAACTCGGCGGCGGTCCAGGCGGAGCCACCCGTCATCCCCCCGTCGGCCTCCAGCGTCTGCTGCAGCGTCCGCTGGAAGGCGGCCACGTCCACCACCCCCCGGCCGCCGGAGCGGAAGACCGCGTCGAGGGTGGCGCTCATCTCGCTCCCCGGCGCGTGGCCGTCGGCGTTCACGTACTTGAGGATCTTCACGTAGGGGTCGCCCTCGTTCTCGGGCGCCTCGAAGCCGAAGTGCAGCGTCTCCGAGGGCTCGGAGAACTGCACCGCCGCCGCGGGCTGCCCGAAGAGGGCGAAGATCACGTCGTTCGCCACGCGCTCCAGGCGGATGATGTCGGCCGTCTTCGTCATCGCCGCGTCCTGGTAGGCGCGGATCTCCATCGCCGGCCACCCGGAGACCACGGCGGAGCGGAGGATGAAGCCGCTGACGGGGACCTCGGCGAGCGGCTCCAGCTCGGCCGCGACCGCCGCCGCCTCCGCCTCGGCCTCCTCCACCTCCTCGGGCGTGACCGTCCCCGCCGCCTCGGCCGCGGCGACGGAGTCCTGGATCCACGCCTTCGCCTGCGCGGCCTTCGCGCGCGCCTCGGCGCGGATGGTGGTGGAGGCGGCGCGGGCGGCGGCGACGGCCTGGGTGACGCGCGCACCCTCGCGCTCCGCGTCGCCGCTGGTGCTGCGTCCGATGCTGAGCGCGCCGTCGAGGAGGGCGGCGAGCCAGTTCTCGTCCACCTGGAAGAAGCGCAGGCTCTCCGGCGGGAGCATCCGCGCGTCGGGGACCAGGTAGAAGAAGGGGACGCCGACCAGCAGCCGCAGCTTCGCCAGCCAGCGCACCACCCCGTCGGGGGGATCGGACGAGGGGGTGCCGGTGGTGAGCGCGGCCTGGAGGCCGGCCAGGTACTCCGGCTGCGTGGTCCAGCGGGTCACTTCGCACCTCCGCGCGCGGCGAGGAACGAGGCGAGCATGGGGCGGAAGAGCGCGCGCATCATCTGGACGTGCGTGGGGACGCCGGGGGCGGTGAGCATCGCCGCGTCCACGTTCATCGACCCGGCCAGGTACGCCTGCTGGAAGTCGACCGCGGCCTGCTGGGCCTCGCCGCGCTTCCAGGCGTAGAGGAGGGTGGAGAAGGCCTTGTCGGAGAGCGCCAGGAGCTGCCCGAGCTGCCACGCGGAGGCGAGCGACACGTCGAACATCCCCGTTGCCGGGTCGTAGCGGGTGAGCGCGTCGGACGAGGTGAAGGGCGGCGCCACGTACGCCGGGTTGGCGAAGGGGAGGAGCGGCCCGCGGTACCACGACACGGTGTCGGCCCCCTGCCGCGTGTGGTGGGCCACCCCCACGTACCCCATCGAGAGCGCCGCCGCCACCGCCGGGTTCGACACGGCGCCGGCGGTGTACGGCACCTGCAGCGTGTAGGGCGGGTCGTTCAGCGCCTCGAAGTACTCGCGAAAGGTCTCGCCCTGCGGCACGCACCCGAAGCTCCACGTGTAGAGCACCGCCAGCCGCACCGTGCCGGCGGAGACGGTGGCGGGGGGGAGGAGGGCGGCCATCCCCTCCAGCGAGACCAGGCAGCAGACGGTGCGGCTCCCCGCGGCCGGGAGGCGGTTCGACATCACCGCCGAGAACTCCGTCGCCGGCGCCGAGCCGTCGCTGCCGTCGGCCTTGCGGTCCTGCGTGTCGCCGCTCAGCGAGCGGCCGTGGGTGAGCCAGGCGAGCTCGTCCACCGTGGGCGCGATGTCGGCGAAGAGGGCGGCGGGGACGTCGATGTACTGCACGGGATCGGTGGCGCTCTCCCCGTACTCCAGCTCGAGCTCCGGATACGAGGCGACGCCGTCCGGCGGCGACTGGAGGTCGGCCACGGTGCCGCTCACCACGGTGGGCGCGGGGTCGTCGCCGTCGAAGGTGAGCAGCGCCAGCCAGGGGTAGCCGGTCGCCGGCTCCTGCGCGGCGCGCTGCCAGGGAAGCGTCTTCACCGGCGAGACCAGGTGGGGGAGCACGTTGCCGTACTCGCCCTGCGCGTCGGCCGGGGGGAAGACCTGGCTCACGTAGCCGGGCGGGAGCGAGAAGCGCGGCCCCAGCACGGCGAAGGTGAGCTGCGCCTGGAAGCTCTCGTCGAAGGGGTTCGACGAGTCGGTGCTGGCCAGGCGCTGCTGCACGGTGACCGCGTAGTCGCCCGACTCCAGCGGCGGCGGGATGTACTGCTCGAAGACGATCTGTCCCGTCAGCGTCGACGAGCCTGGTGCGGTGTCGGTCATCGGCTCATGCCAATCCGCTCGAAGAGTTCTCCAATCACATCACACCTCCTCCGCCGGACGAAGGTCCGCCGATGCGGCGGCGCCTGGATACCATTGAGCAGCCGCCGAAGGATCTGGCCGCGGGCACTGCGAGGCCTGCCGCGGAAGCCGCGCAAGAGCCGCGATCGCAAACGGCCGTGACCTCGATCTCTTCGTCGCTGCCGCGCCGAGCCTACGTGGCGGCACAGGTTAGATCCTTCGGCCCTGCGGATGTTCGCGCGGCGGCGGCCGCGTCGTGCCGGGCCTCAGGATGACACCGTGTGGGTTCCAGCTCCCGCGCCGGCCCTGACCGGCAGCGCCGTGGCCGCCGTGGCACAACCGCTCGCAGGCCCCGCCACCGCCCAGCCCCTCTCCCGGTACGGGAGAGGGATTGCGCTCTCAGGCGCAGGGAGAGGGCGGCCGCGGCATCATCACCCGTCGAGCTCCGGGTTCTCGCCCAGGAGGTTGAGCACCGGCGGGTCCAGCAGCCCCAGCGTGGACCGATCCGTCAGCGCCGTGGTGTCGAGCAGGTTGTTCACCAGGAAGCCGTTCGCCATCAGGTCGGTGACGATGGAGGCGCGCGCCGCCGCCACCGTGGGGTCCGCGACCGTCGTGGTCAGCACCTCGTATCCATCGTCCCCGCCATATGCGTCGGACGACGGCTCCGCGTTCGTCCCCCACGTCCAGGGGAGCGTGTCCTCGGCCTCGTAGAGCAGGGTCTGGATGTCGACCGCGAGCGTCTGGTCGCTCTTCGGCGGCAGCGGCGCCAGGGAGACGCCCACCACCACGCCGGTGATCTGCGAGGCGTCGTTCAGCGAGCCGCTCAGCGACGACTCGGAGAGCCACATCCCCTTCGGCGCGGGGCCCACCACCGCGGCCGCCGCGAAGCCGGTGTAGTCCGCGCCGTCCTTGGTGATGGTGACCGTCTGGTCGCTGGTGAAGTCCGACGGGTCGACCGCCATCGGCCCCACGCCGAACTCCGCCGGCCAGGGGGCGGTCGGGCCGGTGGTGGAGGTGGTGACGGGGGTGGCGCCCACCACCAGCGTCTTCGCGGGGACCTGCGTCTGCGCGGTGAAGGTGACGCACTCCGGGTCCACCACGTACTGCACCTGCTGGCCCTGCCCCGTCAGATCGCGCAGGAGTCCGGTGGGGACGAAGGTCTGCAGCACCGGCGCCTGGCTCGACGTGTCGGAGCTGTCGCCGAGGCTCGCCGCGCCCGGCGAGGCCGTGTCGGCGTCGACGGAGGCGGCGGCGAGCGTCGAGGGGGACGACGACGGCGCGCCGAGGAACGAGGTCTTGAACTCGCCCCACGCGATGGGCTGCGGCTGGGACGGCTGCGAGCCGAAGGAGATGCTGAAGGTGACGATGTCGAGGTCGATCTTCGCCACGCCGCTGAAGTCCGGCCCCCAGATGTGCAGCGTGGCGCCCACCGTCGCCTTGATCGTGACGGTGGTGAGGTAGAGGTCCACGCGCGCCTCCACCCCGAACGACACGCCCATCCGCGCATCGTAGTAGAACGGCTTCCAGGTCACCAGGAAGTCGGCAGAGACGTCGAACCACGCCTTGATCCCGCCCGTCTCCCACACCGCCTCGAGCGAGCCGCCCACCATGAACACGTGCGGGGTGAGCGCCAGGTACATCCCCCCCTTGATCACCAGCGGCGCGCCGGAGAGCTGCCAGTTGAAGCCCAGCCGCGGCACCGACGGATAGTGCGCGGGAACCGTGTAGTACGGGTTGTAGCCGCCCAGCGTGACCACGAAGTCGCCCGCGTACTCGCTGGGGCTGAACCACATGTACCACGCGAACCCGCCGGTGAGGTGGCAGTCGGTGGAGAGCACGTACGACGCCGGCGTCAGCTCGGCCGAGAGCTGGAAGGTGCCGTCGTCGGGGGCGAACACGGCCTCGAGCTCGAGCTGCGCCTGCGCCACCGGGTTCGGGTCCTGCGGCGGCACCGAGAGGGTGGACAGCCCCAGCAGCGCCACCTGCACCCGCGTGCCGAAGGTGAGCGTGAGCAGCGCGTACGACTGCAGGATGTCGAAGGTGGTGAAGTCGATCCCCGCGGCGATCCAGTCCTGGCCGATGGACACGCCCATGTACGTGTCCAGCTGCGCCAGGAAGTCGTTCAGCGACGGGTTCGCGCCGAAGGGGCTGGTGGCCTGGTTGGCCCCCGCCACCAGCGGGTACGCCGCCACCTTGTCGACGGTGGGGAGGAGGAGGTTGCGGTTGAAGCCGAACCCGCCCGAGAAGCCGGTGACGAAGAAGAACGGCGGCCCGCCGATGGGCACGTCGTTCACCATCC
>C688J35102_120989520_pt1 | contig 11710 bp, 13 predicted proteins | sample HopSoiMetagenom2_FD_35102 | JGI IMG/M metagenome (IMG submission 35102)
ACCTGGCTCGGCTTGGGCGCGGTAGACGGCATCAAGGGTCTTGCGGGGCAATTGAGCGCCGGCGAGGTGGCGCTGCCTTCGCCGCCACAGTCCGTCAAGCACTGGCCGGTCATCGGCGCAAAACTGTTCGATCTGTGGGATCAAGCCTCGCTCAATCTCAGTTCGCTGCTGCGCCCGGTGGTGCCGTATCTCAAGCCACTGGCTGCGACCCTGCTTGGGCTTGCCGGCAATGCCGGAGTGGGAACGATCAAGTTCCTGCTGTCCGTCGCGATCGCCGGCGTGCTGTTTCCGTACGGATCGCAGCTCGTGGCGGCGGGCCGGAATTTCCTGTCGCGGATCGTGCCTGACCAGAGCGAGCACTTTCTCGAATTGGCGGGCGCCACCATCCGCGCGGTATCGCAAGGTGTGATCGGCGTTGCCATCATCCAGTCCCTGCTCGCAGGGATAGGCTTCAAGCTGGCCGGCATTTCCATCGCCGGCCTGCTGGCGCTCATCGTGCTGTTGCTGTCCATCGTGCAGATCGGCGGAACGATCGTGATGCTTCCCGTCATTATCTGGATCTGGACCGACAAGGACTTTGTAATCGCGCTGGCGCTCACGATCTTTCTGGTGATCGTCGGCTTACTCGACAACATCCTGAAACCGCTCGTGATGGGCCGCGGCCTGACCACGCCGGCACTGGTTATCCTGATCGGCGTCATCGGGGGAACGCTGGCGCACGGCATCATCGGGCTCTTTATCGGGCCGATCATTCTGTCCGTGGCCTGGGAGTTGATGGTGGCCTGGGTCCGCACCGAGGGTGTCCAGCCGGTGCAGCCCGCGGTTCGGGCGTTGACCTAAATCAAGGTCGTCCGCTGCGACGCCGCTTGAATGAAAACGACGATGAGGTCGGACCATGTCGACGGAACTACCAGCATTGCCGGGCGGCGCCATGTCCGGAATTGTCGCCTCGGCCGTCGAATACATGGTCGATGCGGGACAACGCAGCATCCTTTTCCTGGATGTGATGCGCCGGCGCGGCGATCAGTATCGCGAGCACGTCGCCCAGACGGCGCCGCATGTCTTGCAATACGCCGCCGAATTGATCATCGACGGCCGCACGTTGGAGCAGCCGGTCAACTACGTGCTGGTGCGCATCATCCCGCCGAAGGGCGTCGACATCGATCTGGCGCGGCGGCCGTTCATCGTGGTCGACCCTCGCGCCGGGCACGGTCCGGGCATCGGCGGCTTCAAGGCCGACAGCGAGATCGGCGTCGCAATGAAAGCGGGTCATCCCTGCTATTTCATAGGCTTTCTGCCCGAGCCGGTGCCGGGACAGACCATCGAGCGCGTCGCGCACGCCGAGGCGCTGTTCATCGAGAAGGTCATCAGCCGCCATCCGGATGCGGACGGCAAGCCCTGCGTGATCGGCAATTGCCAGGCCGGCTGGGCCGTCATGATCCTGGCGTCGCTGCGCCCAGAGTTGTTCGGGCCCTTGATCATCGCCGGCGCGCCGCTTGCCTATTGGGCAGGCGTACACGGCAAGAACCCGATGCGCTATTCGGGCGGGCTGCTCGGCGGCAGCTGGCTTACGGCACTGACCAGCGATCTGGGCGCGGGCAAGTTCGACGGCGCATGGCTGGTACAGAATTTCGAAAGCCAGAATCCGTCGAACACGCTCTGGACCAAGCAATACAACGTCTATTCCAAGGTCGATACCGAGGCAGACCGTTACCTCGAATTCGAGCGCTGGTGGGGAGGGCACGTCAATCTGAACGCCGAGGAAATCCAGTTCATCGTCGATGAGCTTTTCGTCGGCAACAACCTGGCCGCCGGCAACATCACAATGTCCGACGGCCAGGCAGTGGAGCTGCGAAACATCCGATCGCCGATCGTGGTGTTCTGCTCGAAGGGCGACAACATCACCCCGCCGCAGCAGGCGTTGGGCTGGATCCTCGATTGCTACGCCGACGTCGACGACATCAGGGCCTATGGCCAGACCATCGTCTACACGGTCCACGAAAACGTCGGCCATCTCGGCATCTTCGTCTCCGGCGGCGTCGCCAAGAAGGAGCATGCGGAGTTTTCCAGCAACATCGACCTGATTGACGTGCTGCCGCCGGGACTCTACGAAGCGACCTTCGAGGCAAAGGGGGAGGGGACGACCAGTTCCGATCTCGTCGTCGGCCAGTGGGTGATGCGCTGCGAAGCCCGTACCCTCGACGACATCCGTGCCATGGGCGGCAACTCGGCGGAGGACGAGCGGCGCTTCGCCGCCGCCAAGCGCGTCTCCGAACTCAATCTCGCCGCCTATCAAAAATTCCTGCAGCCCTGGATCAAAACCATGGTGGCGCCGCAGATGGCGGAGCTGACGCGCAATCTGCATCCGCTGCGGGTGCAATATGAAGCGTTCAGCAGCCAAAATCCGTGGATGGCCGCGGTGAAATCGACGGCGCAGGATATCGAAGAGAATCGCAAGCCGGTTTCAAAGGACAATCCGTTCCTGTCGTTGCAGGAGAAGATCTCCAAGCAGATCGTCACTGCGCTGGATGGCTGGCGCGATGCGCAGGAGGCGCTGAGCGAGGCGGTCTTCCTCAACGTCTATGGCTTGCCGGCGTTACAGGCCGCCGTCGGGATCGATCCAGAGTCCGAGCCGTCGCGCCGCCGCGAGATGCCGGCCGAGCACCGTGCCCTGCTGGATAAACGGATCGCCGAATTGAAGTCGAAGATCGGGGTCGGTGGACTTCGCGAAGCGACGCTTCGTGCGCTGCTCTATGTCGGCTCCGCGCGAGGGATGGTCGATGAGCGAAGCATCGAGGCGTTGCGCCAGGTCCGGCGCGACCATAGCGGGCCGCGGCTGACATTGGCTGAGTTCAAGATGCTGGTGCGCGAGCAGTTCTTCATGCTGCTGCTCGACCGCGAGGCGGCCCTGGCCGCCATCCCAAAGCTGTTGCCGGACGATGCCGGCCAACGCCGCGCGGCGTTCGCTGCGATGCGCGAGGTACTGACCGCCAGCGAAGACATTACCGGCGAGCGCGCCAACCGCCTGCAGCACGTCTCCGAGCTGTTCGGGGTCGATGCAACGCAACGTTCCGAGGCCAGAGCGAACGTTGCGCCCTTCGACCCAAAAGAGAAGGCGTCCTAACACGAAAACGATCGGGAGCCACCTATGTCAGTCGATACCAGAGCAGTGCACCCTCCGAGCAAGTACGATCGGCTGATCGCGGCCGCCAAGGCCGTGCCGCCGGCGCCGACCATCGTGGTGCATCCCTGCGACGAGACGTCGCTGCGCGGTGCGCTCGACAGCGCGAGTGCCGGCATCATCCGCCCGGTGCTAGTCGGCCCGGACAAGAAGATCAGGGACACGGCGGCGAGGTTCAGTCTCGATATTTCCGGCTGCCAGATCGTCGACGCCGCGCATAGCGACGAGTCCGCCGCCAAGGGCGTCGAATTGATTCATAGCGGCAAAGGCGAATTGCTGATGAAGGGCAGCCTGCATACCGACGAACTGATGCGCGCGGTGACCGCGAAGGCGGGAGGGCTTCGTACCGAGCGACGGATCAGCCATGTATTCGTGATGGATGCGCCGGCCTATTCGGAAACGCTGTTCATTACCGACGCAGCGATCAACATCTTCCCCGATCTCGAGGCCAAGCGGGACATCGTCCAGAACGCCATCGATCTTTACAACCAGGCCGGTTTCGGACGTATGCCGCGGGTGGCGATCCTCTCCGCGGTCGAGACCGTGACTTCCAAAATTCCCTCGACGATCGAGGCGGCGGCACTCTGCAAGATGGCGGATCGCGGCCAGATCACCGGCGGGCTGCTCGACGGGCCGCTGGCCTTCGACAACGCCATCGACGTGGAGGCGGCGCGCATCAAGGGCATCAAGTCCGAAGTTGCGGGCCGCGCGCAAATCCTGCTGGTTCCCGACCTCGAGGCCGGCAACATGCTGGCGAAGAATCTGGCTTACTTCGCGAAGGCCGATAGCGCGGGCATCGTGCTCGGAGCCCGGGTCCCGGTCGTGCTGACGTCGCGCGCGGATACGGCGCGGGCGCGGATGGCCTCCTGCGCGGTGGCGGCGCTTTATGCCCACGCGCGGCGCCAGCATGCCCCAACGATCGCCGCGTGAACGCCATGGATACCATCCTCGTCGTCAATGCGGGTTCGTCCAGCGTCAAGTTCCAGATTTATTCGGTCGAGGGCGAAGGAAAGCTACGGCAGCAGCTGAAGGGACAGATAGACGGTATCGCCAGCCGCCCGCGGTTGCGGGTCAGCGGCGCCAGTGGCGACCCGCTCGCCGACCGTGCCTATCCGATCGAGGCGGTGGCGGACGTTACGGCCGCGATGGACATCGCGGGAAGCTGGCTGCGCGACGAGCTCCGCATCCAGCCGATCGCCGTCGGCCACCGGGTCGTCCATGGTGGGCCGGACTATGACCGCCCGGTTATGATCGACCATGGCGTGGTCGCTCGCCTGGAACGGTTGGTCGCGTTGGCGCCGCTGCATCAGCCGCACAATTTGGCGCCGATCCGTTCCATCCTGGCCAATTTTCCGGCGCTTCCGCAGGTCGCCTGCTTCGACACCGCCTTTCACCGCAGCCATCCGGCGGTCGCCGACCACTATGCGATCCCGCATCAGCTCCACGCCGAGGGCGTGCGCCGCTACGGCTTTCATGGCCTCTCCTACGAATACGTCGCGAAAACCTTGCCCAAGATCGCTCCCGAAATCGCCAAGGGGCGTGTGATCGTGGCGCATCTCGGCAGCGGCGCATCGATGTGCGCGTTGCACGGCGGACGGAGCGTCGAGAGCACCATGGGATTTACCGCGCTTGACGGGCTTCCGATGGGAACCCGTCCCGGGCAGATCGACCCCGGCGTCGTACTTTATCTCATTTCCGAAAAAGGAATGTCTGCGTCCAACGTCCAGAACTTCCTCTATCGCGATTGCGGCCTAAAGGGGCTGTCCGGCGTCAGCAACGATATGCGCGAGCTGCAGGAAAGCGAAGATGCCAAGGCCAAGCTGGCGGTCGAGTACTTCGTCTATCGGATCGGGCTCAGCGCCGGCATGCTCGCGGCCGCCCTGCAGGGGCTGGATGCTTTCGTGTTCACGGCCGGGATCGGCGAGAATTCCGTCTCCATTCGGGCGCGTGCCGCCGAGCAGCTCGCCTGGCTGGGCGTCGCCCTCGATCCGGCCGAGAATTCGCGTCATGCGCGGCTGATATCGCGGTCCGACAGCCGCATTCCGGTCTACGTCGTGCCGACCGACGAGGAGCTGATGATCGCGCAGCACACGCTGTCGCTGCTGATGAACCAGCCATCGTCCAACTTAAGGCAGGCGAGGGCGTCATGATTCCCGTATTTCCGGACACCAAGGTCGCCCTCAAGGGCAAGAAAGGCCTGATCGTTGGCATCGCCAACGACCAGTCGATCGCCTGGGGATGCGCCAAGGCCTTTCGCGCGCTCGGCGCCGACCTCGCCGTGACCTACCTGAACAATCGCGCTAGGAAGCATGTCGAACCCCTCGCCAAGGCGCTCGAAGCGCCGATCTTCATGCCGCTCGACGTGATGACGGAAGGCCAGACCGAGGAGGTGTTCAAGCGGATCGAGGAGGAATGGGGGCAGCTCGATTTCCTGCTGCACTCGATCGCCTTCTCGCCGAAGGCAGCGCTGCACGGGCGTGTGGTGGACGTCGACCGCGACGGCTTCCTGAAGACGATGGAGGTCTCCTGCTGGTCCTTCATGCGCATGGCGCACCTCGCCGAGCCGCTGATGAAGCATGGCGGCACCATGTTCACGATGACCTATTACGGCAGCCAGATGGTAGTCGAGAACTATAACGTGATGGGCGTCGCGAAGGCGGCGCTGGAGGCTTCCGTCCGCTACATCGCCGCCGAGCTCGGCCCGAAGGGCATCCGCGTGCACGCGATCTCCCCGGGGCCGCTCGCCACCCGCGCGGCGTCGGGCATCCCGGAGTTCGACGAGCTGATGGACAAGGCGCAATCGAAGGCGCCGTCGCGCAGCCTCGTCTCGATCGACGATGTCGGCAACGCCACAGCCTTCCTCGCGCTCGACGGCGCCAAGCTCATCACCGGAAGCGTGCTCTATATCGACGGCGGCTATCACATCATCGACTGAGCGCGGGTAGCGCGGCGCGCCGTTCAGCGGTAATGCAGCGCGATCAGGTCGGCGACGCAGGCGGGGCGCTGGCCGCCTTCCATCTCGATCACGAGATGATAGTTCACGCGCAGGCCGTCGGGCGGCACGTCTTCCGTCTCGGCGACGGTGATGCGGCCGCGCAGTTTTGAGCCCGCCGGCACTGGCGAAAGGTACCTGATGCGGTCGGCGCCATAGTTCAAGGTGTTGCGCATGCCCTTCAGGCCCATCACCGAGCGGATGAACATCGGCGCCAGCGCCAGCGACAACATGCCGTGGGCGATGGTGCTGCCGCCGGGCAATTCCTTGCTTGCACGTTCCTGGTCGATATGGATCCACTGCTCGTCGCAGGTCGCTTCCGCAAAGCCGTTGATGCGATCCTGGGTGATCTCGATCCACTCGCTCGTGCCGATCTCAGTCCCGGCCGCGGATTTGATCTCGTCGAAATTGCCGAATATCCGCATGCCGTCTCCCGCTCAGATATTCATTTCCGGAACGTGGTCCGGAACGACGAGTTCGGCCTCGGTAACGGCCATGACCTCGCCGATGCTGATGCCCGGCGCCGTTTCCATGAGCGTCGCCTTGCCGTCCGGGAAGGCGATCACCGCCATATCGGTGACGACGAGATTGACCGGCCTTGCCGAGGTCAGCGGCAGGGTGCACTTGGCGACGATCTTGGATTTGCCCTTCGCGGCGTGCTGCATGGCGACCACTACCCGCTTGGCCCCGCTGACGAGATCCATCGCGCCGCCCATGCCAGGCACCATCTTGCCGGGGATCATCCAGTTGGCGAGATGGCCCTCCGCATCGACCTGCAGGCCGCCGAGCACGGTCACATCGACATGGCCGCCGCGGATCAATCCGAACGACATCGCGCTGTCGAACGTCGCCGCTCCCGGCAGCGCGCTGATCGGGCGTCCGCCGGCGTCGGTCAGCATCGGATGCGACATGCCTTGCTCCGGGATCGGCCCGGTGCCGATCAACCCGTTTTCCGACTGGAAAAACACCTTCAACTCCGAGGGAACATAGTTTGCGACCAGGGTCGGAATGCCGATGCCGAGATTCACCAAGTTGCCGCTGTGCAGCTCTTTGGCGACGCGTCGGGCGATGATGGTCTGTGCGTCCATGGATCACCCGTTGGTAATGAGGTAGTCGACCAGCGGCGCCGGCGTGACGACGTGATCCGGCGCAATGACTCCCACCGGCACGATGTGCTCCGCCGTCACGATCACGGTATCGGCCGCCATCGCGATGATCGGGTTGAAGTTGCGCGCGGTCAGGGCGTAGGAGAGATTGCCCGAATAGTCGGCGAGAAAGGCATGCACCAGCGCGAACTGCGCCCGCAATGCGACCTCGAGCAGGAACGGCTTGCCGTCGACCTCGATCTGGCGCTTGCCTTCCGCGACCAGCGTGCCGACGCCGGTCGGCGTCAGCACGCCGCCAAGGCCGCAGCCGCCGGCGCGAATGCGCTCGGCGAAAGTGCCCTGCGGCACGAGATCAACCGCGATCTGCTTCGAGAGCATCTGCTGCTGCGCTTTGGCGTTGAGGCCGATATGCGTGGCGGTCAGGTGCGAGACCAGCGCCGCATCGAACAGCTTGCCGACCCCTCTGCCGGGTGTGGCGGCATCGTTGCAGATCAGCGACAGCCCGTCCTTGTGCTGCCGAACCACTTCGTCGAGCAGTCGCTCCGGCGTGCCGACCCCCATGAACCCGCCGACCATCACGCTTGCGCCCGCCGGGATCATCGCAACGGCCTCTTCGACGGAAACGGCCCTCATGATTCGAACTCCGGGTCGGCGGATCAACGGAAGGCGGCGATGGGTGGATGTTGGCGATGGAAGGCCGCACTGGCTTGATCTGCGTCAAGGCTTCCGATCGCTGCGGGCGGGAATGCCGATGCCGACGCCTTCGAGCGCTTCGCCCCACAATTTGCGGACCCATCACGCATCCACACCTCGTGCGGTGGGGGGAGCGGGATGGATCTCGAAGTTCCGGCGCTCTACGCCCGCTGTTTCGGGGGCTGGTTCGGAGGCCTGCGAAATAGTGTAGTCTGATCCGTCCATGACAAAAGGAATGAGGCAATGGCAGACATCAACCCATCAGAGAACGTTCGCACGATGTTGGCGGAGACGCTTGGCCGGCTTCGAAAGGCCAGCGAAGAGTATTTCGGCCTGCTGGAAAAAGGCCTGAGCTCGTCGCCGCTGCCGATTTCCGATCAGGCCAAGCAGTTCTGCGACTTCATGCAGCACAACGTCACCGCCACGTTCGATCTCGGCGACAAGCTCACCCAGGCCAAGGACATGCCGGACGCGCTGCGGATCCAGTCCGAGTTCTTCCAGGAGCAGATGCGGTCGTTGACCGAGCACGCCAAGAGCATGGGCGAGTCCGCGATGAAGGCCGCCACCGGGGGCTTCATGTCCAGGAAGTAGGACGTTGCTGCCGGGCGGGCAGGCTGGCCTTGCTGGTGCGGCGGACGAGAGGGGCGATGGCGATTCAATTCCTGCTCGGCACCTTGATCAGCGTGATCAACATCATGATCCACGCGCTGGTCACCGTTGCCGCGGTCGACATCGCCCGCACTGCGGGGCTACGGCACACCGTGCGGCCCAGATCGCATCTGATGGCGGTCATGGTCACGATCGCCGTCATCCTGATGGTCGCGCACACGGTGGAAGTGCTGGTGTGGGCGCTGGCCTATGCCGTCGTGGGCGCGGCCCCTGAAGGAAGCGAGCTGTTGTATTTCACGTTTGTGAACTACACCACGCTCGGCTATGGCGATATCACGCCGGTGGAGGCTTGGCGGCTGACCGGGCCGATGACTGCAATGAACGGCATCCTGATGTTCGGCTGGTCGACCGCCGTACTGTTCGAGGTGCTGCGCAAGACCATCGAGCATCTCGCGGCGATTGCGGGCTCCGCGCGGCCGTCTAGTTCTGCAGATCGAGGCTAGCGAGCTGCCGCCGGTCCCGCAGCACGATCTGCCGCTGGTTGTTGCCAATGAAGCCGAGGACGCCTAGCTCGTGCAGGCGCGACAGCGCGCGCGACACGGTCTCCAGCGTCAGGCCGAGATAGTCCGCGATATCGCGCCGCGACATCGGCAGCGCGATGACGCCAGCCGCCATCAGCCGCTTGTCCATCTCGATCAGGAAGGCCGCGACCCGCTCCAGCGACGTCTTGCGCCCGAGCAGCAGCATGTGGTCTTCCGCATGCTGGAGGTTGTTGGCGGTCATGCTGAGCAGGTTGCGGGCTACCATGGCGTCGCCTTCGGCAACGAGCTCGAGGCTTTGCCGCCGGACGAGGCGAACCGTGGTGTCGACGATGGCTTCCGCGGTGAACCGGTGCTCGCTCCCGTTTTCCAGGCCGAAGATGTCGCCGGCGAGATGAAACGCGCCGATCTGGCGGCGTCCGTCGGAAAGCAGCTTGTAGCTTCGCACCGCGCCTGCCTTGACCTGATAGACGTAGTCGGCCGGCTCCTTCTCGCCGTAAATTTCACTGCCTTTTTTGTAGGTAAATTCGTTTAAACTGATGAAGGGATTTGAGTTACTGGTCATGCCAAGTTCGCGAAGCGAATGGGGCTTAAGGCAAGGATCGGCGGTGTTGCGAACTAACATGGCCAACTCCCGAACTGATGATGACAATCGCGAGGACAATATTTTTGTGGTCCAGAATGGCGCCGATGCTCGGCATTTCCGGCGATTGTTGTTTACGACGAAGTCAACATTTGCAGCCATTGTCTCTAGGTTCATTGTACCAAAGGACAGGGCGGCCGATGATCCGCTGGATTGTGACAGCCGCTCGTCGACGCTTGCGGCCAACGTGAATGTGTTCGGATGACAGGCCTTGCGGTATAATCGTGCTACTCAAGTCGATCGTATGAATGCCAGATTGGTAGCGAGGGGTGGAATCGGCCCTGCGATTCCATGAGCGTCTGAAGAGGGCAAATTGCCTAGCCTTGTTCACGTGATCGATGACGATGCCTCGTTTCGAACAGCGATCGAGCGCCGGCTGAAGCTCGCGGGCTATGACGTCATGACCTACGCCTCCGCGCAGCAGCTGCTGGATCGCCTGCCCGACGCCGAGAAGCCCGGATGCGTCCTGCTCGACGTGCGGATTCCGGGGTTGAGCGGCCCCGAACTGCAAATCCGTCTTGCCGAACTCGGGTCGACGCTGCCGATCGTCTTCCTGACCGGGCACGCCGATACCGCAACGACCGTGCGCGCGATCAAGGCCGGCGCGGAAGATTTCCTGACCAAGCCCGTCTCCTCCGAGCAACTGATGGATGCGATCGAGCGCGCCTTGGCGCGTCAGGAGGCCTCGCGCGGCCAGCGCAGCAAGCTCGATTCGTTTCGCGTGCTGGTGTCCTCGCTGACGCCGCGCGAAAAGCAGGTTTTCGATCTGATCGTGCGCGGCAAGATCAACAAGCAGATCGCGTTCGAGATCGGAACCACCGAACGCACCGTGAAGGCGCATCGCCACGAAGTGATGGAGAAGATGCAGGTGCGCTCGCTTGCGGAGCTGGTTTCGATCGCGGAGCGGCTGGGCATGCTCCAATCGAGCGGCAGCCCGGGCAGCTAGCTTCCACGCGCCGCAGCGCGCTTGCTCATTCGTCGATATCCTGGTCCAGCCTCTCGGCCGGCGCGCTGCTGTGCGCGGCGGCAAAGTGCGACAGCGGCAGCGACGTCGTCACCGTCAGCAAGCTTGAGTCGACGACCTCCAGCGCCAGCGTTTTCCCCGCCTCCATCTCCGCGACGATGTTCGGATCCGCGACGTCCACGGCGATGCAGGCGTTGGTCAGGCACCAGCTGTAAGGCACCTGATAGGGTCGGCCCTCGTCGACCTTGAGCTTGACCGCGACCCGCAGATACATGCCGACCGGCACAAATAGCTGCAGCCGTGCCGTGGGATCGCCCTCGCGCTCGATCAAATCCAGCCGGACCGCCATCTGGCCGGTTGGAAAGCTGCCGGTGATGCTGGTCCGGCACAGCGGCTTGGCGCCGCCGGCCGTGAAACACAGTTTCCGCCATTCCCCGTAATGGATGTCGCTTGCCGTGCGCTGCCCGCGAGGCGTTACTTCCGAACCGGCAGCGAGGTCGCGTGCTGGGTTCTGCTGGGCCGCCGCTGACCGAATGCAGGCCCCGCTCGCGACGGCGAGCAGGAGCACAGCTCCGAAGGCGTGGTTCAGGAGGGCGCGTATCGGCTGAGAGTGTATTGACATGACCGCGCCTCCACGCGCTCTACTTGACCTCATCGAGAAATTTCGTCACCAGTGGCGACCAGATCGGGATCGCCTCGGGCGAGCCGATGAAGAAAATGTCCGTCGCTGCCGAACGCCGGCAGTAGATGATATTTGGCCTTGCCGCCGGCTTCGGTAAAGGCGTCGTGCATGCGCTTGCACAAAGCGGGGCCGAAGAACGTGTCGTTCTCGTTGTAGATCCACAGCATCGGCACGCGGGAGGTCCGGCCGAATTCGCGGTCGTTTCCACGAGCTTGTCAGGTCCGCAGTTGTTGTTGGGCTTGCCGTCGACGCGCCCGCCACGACCCGCCGCAAAGGTGATGATCGCCTTCACCTGCGGCGG
>C688J35102_120989518_pt1 | contig 11706 bp, 10 predicted proteins | sample HopSoiMetagenom2_FD_35102 | JGI IMG/M metagenome (IMG submission 35102)
ACCGCCGAAACCGCCGAGGCGGTATCGGCGGTGGAGGCCAGCGCGTGAGGGCGCCCTCGCTGTCGCCGGCGGACCCGGCGACCTCGCCGTACTCGGAGACCGTTGCCGACCTGCTCCTGGCACGCGCCGGGGACCAGCGTCCCGGGTTGCGCAGCCGTGACCGCGTGTGGACGTGGGCCGAGGTGGTCAGGGAGAGCGCGGCGCGCGCCGCGCTGGCCCGGGAGCTGCGCATCGACGGGCCCTTCCACATCGGCGTCCTGCTCGAGAACGTGCCGGAGTTCATCTTCTGGCTGGGCGGCGCGGCGCTGGCCGGTGCATCGATCGTCGGGATCAACTCCACCCGGCGCGGCGAGTACCTCGAGGCGGAGGTGCGGCACACCGACTGCCAGCTGATCATCACCGACCAGGCCGGACTCGCGTTGCTCGACGGCTTGGACGTCGGAGTGCCGAGGGAGCGGTTCCTGCTGGTCGACTCGTCGGCGTACGCCGCCCGGGTGGCCTCGGCGGACGACACCCCGGTGCGGAACCCGGACGTGGGTCCGGCCGACCAGTTGTTGCTGCTGTTCACCTCGGGCACGACCGGAGCGTCGAAGGCGGTGCGCTGCTCCCAGGGCCGGCTGGCGTGGCTGGGCCGGAGCAACGCCACCAAGTACGGGGTCGACGCCGACGACGTCTGCTACTGCTCCATGCCGCTGTTCCACGGCAATGCCCTCATGGGCCTGTGGGCACCCGCCGTCACCGCGGGTGCCTGCGTGGCGCTCACGCCGAAGTTCTCCGCCTCGCGGTTCCTTCCGGACGTCCGCCGCCACGGCGCGACCTTCTTCACCTATGTCGGGAAGGCCATCGGCTACGTGCTGGCCACGCCCGAGCAGCCCGACGACGCGGACAATCCCCTGACCCACGGCTTCGGCACCGAGGCGTCGCCGGAGGACAAGGCGGAGTTCCAGCGCCGCTTCGGTGTCCGGCTGCTGGAGGCCTACGGCTCGAGCGAGGGCGCCGGGATGATCCGGCTGGTCCCGGAGGGGCCGGCGGCGGCGCTGGGCAGGCCGGCCCACGACGGCGTGCGTGTCGTCGACCCCGAGACCCGGAGGGTCTGCCCGCCGGCGCGCACCGACCGGCACGGCCGGGTGCTCAACGCCGAGGAGGCGATCGGCGAACTGGTCAACACCACGGGCGCCGCGGGGTTCGAGGGCTACTGGAAGAACCCGGACGCCGACGCCGAGCGGGTCCGCCATGGCTGGTACTGGACCGGCGACCTCGGCTACGTCGACGAGCAGGGCTACGTCTACTTCGCCGGCCGGTCCGGTGACTGGATCCGGGTCGACAGCGAGAACATCTCGGCGCTGCTCACCGAGCGGGTACTGCGCCGGCACCCCCAGGTGCTGGCCGCCGGCGTCTTCGCCGTCCCGGATCCGCGCTCGGGCGATCAGGTGATGGCTGCTCTCGAGGTTCCGGAGGGCGTCGCGTTCGAGGACCTCGAGCTGCCCGCGTTCCTCGCCGATCAGGAGGACCTCGGCACGAAGGGCACGCCGCGCTTCGTCCGGATCTCGACGGCGCTGCCCACCACGGGCTCCGGCAAGTTGCGCAAAAAGGAGATGCAGGTCGACGGCTGGCGCACGGGCGACCGCGTCTACCGGTGGGTCGGGCGCGGCACGCCGTCGTACGAGCTCATGACCGACCAGGACAAGGTCGCCCTGCGCGAGGAGTTCGGCGCGGCCGGACGCCTGCGCTTCCTGCCCTGACGGCGACGACGAGAGAGAAGGCACCGATGGACCTCCGTGAGACACCTGACCAGCGCGAGTTGCGGGCGGAGCTCCGGGCGTACTTCACCGGGCTGATGCCTGCGGAGGACCGCCGACAGGTGGGCGAGCAGGGGGTCGGCGGCCCCCGGTTCCGCGAAGTGGTCAAGCGCCTCGGGGACGACGGCTGGCTGGGCATCGGCTGGCCGGTCGAGTACGGCGGTCAGGGCCGCTCGGTGGAGGAGCAGTACGTCTTCTTCGACGAGGTGCAGCGCGCGGGCCTGCCGTTCCCGTTCGTCACCGTGAACACCGTCGGCCCGACCCTCATGAGCCACGGTTCCGACGAGCAGAAGCAGCGCTACCTGCCCGGGATCCTGGCGGGCGACATCGTCTTCGCGATCGGCTACACCGAGCCGGCGGCGGGCACCGACCTCGCCTCGCTGACCACCCGCGCCGTGCGCCAAGGGAACGAGTTCGTCGTCGACGGCAGCAAGATCTTCACCAGTGGCGCGAACACGGCCGACTACGTGTGGCTGGCCTGCCGCACCGACCCCGACGCGCCCAAGCACCGGGGCATCTCCATCCTGATCGTCCAGACGGATGACCCCGGCTTCTCCTGGAGCCCGATCCAGACCGTCGGCGGCCTGACCGTCACGGCCACCTACTACAGCGGCATCCGGGTTTCGGCCGGCGACGTCATCGGCGAGGTGAACGGCGGCTGGAGCCTGCTCACCACCCAGCTCAACCACGAGCGGATCGGATTGGCCGCCCTGGGCGGCCGGATGATCGCGCTCTGGGAGCAGGTGGTGAACTGGGCCAGGGACAACGGCAGCATCGAGCTGCCCTGGGTCCAGCGGGAGCTGGCGCGCACGCACGCCCGGCTCGAGGCCATGCGCCTGATGAACTGGAAGATGACCAGCGCCGTGGCCCACGGCACGCTCACCGGCGGTGATGCCGGGGCGGCCAAGGCCTACGGCACGGAGACGCACATCGACGTCCAGCGCACGCTGACCGCGGTCCTCGGGGCCGCCGGGCGTATCCGCCCGGAATCACCCGGTGCGGCGCTCTCCGGCCAGGTGGAGCAGCTCTCCCGGCAGGGCATCGTCAACACCTTCGGCGGTGGCGTCAACGAGATCCTCCGCGACATGGTCGCGACCCAGGGGCTGGGGCTCCCCAGGCCGAGGCGGACCGCATGACCGCCGCACAGCACCTCGACTCCCGGCCGGCACCGCGGAAGGACGCCTGATGGACTTCACCCTGGACGAGGATCTCGCCGCCGTCCGCGACCTGGCGCGCGAGATCTTCACCGACCGGGCCACGCCCGAACGTCTCCGCGCCGTCGAGGTCGGCGAGACCCGCATCGACGGGGCGTTGTGGGGATCGCTCGCCGACGCCGGACTGCTGGGCATCGCGGTCCCCGAGGACGACGGCGGCGCGGGCCTCGGCCTGGGTGCGCTGTGCGTGCTGCTGGAGGAACAAGGGCGCGTGGTGGCCCCGGTGCCGCTGTGGCCCAACGCGATCGCAGCGCTCGCCGTCGCCGGCCACGGCACGCCCGAGCAGCGTGCCGCGTTGCTGCCCGGAGCGGTCGACGGCACCGGCCGGCTGACCGTGGCACTCGAGGAGTTCGGGCCGGTCGAGGCGACCGAGCCGGGCTGCGCGGCCAAGGCCGACGGCGACGAGTGGCGGCTGACCGGCACCAAGGCCGTCGTGCCTTCCCCCTTCGGTGCGGCCGGCGTCCTCGTGTCCGCATCGACCGAGCAGGGCACCGGCCTGTTCGTCGTCGACCCGGACGCCGATGGCGTCTCGTGGACGAGGGCGGACACCACGACCCACGACCGCTCCGGCCACCTGCAACTCGACGGCGCGATCGCCCAGGCCGTCCGGGCGCCGGGCAGTGGGGTGCTGGACACCGTCCTGCAGCAGGCCGCCCTCGCGTTGGCCGCGGTGCAGCTCGGGGTCACCGAGGGTGCATTGGCCCACGCCGCCCGGTACATGCGCGAACGCGAGCAGTTCGGACGACCGCTGGGCACGTTCCAGGCGGTGCAGCACCAGCTCGCCGACTGCTACATCCAGATCGACGCGCTCCGGGTCACGCTCTGGCAGGCCGTCGCGGACGTCGACGACGGGGCGCCCGACGCCGAGGTGGCTGCCCTGGTCGCCGCCTGGTGGGCACGGGAAGGCGGCCTCGACGTCGTGCACCGGGTGCAGCACGTGCACGGCGGCATCGGGGTTGATGTCGACTACCCGGTGCACCGGCACTTCCTCTGGGGCAAGCAGCTGGCCGGAACGCTGGGCGGCCCGAGCGCCGTCCTCGCCCGCATGGGTGGGCTCCTCGCCGTGGCAGGACGCCAGTGACCGCGGGGGAGTGGCGCGGCCGGGAGCTCGGCGTGCGCACCGTCTCGTGGGACGAGCGGGACGCCATCCTCTACGCCCTGGCGGTCGGGGCGAGCGCTGATGACCTGGACCTGGTGTTCGAGGAGCGGCTGCGGGTGCTGCCGACGTTCGCGCTGACCCTGGCCCAGTGGGCGCCGGATGCGTTGGGCTCGCAGGGCGCCTTCGACGTCCGGACGGCGGTGCACGGAGCCCAGCGGCTGCGGGTGCTCGCACCGCTACCGCCCACCGGCACGCTGGAGTTGCGCGCCCGGGTCGGCGACGTGTGGGACAAGGGGTCGGCGGCGGTGTTCGACGTCGTCGTCGAGAGCGACGCGTTCGTGGCGACGTGGGCCCTGTTCGCGCCGGGCTGCGGGGGTTTCGGCGGCGATCGTGGTCCGTCGAGCTCCCGACGTCCCGACGGCGAACCGGACGTCCGTACGCAGGTGGCGACGGCTGCCAACCAGGCCACCCTCTACCGCCTGCTCGGCGACCGGCACCACATGCACGTCGATCCCGAGGCCGCCCGCGCAGCGGGTCAGCCCAAACCGTTCCTGCACGGCCTCGCCACACTCGCCGCGACCACGCTGCGGATCGCGGGCGAGCTGGGAGCCCACCCGGCCGACCTCACTGAGCTCGACGGCCGGTTCAGTGCCCCGGTGTTCCCGGGAGACCGGCTGGAGGTCGCCGCGTGGCGGGACGGACCGGCCACCACGTTCGAGGTGACCTCCGGCGACCGGCCGGCGATCACCGGCGGCCGGGTGCGCTTCGGCTGAGCGGCCGCACGGGGCCGGCATGGTCAGTCACGAGTGACGACGTACCGGGCGGGGAACTCTCCGCCACCGTGGACGGCGATGTCCGCGCCCGTCACGTAGCCGGCGTGGTCGCCGGCCAGGAACAGGCAGGTGCGTGCCACATCGGCCGGTACGGCCATGCGGCCCATCGGGATGATCCCGGCCACCGCCGCTCCACCGTCGTCCCCGTAGATGGACGCGGCGGCCTCCGTGCGGATGAGTCCCGTGGTGATGTGGTTGACCCTCACCTTGGGAGCCCACTCGAGCGCCAGCGCTCGGCTGAGCACCAGCAGTCCCGCCTTGGCCGCCGAGTAGGCCGCCGTGCCCGGCTGCGGATCGTGCGCGGAGACGCTGCCGATGTTGATGATCGCCCCACCGGAGTCCTGGTCCTGCATCACGGCGTTGGCCGCCTGGGCGACGGTGAACGGTGCCAGCAGGTTGAGGGCGACGATCTTCTCGACGAACCGCGGGGACACGGTGGCCGCCGGGGCGTCCGGTGAGCCCCCGGCGTTGTTGACGAGCACGTCGATCCGGCCGAACCGGTCCACCGCAGCCCCGATCAGCGCCGTCGCCTGCTCGGGATCGCGCACGTCGGCGGGCACGAACACCGTGGTTCGGCCGCCGGCGGACAGTAGGGACGGAGGTTCGTTGCGGCCGCAGACGACGACGTCAGCGCCGGCGGCGAGGAACGTCCTGGCGATCTCGTGGCCGATCCCCTTGGTGCCGCCGGTGACCACGGCGACGCGGCCGGAGAAGTCGAGGAATGCGTTCACGAGGCGGAAGCGTAGGCATCGCCGGACCACGGCCGGACGGCCGTTCCGGTCTGCGGGACCTGGCGGGAGTATGGCCCCCGAGGTCGCTCCCGCTCAGCGGGACGGGCCTCTTCGCGTGGGGCGGGTCACACCACCATGACCGATCACGAGGCCCTCCGGCCTCCTGGTGAAGGGCGGCTGCGTGCCGGCCTTTCGCACGACGCGAGAGACCCTGCCGCCGTCCGGGCGTCAGCGAATGGAAGGAACGCCATGAAGCGTATGAGGGCCGCCCGCGTGGGCGTGGCAACCCTGGCCCTTGCCCTGCTCACGTCCGCCTGTGCGGGCGAGCGCTCGGGCACCGACGGCCAGACCGCGAGTGGGGCGACGGAGGCGTCCTCCGCCGAGTCGTTCGGCACCCTCGAGTCGCCCTGCGGCAAGGGCGACGCCAAGGGGGCGACCGACCAGGGCGTCACCGACGACTCGATCGCGATCGGCTACGGCGACGACCGCGGCTTCGCCACCATCCCGGGGCTGAACGCCGAGATGGGTGACGCCGTCAAGGCGATGATCGACTGGTGCAACGGCCAGGGCGGCATCAACGGCCGGAAGATCGTGGGTCACCAGTACGACGCGGCCTACACCCAGGCCGCCTCGGTGATGCAGCAGGCGTGCACGCAGGACTTCATGCTGGTCGGTCAGGGCTTCGCCTACGACGAGGCGGCCGAGCCCGTCCGGGTCGGGTGCAACCTGCCCACCGTCGCCGGCTTCACCGTCGGCCCGAACTCCTCCATGGGACCGATGAAGTTCGAGCCGTTGCCCTACCCGGTCGACAAGTACAACTCTGCGCCCCTGCAGCTCGCGGCCAAGGAGTTCCCGGAGTTCAAGGACGTGAGCCTGATCGCGTCCAGCTCGCCGCCGGTGCTGCAGGGCACCGCGAAGGTCACCACCGTGCTCAAGGAGATGGGAATCGAGCCCAAGGACTGCGGCGTGCTGCTCAGCGCCCAGGGTGACGCGAGCTACGTGCCCTTCGCCGAGCGGTACAAGGACTGCGGCGTCAAGGCCCTGTTCACCTCCGCCTCGCCGGGTGCCGGGCAGTTCAGTCTGCTCGAGTCGATGAGTCGCATCGGCCTCAAGCCAACGCTCATGTACGAGGCCACCTGGTACGGCAAGACGGTCTCGGACTGGAACGCCGGCAGCGGCGCGGGTGACAACATGCACGTCGGCCTGGCCTTCCAGCCCTTCGAGAACGCCGACAAGGTGCCGGCCGTCAAGAAGTACCTCGACATCGTCGGCGGCGCCGGCGGCAAGACCGCCCTCCTCGGCATGCAGGCCACCTCGGCCTTCCTGCTCTGGGCCACGGTCGCCAAGGACTGCGGCTCGGACCTGAGCCGTCAGTGCATGGTCGACGGGCTCTCCAAGGTGACGAAGTGGGACGGCGGTGGCCTGCACGGCGCCAGCGACCCCGGGGAGAACCTGCCGACGGACTGCGCCCTGCTGGTCCAGCTCAAGGGCGCCACGTGGACGCAGACGGTTCCGGACAAGGCCGGCGACTTCACCTGCAACGAGAAGTGGGTCGTCGACACCGATCCGGCTACGGCGGGCGTCACGCTGAACGCTGACCGGGTCTCCACGAAGTTCCTCACCGACAAGGTGATCAAGCCGTCGGCCTGATCGTCGGCCGGTGGTCGGCCGGCCCCGTGCGGGGGCCGGCCGACCACCACACCCTTCCAGCAACTCCCTCCTCGACAGACCGGGACTGCATCGATGGACACGTTCCTGACGTTCACCGTGCTGGGCCTCGTGCTTGGTGCCGTGTACGCGATCGCCGCCTCCGGGCTGGTGCTCACCTACAACACCTCGGGCGTGTTCAACTTCGCCCACGGCGCCCAGGCGATGCTCGGCGCGTTCATGTACTGGCAGTTCTCCGTCGGCTGGGGTCTGCCGGTGTGGCTCTCGGTCGTGCTCACGGTCGGCGTCCTGGGCCCCGTGATGGGGGCCGCCCTCTACCTGTTGATCATGCGGGGCCTGCGCGGCACCGCCGAGGTCACCAAGATCGTCGTCACCGTTGCCGTTCTGCTGGGGTTCGTCTACCTGTCGCAATGGATCTGGCCGCCTGAGGAGGCGCGCATTCTCGGGCTCTTCTTCGGGTCCAACGCCTCGATCGAGGTGTTCGGCGTGGTGATCCGGGCCCACGAGATCATCTGCCTGGTGCTGGCCGTCGCGATCGCGGTCGGTCTCCGCCTGCTCTTCCACCGGACGCGGGTGGGCGTGGCCATGCGGGGCGTTGTCGACGACCCCGACCTGCTGCAGCTCACCGGGCACGACCCCGAGCGGGTCGCGCTCCTCTCCTGGGTCATGGGTTCGGTGCTCGCCGTGCTGGCCGGCATCCTGATCACCCCGATCGGCGGTGGCGCGCTGGAGGCCAACGCGCTGACGCTGCTGGTGATCGATGCGTTCGCCGCCGCGATGTTCGGCCGCCTCCGCAGCATCCCGCGCACGTTCGTGGGTGCAATCGTGCTCGGCATGTCGGCCACGTACCTGGTCGGATATGCGCCGGCCTCCTGGACCTGGGTCGGCAACTTCCGGGCCACCCTGCCGATGATCATTCTCTTCATCGTGCTGCTCGTGCTCCCGCAGGACCGACTGCGCGGAGCCGCCACGCGAACCCGCGAGCGGTATGCGGTGCCCACCGTCCGCAGGGCCGTCGTCTGGGGCGTGGTCCTCGTCGTAGCGGTCTGGTTGCTCGCCCAGCTCATGGTGCCCGGATCGATCACGACATTCACACTCGGCATGACCTTCGCGGTCATGGCCCTGTCGTTGACCCTGCTCACCGGCTACGCCGGAGAGATGAACCTCGCGACGATGGCGTTCGCGGCCATCGGCACGATCGTCGCCTTCCACGTGGGCATCGTCGGGGCCGGCCTGGCGTCCCGGCTGACCTGGTGGGGCGTGGCGTTCGGCGTCCTCGCGACGGGCCTGGTCGGCGGGCTGGTCGCCCTCCCGGCTCTGCGGCTGCGCGGGCTCTACCTGGCGTTGGCCACGCTGGCCTTCGGCGGGTTCGTCGCGAACATGGTCCTGCGGGACATCAACGAGAGCGGCCTGTTCGGCGGGATCTTCCCGGATGGGAACCTGCTGGTGCCACCGCTGAAGGTCGGGCCGGTCGACCTGCGGGACCCGCTGACCGCCTTGCTGACGGTCACGGTGCTGTTCGCCGTCGCCGCTGTCGGCGTGATCGCACTGCGGCGGAGTGGTTACGGGCGGCGGCTGGCTGCCATGAAGGACAGCCCGGCCGCGACCGCCATGCTCGGGCAGAGCCTTGTTCCGTTGAAGCTCAGCGTGTTCGTCATCTCCACGTCCATCGCCGGCCTCGGCGGCATCCTGATGTCGAGCACTCTGGGGTCGGTCTCGGCGGAGTCGTTCCCGGTCCTCGGAAGTCTCTCTCTCCTGATGCTGACCGTCGTGGGCGGTATCGGCTACGTGAGCGGTGCCCTGTTCGGTGGGCTCATGGCCGGCGCCGGTGTCGTCGCCGTCGTGGCCTCCCTCAACAACCTGGCGGCGGGTTCCGAGGGCCTGTCGAACATCTACAGCACCCTGGCCAGCGTCTTCCTCGTGCTCACCGCGCTCGTCGGGATGGGTGTAGGCGAGAACCCGAGCGGGCGGGCCCACCTGGTCACCGCGACCTGGCGCAGGATCGCGCCGGCCCGGCCGGTGCTGATCGGTGCCGCGGCCCTGGAGGCGGTCTTCTACCTGCTCGCCCTCTTCCACGTCATCGGGAACTGGTGGTTCGCGGGACTGACCGTGGCCCTGTTCGCCTGTACGCCCCGGATCGCCCGCGCACTCATGCCCTCCGCCGTGCTCACGGCCGAGGAACTCGCTGTCCCGCGACCGGTCCCCCTGGAACAGGTCGGTCTGGACAAGCCCTTCACCGAGGAGCAGCGGGACGCGGTCGACCGGGAACTCGGTCTGCCGCGGCACCGCCCGGCGCCCAGCACCATCCCGGCGGCAGCCCCGCGGGCGTCCACCGTCGCGACCCGTCAGGAGACCGCGCATGTCGTTGCTTGAGATCCGTGGCGTGACCGTTCGTTTCGGCGGCAACACCGCCGTGAACGACGTCAGTCTCGAGGTGGAGGCCGGCACGATCACCGGACTCATCGGGCCGAACGGGGCGGGCAAGACGACCCTCTTCAACACGGTGACCGGCCTGCAGCGCCCGAGCGCCGGCCGGGTCCTGCTCGACGGCGACGACATCACCCGGGTGCCCCCGGCGAAGCGCGCCCGCCGGGGCATGGCCCGGACCTTCCAGCGGCTGGAACTCTTCCTCTCCCTGTCGGTGCGGGACAACGTCCGGGTGGCGGGCGACATCGCCCGCGGCGGCAGCCGGCGGCGGGCCGACCTCGCGGCCGAGACCGACCGAGTCCTCGAGCTGACCGGGTTGACCGACGTCGCCGACAGGGATGTCTCCGACATCCCCACCGGCCGGGCGCGGGTGGTCGAAGTGGCACGGGCACTCATGACATCACCGAGGCTGCTGCTCCTCGACGAGCCCGCCTCCGGCCAGACCGAGCACGAGACGGACGCCTTCGCGCAGATGCTGGCCGGGCTCGCCGCGGACGGGCTCGGGATCTGCCTGGTCGAGCATGACCTACCGCTGGTCATGCGGCTGTGCTCGACGATCCATGTCCTGGACTACGGGGCGCTCATCGCCTCGGGCACTCCGGCCGAGGTCCAGCAGGACCCGGGCGTCGTGGCGGCCTACATCGGAACGGAGACCGCGGCATGACCGGGCCCACGTCCGCCCCCGGGACCACCGAGATCCTGGCGGAGCTGCCCGTCCTGGAGTTGGCCGGTGTGCGGGCCGCGTACGGCCCGATCGAGGTGCTGCACGGCGTGGACCTGAGCCTGCCCGCCGGATCCGTGCTGGCCCTGCTCGGGCCCAACGGTGGCGGCAAGTCCACCGTCATGAAGGTCTGCTCGGGGCTCCTACCCGTGTCCGGGGGCGAGCTGAGGCTGGCCGGTCGGGTCGTCAACGGGATCGCCGCGCAGGACGTTGCCCGGCTCGGCGTCTGCTGCATCCCGGAGGGACGCGGGATCTTCGCCAACCTGACGGTCCGCGAGAACCTGTGGCTGGCCACCGGCACCGGTGCCTCGCTCTCGGACATCGAGGAGGCGGCGTACAGCCGTTTCCCGATCCTGGGCAAGCGTCGCGGCCAGCTGGCCGGCTCGATGTCCGGCGGCGAGCAGCAAATGCTGTCTCTCTCCCGGGCCTTGGGCACCGACCCGGCCGTCCTGCTGCTCGACGAGCTGTCGATGGGCCTGGCCCCGATGATCGTCGCCCAGATGTACGACACGGTCGGTCAGCTGGTCGCGGAGGGGATCTCCGTCCTCGTCGCCGAGCAGTTCGCCCGTGTGGTGCTCCCCATCGCCGACTCGGCAGCGCTCATGCTGCAGGGCCGCATCGTCTCGGTCGGGCCGCCCGCCGAGATCGAGGACCAGCTCTCGACCAGTTATCTAGGAGGGTGACCGTGCTCACCGAACAGCGACGTGACCAGTTCAAGACAGAGGTGGAGCAGGTGAAGCTCAAGGGTGATTCCGCGAAGAGCGACAGCCGGGGACGTGTGATCGGCGTCCTGCTGATGATCGTGGGCGTCATCGGCGCCTTCCTCAGCTACAACATCTCGCTCTCGCAGAGCGATCTCCGCGACACCGGCTCGTCGCAGGTGCTCGCGCTGGCGTTCGTGGCGCTCACCGTCACCGGTGCCGCTGTCTACCTCGCCGCCTCGGTCGCCCGCGTCCTTCGGCTGTGGCTGCTGCGCCAGCTCATGGACGGGCAGGCACAGGCCGACCAGATCACCGCGGCGCTGGCCGAGCGCCGGATCTGACATCCCTCGCAGAAAGGGCCGGGACGCGAACTGCGTCCCGGCCCTTTCTGCGTCGGATGGTCAGTCGGAGTAGCCGGGAGCGAGGCGCGGCCACGGGGCGGCCTGCTCGAGTTGTCCGGCGAGCCGGAACAGCACGTCCTCGCCGCCGAGGTCGGCGGCGAACTGCACACCC
>C688J35102_120989519_pt1 | contig 11706 bp, 12 predicted proteins | sample HopSoiMetagenom2_FD_35102 | JGI IMG/M metagenome (IMG submission 35102)
GAGCTGATGGTGGTCGAGACCTACTCGCACGTGCTCCACATCGTCAGCCAGGTCTCGGGCACGCTGCGCGAGGACGTCGGCGCGATGGACGTGCTGCGGGCCGCGCTGCCGGCAGGGACGCTCTCCGGCGCGCCCAAGGTACGGGCGATGCAGATCATCGACGAGCTGGAGCCGGTCAAGCGCTGCTCCTACGGTGGCGCGATCGGCTACCTCTCCTGGAACGGCGACCTCGACACGGCGATCCACATCCGCACCGTCGTCGTCAAGGACGGACAGATCCACGTCCAGGCCGGCGGCGGCACCGTCGCCGACGCCAAGCCCGCCTACGAGTACAACGAGTCCGTCAACAAGGCCAGGGCGGTCTTCCGCGCTGTCGAGCTGGCCTGCGAACAGCCGGATTGGGCCTAGCCATGCGCGTCCTCATCGTCGACAACTACGACTCCTTCACCTACAACCTCGTCCAGTACCTGGGTGAGCTGGGCGCCGAGCTCGACGTCGTCCGCAACGACAAGGCCACGGTGGACGAGCTGCTGGAGCGCGGCGCCGAGCGCCTCGTCGTCTCGCCGGGGCCCTGCACGCCGGCCGAGGCGGGGATCTCGGTCGAGGCGATCCGCCGCTTCGCCGAAGCGGGCACGCCGGTGCTCGGAGTCTGCCTCGGTCACCAGTCGCTGGTCGAGGCCTTCGGCGGTCGCACCGTGCAGGGCGAGCCGATCCACGGCAAGGAGGCGGAGATCGAGCACGACGGGCGCACCGTGTACGCGGGCCTGCCGAGCCCGCTCGTCGCCGGTCGCTACCACTCGCTCGTGGCCGACTCCGACCTTCCCGACGAGCTCGAATTGAGCGCCAGCCTCGGCGACGTCGTGATGGGAGCCCGCCACCGCGAGCTCCCCGCCGAGGGCGTCCAGTTCCACCCCGAGTCGGTCCTCACCCCCCAGGGCAAGCACCTGCTCGCAAACTTCCTAGGAGCCCCCACATGAGCTTCCGGTGCGCTTTTTGCACCCCATGGGTAGATAAGGCGCACCGGAAGGGGTTGGACTGAGCATGGCGCCGAACGATGTCGTCACTCGGGCGATCGACGCGGTCTGTGCCGGTGACCACCTCACGGCCGACCATGCCGCTGCCGTGCTCGCTGAGATCATGGAGGGGCGTGCGAGCGAGGTGCAGACCGGCGCTTTCCTGATCTCGCTGCGCGCCAAGGGGGAGACGGTCCCCGAGCTCGTCGGCCTCGCTCGCACGATGCGCTCGCTCGCCGCGCCGGTCGCCACCTCGCGCACCGACCTGGTCGATACCGCCGGCACCGGTGGGGGGCCGTCGACGTTCAACGTCTCGACCACGGCGGCGCTGATAGCCGCGGCGGCCGGCTGCGCGGTCGCCAAGCACGGTAACCGCTCCAACACCAGCTGGTGCGGTTCCGCCGATCTGCTCGAAGCACTCGGCGTCAACATCGAGCTGGAGCCCGAGCAGGTCGGCCGCTGCATCGACGAGCTCGGCTTCGGCTTCATGTTCGCACCGCGCCACCACAGGGCGATGGCTCACGTGATCCCGGTGCGCAAGGAGCTCGGCGTCCGCACGATCTTCAACTTCCTCGGTCCGCTGACCAATCCGGCGGGGGCGCAGCGCCAGCTCCTCGGCGTCTCCGACCGCCACTACCAGGAGACGATCGCCGAGGCCCTGGTCGGCCTGGGCAGTGTCCGAGCGATGGTCGTCACCGCCGAGGACGGGGTCGATGAGATCTCGATCTCCTCGCGCACGCGGCTGATCGAGGTCATCGAGGGTCGCACCGAAGAGCACTTCGTCGAGCCAGGTGACTTCGGCTTCGCCGAGGCCGAGTTGGAGAAGGTCGCCGGGGGGACGCCGGAAGAGAACGCCGTCACCGTGCGCGCCGTATTGGAAGGCGAGAGCGGCCCCCGCCGCGACCTCGTCCTGCTCAATGCGGGGGCCGCCATCTACGTCGGCGGCGCGGCGGAGAGCCTTGCCGATGGTATTGAGAAGGCGGCTGCGACAGTCGATTCCAGGGCCGCTGCCGAGTTGCTTGGGCGCCTTGTCGCAACGACCGCCGCGCCTGCGGGTTAGGCTTCGCCTGTCAAGTGGCAATGATCGAGCAGCTGATCTCGGTGGCGCGCGAAGGGGTGGAGGAGCGCCGTGACCAGGCGTCCCAAGCGGACCTGGAATCGCGCCTGTCCGCCCGCGGCGAGGACCGCCCCTTCAGCGAGGCACTGGTGCGGCCGGGCCTCTCGCTGATCGCCGAGTTCAAGCGACGCTCGCCGAGCGCCGGCGACATCTCCGCCTCGGCCGTCGTCGCCGACCAGGTAGGGGCTTACGAGCGCGGCGGTGCGGCGGCGCTCTCGGTCCTCACCGACGAGCGCCACTTCGGCGGCTCGTTGGAGGACCTGCGCGCCGCGCGCGAGACCTGCGACCTGCCGATCCTGCGCAAGGACTTCATCGTCGACCCCTACCAGCTCTACGAGGCGGCGGTCAACGGGGCCGATGCGGTCTTGCTGATCGTCCGTGCCCTCGGTGACCGCGAGCTGCGTGCGATGTACGAGGAGGCGCGCGGGCTCGACCTCGACTGCCTGGTCGAGGTGCATGACGCGGAGGAGCTGGAGCGGGCCCTGGCGCTGGACGCCGACGTGATCGGGATCAACAACCGCGACCTCGACGAGGGGTCCGTCGACGTCTCGAGGACGTACGAGCTGATGCCCGACGTGCCGGCCGGCAAGACCGTCGTCGCCGAGAGCGGCATCTCCTCGCGCGCCGAGCTGGAAGAGCTGGAGCGGGTCGGTGTCGACGCGGTGCTGATCGGCGGGGCGCTGATGGGCGCCGCCGATCCCGAGGGCAAGACGCGCGAGCTGACCGGGACCGACGAGGGCACCCGCGAGCACCGCCTTCCCTAGGGACGAAACTTTTTAGATTTGCTTGAGGGCCTTTTAGGGAGCGCTGAAGAAGCGCCTCTACAGTTGCGCCGATGAGTAAGGCACGAAGCTTTTTTCGCGGATCCTTTGGCTCGGCCCTGATCGGCGGGGCGGTGGTCGCGGCCTTCTTCGCCGTTGCCCTCTCGGCCGGCTGGATCGAATCCGACAGCATCTCGCCCGGCACGACCCCGGCGCCGCTCGCGACGCCGGTGGTCGACAGGGGAAGCGAAGACACGACCGTCGTCAACCAGATCTACCGCCACGACGGACAGGGCGTTGCCTTCATCGAAGCGACCGAGGCGGCGGAAGAAACGGGAGCACCGCTTAACCCGTTCGGGGAAGAAGAACAGCGCGGCGGCGGCATCGCGACCGGGTCCGGCTTCGTGATCGACTCCGAAGGACACGTCCTGACCAACAACCACGTCGTCGAAGGCGCGACGAAGATCTCGGTCAAGCTCGGCTCCTCCAACGCGACCCACACGGCCGAAGTCGTGGGCACTGATCCCGCCAGTGACATCGCCCTGCTCGAGGTCGAAGCCCCGGCCGACCAGCTTCACCCCCTCGCCCTCGGCGACTCCTCGAAGGTACGCGTGGGCGATCCGGTGGTGGCGATCGGCAACCCCTTCGGCCTCGACCGCACGGTGACGAGCGGCATCGTCTCCGCCCTCCAGCGCCAGATCCAGGCCCCCAACGGGTTCTCGATCAACCACGTGATTCAGACCGACGCCGCGATCAACCCCGGCAACTCGGGCGGGCCGCTGATCGATTCCGCCGGAAGCGTGATCGGGATCAACTCCCAGATCGAGACCGGCGGCGGCGGCAACGGCAACGTCGGCATCGGCTTCGCGATCCCGATCAACACGGCTCGCGAAGTGGCCAATGAAATCGAGAAGAACGGCAAGGTGGAACACGCCTTCCTCGGCATCAACGGCGGCACGATCACCCCGGCGCTGGCGAAGGCCGTAAACCTTCCCGTCGAAAAAGGCGTCCTGGTTGCGGAAGTGGTCAGGGGCGGCCCGGCCGACAAGGCGGGGCTGAAGGGCGGGTCGACCGAAGCGACGATCGAAGGCGCGAGCTTCCAGCTCGGCGGCGACATCATCACCGAAGTCGATGGCGAGCCGGTCTCCTCGATGGAAGACATGATCGACGCGGTCGACGCTGACAATCCCGGCGGACAGATGGAACTGACGATCCTGCGCCACGGCGAAACGAAGAAGATCACCGTGACGCTTGGGAACCGGCCCGCCTCGGCGGAATAGCGCGCTCCCGTACTCTGGGCGTATGCGGGTCAAGATCTGTGGCGTTACCAATTTGGACGACGCGGCCGAGGCTGTGCTGCTCGGTGCTTGGGCCATTGGGCTGATCCATTACGACAAGAGCCCCCGGGCTTGCCCTGCTGACGAAGCGGCGGCTATTTGCGCTGCGTTTCGGCGCAAGTGCGAGGTCGTCGGGGTCTTCGTCAATCCGGAGCTGGAGGAAGTCGCGAAGGCCGTCGAGGGAGCCGGGTTGACGATGGTGCAGCTGAACGGGGCCGAGGGGCCTCAGTTCTGCGCCGAGGTTGCGCGGCGGACCGGGGTCAAGGTGATCAAGGCGATCCACGTCGCCAGCGGTGCCGAGGTTCATGGGGCCGAGGCGTTCCGGACCGACTTCCACCTCTTCGACCGGCGCGGCAAGGGGCTCTGGGGTGGCACGGGCGAAAGTTTCGACTGGGGGCTATTGCGCGAGCACCGCTCCGAGATCCCGGCGATCGTCGCCGGGGGGCTGCGGCCCGAGAACGTCGCCGAAGCGATCGCCGTCACCCACCCGTTTGCGGTCGACGTGGCGAGCGGAGTGGAGGCGGAGCCGGGCCACAAGGATCATGCGGCGATGGCAGCCTTCTTCGATGCCGCCAAGGCGGCTAGCGTCCCCGCTCCATGAGCGCTGTCGAAGAGTGGTTCGGGCCCTACGGGGGCCGCTACGTCCCCGAGACGCTGATCGCCGCGCTCGACGAGTTGACCGATGCCTGGGCGCAGGCGCGTGAGGACCCCACCTTCAACGAGCGCCTGCGCCTGCTCCACCGCGACTTCATCGGCCGGCCGACCCCGCTCTACCCGGCCGAGCGACTATCCGAGCGGGCCGGTCGCAGGGTCTACCTGAAGCGCGAGGACCTCGCTCACACCGGTGCTCACAAGATCAACAACGCGATCGGCCAGGCCCTGCTCGCCGAGCGGATGGGCAAGCCGCGGGTGATCGCCGAGACCGGTGCCGGCCAGCACGGCGTCGCCACCGCCACCGCCTGTGCCCTGCTTGGCCTGGAATGCGTCGTCTACATGGGCTCCGAGGACATCCGCCGCCAGCGGCCCAACGTCGAGCGCATGGGCCTGCTCGGTGCCGAGGTGGTCCCGGTCGAGGCGGGGGCGCGGACGCTGAAGGAGGCGGTCAGCGCCGCGATACGCGACTGGGTCGCCAACGTCGAGACGACCCACTATGTGATCGGCTCCGCCGTCGGCCCGGCGCCGTTTCCGGCCCTGGTTCGCGACCTGCAGACCGTGATCGGCGTCGAGGCGCGCGAGCAGGCCCTGGCGGCCGAGGGCTCCCTGCCGGCGCGGGTGATCGCCTGCGTCGGCGGCGGCTCCAACTCAATCGGGATCTTCACGCCGTTCGTCGAGGACGCCGGGGTCGAGCTGATCGGGGTGGAGGCCGCCGGGGAAGGGCTGGACACGGAGCGCCACGGCGCCTCCCTGGGCAAGGGCAGCACGGGTGTCCTGCACGGTTCGCTGTCTTCGGTGATCGCCGACGACGAGGGCCAGATCCTCGAGGCACACTCGATCTCCGCTGGACTCGACTATCCCGGGGTCGGCCCCGAGCATGCTTTCCTGCGCGACAGCGGGCGCGCTAGTTATTTCGCGGTTACCGACGCTCAGGCGCTGGCCGCCTTCGCAAACCTCTGCAAGCTGGAGGGCATCATCCCGGCGCTGGAGTCTTCGCACGCGATCGCCTGGCTGCTGGAGAACGGCGGAGGTGACGGGTATGACGTGCTGTGTCTCTCGGGGCGGGGGGACAAGGACTTGGCTGAGGTTCTCGAGCAGGTGGGTGGGGGAGCCGGGGGATGACTCGCTGGAGCGATGGTGCGGAGAGGGGAGCAAGGGGATGACTCGTCAGAGCAAAAGCGGGGAGGCTCTGTCGAGTTATCCCCTTGCTCCCTGCCCGACGGCTTCTACCGGCGCGGAGCGGATTGCGGCGGCATTCCTCGGAGCCCAAGAGGAAGGTCGGGCGGCGCTGATGCCCTACATGATGGCCGGCTTTCCAGATCGCGCTTCGTCCTCGGCGGTTGCTGAGGCTTATGCCCAGTCAGCAGATCTGGTCGAGCTTGGTGTCCCGTTCAGCGATCCGCTTGCCGATGGGCCGACGATTCATGCTGCTGCGACCGCTGCGCTGGGGGCGGGGGCGACGCTGGAGACTGCTTTCGAGCTTTGTGAGGAGATCGCCGAGCGGGTTCCGGTTGTCTTCATGGTCTACGCGAACATGGTGCTGGCTCACGGGGGAGTAGCGGAGTTTGCGCGGCGCGCGCTTGCTGCCGGGGCCGCCGGGGCGATCGTCCCGGATCTCCCGTTGGAGGAAGCGGAGTCGGTGCGGACGGCGTTTGACGACGCGGGCCTGGCGCTTGTGCCGCTGGTCGCGCCGACCACGCCGCCGGAGCGGCGAGCGAGGATCTGCGCCGCGGCGCGGGGATTCGTTTACGTCGTCTCCACCGTGGGGACGACCGGGGAGCGCGAGGAGCTGCCGTCGCAGCTCGCCGATCTGGTTGCTGTGACCAAGGAGGACGCTGAGGTTCCGGTCGCGGTTGGCTTCGGCATCGGCACACCTGAGCAGGCTGCTCAGGTGGGAGGGGTTGCCGACGGAGTGATCATCGGCAGCCGGCTGGTTCGCGCTGCCGGCGAGGCTGGAAGCGCCGAGAATGCCGGCGAGGCCGTCGGCTCCTTCCTGCGCGAGACGCGTGTCGCCCTCGGTGGTTAGGATTCCGGCCGCATGGGAATGGTCGTAACTCTCTTCTTGGCGCTCGCCACCACGACGGTTGCTTACGCCGTGCTCGGCCAGGGTGGCGGGGTCGCCGGCCTGATCTTCGGCACCGTGATGCTGATCGGCGCGACGATCCGCGTCTTCCGCCCGGCCTCCTGACGCGCGGCGCCTAAGCGCGCGTCGCGGTCACCCGCAGGTACTCGGGTTCGAGCACGAAGGCGCGTTCGCCACCGGTGTTGGCTTTCTCCAGCTGCTCTCGCAGGTCTGCCTCCAGTGCCGCTTCCCCTTCGGGTCCGACCCGGTCGAACGCCATCTTGATCGGGCCGAAGTAGGTGCGGAAGAAGTCCAGGTAGTGATCGATCGACCGGAACGCCTGGCGAGATGCCCGGCGCTCGACCCCCAGCTCCGAGATCCCGTCGCCGAACAGCTCGCGCACCCGCTCCTCGGTTCCCCACAGCACCGGTGGGACCATCCCGGGCGGCGGCGGTGCGTGCTTGGCGATCGTCGCGAAGAGGCTGCTCACCGGGCCGTCGGGGACCCAGTTGGCCATCCCGATCCGGCCGCCGGGCTTGCAGGCTCTCAGCAGCTCGGCAGCTGCCACCTCCTGTTCGGGTGCGAACATCGCCCCGAAGATCGAGATCACCACGTCGAACTCGCCCTCTCCGAACGGCAGGTTCGCGGCGTCGCCCTCGACGAACTCCACGTCAAGCCGTTCCACGGCGGCGCGCTCGCGCCCGCGCTCGAGCAGCGCCGGGACGAAGTCGACTCCGACCGCGTTGCCCCACGAGCGCCGCGCCGCCGCCAGAGCCCCGTTGCCGCTTCCACAGGCGACGTCGAGCACCCGCTCGTCGGGAACGATGTCAAGCTTCTCGACCAGCTCCTCGGCGACCATCATCACCAGCCCGGCGACCATCGCAAAGTCGCCCTCGGACCAGGTCTTCTGCTGCGCCTGCTTGATCGCCTCCAGATCCACCGTCTCGCTCATAAACGCTCCTTCCGTTTGAGTAGCCATTTGAACCTAACGCTTCAGCGGACGCAGGCCCTAATCTGAGGCCCATGCGGATAGGCGTGCTCACCGGTGGGGGGGATTGTCCGGGCCTCAATGCAGTGATCCGCGCCGTCGTCCGCAAGGGGGTCGAACATTGCGGCCACGAGTTCGTCGGCTATCGCGATGGGTGGCGCGGGCCGCTGGAGCGCGACAGCCGTGTCCTGGGTGTACCCGAGGTGCGCGGGATCCTGCCGCGCGGCGGCACCATCCTCGGTGCCTCGCGGACCAACCCCTTCAAGGAGGACGACGGCGGTGCGCGTCTGGCCGAGAACCTCAAGGCGGACGGTGTCGATGGTTTGATCGCGATCGGCGGTGAGGACACGCTCGGCGCTGCGGCGCGTCTATATGCCGAGCACGACCTTTCCGTCGTCGGCGTGCCGAAGACGATCGACAACGACCTGGGCGCCACCGACTACACCTTCGGCTTCGACACCGCGGTCAACATCGCGATGGAGGCGATCGACCGCCTGCACACCACGGCCGACAGTCACCACCGGGTGTTGATCGTCGAGGTGATGGGCCGCCACGCCGGCTGGATCGCCTTCCACGCCGGCCTCGCCGGCGGCGCCAACGTGATCCTGATCCCCGAGCTTCCCTTCGACCTCGAGAAGGTCTGCGAGTTCGTCGGCCACCGCTTCGAGAGCAACTACGCGCCGATCCTCGTAGTTGCCGAGGGGGCGCAGCCGGTGGGGGGGATGCCGGCGGCAAAAGACGAGAAGCTCGACGAGTTCGGCCACGTCCACCTCGGCGGCATCGCACATTGGCTCGAGGACGAGATCGAGCGGAGAACGGGCAAGGAGACCCGCGCGACCGTGCTGGGCCATGTGCAGCGGGGGGGCACCCCTACTGCGTTCGACCGGGTTCTGGCCACGCGTTTCGGATTGCACGCCATCGACGCCGTTGATGCCGGGCAGTGGGGCAAGATGACTGCTCTGCGGGGGACGGACATCCGGCTTGTGGACCTCAGCGAAGCGACGGCTGAGCTGAAGACCGTTCCCGAGTCCTTGTATTCCGAGGCTGAGGTTTTCTTTGGCTAGGCCGAGGGAGGGTCGGGTGCCCCCTCCCAAAACGATCGGCCGGCGGACTTCCCCTCAGATCAGGGGAGCGAGGGGCGCCCCCTCCCAAAACGAGCGGCAGAGCCGCTCTTGAGTGTTTTGGGAGGGGGCGCCCCTCGCTCTTTGGTCATGCGGAAGGTCCTGGTCGCGGGAGCTTTCCTCTTGGCCGCCGCGGTGGCTGGCTGCGGCGGGGGAGAAGGCGTGGCCAGGGACGCCACCGTTACCGCTTACGTCGAAGCTCCCCTTTGCATTGGGGCCAAGCAAGAGCTTTTAAAGCAAGGCAATCGTGCCGGCGAGCTTCATGTGCAAGCCATCTGCCTCCCCACGTCCCGAAGCCAGGACAAGCTCAAGCTCTCAACGCTAGGAGCCAATGCTCGCGAAGCAACGGAGGACTCGACCACGGTGGCTTACCTGGAAGCTTCCGATCCCCAAGCGTCTCGGTTCACCCACCCGATCTTGGAAACCGCCGAGATTCCCTGGATCGCCGGAAGCTCGGGCAAAGCCGCAATGGCGCGCCTGCTCCGTCTCATCGAAGCTTCCGGCTCGGGTTCCCTGCGAGCTTCGATCCGGGAAGCTCTGCGCGAGACGTAGCGAGCTTCGGAGAAAAGCTTCTCGAGACATAAGGGAGGTCCGGCACCCCTCCCCAAAACACTCAAGCGCGGCTCCTGCCGCGCGTTTTGGGGAGGGGTGCCGGACCTCCCAACGCAGCGCCTAAAGCAAATCCCCCAGCGCCTCGTCCAACTCAGGATGCTTGAACTCATACCCAAGGTCTAGAGCCCGCCGCGGCAGGACCCGCTGCCCGCCCTTGAGGACGGCCCCGAACTCTTTGCCGTACATCAGGTCCAACGTGATCCCTGGTACCGGCACCACGGCGGGTCTTCCCAGCGCCTTGCCCAGCGCCTTCGAGAAGACCTTGTTGGTCACCGGATTGGGCGCGGTCGAGTTGATCGTGCCACTGACCTTCTCGTTGTCGAGCGCCCAGAGCAGGATGCCGACCTCGTCGTCGACGTGGACCCAGGAGACGTACTGGGCGCCGCCGGCGAGCGGGCCGCCTACGCCGAGCTTGAAAGGGGGCAGCAGCTGGCCGAGGAAGCCGCCGCGCGGGTCGAGCACGTGGCCGGTGCGGACGACGACCAGGCGCACGCCGGTTCTGTCGGCCTCGTGGGCAGCCTTCTCCCACTCGCGCACGACCTCGGCGTCGAAGCCCTCGCCCGGCTCGCTGGACTCGTCGACGATCGCCTCGCCGCGGTCGCCGTAGAAGCCGATCGCCGACTGGCTGACCAGCACCCGCGGCCTGCGCTCGAGGCCGGCGATCGTGCCGACGAGGTTGTGGGTGCCGGTGCGGCGGCTCTCCATGATCCGCTGCTTGGCCTCGTCCGTCCAGCGCTGGTTGATCTTCTCGCCGAGCAGGTTGACGACGCCGTCGACGCCGTCGAAGGCCTTCGCCGGGGGCCGTTCCAGGGTCGGCTGCCAGGCGTGCCACTCGACCCGCGGGTTCGTCTGCCGCGCCCGCTTCGGGTCGCGCGCCAGTCCGACGACGGTGTCGCCCCGGACCAGCAGCGAGTCGCAGAAGGCGGACCCGATGAAGCCGCTGGCGCCGGTGACGAGGACCTTCACGGCGCTAGGTGACCTCCACCGTCGAGAAGGTGCCGGTCTCCTCGCTGAAGCGGGCGATGCCCTCGCGCTTGGCCTCCTCGACCACCGCTTCGGCAACCTTCGGCGCCACTTCGCGGTTGAAGACGCTGGGTATGACGTAGTCCTCGGAGAGGTCTTCCTCGGTGACGGCCATTGCGATGCCTTTGGCCGCGGCAAGCTTCATCTCCTCGGTGATTCGGGGTGCGCCGGCGTCGAGAGCGCCACGGAAGATGCCCGGGAAGGCGAGCACGTTGTTGATCTGGTTCGGGTAGTCGGAGCGGCCGGTGGCCATGATCCGCACGTAGGGGGCGGCGTCCTCGGGCATCACCTCGGGGTTCGGGTTTGCCATAGCGAAGACGATCGCATCGTCGTTCATCTTGCCCAACGACTGGGGTTGGATGATCCCAGGGCCGGAGAGACCGATGAAGAGGTCCATGCCCTCGATCGCGTCGTCGGGCTGTCCGCTCAGCTTGTCCGGGTTGGAGTTCTCCGAATACCAGCGCTTGATCCCGCTCATCTCGCCCGATTGGTAGTCCGCGCGCTCGGTCGAGAGCGCGCCCTGGCGGTCGCAGCCGACCACGTGGGTGACGCCGGAGGCGAGCATCATCTTGGTCACCGCCACTCCGGCGGCGCCGAGGCCTACGACCAGCACCCGCAGCTGCTCGATCGGCTTGCCGACGATCTTCAGCGCGTTGAAGAGCGCCGCCATCGTCACCACCGCGGTGCCGTGCTGGTCGTCGTGGAAGACGGGGATGTCGAGCGTTTCCTTGAGCCGGTCCTCGATCTCGAAGCAGCGCGGGGCGGAGATGTCCTCGAGGTTGATGCCGCCGAAGGTCGGCGCGATCAATTCCACCGCCTTGATGATCTCCCCGGCGTCCTGGGTGTCGAGGCAGATCGGGAAGGCATCGACCTGGGCGAACTCCTTGAACAGCATCGCCTTGCCCTCCATCACCGGCATCGCCGCCTCGGGCCCGATGTTGCCGAGGCCGAGCACGGCGCTGCCGTCGGAGACGACGGCGACGGTGTTCTTCTTGATCGTGAACTCGAAGGCCTTGGA
>C688J35102_120989517_pt1 | contig 11703 bp, 11 predicted proteins | sample HopSoiMetagenom2_FD_35102 | JGI IMG/M metagenome (IMG submission 35102)
CCTTCTCGATCGGCGAGTTGCGGCGGGGATGGCGCGGGTGACGTCAGCTTCTGTCTTGGCGCCATCCCCCGCTCAGGTAATTCCGCCCCATACCGATGGCATGCGCATCGGTCTGCTCGGCGGCTCCTTCAATCCGCCGCATGAAGCCCATCGCGCCATCAGCCTGTTTGCCATCAAGCGATTGCGGCTCGACCGGGTATGGTGGCTGGTAACCCCGGGCAATCCTCTCAAGGAACATGGCGCGTTGCGTGCTTTCGAAAAGCGCGCCGAAGCGGCGCGACAAGTCGCCAACGATCCGCGCATCGAGATCAGCTGCCTCGAATCCGTTATCAAAACCCGGTATACCCTGGACACCATCACTTATCTGCGCCGCCGGACCTCCGGGCTGCGGCTGGTCTGGATCATGGGGGCGGATAATCTTGCGCAATTCCACCGCTGGAAGAGCTGGCGGCGCATCGCCTCGGAGGTGCCGATCGCGGTGGTCGATCGCGCGCCCCACAGTTTTCGCGCGCTTGCCGCGCCCGCCGCGCAGGCCATGGCGCGCTGCCGGGTTGCCGAGAACCACGCTGGCAGGCTCGCCGAGATGCGCCCGCCCGCCTGGGTTTTTCTCACCGGCCTTAAGCTCAGTGCATCCTCGACAGCCCTTCGGAACCCTGACGGTACCTGGAACACAAAGTGAGGACGCTCCATCTGGAATATTGAAACGATTAACCCCACATGCCTACTATAGCCCGCAGGGCATCCGAGATTCGGTGTCCGCTATACAGTGAAAGGAATGGTCCCTGGCCACATCGGTATTGTCCAAGTCTGTTTTACCCAAAACGCGTAAAACATCGACACGCGCTGCGGCCTTGAAGGCGCAACCAGACGCCGACAAGACGCTGAATATGATCCTCTCCCGCCTCGCCGATATGAAGGCGGAAGAAACGGTCACCATCGATCTTCGCGGTAAATCCGCATTTTCCGATTACATGATCGTCACCACCGGCCGAGCGAACCGGCACGTCGGCGCGATCGCGGAAAACGTCGCCAAAGGTCTGAAAGAAACCGGCATCAAACCCGTCCACATCGAGGGCCTGCCTAACTGCGACTGGGTGCTGATCGATTCGGGGGACGTGATCGTCCACGTTTTCCGGCCCGAGGTGCGAGAGTTCTACAACCTGGAAAAACTGTGGACCCAGGGCCCGACGGCGTCCGCAACGATATAGTCTAGCGTTGCTTGGCGACCTGACCCATGCAGCCTGCTGCCGCGCATTGGACCGCGGCTGCGAGTTGGGCAAAGGCGTATCGCCATTGCTGATGGGATGTGTTTTTTGCGGCACACCCGGGAGCTGCTCGGGCTTGCAACTCGGATCGAAGTCCCAACACGGCGACGTCCGGAAAAGCTACTCATGCGCCTGCTCATCCTTTCCGTAGGCCGGCTAAAACAGGGTCCGGAGCGGGAACTGAGCGAACGGTATCGCGAGCGTTTCGAAGATGTCGGTCGCAACCTGGGTTTTCGCGGGATCGATGTCCGTGAGCTTCCCGAAAGTCGCGCGCGCGATGCCGCAACCCGGATCAGCGAGGAAGCCGTGATCCTTTCGGCCGCAATCCCGTCGAAATCGGTCCTTGTGCTGCTAGACGAGCGCGGCGAGAATCTCGACAGTGTCGCGTTTGCGCGGCATCTTGGCCGCTGGCGGGACGAACAGGCCGAAAACACTATTTTCGCAATCGGCGGCGCTGACGGACTTTCGCCCGATTTGCGGCGCAAGGCAAAGCTGACGATCGCGTTCGGCTCCGCGACCTGGCCGCACCAAATGGTCCGCATCATGCTTTTGGAACAAATATATCGGGCCGCGACCATTTTGGCGGGGCACCCTTATCACCGCGCGTAGTTCACGCTATCCAACGTTCGAGAGAGCGCAGACCACTGTCGATGCAAGCAACGCGAAACATTCAGGGGTGCCCGGAAGCGATCGGAAGCGGCCGGGCCTCTGTCGTTACTCGGTTTTCGGTTGCGCTGTTATCCGCAGGCCTTGCCTGGGTGAGCCTGAACGCGGCTTCCGCGCAACCCGCAAACGCGACGCTCCCCGCAGCCGCCGCTTCGAGCGACAACATCAAGCAGCGAGAGCAAGAGCTCGAGGCTGCGCGCGCGCAACAGAAGCGCGCGGCGGAATCCGAAGCCAAACTCAAGCTCGACATCGCCGCGATCGGACAAGACCGTAGCAAGCTCAATGCCCAATTGATCGACATCGCCTCGCAAGTGCGTGGCTTCGAGGCCAGCATCGGCGACGCCGAGACGCGCTTGCGCCCGCTCGATTCGCGCGAGCAGCAGATTCGTAACTCACTGGAGGCGCGCCGTTCGGAGATCGTGGAAGTACTGGCTGCGCTGCAACGCGCGGGCCGGCGCACGCCACCGGCTCTGCTGGTGAGGCCAGAAGATGCGCTGCAGTCGCTTCGGACCGCGATGCTGCTTGGCTCTGTCGTTCCCGAGTTGCGGGGTCGCGCGGAAAAACTGTCAGATGAACTGGGCGAGTTGGTTGCGCTGCGCAAGAAGATCGCAACGGAACGGAACAAGTTGGCGCTGGACCGGGACAAACTATGGGCGGATCAAGCCCGGCTCGCTGCGCTCGTCGAGCAGCGGCAGCGCCAGCAAACCTCGATCGAAAGAGACATGGAGACGGAAGGCGCCCGCGCCATCGCGCTATCCAAGCAGGTCGACAGTTTGCAGGGCTTGATTGCAAAGATGGAGCAGGATGTGAAAAGCGCCGCCAAGGCGGCCGCCAGCGCCAGCCTGCAGGGGTCGCCGGCCAACCCGACCGGCAAGCCCAATTTGGGCGCGCTGAAGGACCCTGCCCGGCTGAGTCCGGCGATCGCCTTCGCGTCGGCCAAGGGTTTATTTGCGATGCCGGTTAATGGCGTCAAGGTTCGCGAGTTTGGCGGATCCGACGGCGTAGGTGGTACCGAAAAAGGCATTTCCCTGGCCAGCCGGCCAGGAGCCCAGGTCACAACCCCGTGTGATGGCTGGGTTGTCTACGCTGGTCCGTTCCGTAGCTACGGACAACTCTTGATCCTGAATGCCGGGGGCGGGTATCATGTATTGATCGCCGGAATGGAGCGTATTTCGGTTAACATCGGCCAGTTTGTCCTTACGGGGGAGCCCGTCGCGACGATGGGCACCACCTCGCAGGTCGCATCAATTCTCGCTACGAATGCGAGCCAGCCCGTGCTTTATGTTGAGTTCCGTAAGGATGGCACTCCAATCGATTCAGGCCCATGGTGGGCCGCAAATGAAGGCGAAAAGGTTCGCGGATGATGCGCAAGACCTCTGTAATTCTCCTTAGCGCCGCCACCGGCGCGGCACTGACGCTGTTCGTTACCCAGCCCCGCGCGGTGCTGATGGGCTCCAGCGCGCGAGCCGCGACTTCGGACACCTACCGCCAGCTCAACTTGTTCGGCGACGTATTCGAACGTGTCCGCAGCGATTATGTCGAAAAGCCCGACGACAGTAAGCTCGTGGAATCCGCCATCAGCGGCATGCTCACCGGCCTCGATCCTCACTCCAGCTACATGGATGCGAAAAGCTTCCGTGACATGCAGGTGCAGACCCGCGGCGAATTCGGCGGGTTGGGCATCGAGGTCACCATGGAAGAGGGCCTGATCAAGGTCGTCTCTCCGATCGATGACACGCCGGCGTCGAAGGCCGGCATCATGGCCAACGACATCATCACGAACCTCGACGATGAAGCGGTCCAGGGCCTCACCCTGAACCAGGCTGTCGAGAAGATGCGCGGCCCGGTCAACACCAAGATCCGGTTGAAAATCGTCCGCAAGGGCCAGGATAATCCGATCGAGGTCACCCTGGTGCGCGACAACATCCGCGTCCGCTCGGTTCGCGCGCGCCCTGAGGGTGACGACATCGGCTACATCCGAATCACGACCTTCAACGAACAGACCACCGAGGGCTTGAAGCGGGAAATCGGCAGCCTGAGCAGCCAGATCGGCGACAAGCTGAAGGGCTTCATCATCGACCTGCGCAACAATCCGGGCGGCTTGCTCGAAGAAGCGGTCACGGTGTCCGACACCTTCCTCGAACGCGGCGAAATCGTTTCGACCCGCGGCCGCAACGCCGAGGAAACGCAGCGCCGCTCTGCGCATGCCGGCGATCTTACCAAAGGCAAGCCGGTCATCGTTTTGATCAACGGCGGCTCGGCTTCCGCTTCCGAGATCGTCGCTGGCGCGCTGCAGGACCACAAGCGTGCAACGCTGGTCGGCACCCGCTCTTTCGGCAAGGGCTCGGTCCAAACCATCATCCCGCTCGGCTCCGGCAACGGCGCGCTGCGTCTGACCACGGCGCGCTACTTCACCCCGTCGGGCAAGTCGATCCAGGCCAAGGGCATCGTTCCGGACATCGAGGTGCTGCAGGATGTGCCCGATGAATTGAAGTCGCGAACCGACACGAAGGGTGAGGCTTCGTTGCGCGGCCACCTGAAGTCGGAAGGCGACGAGAAGACCGGTTCGCAATCCTACGTGCCGCCCGATGCCAAGGACGACAAGGCCCTCAAAATGGCCGGCGATCTCTTGCACGGCATCAAGGTCAATACGACCGCGGAGAAGGCAGCAACGGACAAGCCGGCGACCAAGGCCGCGAACTGACCCATCTGAGCTGCGGCTCATCGCGCTTACAGCAAGAAAAGGCGACCTGCGGGTCGCCTTTTTTGTGCCGTTCATCGTTCGCCAAGCCATCGAACACCGCCGCCGCCCTTACCTCGGCATCCGCCCCAATCCTGCCGCCATCTGGCGGGCCGTGGTATCGTCTGCCGGATTGATTCGGAGAGGTCCATGGCAGACACGGCCGACGATCTGAGCGCTCCGCTTGGACAGGAGACGGTGCTCGGGAAGCGCCGTTACCGGCTGCCGTTTACTGCGACCCAGGCGCTTGCGGCACTGCTGGGCCTGTTTCTGCTTACCTTCATCAGTTTCGCGATCTTCAACGACAACCCGCTCGGCGGCGAGCCGATCGCACGTGTGGCAATACGCCAATCGATACCGGCGGAAGAGAAAATGGCTGCACCCCCGGCTGCTTCGGACAGCAAAGCCGCAGCCAAACCGGGCTCACCGGCCGAACAGAAGACGGTCACCATCATCGACGGATCGAGCGGGGCGCGCCAGAACGTGGTGATTTCGGGCGGGGCCGCGGAGCAGAACGCGGCAAGCGCCGCACCCGGCATGATGGCCGGCATCGATGCGCGCCTTCTGGAGAAATCGCGCCATGGCATGATCCCGGCGACCACGGACGGACTGAGGCCGTTCACGGTCTACGCCGCGGAAGCCGATCGCGCCAAGGCGGCAAAGATGCCGGTCGTGTCCATTGTCGTCGGCGGTCTCGGTGTCGGCGCCGCAAAAACAACGGACGCCATCATGAAGTTGCCCGCGGCCGTGACGCTGGCCTTTACGCCGTACGGCTCCGATCCCGGTAAACTCGCCGAGCGAGCGCGCGCGCAACGGCACGAGATTCTGCTGCAGGTCCCGATGGAGCCGTTCGATTATCCGGATAACGATCCGGGCCCGCAGACCCTGTTGACCACACTCACCCCCGAGCAAAATCTGGACCGGCTATACTGGCACCTTAGCCGCTTCCAGGGTTACGCCGGGATCGCCAACTTCATGGGCGCGCGGTTCGTCGTCGCGGACGCGGTGATGCAGCCCATCGTCCGCGAAGCCGCCAAGCGTGGGCTCGGCTATCTCGACGACGGCACCGCCCCGCGCAGCGTCGCAGCTTCGCTGGCGAGCGGGCAAGCCATGCCGTTCGCCAAGGCCGACATCTCAATCGATGCGGTGCCGACTGCCGTGGAGATCGATCGGGCGCTCGCGAAGCTGGAAAGTGTGGCCAAGGAACGTGGAACAGCTGTTGGCGTCGCTTCCGCGCTGCCAATTTCCATCGAGCGGATCGGGGTCTGGATCAGGACGCTTGAGAGCCATGGCATCATGCTTGTGCCATTGACAACAGCGATGCTGAAATCAAAATCCAGCTAAAGATCAACCGGTTCGGCGCAAACCAACAGGCTTTCTTACGCCTCATGCTCTGCGCTGCACTGTGGAGAGGCTCTGAGGAATGGCGCGCTACGAAGACCTGCCCTACCGAACATGCGTTGGCATGATGCTGATCAATCCCGCAGGGCTGGTTTTCATCGGTCGCCGCGCCGGCGGCATCGAACATGTGGACGAGTCGCACGTGTGGCAGATGCCGCAAGGCGGGGTCGATCCTGGCGAGGACACCTGGGAGGCGGCCAAGCGTGAACTGTACGAGGAAACCAGCGTCCGCTCGGTGGAAAAGCTGGGCGAGATGCCGGATTGGCTGATCTACGACATCCCCCGCACCGTTGCCGGCCGCACCTGGAAGGGCCGCTATCGTGGCCAGCGCCAAAAATGGTACGCGGTCCGCTTTACCGGTGACGATTCTGAAATCAACGTCGCCAGTCCGGGCGGAGGCCACAAGGCGGAATTCGTAAGCTGGCGCTGGGAGCCGATGAAAAATCTTCCGCAACTGATCGTCCCGTTCAAGCGGCCGGTCTATGAGCGCGTGGTAAAGCAATTTTCGAAGCTTGCGGACGACTAATGCAGCCGGATGGGAAACCCTACCGCCGCAATGTGGGCATCGCGTTGTTCAACTGCTTCGGCCACGTGCTGATCGGGCGGCGCTTCCGTGACAGCGGCCCGGAGATCATTTATCCCGGCCTTGAATGGCAAATGCCGCAAGGGGGGATCGACGGCGAAGAGGATCCGCGCGAAGCCGTGATGCGCGAGCTCCGGGAAGAGACCGGCGTGGCCAACGCGGTGTATCTCGGGCAGACCGATTGGCTGACCTACGACTTTCCACCTTACGGTGGACCACCGCATCGTCTGTCGGTGTTTCGCGGCCAGCGCCAGAAATGGTTCGCGCTCCGCTTCCAGGGACGTGACGACGAGATCAACGTCGCCAGCCCGCCGGACGGCCACAAGCCCGAGTTCGATCAATGGCGCTGGGAAAGACTCGAGCGGGTCGCAGATCTCGTAGTGCCGTTCAGGCGCGAGGTGTACCGGAGCGTGGCCAAACAGTTCGCGAGTTTTGCGAGCACGGCTTCGCCCGAGGGGGATGCGTAGACAGCAGCGTCTTTACCGGGTGGTTGCTTGCTGCGACCGGCAGGAACCCTAGTGCAACGCGGTCGTGTTGAGCTGATTCTGGATGCTCTTGTAGTGATCGAGCCGCTCGATCGCGTGATCGAGCGTTGTACCTTCTTTCTCGGAAAGCTTCGCTTCCATCTCGGAGATTTTGTCGGCGAACCCGGCTCGATCCAGATCCTCCAGCGAGGTAGCCACGTCGGCCAGCACCGTCAGTCCCTTGTCGGACATTTCGGCGAGGCCGCCGAGCACGACGATCTTCTGTTGTACCCCGCCTGAGGTCACCGTGAGAATCCCCGGCCTTATCGCTGCCACCACCGGCGCGTGGCCGGCAAGCACGCCGAAATCACCTTCGACGCCGGGCACGTCAACCTGATCCACCTCGCCGGAGAAGGCGAGATTTTCAGGCGAGACGAGATCGAAGTGGAAGGTGGCCATTGAATACCTGCGAATAGCGACGGGTGACGATTGAGATCGTGAATTTCACTTCTATTCCCGATCTGCGCTTCCGGCTGCCTTAAGCTGCCTCTGCCGCGAGCTTCTTGCCCTTCTCTACGGCTTCTTCGATGCTGCCGACCATGTAGAACGCCGATTCCGGCAGATGATCGTATTTGCCTTCACAGAGCCCGCGGAAGCCTTTGATGGTATCGGCGAGGTCGACGAACTTGCCGGGAGATCCGGTGAAGACTTCCGCGACGAAGAACGGCTGCGACAGGAAACGCTCGACCTTGCGGGCGCGCGCCACAGTGATCTTGTCCTCTTCCGACAACTCGTCCATTCCCAGAATGGCGATGATGTCCTGCAGCGATTTATATCGCTGCAACACCTGCTGCACCATGCGCGCCGTTTGGTAATGCTCATCGCCAACGATCAGGGGCGAGAGCATGCGCGAAGTGGAGTCGAGCGGATCCACCGCCGGATAAATGCCCTTTTCCGAGATCGCGCGGCTCAGCACCGTAGTCGCGTCCAAATGCGCGAACGACGTCGCAGGCGCCGGGTCGGTCAAATCGTCGGCTGGCACGTAGATCGCTTGTACCGAAGTAATCGAACCCTTGTGGGTGGTGGTGATGCGCTCCTGCAGCGCACCCATGTCGGTCGCCAGCGTGGGCTGATAACCCACGGCGGAGGGGATACGGCCGAGCAGCGCCGAAACTTCCGAACCGGCCTGCGTGAAGCGGAAGATGTTGTCGACAAAGAACAGCACGTCCTGGCCTTGATCGCGGAAGTGCTCGGCTACGGTAAGACCGGTGAGGCCGACGCGGGCGCGCGCGCCCGGCGGTTCATTCATCTGGCCGTACACCAGCGCGCATTTGGAACCTTCGCCGCCGCCCTTCTTGTTGACGCCGGACTCGATGAACTCATGGTAGAGGTCGTTGCCTTCACGGGTGCGCTCGCCGACGCCGGCGAACACCGAATATCCGCCATGGGCGCGCGCCACGTTGTTGATCAATTCCTGGATCAGCACGGTCTTGCCGACACCGGCGCCGCCGAACAGTCCGATCTTGCCGCCCTTTGCGTAAGGCGCCAGCAGATCCACAACCTTGATCCCGGTAACCAGAATTTCCGCCTCGGTGGACTGGTCGGTGTAGGTCGGCGCTTCCTGGTGGATGGCGCGCATGTCCTCCGCCGTGACCGGACCCTCTTCGTCGACCGGCTCGCCGATCACGTTGATGATGCGGCCGAGCGTGCCGGCGCCGACGGGCACGCGGATCGGCGCGCCGGTATCGCTGACTTCCTGGCCCCGGACCAACCCTTCGGTGGTGTCCATGGCGATGGTTCGCACCGTGGACTCGCCGAGATGCTGGGCGACTTCGAGCACCAGCCGATTGCCGGCGTTCTTCGTCTCGATCGCATTCAGAATGGCCGGCAGATGTCCTTCGAACTGCACGTCGACGACGGCACCGATGACCTGGGTGATGCGTCCGGTCTGGTTGGCGGGTGTAGCCATAATCTCTCTCCTTCGAATTCGTATCTCAAACGGCCGTTGCCGGCATCAGATAGCCTCGGCGCCGGAGATGATCTCGATCAGCTCCTTCGTGATCATGGCCTGACGGGTTCGGTTATAGATCAGGGTCTGCTTGCGTATCATCTCGCCGGCGTTGCGCGTTGCGTTATCCATTGCGCTCATCTGCGCCCCGTAGAACGAGGCGTTGTTCTCCAGCAGGGCCCGGAATATCTGCACGGCGAGATTGCGAGGCAACAGGCCGGTCAGAATCTCGTCCTCTTCCGGTTCGTATTCATACGAGGTTGCCGGGCCGGCATTGGTGGCGGGCGTCTCCACAACGAGCGGAATGATCTGCTGTGCGGTCGGGATCTGCGCGATCACGGACTTGAAGCGCGAATAGAACAGCGTGCAGACATCGAACTCGCCGGCTTCAAAGCGGGCAACGACTTTTTTGGCGATGTCCTCCGCGTTGACAAAAGCAAGCTGTCGTACCGAACGCAGATCAATGTTCTCCACGATCTGCCTGTCGAAGTTTCGGCGCAACTGCTCATAGCCCTTGCGACCGACGCAGAAGAACTTCACCTCTTTGCCCTGGTTCAAGAGCGCATAGGCGCGCTCGCGGGCCAGGCGGACGATCGAGGAGTTAAATGCGCCGGACAGCCCGCGTTCGCCGGTGCAGACCAGCAGCAAATGCACATGGTCCCTGCCGGTGCCCGCAAGCAGGACCGGGGCGCCGGGCGAGCCCGCGGCGGCGGTCGCGATGTTCGCAATCACCGCGTCCATTTTTTCTGCATAGGGTCGCGCCGCTTCCGCAGCATTCTGTGCGCGGCGCAGCTTCGAGGCCGCCACCATCTGCATGGCCTTGGTGATCTTCTGCGTCGCCTTTGTCGAGGCGATGCGGACCCGCATGTCTTTCAGGCTGGCCATTGCGGCTGACTAATCCTTTAGCTCGATCCTGTTGTCTCCCCGTGTGCGGGGAGGGTTGGCAAGCGGAGGCAACAAGGGCGGTGGTTGCTCACCTCTCCAGAGACCTTCCCGAAAGAAGGTCCCGCAGAGCGCGCTTCGCCCCCGGGTAAACTAAGCAAACGTCTTGGCGTAACCTTCGACAACCGACTTCAGCTTGCCGGCGGTCTCGTCGCTGAGATCGCGGGTGTCACGGATGGAGTTCAGGATGTCTACGTTCTTGCCACGCAGCAGCGACAGCAGACCGTCCTCGAAGCTGCGAACCTTCGCGACCGGAAGCGCGTCGAGATAGCCGTTGACGCCGGCGTAGATCACCACGACCTGCTCTTCCATTTTCAGCGGCGAAAACTGCGGCTGCTTCAGGAGTTCGGTCAGGCGCGAGCCGCGGTTCAGCAGTCGTTGCGTCGATGCGTCGAGATCGGAGCCGAACTGCGCGAACGCCGCCATTTCACGGTATTGCGCAAGTTCGCCCTTGATTCTGCCCGCGACTTTTTTCATCGCCTTGGTCTGCGCCGACGATCCGACGCGCGACACCGAAAGCCCGACGTTCACCGCCGGACGAATGCCCTGGAAGAACAGATCCGTCTCAAGGAAGATCTGGCCGTCGGTGATGGAGATCACATTGGTCGGGATGTAAGCCGAAACGTCGTTGGCCTGGGTTTCGATCACAGGCAGCGCCGTCAACGATCCCGAACCATGATCGTCGTTCAACTTCGCCGCCCGCTCCAGCAGGCGCGAATGCAGGTAGAACACGTCACCCGGATAGGCTTCGCGGCCTGGGGGACGGCGCAGCAGGAGCGACATCTGCCGATAGGCCACGGCCTGCTTGGAAAGATCGTCATAGATGATGACGGCATGCATGCCGTTGTCGCGGAAATACTCGCCCATGGTGCAGCCGGTGAACGGCGCGATGTACTGCATCGGCGCCGGATCCGAGGCGGTCGCCGCGACGATGATGGAATACTCCAGCGCACCCTGCTCTTCGAGCACCTTGACGAATTGGGCGACGGTCGAACGCTTCTGGCCTATCGCGACGTAGACGCAGTACAGCTTGATCTTTTCATCCGGCTGCGCGTTCAGCGGCTTCTGATTGAGAATAGTGTCGAGCGCGATCGCGGTCTTGCCGGTCTGGCGGTCGCCGATGATCAGCTCGCGCTGGCCACGGCCGATCGGGATCAGCGCATCGATGGCCTTCAGGCCGGTCGCCATCGGCTCGTTGACCGATTTGCGGGGAATGATGCCGGGCGCTTTGACGTCGACCCGCTTGCGCTCGGTCGACTGGATCGGGCCCTTGCCATCGATCGGGTTGCCGAGTGCGTCGACGACGCGCCCGAGCAGGCCCTTACCGACAGGAGTGTCGACGATGGCGCGCGTGCGCTTGACCGTCTGGCCTTCCTTGATTTCCCGGTCGGCGCCGAAGATCACGATGCCGACGTTGTCGGTCTCGAGATTGAGCGCCATGCCGCGGGTGCCGTTCTCGAACTCGACCATCTCGCCGGCCTGGACGTTATCCAGCCCGTAGACGCGGGCGATGCCGTCGCCGACGGACAACACCTGTCCGACTTCCGAAACTTCAGCCTCCTGGCCGAAATTCTTGATCTGGTCCTTGAGGATCGCGGAAATTTCCGCGGCGCGGATGTCCATCAGCCTGCCTC
>C688J35102_120989516_pt1 | contig 11702 bp, 5 predicted proteins | sample HopSoiMetagenom2_FD_35102 | JGI IMG/M metagenome (IMG submission 35102)
CCGGCGCTGGCGAGGTAGAGGTCGCCTTTGGAGTCCACGGCGGCGCCGCAGGCGTGGTTTAGGCCGGTGGTGTCGAGGGCTTCTTTGCGCGGATGAGTGGGGGCGGCCTGGGCTGTGGCGGTGAGGACGAAGACGAAGAGGGCGAGGGCGAGGGCGGCGGCGCAGATGCTGAGCGCTGCTTGGTGCGCCTTACGCCGATCGGTCTTGTCGTATCCCATCCGCTTCTCTCTCCCTGTAGATCCCGTGGTGTCTTCTCGAAGACACTTTGTCCTTCTTTGCGCCGCCGCCGCGGGGACCCGCTCTGGGTCCCCGCGGCTTTGGCCTTGATCTTGCTTACTAGTGCTTGCCGTACCTCCGAGCTATTCCAGTTCGTCGAAGGTGGCGGTAACGCCCTTGGCGCCTTCCATCGTCACCACGCAGTTGCCTTCGACTTCTGAGTCGCAACCGCTCCAGACGACGGTTTTAGACCCCGGAGCTGAGGTGGCTTTCAGGGTCACCGTCTTGCCTGGTTTGATTTTCGGTTCGACGCCGGTCGGGCCCTGGTAGAGGGAGACCGTCGAGGTGCAGAGCACTTCGCAGGTCAGACCCGCTGCTTTGACCGTGCCGTAGCCCGATCCTGCCTTGGTCAGGGTCAGTGCTTTGGCGTTGGGGATTTCTTTCGGGGCACCCGAGAAGGAAGCCGTGACGGTGCTCGCCCCAGAGAGCGAGACCGTGCAGGTTTCCCCCGTGCCCGAGCAGCCGCCACCGGACCAGCCGGTGAAGGTCATCCCGGTGCCGGGCTTCTCCTTGAGGACGACTTCGGCTTCCTCAGGGACCGTGGCGTCCTGCGTGGTGCAGGTGGTGCCGCAGTTGATCGCCTTCGGTTTGGAGGAGACCGAGCCGGTGCCGGTGCCGCCCTTGTTGACGGTCAGTGTCGTGGTCGGTTTGGCGGTGAATTCGGCACTGACTTCTTTCGCCGCTTCCATCGTCACCACGCAGTTGCCTTCGACTTCGGATCCGCAACCGCTCCAGCCTGAGAATTCAGAGCCGAAGGCCGGGACCTCTTTGAGGGTCACGGTCTTGCCCGGTTTGACTTTTGGTTCTACGCCGGTCGGGCCCTGGTAGAGAACCGTGGTTTCGGTGCATTCAGCTTCGCAGGCCAGGCCGGCTGCTTTGACCGTGCCTTTGCCGGTGCTTTCGCCCTTGGAGAGGGAGAGAGCCTGCGGGTTGAGGATCGCTTTCGAGGTACCGCTCCACGTGACTTTGACTTCGGTTTCAACATGCGCTTCGGGCATTTTGACCGTGCAGGTGCCTTCGGCACCGCCGACGCCGGTTGAGGATTCGCAGCCACTCCAGCTGGCAATCGTGGAGCCGGTGGATGCCTTGGCTTTGAGCACGACCGTGCTGTTCTCATACATTTCGGCGACCGCTTCGTCGCAGGCCGTGCCGCAGTTGATCCCCTTCGGTTTGGAGGAGACCGTGCCAGTGCCGCCAATGCCGCCAGCTGACTTGGTAAGGGTCAAATTGCGGAGATTGGTGACAGTTTCGATACCGAACTTGCCAATCTTCTGACCGGAGAGGAATCCGCTGGCCAACCACACGTTGCCACCGGGCCCGTTCGTGATCCCGGTCAGATCACCGTAGAACAGCTCTTCCTTCGGATACGTGATTATCACACCGGATGTGGTGATTCTGTCGATCTCGTTGAACGCAGGCGTCACCGTCGTTTTCACAGTGCAGCTCGGACTGGTGCCGGTGAGTGCCGTCCCGTTGCAGGTTGTCAGTTCGACATCCTGCCTCGCAAGTGCGCCTTCGAAAAGGAGCGTGCGCGTAACCGGCGAGGTGGTGCTGACCCCGTTGACGACTACGTTTTCCGCACCGACGGTGGAGAGCTTTTCCAGCGCTCCCTGAACAACGGTGCCCGAGGCATTGAAGGGGAGATTCGCGGTGAGCGAGGCTCCTGTCGCCGTTTCGGTCGGGAAGTTGGAGATCGACAGAGTGGTCGGTTCGCAGCCCGACGGCGCAGTGGCGATCGTCGTCCCGGCCGGAATGCCTGCGCCAGAGACTTCCTCGCCTTTGGAGGGGCACCCAGACGTGGTGGAAACGCTTGAGATCGCTTTCAAGCCGCCGGTGAGCGCAACGCCCGTACCGGCCGCCGTCGGAGCGGTGGCCGGTGTGATCGTTCCTTTGCCTTCCAGTTCCCCGACCGCGATGACTTCGCTGGTCGTGAGACCGGTGCCGGCCACCTGCTGGCCGACTTGGGCTTTGCCGGTCGAGAAGGTCACGTTCCTGATCCAGCCGGCGGTAACTGTCGTAGCGGTCCCGGCTCCCGTCGTCGCTGCGAGGGACAAAAAGATCGTTTTTCCTTCGATTTTTTCGATTGTAGTTTTGGCCGGAATTCCGGTGCCGCTGATCCTCATTCCGACTTCAGAGCCACCTTCTGTGCATTCTTTGAGTTCTTTGGAGCCGCTCGTCCGTTTGCAAGTGGCCGACGTGTAGCGCTTCACGTCTCCAGTGGCCGTGAACCCGCTGATATTGCCGCTGCCGACCCAACCTGTTTCTTTACCTTTGAAGCCGAGCTTGTAGGTGCCGCCGAGGGTGCCCGAGTCTTTAATTTCGACTTCCTGCTGCTCGTTGACCCCGCTTTTATCGGTCATCCACAGCTTTCCATTTGCAGCCGTCAGTGCGGCGGGTTTGCTGCTGGCAGGGAGCCCTTCGCTGAAGTAGGTGATCGTGCCGGACGACGTGATGCGGCCAACGGCCTTGCCTGTGGCACTGCGGCCTTCGGTTGCGTTGCTGCCGCCTTCGCTGAACCAGACATTGCCATCAGGGCCTGCGGCAATTCCCCAGGGACCGGAAGGTGCGCTGGCTCCTCCGGGTTCGCTGTTCGAACCAGTTGCGAACTCTGTTATTTCGCAGGTACTGGGGTTGACCTTGCCGATTGCACGCGTCGTACCGGTATCGGTGAACCAAAGGTTGCCATCCGGACCAGCGACGATTCCATGCGGCTGGCTTCCTGCATTGAGACCGGCGGAGCACTCGGTGATGCTTTTGACTTCATTGGGAGCGCTTAGTTCGATCTTGCCGATTGCGGGAGCCGATTCGCTGGCATCCGCGAACCACAGGTTGCCGTCAGAGCCAACGGCGATCCCCTGCGGCACGCTTCCTGCATTGCCGCCTTTTCCTTCGATCGAGAACTCAGTTGCCGTTTCCGGACTGGCCGAATCGATCACGCCAATCGCCGGGGTGGCGCCCCTGTCCGTGAACCAGATGTATTTCGAGCCGCCGGGGCCAGCGACGATCGCGGTCGGGTTGCTTCCCGCATTGAGGCCGCTGAGATTGGTACCGGAGGCGAACTCTTTGATTTCGCCCCCCGGTGTGATCCGGCCGAAGGTTGGAGCACCCCCGCCACCCGTGCTGTTGACGAACCAGACATTTCCATCCGGTCCAAGAGCGACCACTCTCACGAAGGATTGTTCCGACAGGCCGCTTTTGAACAGGGTCAGCGAACCCAGCAGATCGGCCGAGGCAAAGGCCGGGAGGGCAAGTGCCAGCGCTGCCAGTAGGGCTACTGTAATGCCAAATTGCATTCGCAGCCTGGTGAACATTGCGAATCTCGATCTCGCAGACGGTTCCTTCGCGATGCCTCTCACGTGTTCTCTCCTTGTTCCCTTGAGCCCCTGCCGACCGCTCCCATGCGGTCCTTGTGGCCCGGTTTCCCTTAGCAGTGATCCATCCAACGCCGAGCCTCATGGCGAGGGCCGACCGTTGCAGCATACCGTATCCGTTCCTATAACGACAATACCAATTTTTAATGACGGTCGTTGCGGTATCTCAAAATGCAACCGCCCCGGGATCTCCCGGGGCGGTTGCAAAACCTGATCTTGGCCGCGCCGATCAACTCAACGCTGCCCAAAATCCCCTCAGCTGCTGATGTAGGTGGCGCTTAACGGAGTGGTGGTGATGGTTAATTTCGAGGTGCTCGGGCAGAACAGACCGCTCTCCTTGGCCGTCGACTGTTCTGTGAGCGTGACCGATCCGTTGGTCTCAGTCGATAATAACGGTCCCTTGCCAGATCCATTCAGGCCGGTTCCGTTGTAGCGACAGTTGAGACCGCTGCATTCGACGTGGACTAAGCCTTCGCCGGTCACGGTCGCGGTTTCATGCCCTGACTTTTGGACTTTGACTTCGGCAGGACCATTTTCTTCAGTAGCCGTGCAGTTACCACAGTTGGTGTAGGTGAAGGTACCGTGAATGACGACCGGCCCTTCTTCGACTAATCCTTCTAACGCGTCGCCTAAGAATAAGGCGTCACATTCGACGGTGACGATGCTGGTTTTCAGCACGGCCTTTTTGCCGGCTAAGGTCGCTTCATGAACGTGCGTGAGGGGGCTCGCGCATTCTGCTTCGTCAGCCCCGCAGAGAGCGGTCGATTCCGCCGCCATCGCTGAGCTGGCGCCGAGGAAAGCCATCGCCATCAATGCAGTCAGCGCGGCAAGGCCGAGCATCTTGATCGGTTTCACTTTGCTTCTCCCTTCCCGGCGGTTCCCGCCGAGATCGATTTGGGTCCTGAGCTCGAGTGCTCCGGACTCCCAGTTCTTATAGGGCCGGGGTCGTGTAAACGCAAATTTCCCGGTGTATTTGCTTGCCGATCTGCCGAGAGAGCCGTTGGGACCCGACTTTTTGCCTGCAAAAGACAGAATGGGTACTTTGCGAATGCGCGAAAGCGCGCATTCTCTCTGTCGCGCATTCTCCGTTTCGCGGATAAGGCATGCTGAACGATCAGGCGTAATTGAGGAGAAGCTGCTAGGCTGCCGCCGGCAATGAGGGAGGAGTCTTGAACATAAGGGGGCCTTTTCTGCTGCTCGCGACGATGGCGACGCTGATCTTTGCCGTCGGATGCGGCGGCTCGAGCAACGATGAAGTCACGGTCCAGACTGGGTCGCTTTCCAAAGCCGAGTTCGTCAAGAAGGCCGATGCGATCTGCGAAGCGGCCCGAACCGAATTCCTCGCTAAGTACACGAACTACGTAGAAGGGCACAAATCGGACATCATCAACCCGCAGAAGCAGGATGCGGTGCTCGGCGAAGTGCTCGAAACTATTCTGGCGCCGAACATCGAAAGGCAGATCACCCAGATCAGTGAACTTGGTGCCCCCGGCAACTACGCGCCGGAAGTCACCGACTTCCTCAACGCGCTCCAGACCCGCCTCGACAAGGCGAAGGAAAACCCAGCCGGCCTCGCCACGACGCCGACCCCCTTCGTCGATGCGGAAAACATTGCCAGGCGGGCAGCGATGAACGGCTGCGCCGAAAGCTTCAGCTGAGCCCAGCTCCCGTTCGCTCGTTCTGCACGGGGATCCCAGCCTCCCCCCGGTAGCCTCCTTGGGGAATGGCTGAGCGCGATTTCATAGCCGCGACCCGCGAGCGCGTCGTCGTCTTCGACGGCGGCATGGGCGCGACCCTGGAGCAGTTCGAGCTGACACAGGAGGACTACGGCGGGCTCGATGGCAAGTGTCACGAGGCGCTGGTGCTGAACCGGCCCGACGTGATCGAGGGCGTGCACGCCTCGATGCTCGAGGCCGGCGCCGACGTGGTCGAGACCGACAGCTTCCAGGGCTCGCGCCTGAAGCTCGAGGAGTGGGGCCTGGGCGAGCACACGCTGGAGATCAACGTCAAGGCGGCCGAGATCGCTCGCAAGGCCGCGGGACCGGACCGCTTCGTGGCCGGCTCGATCGGGCCGACCGGGTTCCTGCCCGCTTCGACCGACCCCACCCTCGGCGACATCTCCTTCACCCGCCTGGTCGAGGTCTTCGCCGAGCAGGCACGCGGCCTGGTCGAGGGCGGCGCCGACCTGATCATCGTCGAGACCGCCCAGGACATCCTCGAGGTGAAGGCGGCGATCTTCGGCGCCCGTGAGGCGTTCGCCGCAACCGGTTGCAGGCTGCCGATCCAGACCAGCGTCTCCCTCCTCCCCCAGGGCGGCAAGATGCTGCTCGGCACCGACATCCGGGCGGTGCTGACGACGCTGGCAGCGCTCGACGTCGACGTGATCGGGCTCAACTGCTCGACCGGACCGGAGGACATGCGCGACGCGATTCGCTTCCTCGGCGAGAACAGCCCGCTACCGGTGCACTGCATCCCCAACGCCGGCCTGCCGCTGCAGGGGCCCGACGGCGAGACGATCTTCCCCGAAGAGCCCGAGCCGCTGGCGGCGACGCTGGGCGAGTTCGTCGAGCGCTACGGCGTCGGCATCGTCGGCGGCTGCTGCGGGACGACGCCGGAGCACATCGCGGCGATCCGCGAGCGGGTCGAGGGCCGCGTCCCCGGCGAACGCCCGGTCCCCGGACCCCCCCAGCTCTCCTCGATGATGACCTCCACCCCGCTCGTCCAGGAACCGCGGCCGACCCTGGTCGGCGAGCGGGTCAACTCACAGGGCTCGCGCAAGGCCAAGAAGCTGCTGCTCGCTGACGACTACGACGGCCTGGTCCAGGTCGCCGAGGACCAAGTCGAGGGCGGCGCCCACGTGCTCGATGTCTGCGTGGCGCTGACCGAGCGCCAGGACGAGGACGAGCAGATGGCGGCCGTGGTCAAGCGGATCTCGCTGACCCAGCCGGCGCCGATCCAGGTCGACTCGACCGAGCCGGAGGTGATCCGCGCCGCCCTGGAGCAGATCCCCGGGCGGGCGATCGTCAACTCGATCAACCTCGAGGCCGGCCGCGACAAGGCCGACGTCGTCGCGCCGCTGGCCAGGGAACACGGGGCGGCGCTGATCGCGCTGACGATCGACGAGGTCGGGATGGCGAAGACGGCAGAGCGCAAGATCGAGATCGCCAAGCGGCTTCGGGACATCGCCTGCGATGAGCATGGCCTCGAGCCCGAGACGCTGATCTTCGACGCGCTCACCTTCACCCTGACCACGGGCGACGAGGAGTGGAGGCCCTCTGCCGTGGAGACGATCGAGGGCATCCGCCGGATCAAGGCCGAGATCCCCGGCGCGAAGACCTCGCTCGGCGTCTCCAACGTCTCCTTCGGCCTCTCACCCCGCCCGCGCGCCGTTCTCAACTCGGTCTTCCTCCACCACTGCGTCGAGGCCGGGCTCGACCTGGCGATGGTCAACCCCAACCACATCACCCCCTACAGCGAGATCCCCGGCGAGGAGCGCGAGCTGACCGACGATCTCGTCTTCAACCGGCGTGAGGACGCCCTCGAGCGCTTCATCGCCCACTTCGAGTCCAAGGGCGAGGAAGCTGCTGATGAGGCCGCCGATCCGACTGAGGGCATGGAACCCGAGGAGGCCCTGCACTGGCACATCCTGCGCCGTAAGAAGGATGGGGTCGAGGAGTGGATCGACCGCTCGGTGGAGAAGATCGGTGCGGTGCCGACGCTGAACGAGGTACTGCTGCCGGCGATGAAGGAGGTCGGCGACAAGTTCGGCGCCGGCGAACTGATCCTGCCCTTCGTCCTGCAGTCGGCGGAAGTGATGAAGCGCGCCGTGGGGCAGCTGGAGAACTACCTCGACCGGATCGACGGGCACACCAAGGGCAAGGTTGTGATCGCCACCGTCTTCGGCGACGTGCACGACATCGGCAAGTCGCTGGTCAACACGATCCTCACCAACAACGGCTACACCGTGATCGACCTCGGCAAGCAGGTCCCGGTCGAGACGATCATCGAGGCCGCGGTCGAGAACGAGGCCGACGCGATCGGCCTCTCCGCCCTGCTCGTCTCCACGTCGAAGCAGATGCCGATCTGCGTCCAAGAGCTGCACCAGCGCGGCCTCGGCTTCCCGGTGCTTATCGGGGGCGCGGCGATCAATCGCGACTTCGGCCGCCGCACGCTTTACCCCGGGGGCAAGGAGTCCGACGACGTCTACGAGCCCGGCGTCTTCTACTGCAAGGACGCCTTCCAGGGGCTCGACACGATGGATGCCCTGGTCGACGAGAAGGCGCGGGAGGCCCTGGTCGAACGGATCCGTGCCGAGGCCCAGAAGCTGCGCGAGAAGCCCGCCAAGGTCGAGACCGGGCCGCCGACCAGCGACAACAGCGTCCGCTCGGCCGCGCGTACCGACGCACCGATTCCCGAGCCGCCCTTCTGGGGCGTGCGTGAGGTCGAGGTCGACCTCGACGACGTCTTCCCCCACCTCGACCGCCACGTGCTCTTCAAGCTCCACTGGGGCGGGCGCGGGGTCAAGGGCGAGGCCTGGCGCGAGCTGGTCGAGGGCAATGGCGACGAAGAGGGCTTCGCGCCCCGCCTGGAGCGGATGTGGCGCGAGCAGGACTACCTGCATCCGCGGGCGCGGCTCGGCTACTTCCCCTGCAACGCCGAGGGCAACGAGCTGGTCGTCTTCGACCCCGAGGGGGGCGAGCGCGAGCTGGAGCGCCTGGTCTTCCCACGGCAGCCCGCGCACGACCGCATCTGCCTCTCCGACTTCTTCCGCCCGCTCTCCTCGGGCGAACGCGACGTCGTCGCCCTGCAGGGGGTCACGGTCGGGCCGCAGGTGACCGAGCTGATCGAGCGCCTCGAGCGCGAAGGCGAGTTCGCCGAGCAGCTCTTCGTCCACGGCCTCGGTGTCCAGGCAGCCGAGGGCCTGGCCGAGTGGCTGCACTCCGAAGTGCGCCGCGAGCTCGGCATCTCCCTCGACCAAGGCCGCCGCTACTCCTGGGGCTACCCCGCCTGCCCGGACCAATCCGAGCACGAGAAGGTCTGGCGCCTTCTCGACCTCAAACAGATCGGCATGACCCTCTCCGGCGCCTACGCCGTCCTGCCCGAGCAATCGACAGTGGCGATCGTTGCCCATCATCCCCAGGCGGTCTACTTTGGGATGAAATCGGGCTTCATCCCCGAGGGCAACGCGGCCGACGAGTTGATCGCTATACGGAGCCAGGCGGAAAGCTAGCCACACCTTAATTGCAACCGCCCCGGATCCCGGGGCGGTTGCAATGTTCATCTGACTGCACTTGCTGAACTACCTTGGAACTGCTCACTTGCCGATATAAGTCGCTTCTAATGGAGTGGTGGTAAAGGTTAATTTCGAGATGCTCGGGCAGAAAAGCCCGCTCTCCTTGTTTGGTGGCTGTTCCGTGAGCTTGACTTCCCCATTAGTCTCTGTCGATAATAACGCCCCTTTGGCCGTTGCTTCCAAGCCTGCGCCGTTGTAGCGGCAGTTGAGGCCAGTGCATTCGACGTGCACTAAGCCTTCGCCGGTGACGCTTGCAGTTTCATGGTCTTCCTTTAAGACGTTAATTTCGGCAGGACCGTTTTCTTCGGTGACCGTGCAGCTGCCGCAATTGGTGTAGGCGAAGCTGCCGTGAAGCACCAACGGTTTGCCTACTACTGCCGATAACGCGTCGCCTAAGAATAAGGCGTCGCATTCGACGGTGACGATGCTGGTTTTCAGTACGGCCTTTTTGCCGGTTAACGTCGTTTCGTGCACGTGCGTGGTGGCTTGGCCTTCCGGGCATTCTTCTTCTGGGCCTTTCCCTGGGTCTTCCTGACAGAGGGAGGTGGATTCCGGCGGTTCAGGCGGATTAGACGGTTCCATTGGCGTCGAATTGGCACCAGCGAGGTAAGTTACTACTAACGGAGTTGTGGTAATCGTTAATTTAGAGGTCGAGGGACAGAGGAAACCGCTCTCCTTGTTCGTCGACTGTTCCGTGAGCTTGACTTCCCCATTGGTCTCTGCCGATAATAACGACCCCTTGGCCGTTCCACTCAGGCCAAGGCCGTTGTAGCGGCAGTTAAGGCCGCTGCAGTTGACGTGGACTAAACCTTCGCCGGTCACGATACCGGTTTCATGGCCCGTCTTTGTGACTTTGATTTCGGCAGGCCAGTTTTCTTCCCTGACAATGCATTCGTTGGTGCAGTTCGAGTACGTGAATTTACCGAGGACCAAGGGCGGTCCACCTGGTTCAGTTAAGGCAACGCCTAAGAATAAGACATCGCATTCGACGGTGAGGAAGCTGGTTTTCAGCACAGCCTTTTTGCCAGCTAACGTCGCTTCGTGGACGTGCGTGATTAACTGGCCTTCAGGGCATTCTCCTGCATCTTCTGCACACAGCGCGGTCGATTCCGCCATCGCCGAGCCGGCGCCAATGAAGGCCATCCCCATCATCGCCGCCAGCGCGGCAAGGCCGAGGATCTTGATCGGTTTCATTTTTTGCTTCTCCCTTTCCCGGCGGTTTGTCGCCGGGTCGATTGTGTTCCGCGCCCGGTTGCTCCGGGCTTCCGGCCTCATGTGCCGGATCGTGAGGGAGACAGACTATTCAGTTTATTTAGTGCTAGCGCACGCGCCAGGGCAGGCTCGTCTCATTGCCCTGCCTGGCGCGGGCTTGGAATCTGCGTCCCGCTTCCACCCGCATGATGAAAACTCGGCCGGGTCCGGCCAGCGGGTGGGCCAGCGGTGCCCAGCCGTGCCGGGTGCGCCGCTCGACTGCTAGCCGGCCCGGCGAGGGAGCCTTGCCCCAGAGGAGAAGGCTCCCGTGCTTGTTGCGGATCGCTACGAAGGGGAAGCGGAAGGCGCGGTAGGCGGGCTTGGGCTGGCCTTCGCGGTAGAAGAGGCCGCTTTGCTGGGTCCCGCCGAAGCCCGTTGGGCCGGGGGCCTGGTCGCGCAGGTACCACCAGAAGACGGCGCCGACTCCCTGGCGCCAGAGCTCGAAGAGGGACTTGGAGACGAAGCGGGCGTGGCGGGCGAGGGGCACTCCCTGCGGGTCCGGCGGGCTCGAGTCCCACCAGATCTCCGTCGCCCAGAACGGCTTTGGCTTGGCCGGCAGCGCGCGCCCGGTCGCGACCGCCTTGCGCACGATCGGCGTCAGGCGGCCGATGTCTGGCGTCGAGACGTCCAGCGGGCTGAAGGCGCTGCTGCCCGGCCCCAGGACGTTGATCGGGTTGTGGGTGGCGACGTCGAAGTGAGCCGGTTCGGGGCAGCCGACCGGCCGCAGCTTCGGCCCCCGCAGGCAGAGCAGGGAGCGCCAGAACCAGACGGGCGGGATGCGGCTGCCCCCGGCGAACGCGTCGCCGTAGGGCGAGAGGCCGCCGGCGATGACGCGCGCGCCGGGGTCGGCGCTGTGGATCGCCGCGTAGGCGGCGTTGAGCATTTCCCGGTAGTGCTGCGGGGCGACGAGCCTCTTTCCTTCCCACAGCGGGTTGAGGTGGAACCCGATGTTCTCCTCCGCCCAGACCTCGAAGTAGCGGACCCGCGGCAGCGGCCCGGCGCCAATGTCTGCGGGATCGGCGAAGCTGCCCGAGTACCGGGTCGCGATCGCCCGTGCGAACAGCCCCAGCTGTCCCGGCTGCGGCAGCCAGGTGCCCGCCGGCGCCTCGGTCAGGCTCGGCCGGTTCGGCCCCTCCGCCCAGCTGGGCGCGATGTCGATCGCCAGCAGCGGCTGCACCCCGTGCGCCACGGCGCCGCGGACGGCAGCGTCGAGGTCGTCCCAGCGATAGGCGGGATCGGCCGGGTCGGCGGCATCGAAGCCGGCGGGAAGTCGCGTCGGGGCGATGCGGGACCAGTTTGCGCCCAGCAGCGCGAGGCTCGCCCGGGCGCCCGCCGCCCTTGCCATCCATTCTTCGCGAAGCGAGGCGTCGGAGCCGGTCAGGGCCGGATCCGTGACGCCGAGCTCGAGGCCGCGAGGTGCCGCCGCGGCACCGGCGGGGCCGGCGCCGAGCGCCAGCACGACGAGAACGAGGGCGAGCGCCGCCCGCTTCACCTGGTCACGAGGCCGCGCC
>C688J35102_120989515_pt1 | contig 11691 bp, 13 predicted proteins | sample HopSoiMetagenom2_FD_35102 | JGI IMG/M metagenome (IMG submission 35102)
CGCCTCGGCAGCCTGGGCCACGGCCGGCCAGAGCAGCAGCACCAGGGCCGCCAGCAGCAGCCGGCGGCTCAGGCTACCGAAAGCTCCAGAGCTTGTTGCCAAGAAAGCTTACGGGAGTCGCCACGGCGATCGCCACGGCTGCGGCCGCCACCTTGTGCAGGCCAGCGGCGTCGACCAGGAACGTCAGCACCGCGAGGTCCATGGCCAGCGCCACCCCGCTCACGGTGAGGAAGCGCGCGTACTGGTGATGGGGCACGCCGTGTGCGACGCGAAACGTCCACACCCGGTTCCAGATGAAGTTGCTCGACGCGGCAACGACGAACGCGATCGTGAACGCGACCCTGTAAGGAAGCTCGGTGTACAGAAGGCTGTACACACCGAGGTTGATGACGTATCCGGATGCCCCGACCAGGCAGTAGCGCACCAGTTCGAGCCAGTGGTGGGGCCGGCGAATCCCGACGTGAAGGCGTTTCGCATGCGCCTTGAAGCCGATGTCGGCCGCTTCGCTGCGGACGTCCTTCATCCCGGCGGATCCTAGATCACCTCCACCGACCGCGCGCTGAGGGCGCGGTCACCCAGCACGATCCGCCGGACGAGCGGGGCGATGTCGGTGATCGACGGCTGGCGGCCGAGGCCGCTCGCACCGTCGAGGCCGGCTGTGATCAGCGGCACGAGGGAGTCCTCCACGCGCAGCGACCCGTGGCTTCCGCCGCCCGCATGGTGGTTGCCCCCCGCGTCGGCGAACTCGGCGCCCAGCCTGGCCGAGACGATCACGTCGCCGGCCGTCTCACAGGTGACCGCGCCCTGGATGCGCTCCAGGGCGTTCGGGTAGAGCGCCGGATCGAGCAGGTCGCGGTCGCCGGCCACCGACCAGCGGCGTCCGCGGTCGTCCTCGTGCTCGCCGCCCGGCTTGAACCGCATCTCGCCCCCGTCGCGGCGGACGGCGGTCCAGGGCCCCTCGCGCCAGCTGACGACGTCGGCGGCAGGGTGGCGGGCGAAACGGTGGGCGACCTCGCTCGCCGTCAGACCGCCGCCGGGGAGCAGGTACGCCATGGCGACCCGGTTGCTTGCGGCGATGGCGAGGTCGCACTGGTCGGGATCGGAATGCCTGCTCGATCTGAAGAGCCGCAGCCCTTCGAAGGCGTCGGCGGCGGAGACCACCTCGTGAACGCGGCTCTGGGAGTGGTCGGCGACGACGATCAGCGCATACCGCTCCAGAAAGGGCGCGTCACCCCCGGCCGCGTCGACCAGCATGCCGATGCTGGCGTCCGCCTGCTCCACCGCCCCCAGGACATCGCCCGCCCGGTGCTGCACGGCGTCCGTCTCGTACAGGTACAGGAAGAGGAAGTCGAAGCCATCCCGGGTGACCAGCCAGCGGCCGACGTGGCCCCCGTGGCGGTCGACCCCGCCGCCGAAGTTGCGAGGAGCGCCGGTGTGGTCGGTTGAGAAGAGCTCGCCGAAGAAGTACCGGCTGGGGCCGTAGATCGCATCCACGACGCCGATCCGGCGGGCCAGCCGGCGGGCGGTGCGCGGGGTGATCGGATGGCGGACGCGGCCTCGGCAGATGTGGCAGTTGACGGCCGCGGTGACGTAGCCCTCGTCCTCCAGCGCCTCGAAGAGGGTGGTCGTCCTCGGGGAGAGGTGCAGCAGGTTGAGGTTGACGAGGACGTCGTCGACCATCTGCCGCGTGCCCTCGGCCAGCGTGGCCGCGAACGACGAGCCGTACTCGACGAACCGGCGCTCACCGCGGTGGTACCACGACATGCTGGGGATGCGCGAGCCGGACGGATGCTGCCCGGTCACGAGCGCCGACAGGCAGACGGGCGTCAGCGACGGGTAGGTGCTGACGCAGGCGTCGGTCCGCTGCCCCAGCCCCTGGAGCCGTTCGAGGGTCGGCGCCCTGCCTGCCGCGATGGCGCGGTCGAGGAGCGCCGGCCCGAGGCCGTCGATGACCGCAAGGATGACCTTCTTGGACACGGAGAGGCATTGTGCCAGTGGGCACTCCGGCGTGCCACGTCCGCTTTGCGTCGGTGCGGACTACCGAAGGACGCGAAGGCCCTTGTACTTTTCCTGTTCGCGTTGCCTGGCACGCACCACCAGGCCGGCCGCCGCCGCGACCATCACGTAGCCGACGAACGGGATCAGCGCCACGACGGACGCGACGAAGCCGGAGATGTCCTCGATCAGCGCTGTGCCTCGAAGGTCGCCGCCCGACTTGACCGCACCGGCGCGGACGTGGCGAAGGGCCACGGCCACACCGGCCGCGATGACCGCGCCGGCCACGAGGCCGATCCACGGCAGCTCCTGCCAGGTCACGAGCGCGAACGCGAGGCCGCCGCCGACCGCCTTGCGGGCCAGCCGAACGCCCGCCTGGGCGCCGGGCCAGATCGCGTCCGCCGCCAGCTCGACGGCCGCGGCCACCCATGCCAGGATCACCAGCCAGCTGTCGTCGGCGACCCCCGCCGCCTCGTCGGTGACGTCGAGCGTTGCACCCGTCGCCCCGATGGCGATCGGCGGCGCGGCGACGAACCCGGCGGCAACGGCCAGACCGAGGCCCTGGCTGAGTGCGATGGCGAGATCCATGGACGGCGCCCATGATACCCACCGCTCTCGACCGCCCTTGCACCGCTGATAGGGTCAACCCGTGGACGCCGGCTGGGGCCTCTTCATCCTGATCGCCATCGTGGTGCTCTTCGGCGTGCTGCCGTTCCTCCGCCAGCGGGCGCTGATGGCGGAGCGAGCGCGAAGGGTTCGGGCCCTCCAGAAGCGGCGGGGCAGCGTGGTCATCACGCTGATCCACCGCCAGGAGCAGATCGGCCTGCTGGGCGTCCCCCTGGTGCGGTTCATCGACGTCGACGACTCCGAGGCCGTGCTGCGCGCGATCCGCCTGACCGACGACCAGACCCCCATCGACCTGATCCTGCATACGCCCGGCGGCCTCGTGCTTGCCGCCGAGCAGATCGCCCACGCCGTCCGCTCGCACCCCGCCAAGGTGACGGTGCTCGTGCCCCACTACGCCATGTCGGGCGGGACGATGCTCGCGCTCGCCGCCGACGAGATCGTGATGGATCCCCAGGCCGTGCTCGGCCCGGTCGATCCGCAGCTCGGAGACATGCCCGCGGCATCCATCCTACGGGTCGTTGCCAACAAGGACATGGAACACATCGACGACCGGTTCCTCGTCCTCGCCGACGTGGCGGAGAAAGCCCAGCGCCAGGTGCGCGCGTTCGTGACCGACCTGCTCGACGACCGCATGGAACCCGAGCCGGCGGGCAAGCTCGCCGATCTGCTCGCCGGCGGCTACTTCACTCACGACTTCCCGATCACCGTGTCCCGCGCCCGCGACCTCGGCATCCCTGTGAACGACCAGCTGCCGGCCGAGGTGCACGAGCTGATGGCGCTCTTCCCACAGCCCGCCAAGGGGCGGCCCACCGTGACCTACATGCCGCTGCCGATGCCCGCGCCGGGAAGCGCCGAGCGCGGCGCAAGGTAGCGCGCGTTCGGGGAAGCCCACGGTCGACCATGGAGGACGGCCGGGGTCGCGTCACCTGACGGCACGGCGACCTCCTGGCGGCACGTGGACCGTGATGGCCCCCGGCTCGTAGCCGATCTCCACACGCTCGAAACGCCCCAGGTACTCGCCGTCGAGCTGCACGGCCATGGGCACGTCCGACTCCACGACCGCATCTGACGTGTCGTGCAGGTAGCCGGCCCGTGCGTCCACGCGAGTCGCATGCCGCGGCCAGACCAGCCCGTACACCGGCAGCCGCCACAGGTCGCGGCGGCGCAGCTCGCCCACCACGACCAGATCGAGCGCGGTGTCGAATCCGGCCCGCGGCGCCGCACGGATCCCATAGCGCCCCAGGTACGTGTACGGATGCTGGTTCGCCACGGCGAGATAGGACGAGCGAAACGACGCACCCTTCGCGCGCACGGTCATCCGGGCGGGCAGGGTGAAGCGGTCGCCCCGCAGCACCCGCAGCGCTGCGAGCACGACGCGGAGGTCGCTTGGCCTGGTCGCATCGGCCCGCAGCGCGCGCGCCTCCTCCACCAGCCGCATGGCCTCCGCGTCGATACCGAGACCGGCGGAGAACGTGAACCGCCGCCCGTTCAGCACACCCAGGCCAACCGGCCGGGTGCTGCCCGAGGCGACGGCACCGGCGAGCATACGGGCGGCGCGGCGAGGCTCGTTGGGGTATCCGAGCTGGCGCGCGAACACCGACGTCGCCCCCGCGGGCAGGAATCCGGTTGCCACCGCGGGCGGCACGCCGTTCACGACCTCGTTGGCGGTGCCGTCGCCTCCCATGGCGACGAGGACGTCTGCACCCTCCGAAGCGGCGAGCTCGCGGGCATGACCGGCCCGTTCGGTGAGAGCCACCTCGACGTCGGCCACCTGCCGGAGGGTGTCCGCCACATCGGCCACCAACAACTCGGTCACCCCCGTGGCCACCGGGTTCACGATCAGGCGCAGCCTCATCGGGCCGGTACCATACCCGGGTGGACGCTTCGGCCCTTCGAACGTATGCGGTCGCCGCCGGCATCCCGGCGACGCTGGTCGTGCTGGCCCATCTGGCGCTGGAGTGGAACGGCGCCGGCGGGTACGAGGCGCGGCGGACGCTCGCGTTCCAGCACGGCATCGCGCTGGCGGCCATCCTGGCGCTGCTGCTGGCGGCCGGCCGCCTCGCGCTGTACCTCGAGGGCCGGGCGCGCTGGCCCATCTCCGACGCCATCGCCATCTCGGGCACGGTCACCGTGCTGGCCCACCTGGCCTGGGTGTGGCGCGACAGCAGCGACCCCATGCGGCAGTTCGGCGTCACGGCAGCGCACGTCCTGGCACTGGGAGCGGTCTGGGGAGCCACGATGCTGGCCCGGCGGATCGAGGGACGGATTCTCACATCCACCTCCAATGCAGCCAACCGCCGGCCAATCGCCGGGGAATAGAACCCTGGCAATGTCGAACATGCTGAAGTCGAGCGGCCTTCTGCTTGCAGCGGTGCTGTCCGGTGCGATCACCGCGCTCTGGGTCGACTCGACACACCCGCAGAGCACGACGATCGTCCGCACCGAGACGATCGCAGCGCCGCAGACCGTCGCCTCGGCCCCCACTTCGGCAGGGCTCGACGCGACGCAGGTCTACCGCCGGGCCGGCCCGGGTGTCGGCGTCGTTCGCACCAACGCCGGCCTCGGCACCGGCTTCGTCATCGACTCGGACGGACATGTCCTGACCAACGCCCACGTGGTGGTCGATGCGACCACCGTCGACTTCGAGCTCCCGCGGACGCTCGCGGGCGGCGAGATCGAGACCTACCCGGCGAAGGTGCTCGGTCTCGACAAGAGCACCGACGTCGCCGTGCTCCAGATCGACGCCCCGGCCGACAAGCTGCATCCACTGGCGCTCGCCGCCAGTGGCAACCGCCCCGTGGTCGGGGAGCCCGTGGTGGCGATCGGTACCCCGCTGGGAGAGGAGGGCACGGTCACGACCGGCATCGTCTCGGCGGTGTCGCGCGAGATCGACTCGCTGACGCCGAACGTCAAGATCTACGGCGCCATCCAGACCGACGCGGCGATCAACCACGGCAACTCCGGTGGCCCCCTGCTCAACGGCGAAGGGCAGGTGATCGGCATCAACAGCCAGATCCTGTCGGAGAACAACGGCAACATCGGTATCGGCTTTGCCATCCCCATCTCCACCGCCCGGGACGTCGCCGACCAGATCATCAGCACGGGCAAGGTGGCCCATGCCTGGCTGGGCATCGAGGGCAACGAGCTGACCGCGAACGTCGCAAAGGCGCTCAGCCTCTCGGTGCAGCAGGGCGTCCTCGTCGGCCAGGTGGTCAACGGCTCGCCTGCCGACAAGGCCGGGCTGCACGGCGGTACCACCTCCGTGACGGTCGAGGGCCAGAGCATCATGTCGGGGGGCGACGTGATCGTGACCATCGACGGCACCCAGATCCATACCTTCGCCGACCTGGCCGAGACCATTGCCAGGCACAGCCCCGGCGACACCATCCCGCTTCAGGTCCTGCGGGGCGGAAACACCATGACCGTCCAGGTCACGCTCGGCAAGCGCTGAGGCACGGTGCGCAGCGGGCGGACCGGCCGCACCGCCTCCCTCACACCACCTCGACGATGACGTCGTCGACATCTCCGAGCGCGGAGCGGACGGCGTCCTCGACCCGGCTTGCGATCACGTGACCCTCGCGGACGGTCATGCCGGGCCTGCCCTGCACCGACGTGACGACCAGCAGCCGCGGTCCCTGCCGGTACACCACCACCTCCGGCCGGCCGCCGGTGACCGTACGCACCGCCTCGGTCGCAATCCGGGCCTTGTCGGGCTCGGCGGCGCTCACCACCCGAGCCGGCTGTGCATCGGGCGCGAACGGTTCGACGTGGGCGAACACCCGGGCGGCGCCGAACTCCCGCGCGATCTCCTGCTTCAACCGCTGCACGACCGGTGCGGCCTGCTGCAGCGAGAGCCCGTCGTCGAGGCGGACGTGCAGCGTGATCGCCCTGCCCTCCGGCGCCTCGAGCACCGTGATGTTGTGAGTCTCCACCACCTCGGGCACGCGCAGCGCCGCAGCGGCCACCCGCTCGTTGGCGCGCTCCCTGCCCGCCGTCGGCTCGACGTGGACGACCACCGAGGCGGGACCCTCCACGCTGTCCCGCACGGCCTGCTCCACGCGATCCATCGTCTGATGGCTCCGCTCGAGCCCCTCCAGCCGGGACACCCCGATGACGACGTCCGCAAAGCTCTCGCCGCCTGCCTCGCGCACCCGGACGGACCGGACCTCGCGCACGCCCGGGACCCCGCCGACCACCTGCTCGATCAGCGTGGCGACACCGCTCGGAGCGCGGTCCATCAGCACGTCGACGTTGCCCGCGGCGAGGCGGACGGCCGCCACGAGCACGAGCACCGCGACGAACAGGGCCGCCCATGCATCGCCCGAGGTCACGCCATTCGCCACGAAGACAAGGCCGACGAGCACGGCCAGCGTCCCGGAGAAGTCGGAGACGAAGTGCATCGCGCTTGCGAGCAGCGCGGCGTTCCGCTCCCGTCTGCCCGTGCGAAGGGACACAGTCGCGCGAGCGGCATCCACCGCCAGCACGCCAATCAGCAGCGCGAACGCGTACCACGTCGTCTCGACGTGGCCACTGTCGCCGCCGAGCCTGCCGATGGCCTCCCACGCAATCCACAGCGCGGCGCCGGAGAGAAGCAGCGATTCCGACAGGGCGGCCAGGTGCTGCGCCTTGCCATGCCCGTACTGGTGGCGAGAGTCCGGCGGCCGCTCGGCAACGGTGACCGCATACAGGGTGAGAACGGCTGCGACGGCGTCGAGTGCCGAGTGTGCCGCCTCGGCTAGGATGCCAAGGCTTCCCGTCGCCAGGCCGACAAGGAGTTTGACAGCGGCCAGGACCAGGGCAGCAGCCAGAGAAATCGCGGCCGTTCGGCGCGCGCTTGACATGCGTTCAATAGTAGGCGAGCCCATTTCCCCCCGATCACGCCAACTCATCGAGAGGCACAGATGAGCTCCGCTCAGGAGACCGCGCGAACGGACGAGCGACCGAGCGGGCAGGTTCGGTGCCTGGTGGTCGACGACCACGCCGCCATCCGCGAGGGGGTCAAGATGATCCTTGCTCGCGACCGGGAGATCTCCGTGATCGGCGAGAGCTCGAGCGGCGACGCGGCGATCGAGATGGCCGAGCGGCGCAGGCCCGACGTGATCCTGATGGACGTCCGGATGCGGGGTATGGACGGGTTCGAGGCAACACGGCGGATCACCGCCGCGCACCCCGGGATGGCCGTGATCCTCTACACGGCGCACGGCGAGCGTGGGCTTCTCGCCGAGGGCCTGGACTGCGGGGCCCGCGGATACGTGCTCAAGGATGCCCCGCCTGACGACATCGTCCGGGCGGTCAAGCGCGTTGCCGAGGGCGGCGCCTACGTCGACCCCACCCTCGCATCCGAGTTGGTGTCGCCGCGGGCAACCGAGAAGATCCCGGCCCTGTCGACCCGCGAGCGTGAGATCCTCGGGCTTCTGGCGAACGGCCTCTCGAACCCGGAGATCGCCGCGCGCCTGTTCATCAGCCCCGAGACCGTGCGCACCCATGTCCGCAACGCGATGGCGAAGCTGGAGGCGGACACGCGCACACAGGCGGTCGCACTTGCCCTGCGCTACGCGCTGATCGACTAGATGACCGAACCAGCCGGCACGCGCGGCTCACCGGAAGACCCCTGGACCCGCACGGTGCCGCCGCCCGAGTCGATCGTCCGCAGCCTTGTGCTGGTGGCCGCCGCGGTGGTCGCCGTGCTGCTGCTCGTCGAGATCCTGACCGGACAGTTCCTCTATGCCGCCGGTCTGGGCCTGACCCTCGGCATCCTCGCGGTCGCCATGCGGGGCATGGAGATGGCCCGCACGAGGCATCGTCAGCTCGAGGCGGCCGGCGAGCTGCGCGCGCGCCGGGACGCCGAGCTGTTCGATCACATGGTGGGCATGCTCGACGAGGAGCGTGAGGCCATCGCGCACCGGCTGCACGACGGGCCGCTGCAGGTCATCGCCGCGATCCGTCTGATGGCCGACGCGGCCCGCCGTTCACTCGAGGACGGCGACGAGGACTCCGCCCGCAGGACACTCACCAGGCTCGAGGAGCATGCGTCGAGCGTGTCCGACGACCTGCGGCGGACGACCGGGCGCCTGCATCCCGTCGTCCTGGAGCAGCGCGGTCTTTTGCCGGCGCTGGAGTCGCTGATCGAGACGGTCAACGAGGAGTACGGCACCGCGGCGGACCTCTCCACGCCGGACGGAAGCTGGCGAGGCTCGCCGGAGCGCGACATGGCGCTCTATCAGCTCGCCCGAGAGGCCGCCGTGTCGGCCGCACGGTCCGGCGCGATGCATGTGCACGTCGGCCTCGAGCGGGACGAGCGCGAGGTGCGCCTGGTCGTGTCCGCGGACGGCGACGGTGTGCTCGGGTCTCGGCATGACGTCCGCACCCAGCTCCTGGCGGCCAGGGCAGCGCGGATCGGCGGCTCCTTCGAGCTCGCGGACGACTCGACCCGGGTGGTCGTGCGGGCGCCGGCATGACCCGGGTGGGCGTGCTGGGCGTTGCCGCCCAGGACACCGTTACGCTGGAGGGCGATCCGCCGATCAGACGCCCCGGCGGAACGCCGCTGTTCGCGGAGCGGGCGCTGCGCGCCGCGGGCGCGGAGCCCGCGACCGTCGTGTTCGGGTCGCCGATCGACTCGCGGCTCGTCCATCGGGGCGGGACGACGACGCAGGAGATCCGCAGCCTCGCCCCGGCGCTCTCGGTGGCGCAGGTGGTTCGCGAGGTGCTGCCGGCCCTGCGGGATTGCCGCTGGGTGCTGCTCGGCGGCCAGACCGGCGGGGAGTTCCCCCCGGAGGTGCTCGAGCGGCTCGCAGCAGCCGGGCACGACCTAATGCTCGACGCACAGGGGCTCTCCCGCGGCCAGCGACTGGGGCCGGTCACGCTCGGCCCCTTCCCACCCGAGAGCTATCGCGGCGTCCGCTGCCTCAAGCTGAACCAGGCCGAGGCCAGGGCGGCCTTCGGCGGTGACGGGCCGGAGACCGCGTTGCGCATCGGCGTGCCAGAGGTGCTGCTCACCTGCGGGCCGGCCGGCCTGTTCGTCGCCACGGGCGGCAGCGTGGAGAAGGTGGCCGGATCCGGCGAGCCGTTCCGCGACCCGACCGGCGCAGGCGACAGCCTGGCGGCGCTGTACTGCCTTGCCCGAAGCGACGGTGCGAGCCCCGTCGAAGCCGCCCGCTCGAGCGTCGCCGCCGTCGAGGAGCTCTACGGCAGCTCGTAGTGCCCGCGGCCGACCAGCACCGCCGACCCACCGACTCGCGGCGGCGCACCCGGCGCCAGCTCCACCGTTATGGTGCTCGGGCGACCCAGCTCGACGCCCTGGAGGATCGTGAGCGAGCGGCCCAGGCGCACCCCCAGCGGCCCTGCGGCGATGCCGGTCCCGGGGTCCTCGGCGATCCCGGCCCAGGGACAGAACACGCGCACCCGGACGGGATCCGCACCGCCGTCGTGATAGACCGAGAGGACGTCAAGCCCGGGGATCCGGCCCAGGCCGAGGAGATCGGGCGCCAGCGCAGCGAGCTCCTGCTCCGACGCCACACCGGCCAGCCCCACCAGGACGCCGTTGTCGCCCACCGTGATCGGCCGCTGCCCGATGCCGAGCGCCGCGCAGATGGCCTCGCTCTGCGGATGCTCGGAAAACCGCGGCTGCGGCTGCTCCATCACCGCGCCGGTGACGACGTCATGGTCGCGCTTGAGGTCGATTGCGAGCACCCCCACTCCGGTCTCGATCGCCAGCCGGTCGAGCGGGACGGCGCGGCCCAGCACGACCGACGTGCCGATCACGGGATGACCGGCGATCGGCAGCTCTCGGGCCGGCGTGAAGATCCGCACTCGGAAGCTGCCTCCCTGCTCCGCGGGCAGCACGAACGACGTTTCGGAGAGGTTCGTCTCCCGCGCCAGCGCCTGCATGCGTGCGCCGTCGAGCCCGCGGGCATCGGTGAACACGCAGAGCGCATTGCCCTCCAGGGGCCGCTGCGCGAACACGTCGCAGAGCACGAACCGATGAGCCGTCATGTCGCCGCCGAGGATAGCCACTTGCCGATCATCCGCCGCAGCGCCTACCCTGTCGCACCGTGCACGAACCGATCCGGATCCTGATCGCGGAAGATAACGCGCTCCTGCGCGGCGTCCTCAGAGACGCGCTGGCCGAAGCGGGCATGACCGTCGTTGCCGAGGCCAGCGACGGGGCCGAGGCTGTCGCGCTGGCCGAGCAGTCGTCGCCGGACGTGGTCGTCATGGACATGCGGATGCCCAACGTCGACGGCATCGAGGCGACCGAGCGGATCGCGAGCTCGGCGTGGGCGATGCCGGTCGTCGTGCTGTCCGCCTACGACGAACCGCAGATGATCGAGGCGGCGCTGGCGGCCGGCGCCACCAACTGCCTGAAGAAGGGCGTTGGCCTCGACGAGCTGATCGAGGCCATCAAGGCCGCCGACCGCACCTCCGCCTAGATCAGGCAGGGATCCGCACGCCCGCGGCGCTCCCACGCCGCGCCGCGTCGACCAGCCCGGCGAACAGCGGCCCGCCGCCCCGCGCATCCTCCTCGGGATGCCACAACACACCCAGGCAGAAGCGCCCGGGCAGCTCGATCGCCTCGACCACCCCGTCCGGTGCCTCGGCCGAGACCTGGAGACCGTCACCGAGGCGGTCCGGCGCCTGGTGGTGGCACGAGTGCACCTCGGCCTTGGGGCCGAGCAACGCGGCGGCCAGCGTGCCGTCCTGCATCCGCACCGGGTGACGGGTGAACGTTCCGGGCGGGCCCTTGTGCACGCCCCCGTCGGCGACGACGTCCGCCAGGTGCTGCTGCAGGGTGCCTCCGCGAAGCACGTTCAGGAGCTGCATGCCCCGGCAGATGCCGAGCACGGGCATGCCCCGCTCGACCGCGGCGCCAAGCAGTCGGAGCTCGGCGCGGTCGCGGCCGGGATGCACGCCGATCGTCTCGGAGTGCGGCTCCTCGCCGTACACCTGCGGGTCGACGTCGGAGCCGCCCGTCAGCACCAGCCCGTCGAGCCGGTCGAGCACCTGCGCCATGTCGTCGAGCGGGGGCAGCACCACCGGCAGACCGCCGGCCGCATCGATCGACCGGGTGTA